>Ga0299906_10005713_pt1 | contig 10096 bp, 9 predicted proteins | sample RVTome_14_FD_200259 | JGI IMG/M metagenome (GOLD analysis project Ga0299906, IMG submission 200259) | Soil microbial communities from uranium-contaminated site in the Upper Colorado River Basin, Wyoming, United States - RVT145D125 (version 2) ...
GACCGCCCGTTCAGCCGCCTCGAGGTTCACACCGCGCAGCACGTGCAGATCGCCGAAACGCTTGTGCAGGTCCACGAGGCGGATCATGGGTTCGGTCATGCCAGGCCCGTCCGCAAGCGTCGTTCCAGGCGATCCACCAGCCGCGTCAGCGGGATGGTCACGAGCATGTACGCGAACGCGGCCATCACGAACGGCGTCGCCGAGAAGGTGGAGGATGCTGCGCTCCGGGCCGCGGTGAACAGGTCCCGGCTTATCACCGTGACCCCGACGCTGAGAAACACGATCGCCGTGTCCTTCACCAGGGCGATGAACTCGCTCATCAAGGGCGGGATCACCGAGCGCACCGCTTGGGGGATCACGACATACATCATCGCGGCGCCCGAGGGCATCCCGAGGCTGCGCGCGGCATCGACCTGGCCGCGAGGGATGGCTTGGATCCCGGCGCGGAAGATCTCCGAGATGTAGGCCGACGCGTTCACGGCGAGGATCAGGACGACCTTGGCGAAGAAGGGCAGTCGCACGCCCAGCCTCGGCAGGCCGAACGCGATCAGGAACGCCAACACGAGCAGCGGCATCCCGCGCACGACGTCGATGTAGGCGCGCGCGGGCCATCGCAGCCACGGCCGTTCCGATAGGGAAAGGGTTGCGAACAGCAAGCCGACCGCGAGCGCGACAGCTTGCGCGACGAGGGCGGCCTCCATCGTGTTGACGAGCCCTTTCCCCAGGTCGGGCAGGATCCGCCGGATGATGCCGGTGTTGAAGTAGGCGTCGAAGAACCGATGGAGCTGAAGGCTGCCGTCCCGGTCGGCCGCGTACAGGAAGACGAATATGCCCGCTATCGTCGACAGCGTCAGCCCGACGCGCGCGAGTTTCCGCCCTGGGAGACCGCGGACCCCGACCTCGTAGAGGGCCACGAGCGCCGCCACGATCCCAAGAGCGGCTAGAAGCTCACCGATGGTCGAGAGCACCCGGAACCCGTCGGCACCCGAAAGGTTGAGTCCCAGGCGCAACAGCCCGGCGAGCAGCGCGGCCATCCCGGCGCCGACGCCGGCGATCGCGGCGACGCCGGGCCGCCCGTGGTCGGGCGCGAACGGCCCCAGGTCGCCGGCGGTCTCAGTGTTGGTCATAGTCTCTCGGCATGATGAGGGGCCTGCCGCAGCAGGCCCCTCGACATCACATCTCTGCTACCGGATCGGCACTTCGAAGGGCGGCGGGGTCTCGAACCACGTCTCATAGATCTGCGCATACGTGCCGTCTTCCATCATCGCGGTCAGGGCCTCGTTCACCGCGACGCGGAGGTCGGGCTTGTCCTTGCTGATCGCCATCCCGTACTGCTCGCGGGTCTCGATCACCTGCACCACGGCGAGCGCCGAGTCCTTGTCCACGAATCCCTGCGACGCGGGACGGTCGTTCACCACCGCGGCGATGCCGCCGGTGGAAAGGTCCTGGAACATCAGCGACGACGTGTCGAACGACTTGACCTCAGCTGCGAGCCCCTGGGCGACGAGGAAGTTCGCGCACTCCTCGCCGGTGGTCCCTTGCTGAGCGCCGATCGTAAGGCCATCGAGGTCCTGGATCGTCTTGATATCGGGTGTCAGTTCCGAGTTGATCGCCAGCGAGAGGTCGGCCTCGAAGTACGCGATGGTGAAGTCAACCGTCTGCTTGCGCTCTTCTTTGATCGTGATCGACGAGACACCCAGATCGAACTCGTTGCCCGGGATCGACTGGGTGAACAGTCCGTCGAAGCTGGTCGTGGTAGACCGAGCCTCGAGCCCGAGCCGGTCGGCGATCTCTGTGTACAGGTCGACAGCGAATCCGACCGGCTCGTCTTCCCCCGGCTTGGTCTCCTCGAATGGGGGGAAGTCGTTATCGGACCCGATGTGCAGGATCCCGGGATCGTTCAGCTGCGCGTTGAAGTCCACGCCCTTCGGGTCGGCCGGCGGCTGTGCGCCCTGCGGCGTCTGGCACTGGTCGATCGACACCGACGGGATCGTCGGCTGGGCGGTCGGGCTGGGCGACCCATCCCCCGTGGTTCCATCCTCTGCGCACGCGACGGCGAGCAGCGTCAGCACGGCCATCACGGCCGAGACACGTGTGATCCTCATCCCTGTCTTCCCCCCTCGTCCGGTTCTCCGATGCCAATCCTGTCGCATGCGAGCAGCCGGGCACAAACGGACCGGCGGCGCGTCATCTGCTCAGATCTCACCGAGATACGCCTGACGCATCTGCGGATTGTCGAGCAGCGCCTGAGCCGTGTCGGCCAGCACGACCTGCCCGGTCTGCAGCACGTAGCCCCGATGCGCGATCGACAATGCCATGTTCGCGTTCTGCTCGACCACGAAGATGGTGGTCCCCTGCTCATTGACCTGTTTGATGATCTCGAAGTTCTGCGCAACCAGGATCGGCGCGAGCCCCATCGACGGCTCATCCATCAACAACACTTTCGGCCGGGCCATGAGCGCACGCGCCATCGCCACCATCTGCTGCTCGCCCCCGGAGAGGGTTCCCGCGCGCTGGCTCCACCGTTCCTTGATCCGCGGGAACAAAGCGGTCACCCGCTCGGTATCCTCGGCGATGCCGTCCCGGTCTGCGCGCAGATAGGCACCCATCTCGAGATTCTCCCTGACCGTCATGCGCTGGAACAACCGGCGGTTCTCGGGGACCATCGAGATGCCCATGCCGACGCGGGTCTGGGTGGGCAGCCCGTCCACCCGCTCTCCGTCGAGCCACACTTGCCCTTCCGTGGGTTCGACGTAACCGAGGATGGTCTTCAGCGTCGTCGTCTTCCCGCTCGCGTTGCCGCCCAGCAGGCACACGATCTCGCCCCGATCGATCGTCACATTGACGTCACGCAAGACTTGGACCGGGCCGTAGTGCGTGTTCACTCCACGCAGCTCGAGCAGCGGAGTCTTGCCGTTCCCATCTTTCATGCGGTCGCCTTGGTTCCAAGGTACGCCTCGATCACGTGGGGGTTGGTCGCGACATCCTCATACGAACCTTCGGCGATCTTTCGTCCGTAGTCGAGGACGATCACGCGATCGGAGACACCCTTGACCACCTTCATGTCGTGCTCGATGAGCACGACCGTAAGACCTCTCTCCGAACGCATCTTCCCGATCAGCTCGGTCAGCTCTGCCGTCTCGCGAGGGTTCATGCCCGCCGTCGGTTCGTCGAGCAGCAGCACCTTGGGATCCGAGGCCATCGCGCGCGCCATCTCGAGCCGCCGCCTGTTCGCGTACGACAACGAGATCGCGAGCTGGTCCAGGCGATATCCGATCAGCCGCGACCCGAAGAAGGCGAGGGCCTCCTCAGCGCGCGTGCGAGTTTCCTCCTCTTCGCGACGGAACATGCGGGTGCGCAGGATCGCCGACAGGATCCCGGACGACGTTCGCGCATGCCGGGCGACCATGACGTTTTCGCGGATGGTCATCTGCTGGAACAACCGTACGTTTTGGAACGTCCTCGCTATGCCATAGCGAAGCACGTCGCTGGGAGTGAGCCCCACGATGTCGATCTGCCCCCTGTCAGCTCCGTCGCCGACTTCGAGCAGCACCTGTCCCTCGTCGGGCCGGATCATCCCTGTGATCATGTTGAAGAAGCTCGTCTTGCCGGCGCCGTTGGGACCGATGACGCTGACGATCTCGCCCTCTTTCACGGCGATATCGAGGTCGTCGATCGCGCGGACGCCCCCGAAGTTCTTCCGCAAGCCCTTGATTTCGAGTATCGCCACGCTCAGGTCCTCTCCGGCCCGGTCGATCCGGCCGCTTCCTCTTCCCGCTGTCGTTCCGTCTCGGCGCGCAGCCAGGCATCTTGCGCCACCTCGTCCTCGTGGATCTCACGTTGTCGCCGTCGCGAGGGGATGAACCCCTCCGGCCGCTTCAGCATCATGAAGATGAGCACCACGCCGTAGAGCAGGAATCGGAACTCTTCGAACTCTCGAAGGAGCTCGGGCAGTCCAACGAGAACAAGGGCGCCAACGATCACGCCCGGCACGCTACCCATGCCACCGACGATCACGATGACCACGACGGTGATCGACACGATGATGTTGAAACTGTGAGGGAAAACCGTCCCTACGCGATGAGCGAACATCGCGCCGCCGAGACTGGCCATGATCGCGCCGAGCACGAAGGCCCAGAGTTTCGCGGCAACGATGTTCACGCCCATGGCCTCAGCGACGGCTTGATCCTCGCGCATGGCGTTCCAAGCTCGTCCCATGCGGGATGCCTGCAGTGCATACGTGATGTAGGCGAAGAGTAAGACGAACCCGAAGATGATGTAGAAGAACTCCTGGGCCTCCACCAGATTCCACGGCCCGACCGGGATCGGTGGCACGTTCGCGATGCCCTGTGCGCCACCGAGTGTGCTCGCCTGCCAGTCGGATAGGGTGATCAACCGCGCTATCTCTCCGAAGCCGAGCGTGACGATCGCCAGATAGTCCCCCCGCATCCGCAGCACGGGCGTCCCCACGAGAAGTCCCGCGAGGGCCGCCGCCATCATCACGAACGGGAGCGCGGTCCAGAACGTCAGCTCAGGAGAGAACGCCGGACCAGATGTCGAGGTAAGCACAGATGTCGTGTAGGCACCGACCGCGAAGAATGCAACGTAGCCCAAGTCAAGGAGGCCGGCGAAACCGATCACGATGTTCAAGCCCAACGCCATCAGCAGGAACGTGCCGGCGATATCCATCGCGCTGCTCAGGAAGTTGCCCAGCACATGGGGAAGCGCACCCAAGATGATGAGCAGCACGGCCATCCCTGCGACGGTCGCCTTGCGCTGCGCCTCGCCCTGGAGCCCCCGGAACCCAGTCACCGCTTTCTTGACCCTGCCCTGGCCTGCGTAGGCGATCAGGAACAAGGCAACCGCGACGGCAGGAGCGCTGGTTACGGACAGGCCGCCCGATGCACCCCGATAGAGCAGACGTGTGAGGAAATCCAGCTGCAGACTGTTGAAGATCTGCGTGAACAGGATCTGTAGCAGAGCCAAACCCAATGTCCAGCCGATGGCCGCGAACAGCGCTCGCCGGATGCGCGCGCTCATCAGTCGCACGGCACCCCCGGCCGCGCCCAAGGCCGATCCCAAGAGCAGCAGGAGGAGGAAACCCAGCCCCGTCCCTTGCTCGAAGGTCAAGATACCCACGAGCTCGGGCGTGAACTCGACGAAGATGTCTCGGATACTGATCGAGTCCACAAGGATCGCGAACAGACCCAGCATCGCGCCTGCGATCGCGCCTGCGATCGAACCCACGCCGACCAGCCTCGGGCTCGGTTCGGCGACGCGATAACCCTCGAGCTGGGGAGGCGGCTGCGTGGCCACGTATCCTGCCGTGAAAGCAAGCAGGGCGAGCAACACGCGACTCAGGCTGAAAGCGGAGCCGATCATGCTGCGCGTGGCGAACGTCCCGACCATCCCGATCGCCGAGATAAAGATCACCGCGATCCCGAACACCGCGCCGATGCGCGGCGCACGGGAAAGATCAACATCGCGCGCACGTTGAACGGACGTCTCGGCCAAAGCCATCAGGTACGCTCCTCCGTGAGCCGCTCACCCAGGATCCCGGTGGGCCGGAAGATCAGCACCAACACCAGCGCCACGAACGCGATCATGTCCTTGAGTTGGTTCGCCGAGGGGATGTTCAGACCGGCGAGCACCAGGCTCGGCCCGAGAGACTCCACCGTCCCCAGGGTCAATCCTCCGAGCATCGCGCCGGCGATGTTCCCGATCCCACCGAGCACGGCCGAGGTGAAAGCCTTGATGCCGGGCAGGAAACCGCTGAAGAAGTTCACGCTGCCGAACACCAGGCCGTAGAGCAGCCCGGCTGCGCCGGCCATCGCCCCGCCCAGGGCGAACACCATCGAGATGGTTCGGTCGACGTTGATCCCCATCAGCCGGGCGATCTCCTGATCCTCGGCCACCGCTCGGATCGCCTTCCCCTGCTTGGTCTTTTCGACGAACAGGTACAACGAGATCATGATCACGGACGCGGCAACGATCACGAGCAACTGGCGGTTCAGTATCTGGAACCCCAAGAACTCGACCCTTCCGTTGAGAGACGAGGTCGAGGGATACACCTTGGTGTCTGCCCCGAACAGCCCACGAAAGGTGTACTGAAGGAAGAAAGATGCCCCGATCGAGGTGATGAGAGGGATGAGCCGCGGAGAATTGCGCAGCGGACGGTATGCGATGCGCTCAAGTAGCACCGCGATGGACATCGAGACCACCATGCAAACGAGCAACGCCAGCAACAGCCCCAAGATCTGCGCGTTCTCCCACAGGGCCGTCTCGGACAGAGCATCCGTCACGAAGAAGCCGATCACGGCGCCGGACATGAAGACCTCGCCGTGGGCAAAATTGATGAAGCGAAGCACCCCGTAGACCATGGTGTACCCGAGTGCGACCAGAGCGTAGACGGCCCCCTGGGCGATCCCGAACACGATCAGGTTGCGCCACGCCTGTCCACTGAGGCGCCCGCTGGTGAGGCTGAAGAACGCACCCCATGCGATGGCGATCAGCAGGCCGATCCGGACGAACCACAAGAAGCCGTCGACCAGTGGGAACTGCAAGCCACCCTTGGCGGCGACCGCCTTCACCTTCGCAGCCATGCTCTCCCCGTCCTTGGGCTCCGGCCTATCCGGAGGAACACGGTGGGGCACTCATCTGAGTGCCCCACCCGCTTCCGTCGCTGCGCGACCTCAGCTCCCGAAGATCTCCCGTGCCTGCTTGACGACGAAGTCGCCTTCGGGCTGGAAGATCGGGAAGTAGATCGCTTCAGGATCCGCTGCCTGGATCTCGGTCAGCACCGGGCGCATGTCGGTATCACCCTTGTTGATCGAGGTGGCCAGCACGATCTCTCCTCCAAGGGCCTCGAAGAACTTCCCGAACTCGGTCACGAGCCCCTGCGTGTACGGATCACCATCGTGGATGGTGGCGGCCTTCCTCAGGCCGAGGTTCTCGTACACGAACTGCGCTGCCCCCTGGCCCTGGAACTCGTCATTGTGAGCGGTTCGGAAGAAACCGTACTTCCAGCTCTCGCCAACCACCAGGTCGCCTTCGCCGAGGTAGTTCGTTGCCGTGAGGTCCGGGGCCGTGTTAGACCCAGAGACCATCACGAAGCCGTTCCGCTCGAAGATCGGCATCGCGGCGCGCTGGGCGCCCGAGCAACTGGTCCCGATGACGCCCACGATCTGCTTATCCGCGACGATCTTCTCTGCACCCGCCTGACCACCCTCTGCTCCGCAGGTGTCGTCTTCGGACTGCAGTGTGATCGGGTGGCCCTTGATCTCGCCTTGGTCGTCGATGGCGACCTGTATCGCGGTCACCTGGTCGTCGCCAAGGGCGGCAACCGCACCGCTGATGGCCTCAAGTGCCGCGATCTTGATCGGATCGCCGGCGGCAACCGTGACGCTGGCGTTCGTGGCCTGACCGCCTGGGGCCGGCCCGGTCTTGCCTTCGGCCCCTTCAGGCTCCGACGTGAAGCGGACGTTCGAGAACACGCCACCGAGGCTCTCAGCCGGATCGACGTTCTCGTAGACAGAGACCGCCGGCTGCGCGCAGTCACCGTACTGGTTGCAGGTGAGCGTGCCCGTCAGCCCCTGGAAATCCTTGGTCTCGTAGAGCGCGTCGCGCAGACCCTGGCGCGAGATGGTCAAGCTGCCGTCGCCGTTCTCCACAGCCACCTTCTCGATCGCGTCGAACAATATGTTCGTTGCGTCATACGCGTGGGCGTGGAACGACTGGATCGGACCGCTACCGGCCTTCGCCTCGTACTTCGCGAGGAACTCCTCGTATCCCGAGCCGGCAAGGGCTGGACCCGAGAAGAACATCCCCGCGGTTTCGGGGATCTCAACGAAGGTGGTGCTCAGCAGTCCGTCCGCCCCGATCAGCTGAACGCCCTCCGTCGGCGTGGTTCCGCCGTCATCGCCGCCGCACGCGGCGAGCACGAGCATCAGGACAGCGAACCCGGCCACCATTCTGGCCTTGCTCATACTTCTTCCCCCTCTCTCGGCCGCCTTACGGGGCCGGATATTACTCCACCAGCGGAAATGCGCCAGTTTCATGGCAGAGCGGTCATCCCGCGCTCAGGTCCACCTTTCCCTCAAGCACCCGTTCTGCCACTTCTCGTAGTCGAAGGCGACGCTCCATGGCAACTCGTTGAAGCAGGCGGAACGCCTCGCTTTCGCTCAAGCCGAGCTGCTCCATGATCGCGCCTTTGGCGCGATCCACCAGCTTTCTCACCTCCAGCCGCTCGGTGAGATCCCCGACCTCATCCGCCAACGCGGACAGCTGCTGGTAGCGCCCCTTTGCGATCTGGACCGCGGGCATCAGATCCTGCTTCTGGAAGGGCTTGACCAGATACCCCATCGCGCCGGCCTCGGCGGCCTGCTCGACCAGCTCCCGCTGCGAGTACGCGCTCAGGATCAGGACCGGCGCGAGGCGCTCCTCGCTGATGTGCTCGGCGGCGGTGAGCCCGTCCATCACCGGCATCTTGATGTCGAGGATGCACAGCTCGGGACCATGCTCGCGCGCCAGCTCGAGTGCCCGGGCGCCGTCGCCCGCCTCGAGGACGGCATACCCCTCCTCCTCGAGCATCTCTTTCAGATCCATCCGGATCAGCGCATCATCCTCGGCGACGAGGACCAACGGACGGGTCTCGGTCATGGCGGGCAAGTCTAACCCAGCCTCAGCGTCCCCGGTTCGGCGATCAGCGGCCCCGGTTCGCCGATCAGCGGCCGCGGGCGGCGAGCTGCTCGAGCAGACGATCCTGCTCGCCGCGCAACCGTTCGAGCCGTTCGCGCGTCTCGCCGCGAGAGCGCTCGAGGCGTTCGAGGTCCTGCCGCGCCTCTCGCGCCTCCCGATCCGCCAGCGGCGTCTCCGAGACGAGCGCGCGGATGCGCGCGTCCTCGGCGACCTCGGTTTGGAACGCGACCTGCTCGTCGAGGATCGCTGCCTCGGTCTGCAAGGACTTGATCTCGGCCGTGATCGCACGCAACCGCTCGTCGATGCGCATCGGGGCTACTCCTCGGGCGGTTCCTCCCCGAACGCGAGGGCACCCAACTCGTCGTCGCCGACGGGGGGCTCGCTGCCGATCAGCGGCCGGCTCGCGAACAGTCGCGCCGCGGTCGCGACGCGCTCGTCACCTTGCTTGGCGAGCGCCCAGCCCGCGGCCTCGCACAGCAGGGCGGCCTGGTATGTGCGCGCCATCCCCCAGGCGAGCCGGCGCGCGCCCGCCTCGGACGGCTCGGCCATGAGTGGACGGAGTTGCTCGAGCGCTGACAGCACCGCGCGCTGCGGCTCGTCGAGCAGCGGCCCGTCGGCGGCGCGGGCGCGAGCCTCGACGTCCGCGAGGAACGCGCCGGCCGTCTCCGGCGAACGCACGAGCGCGCGCACCACGTCGAGGGCCATGATCGACGTGGTTCCCTCCCATATGCAGTTCACGTGGCAGTCGCGCAGGATGCGCGGGATGCCGGTGTCCTCCAGATAGCCGGCGCCGCCGAAGCTCTCCATCAGGTTGCTGGTCGCCCAGACGGCCCGGCGTGCGATCGACATCTTCGCCAGCGGCATCACCACGCGTGCGAGCGCCTGGTCCTCGCCGGTCCGCTCCATCCGCCCGAGCAGCTCCGCGGCCCCGAACCCCAGTGCGACCATCGCCTCGTACTCGGCGGCGATGCGAGCGATCCAACCGCGGTGCGCCGGCAGGTCGGCCAGACGCCGCCCGAAGGCCTCGCGACGGTACGCGTAGTCGCGGGCCATGCGCAGCGCGAGTCCTACGGCCGCGAGGCTGCCGAACGCCGCATGCACGCGCGTCACGTTCAGCATCGCCGAGATCTTGGCGACGCCGCGGCCCAGATCGCCGACCGGGACCGCGACCGTGCCGTCCAGATCGAGCTCCGCCGTCGGCAAGGCTTTCGTGCCCAGCTTGTCCTTGAGCCGGCGCACGGTCAGGCCGTTCCAGGCCCCATCCGGTCGACTCAGCTCGAGGAGGAACAGCGACAGGCCGCGGCTGCCTTGCTCGGCGCCTTCGGGACGCGCGAGCGCGAGCGCCACGTCGGCAGTCGTGGCGGAGGTGAACCACTTCGTCCCGTGCAGCGTCCAGGTG
>Ga0299906_10005714_pt1 | contig 10096 bp, 12 predicted proteins | sample RVTome_14_FD_200259 | JGI IMG/M metagenome (GOLD analysis project Ga0299906, IMG submission 200259) | Soil microbial communities from uranium-contaminated site in the Upper Colorado River Basin, Wyoming, United States - RVT145D125 (version 2) ...
GGCATCGCCGACCCACGATGGCAGCACGATGGCGATTCGCCGCGCGTCGGTTGGAATCGCGGCGTCGGTCATGCCGACGTCCACGCCTCGCCCCCGCTCTGTCCCGGATCGTCGTCAGCGCTGCCCCAGAGCGACGCCACGCCGAATTTGTGGCGATACCAGCTCGTGGTGAGTCGCCGCAACTCGGCCGCGAAACCGAGCGCCTCGATGCGCCCCGCGGCAATGGTCGCGGTGAGACTCGACGACGTGGACGCCAGATCGATGATGCGCACGCCCTGGCGCTCGGCGATGGCGTGGGCCGTGGCCACGACCATCTCGCGAATGCGCTCGTGCGTCAGCGGTTCGCCCTCGAGCGCCCGGAGGGTGATGGTTGACGATGGCGTGGCACTTTCCGGGGGCGGGGGCGGGGGTGGAGGTGGGGGTGGGGGCGGGGGCGGGTGGCTCATCCCCGCAGGTCCGCAAGCAGCAGGGTGATGGTGAGCAACTGCCCCAATGCCGCGCCAAGCATCCACTTGATGAAAATGTCCGTCTGCCCGATTTGCAGAAGCCCGAGCAGCGCCACCAGGAGCGTGAGCAACTGGCAGAACACCGCGCCCATCTTCCACGCGGTGAACTCCGCGCGGCGCAAGCGCTCGGAGCGCACCTCGTCGGCGAGGTCATGCAGTGTGCGGCGCAGGGAGACGATTTCCGAGTCGGCGCGGCCGGTCGCCTCGCGGGCCGCCGGCTCATCGGCGCGGCCGGCGGCGGCCGATGGACCGGCCACACCGCTGCCGTTGTGCGTCAAGGGCGGACGCACGTTGGGCGACTGCTTGAGGATGATCTGCACGGCTTCGGCGAAGGTCGCCACCGCGCAGGTGGGCCGGAGGGCCGCGGCGACGGACGCATCGGCGTTGACCAGTGCGGTGCGGCAGCCCGCAGCGCGCCCCGCCTCGACATCGCGCGGCTGGTCGCCGATCATCCAGCTCCGGCCCAGGTCCAGGCGAAGGTCGCGGGCCGCCTGAAGGAGCATGCCCGGGCTGGGCTTGCGCCAGGGGTGGTCGCGGCGGTACTCGTCCAGCGACGCCTCGGGGTGATACGGGCAATAGTAGAAACGCTCGATCAGGCCGCTGCGCTCGGATTGCTCATCGACGACCGCGGCGATGCGCTGGTTGACGGCATCGACCTGGGCCTCGGTGAAGACGCCGCGGGCCACGCCCGCCTGGTTGGTGACCACGACCAGCCGATAGCCGGCGTCGTGCAGGGCCTGAAGCCCGGACGCCACGCCGACCAGCACGCGCACGGCGTCCGGATCGCCGAGATCGCCGTCGTTCTCGATGAGCGTGTTGTCCCGATCGAGGAAGATCGCCGGTTCCACGAGGGAAGGATAGCCCGGCCGGGGGAGGCATCAAGGCGATCCGTTGAGCGGTCCGCCGCGGCGGACGCTGGAGGGCCACCGGCGTCGGTACGCATCAGGTGGCAGGTCGGATTGCCTGATGACCGATTGATCGGCGCCCCGCCGAGGTACAATGCGCCGGTTGGCCCGCCACGGGAGGCGCGCGTACGTGATCGTCCCGTGGCACATCGAACCAACGGAGGGAAAGGCGCACCATGGCGGAAGACAGGATCACCGACGAACAGGCGATCAAGCGGCTGCTGAAGAAGGCGGAGGAGGAGCCGATCAATTTCGCCTTTGGCCTGGGCACGGACCCCGCGAAGCACGTGCTGGCCATGCACCTGTTGAAGAATCCCAAGAAGATGTTCGAGACCGTCAAGGCGGACGGGAAGCTCAAGGCCGGCACGTGGGGCACCGCGCGGGTGGAGGACAAAATCCTGATCCTGAACATCGTGAAGAAGTGCCCCGGCCTGGCCAAGAACGTCAAGCTGTTCCTCAAGGACAAGCCGTGGAAGCAGAAGAAGCCGCGCATCCTCTTCGAAGGCCAGGACATCACCGAGGAGGAGGAGGGCGCGATGGCGGGCGAGGGCGCGCAGGCGGGCGGGCCGGCGACGCTGCCGGTCGAGAAGGCCAAGACGTTCACGCAGGCCGCCGCCGCGTGGTCCAAGACCCGCGACCTCGTGCAGCAGGAGCTCAAGAAGCTCCAGACGTCGATCCTGACCAAGTTCAAGGATGTGCCGGATGTCAAGAAGCTCGCCGGCTCGGTCAAGCAGCTCGATGGCATTCTCGACAAGCTGGATGACCGGCTCACCCGCACGCTCACGCAGGCCGCCGGCGCGCCGGATGCGGGCCAGGCGACCGAGAAACAGCGCGAGGCCAACGCCATCATCAAGGAGTACGCGGCGTACGTCAGCCGCGATCCGCTGCTCAAGAGCATCGACCAGAACCCGTTCGTCAAGCTCAACGTCCACAGGACGTTGTCGTCAGCGCTGAAGGCGATCGCGGAGAAAATGGCCTCGTAGCGCCCGCGGCCGCGCCGCCGGTCAGCGGTTCTTCAGCCCGATGATCACCGCGTACTGCGTGGTCGTCGCGTTCAGGTGGTGCATGAAGGCGTCGATGCACCTGTCCGATTCGATCAGCGGGAACCACTCGTAGATCCAGTCCACGAGGGCGTCGTTGATCTCCTTGTTCAGGAGATGCGCGGCGACGTCGAGCGCCTGATCGACCGCTTCCTCCAGCCGCCGCGCGGGGTTGTCCTCCTCGACGATGGCCAGGCACTGCTTGATCGCCTCGCAGACGGTCAGCAGCTCCTGCGGGGCCAGCTCGGCCTTCTCGAAGACGATGCACGCGGCAGTGGCGAAGTTGCCGGCGAGGTCCTCGCGGATCTCGCCGTTGTCATCCAGACACCCGTAGCCGCGCAGGTGCGTCAGGGGGCGGAGCTGCTCAAGCTGTTCGCGTTTAAGCGTCGTGGGGGTGGCCATGTCGCGGGCCTTTCATCGGGTGGGCGGTGCGGACGACAGGGGATCAGAATCCACTGATGAACACAGATAAACACGGATGGAAAGGAAGGGATGGTTTCAACTTTCAACTTTCAAATTTCAACTTTGATCCGTGTTCATCCGTGGTTTCATTTCCGTTTCCGGGGATCCAGGGGGGAGGGGATTCACCACAGAGGCGCAGAGAACGCAGAGGGGAAAGAGATTGAATGGAAAGAAATCAGTATTTCGTTCTTCTCTGCGACCTCTGCGCCTCTGCGGTGAACTCTCTTCCGGGGGTCACTTGGCGGCGGAGGGGTTTTCCAGGGCGGTGATCTGGTTCGAGCCGGCGAGATTGATCTTGCCCGCCTTGATGTCCTTGACCTCGCGGGCGACGGTGATGCCGTCCCAGGGGTCGTGGATGGTCCAGGCCTTGGGCGGCCCCTTGTCCAGGGCCGTGACCAGCACGTAGTGGGTGAACTGGCCGATGCCGTTGCCGATGACGATGGGGACGGGATGGCCGCACTTCAGGCCCTTTTCCACATCCTTCATCGCATCGTCCACCTTGTACTTCTTGCCGTCGACCTGCTTGTTCTTGTACTTGACGCCGGTGACCTTGCTCATGTCGTTCATCAGGTCATCGGCCCAGCGCCCGCCGCCGGAGGCGATGTCGTCGCGGTTGGCCGCCACGCCGCTGTGGGCCCCGGAGGCCTTGCCGGAGTAGGTGCTTTCGAGTTTCTTCTTCTGATCGGCGGCGAGCTTGGGGTTGAGCTTGGTCGCATCGCTGTCGTCGGCGCTGGTGAGGTCCTTGTTCTCCTCGTGGAGCTTCAGGGCGTAGATGGGGTCCAGTTCGCCGCGGATCGCCTCGACGGTGGTGGCGTTGCAGGTGTGCGACCACTGCTGCTTGATGCCCTTGCCGGTGGAGGTGCCCGTGAGCTTGAGGTTGTTTTTCATCCACTCCTCATCCTTGCCGCGGATCTTGGCGGCGAACTTCTCGATCTCATCGACCGGGTAGTCCGCGGCGAGGGCCTTGTGCAGGTAGTCCTTCTCCTTGGGGCTCTTGGCGTCCTTGGTGAGCTTGTCGAACTTCTCGCGGCTCTTCTTGTCGAGCTTCTTGAGCTTCTTTGCTGCGCGCTTCTTCTGGGCCGGCCCCAGAATCGGGGCGTCCTTGGCCAGACGCTTCTTCTTGGGCGGTGGGATGTAGAAGCCCAGGTATCTGGCCAGCCAGGCGGCCAGGAGCAGGTCGGGGCCGAAACCCGGAGCGGCTTCGGCGGCGGTGGGCGCGGTGGCGGTCGTCATGGCGCGTTCCTCTCAGCGACGGCAAGGCGTCGTCATTCAAAGCGCACGGACACAGACTTCAGAAGCGCGGCATAGCGCGCGTGCTCGAGCATCTCCCTCGGCTCGGGCGTCGGAGATGTGCCGGCGGGCATCCAGAAGTCCAGCAGGACGCCGCCGCTGACACCCGGCTGCGCGAACAGCACGAGCAGATGATGCGCTCGCGCAGCGCTGCTGTCTGTCGTGCAGGTGATGGCCGGACGGACGGCGTCACCCAGTTCGACTCGGGCGAATGTCCCGGCCGCCGGCGACCGGCCCGTGAAGCGGGTGTTCACCAGGGCCTTCATGCCGGCTTCATCGCCCGCCGTCGTGGCCCGAGCCATGATCAGGCCGAGCGGTCCGCCGGGCGGCCCCGACAGGCGCAGATACACGCCATCCTCCGGAAACGTCGAGGCGGCCATGCCGGTGGCGCCCGGCTCCACGCTGATGGTCGCCGCGGGCAGGCCGTGCGCGCGGGCATCGGCGGCGGTGGTCTTCACCATGCTGGTCTCTCCTTCGGCGGGCGGCGTCAGATCGCGCTGAGCGGGCGCCGTGGCCGGCGTCTGGGGATCGTTGTGATTGCCGGACTCGCAGCCCGGGGCTGCGCACATCGTCATGGCGAACGCCACCGACGCCATCGACGCGACCGACCTGCGCCGTCGCCGGCGGATGAAGGGACGTGGGATGGGCGGCATGTCTCACTCCTCGTTCGGTCACCCGGATCGGCACAACAGGATACCCGAAACCCGGGCGCGGCGGGAGGGGTCACGGCGCCTGCGAGCGACCATTCGATGGGGGGGTCTGCCTCTGAGGGCTGCCGCAGACCGCCCGCCAATCGGAGCGCGGCAGGGTGAGGCGAACCGATTACGAACGCGCGGCCGGGGGCGCTGGAGGCGGGGCGCCTGGTGGTGCAGGGGGCCCGCCGCCGTGCCGGGCGATGCCGCCGATGATGCCCATGATGATGGCGATGATGAACATGGCGATGGCCAGAAGCGTCATCGCGATGCCCGCCCCGCCATCGAGGCCCATGCCGACCGTCAGGACGGCGAACGCCACAATGATCAGAACGAGCGCGCCCGAGTTGGCTTTCCTGGCCGCCATGGTTGGCCCTCCCGCTGAGGTCTCGCACCAGAATAGCAGACAGCCGGCCGGGCGTGTTTCGCCGGCCGCGGCGCACTATGATCTGCCCATGCCCGGTTACGGCTCGCCGCATCCCGATGCGCCCGCGGAACTTCGACGGTTCTCGTTCCTCGTCGGCGCCTGGACGTGCCAGGGCCGGGTGCTCGATGAGGATGGCCAGTGGAAGCCGTTCGCCGCCGACTGGGTCGGGCAGTACATCCTGGACGGCATGGCGATCGCCGACGAATTCCGGGCCGTCTGGCCGGATGGCAAGCTCTTCAAGCACGGCCAGAACATCCGCATGTACAACGCCGAGCAGAAGGCCTGGAAGATGAAGTGGATCGACGCCCTGGACGCCACGGTCCTGAAGATGGGCCCGCCCGAGCTCGGAGGCGTCAGGATCTCGGACTCCACAATCCAGTTCCACATCCTGCACGAGACCGGCGAACTGCTGCGGGCGCGGTATTCCGGCATCTGCGATGACCACTTCACCTGGCGCGGCTCGATCCTCGGCGACGATGGCGAGACGTGGAATGAAGTGATGGTCATCGAGGCGACGCGGGTGGGGTCGCGGTCGCAATGATCAGGAAGCGCTGGCGGCCGCGGCCTGCTCCGGGGCCGGCTTGTGGCCCGAATCCGTGATGTATTCGCCGAAACTCGTCCGTACCGCCCGTGCCGCGCGGATGAGCGGATGATCGGGCGGCACGAGCCGCTGGCCCTGGGCGCACTGGCACAGGTCGGCGTCCTGGAGGCGGCCTTCGCGGGTGACGACCATGCGCCCGGTGGCCCCGCTCATGAGAAGCTCCATGGCGTGGTGGCCGAAGAGCGTGCCGAGGATGCGGTCCTGCGGGATCGGCGCCCCGCCGCGCTGGATGTGGCCGAGCACGGCGCAGCGGGTCTCGATGCCCGAACGGGTGCCCACCTCGCGGGCCACCCACGCCCCGATGCCCCCCAGCCGGACGGGATCGGGGCTGGCCGGGTCGTAGGCCGCGACCATTTTCTGCCCCCCGATCGGCGTGGCCCCTTCGGCGCAGACGATGATGGAGAAGCCCCGGCCCCTCGTTGTGCGGCTGCGGACGAACTCGCACATCACATCGACACTGAACGGCATTTCGGGAATGAGAATGACATCCGATCCGGAGGCGACGCCGGAGGTCAGGGCGATCCACCCCGCGTTGCGGCCCATGACCTCGCAGACCACGACGCGGTGGTGGCTGGCGGCGGTGGAATGGAGCTTGTCCAGGGCGTCGGTGGCGGTGGCGACGGCGGTGTGGAAGCCGAACGTCACATCCGTGCCGGGAATGTCGTTGTCGATGGTCTTGGGCACGCCGATGCAGTTGACGCCTTTCTCGACAAGCGGCGCGGCACAGGCCATCGTGCCGTCGCCGCCGATGACGATGAGGGCGTCCAGGCCGTTCTTCTCGATGTTCGCGAGACAGGTGTCGGTGAGGTCCTCGTAGACCGGCATGCCGTCGGCATCGCGCCCGGCGAAGTGCCGCGAGGGATTGAAGCGGTTGTTGGTGCCGAGGATGGTGCCGCCGCGCGTGAGGATGCCCGAGACGTGCATGGAGGTGAGCTCGCCCATGCGGTTCTCGCAGAGTCCCTGAAAGCCGTCCTCGATGCCGCTGACCTTGAGCCCGTAGCGGTAGATGGCGGTCTTGGCCACCGCGCGGATGACGGCGTTGATGCCCGGGCAGTCCCCGCCCCCGGTGACGATGCCGATGCGTTTGATGGAGGATGGCATGGGGAGATTGTAGGGGGCAGATTCGCTGAATCGTGCGATGGCGGGCCCACGTGCCCACGGGGACATCTTTTCTCACGGCCGGCCCCGGTGGGCGTCGCGGCGGTCGAACGCGCCTGCCCTCAGTTTCGCCAGAAGCCGGCGCCATCGGCTGCGCTGCGCCTCGAAGCCAATGCCGAGCGCTTCGGCGATTTGCCGTTGACAAAGCCCGTGGGCGTGCAGTTGCAGCGCGAATCGCTCATCTTCATCACAATGGCGAACGACGGCCGCGATCTCATCGGAAGCATCGCTTGGAGCCGGCATCGCCCCCTGCCACGGAATGCCCTGACGGCGCGAGAGCTCGTCCTGTCGCCTGTGGCGAAGCGCATCAATCGCCACTCGCTCGGCGGTCCGCTGGATGAAGCCCGCGAGTTCGACGTTCGTGCCGGCCCGAATCTCATCGGCCAGAAACGCGGCATGGACACGACGCCACGCCGAGGACAGCACATCGTCCAGGTCGTATGCCGATCACTCAAGGCGTCGGAACTTGCGCAGCAGCCGCGCGCGGACCACCGGCGCCAGGCGGTCAATCTCCGCCTGAAGGCGATCTTTGTCTAGCCGGGAGTCCGACCGAAAGTGCGGCATTGGTCTTTCTCCCCTGACCCACCGGGGCCGTCCAGCCCGTCCTTCATGGTGGGCGGGTCGGAGTGGATCCGCACAAATCCTGAAGGAGCAAGTACATGCGTCGCTTCAATGTCTACACAAAGCCGGCTCGCCCTGTCGGTCTCATTGTCCTGGCCAGTGCGGCCCTGGTCGCTCAGATCGCCATGGTGAGGGCCGAGACGGCAACGGCACCGCAGGAGCCACCGACCTTTGCATCCCCGGCGGACGAGGTGGATTTCGCCTACCGTGCGCAGTGGGGCGCCTACGATGTGGTCGAGATGCATGCCCTCGTTGAGGACTTCTACCGCGGTCGTATCACACGGGCGGATGTCATACGCCAAGTCGCCGCGGAACAGCCGCAGGTGGCTGAAGCGGCGTTCTCGATGGAGGGGAGCGATCCGATCTGCGAGATGTCGAACCTCATCCTGTCGCAGACGAATGGTCCGGTCGGCGTGACGGATGACGGATTGCCGATCTTCTTCGATGTGACCGAGTTCCTCGACGGCGACAGGCAGGTCGTTCCTTCGCTTGCGAGGGAGTACAATACGGCAGTCCGTGCCAACGCCATTCTTGTCGATGTTCTCTTCGAGATGGCGGCGAACGAGTGTCCCGCGCCGCCGTTGAACAACCGCTGCTGCAAGTGCCCGACAGGGACGTGCAACTGCAACACGATCAAGACGGCGGCGAGTTGTGAGGTCGACATCTTCGGCAATTGCGTCCACGGCTCAACGAATTGCCTGGAGTAGAGCGGTTCGCCGACGTGGAGCAGTTCGTACTGTGCCCTCTTACGTGAGTTGGTTGATCATGATCCTACGAGTTGCCCTCATCGTATGTGTCGTCTGGCCAGCCTTTGCCGAAAGCGCGCTTCAAGCGCAAACGCACGAACCGCCTGATGCGCCCGCGGTGCGAACTACGATGGAATCGGATGAGTACTTCGGACCGATTCATGTATTTCGCTGGCGAGGATCTGTCGAGAACGGCGTGAAGCTGATACCGCTGGACTTTCATTGCATTGAGGCGGGCTACACCGAGTACGATGTCGCGCAGTCGGGCGGCCTCTATTCCAACCAGTCTGTGCGCGTCGCCGCCCTGATGGCGTCTGACACCGTAGTGTATCTCGCCGGCCCCTACGACGATCGGGGCCTGCTGTGCGACATAGATCTCCTCGTCGGCCCGCGGGCGCTCGAGTTCGAATGGCCCGCACTACTTGATTCGATCACGGCAGATCACAAGCATGGGGGCAGGCCTCTCGACACCATCACTTCACTTGAGCTTCGCAGCAAGGCGAAGTCTTTGACGCTATGGGTGGGGGAACGTGCGTCTAAGGCGCTGGGCTTGAATGGCCCCATGACCATACACATGCAGAACGCCGACATCGCTGAGGCCGGTGCCGATGGCCTGCGCCGACGAATCCTGCTGGGGCCAGTGCTTGTACCAGACTTTGACACGCTTGACGCTCGTGTCGAGCTTCTCGAGTCTGACGAACTCTGGGAGCGATTTCAGAGCGACCGTCGGCCACACACCGCGACCATAGCGATGCTGACGCAGCGCTTCCGGGACCGCCGGCTGGACGGACCAGTGGCGGCAGACTGCCCCTGGCCAACGCAGGTGGCGTTCGGAAAGACACTTCAAAGACTCGAGAAAGCCGGAATTAATTGGGCGGGCGGTGAATACGGCGATGCGGCGCGAGCGATCGTGTCCGAGGACCTCGGGATCGAACTCTCGAGCCAGGAGTACTTCGAGGCGGTCAACAAGACCTTTGGGAATGCCGCTGCGGCGTTTGATGCAGCATGCGCCCTGCCCGAGGTTCGACACATGCCGCTCGTTCTTGTCAATCAAGGCAACGACGACGAACGGGGCACCCGCTTACTCGGCGTAGTCTGGCTGCCGACACGGAAGGACGATCGCAACACCGTTCTCGTCGGGATGGTCCAGCGGCTGTTTGTCCGCGACTTGGATTCAGATGCGCCGCTCGGCACGCTCGCGGTGAGTCTCATGTCCTCGGCCGGCCACTCAGACCCCGAAGACTATGCCGTTCCGCTTCGAGCGATCCCGGACCAAGAAGAATAGTGCGTAGGTCGGGTCCGCCGACCCGATCTACCGGATCTGCGCTGTCGGCCGCACCAGCACCTCGTTGATCCCCACGTGCACGGGCGATTCCAGGGCGAAGAGGATCGCGTTGGCGATGTCCTGGCTCGTCAGGGGGTCCCGCAGTGACTGCACGTAGCCCTTGAAGCCCGCGCGCGTCGTTTCCTCGCGGATCGAGTCCGGCAGCTCCGTGTCCACGACTCCGGGGGCGATCGTCGTCACCCGGATCGTGTTGCCATCCTCGCCGCTCCGCTCGGCCAGTTCGTAGCGCAGCCCCTCGCTGATGGCGTGGACCGCGTGCTTCGTCGCGCAATACACCACGCCTCCGGGAAACACCTTGCGCCC
>Ga0299906_10005715_pt1 | contig 10095 bp, 9 predicted proteins | sample RVTome_14_FD_200259 | JGI IMG/M metagenome (GOLD analysis project Ga0299906, IMG submission 200259) | Soil microbial communities from uranium-contaminated site in the Upper Colorado River Basin, Wyoming, United States - RVT145D125 (version 2) ...
ATTTCCGGGCAGCTCGAAAGCGGCACGGCCGAGTTCCAGCTCGCCGATTCCGGCTCCCCCACCATGGTGCGCGACGGCAAGGACGTGTCGGCGCTCTATGTGCTCATGCCGATGCGGGTATGAGGGCTGATCGCAAGGGAAAGGGCGAGGCCAAGGCGATCGCAGGCGACCCCGCCGAGACGCGCCTCTTCGTCCGCGCGCTGAAACTCACCGATTTCCGCAACTACGCGAGAGCCGAGCTCAAGCTCGACGCCCGGCCCGTGGTGCTGATCGGCGACAATGGCTCGGGCAAGACCAATTTGCTCGAGGCGGTGTCGCTGCTCGGTCCCGGTCAGGGCTTGCGCGGCCGCCCCTATGGCGAGCTTTGCCGCAAAGAGGGGGCTGGCGGCTTCGCCGTCGCGGCAATGGTCGTGTCGCGCCAGGATGAGGTCGAGATCGGCACCGGATTGGCCGCAGGCTCGCGGGAGGAGAGCGGGAGCCGCACCGTGCGCATCGCCGGTAAGGACGAGAGCGCGGGCGCTCTTTCCGAGCATGTCAAGCTGGTCTGGCTGATCCCTGCCATGGACGGACTGTTCACCGGCCCGGCCTCGGAGCGGCGGCGTTTCCTCGACCGGCTGGTGCTTGCCGTCGATCCCAAGATGCGCACCCCCCTTGGCCGCTATGACCGGGCGATGCGGCAGCGGAACCGCCTGTTCCAGATGCGCGAGGGCTCCCGCGCCTTGTTCGAGGGGCTCGAGGAGCAGATGGCCGAGGCGGGCACGGCCATCGCCGCGGCCCGTCTCGACGCCGTCGCGCGGCTTATAAGCCTGATCGACCGGATGCGCGCCGCGCGGGGCGAAGGCCCCTTCCCGTGGGCAGCCATCGCCCTGGTCGGAAGGCTCGAAGAGGCGCTTTCGCGGCGGCCTGCAACCGAGATCGAGGATGAATTCCGCGCCCTACTCGACGAGGGTCGCGAACGCGACCGTGCCGCAGCGCGCGCCCTTGAAGGACCGCATTTGAGCGACCTAATAGTGATTCACGGGCCCAAAAATACCCCCGCGCCGCTCTGCTCCTCGGGCGAGCAGAAGGCGCTTCTGATCGGGCTCATTCTCGCCAAGGCCGAGCTGATCAAGGAGCTGGAAGGCGCCTCCCCGCTCATCCTTTTGGACGAGGTGGCGGCCCATCTCGACCAGGCCCGCCGCGCGGCTCTTTTTGGCGAAATTTTGGGCCTCGGGGCCCAGGCCTGGATGACCGGGACCGACCGGGACCTGTTCGATCCGATGGCCCAAGAGGCCCAAATTTTCGCGGTGAATCGGGGTAAGATCGGGGCCTGATTCTCCTCGGTGGCTCGAAGCCGCCAACAAGACCAACAACTGCCTCCAGGGAACCATGACACCAGCTTCCAAACGCAAAGCCGCCGCCGCTTCCGAGTACGGCGCCGAGTCGATCAAGGTGCTGAAGGGCCTCGATGCCGTGCGCAAGCGGCCGGGCATGTATATCGGCGACACCGACGACGGCTCGGGCCTCCACCACATGGTCTATGAGGTGGTCGACAACGCCATCGACGAGGCTTTGGCCGGCTTCTCCGATGAGATTCTGGTCATCCTCAATGCCGAGGGTTCCGTCACGGTGGAGGACAATGGCCGCGGCATCCCGACCGAGATCCACAAGGGCGAAGGTGTTTCCGCCGCCGAAGTGATCATGACGCAGCTCCATGCCGGCGGGAAATTCGATCAGAATTCCTACAAGGTCTCGGGCGGACTGCACGGCGTCGGCGTCTCGGTGGTCAACGCGCTGTCGAGCCGCCTCGATCTCACCATCTGGCGCGACGGCAAGGAGCACTTCATGCGCTTCGCCGACGGCGTGCCAGTGGCGCCGCTCAAGGCGATCGGCGAGGCCGACGGCAAGACCGGCACGCGCATCACTTTCGTCCCCTCGCCTAAGACCTTCACCATGGTCGAGTTCGACTATGCGACGCTCGAGCATCGCCTGCGTGAGCTCGCCTTTCTGAATTCCGGCGTGCGCATCGTGTTGTCCGATCATCGCGGGGTCGAACCCAAGATCGAGGAAATGCGCTATGAGGGCGGCCTGCGCGCTTTCGTTCGCTTCCTCGACCGCACCAAGCATCCGCTGATCAACGAGCCGATCGTGGTCGAGAAGCAGCATCAGAAGATCATGATCGAGGCCGCTCTGTGGTGGAACGACAGCTACCACGAGAACGTGCTGTGCTTCACCAACAACATCCCGCAGCGCGACGGCGGCACGCATTTGGCCGGCTTCCGCGCGGCGCTGACCCGCACCGTCAACACTTATGCCGCCTCCTCCGGCATCGCCAAGAAGGAGAAGGTGGCGCTGACGGGCGACGACGCCCGCGAAGGCCTGACCTGCGTGCTCTCGGTCAAGGTGCCGGACCCCAAATTCTCGAGCCAGACCAAGGACAAGCTCGTCTCCTCGGAAGTACGGCCCGTGGTCGAGAGCGTCATGGCCGACGCGCTCTCGGGATGGTTCGAGGAGAATCCGGGCGAGGCTCGCAACATCGTGCAGAAGATCGTGGAAGCCGCGGCCGCCCGCGAGGCCGCGCGCAAAGCCCGCGATCTGACCCGCCGCAAGGGCGCGCTCGACATGGCTTCGCTTCCCGGCAAGCTCGCCGACTGCCAGGAGCGCGATCCCGCTAAGTGCGAGCTGTTCCTGGTCGAGGGCGATTCAGCCGGCGGCAGCGCCAAGCAGGCGCGCGACCGGGCCTTCCAGGCCGTGCTTCCCTTGCGCGGCAAGATCCTCAACGTGGAACGCGCCCGCATCGACAAGATGCTGTCGAGCCAGGAGATCGGCACGCTGATCACCGCACTCGGTACCAGCATTAGCGACGAGTTCGATTTGAGCAAACTGCGCTATCACAAGATCATCATCATGACCGACGCCGACGTCGACGGCTCGCATATCCGCACGCTGCTGCTCACCTTCTTCTACCGCCAGATGAAGTCGCTCATCGAGCAAGGGCATCTCTTCATTGCCCAGCCTCCCCTCTACAAGGTGAAGCGGGGCCAGTCGGAGCGCTATCTCAAGGACGAGAAGGCGCTCGAGGACTATCTCATCGGCGAAGGGCTGGAGGAAGCCGTGCTCGTCACCGGCGCCAACGCGGCGCGCGGTGGCGCCGACTTGCGCGATATCGTGGAGACCGCGCGCAAGATCGGCTCGATCCTCAAAGGCCTGCATAACCGCTATCCGCGCTTCATCGTCGAGCAGGCGGCGATCGCCGGCGCGCTCAACCCCAAGGTGCTGAAAGACGGCAAGCAGGCGCAAGCCGCCGCCGCCTATATCGCCAAGCGCCTCGATGCGCTGGCTGAGGAGACCGAGAGGGGCTGGCATGGCGAGGCGCTGCCCGAGGGCGGCTTGCGCTTCTGGCGGGAGCTTCGCGGCGTGATGGAGTCGCATCTGATCGACGGACCGTTCATCGCGTCCGCCGATGCGCTCAAGCTCGACGGCTTCGCCGAGCACCTCCAGGAGGTCTATGCCAGGCCCGCCACGCTCAAGCGCAAGGACATGAGCCTGGTCGTGCATGGGCCGAGCGAACTGCTCAATGCGGTGATGACGACGGGCCGCAAAGGGCTCACGCTTCAGCGCTACAAGGGTCTTGGCGAGATGAACCCAGATCAGCTGTGGGACACGACCCTCGACGTCGACACGCGCACCATCCTCCAGGTCAAGATCAAGGAAGGCGAGGACGCCGACGACGTCTTCTCGCGGCTGATGGGCGACGTGGTCGAGCCCCGGCGCGAGTTCATCCAGGCCAACGCGCTCTATGTCGCCAATCTGGATGTTTAAGGGCACCTCGCGTGGTGGCTCAATCCTTTAACATTGTGTCAATCCGGAACGCCTAGGCTCCTCCCGGAAGAGGTTCGCCGGCGGCGCCCAAGGCCCGCCCGCGCGCCTCGCCTTCGCTTGTCGGGAAGGGCGGGTAACCATGCACGGCGCGCGGCGCAGCGTGAGGCCCGGCGCTAAGGTAGAGCGCCGCCGCGAACCCGCGTTCGGCGCGCGACGCGGCGCTCCCGCGCTCAGGCGCAAGCGGCGCAGACCCTCGCGCCTGAAGCGCTGGGTGGCCCGCCATCCTTGGCTCTATCGCGGCATCAAGTTTTCCGCTGTCGCCTCCATCTGGGGCGCCATCGCGCTTGGGCTGGCCGTGATCTATTTCATCGCCCGGGTGCCCGACCCCGTCATCGCCGCGCTCGACGACCGGCCCCCCAACGTCATCGTGCTGGCTCAAGACGGCACCGTGCTCGCCGAACGGGGCTTGCGCCGCGGCCATGTGCGGCTCGAGATGCTGCCGCCCTATCTCGTGCACGCCGTGCTCGCCACCGAGGACCGCCGCTTCTACGCCCATTTCGGTATCGACCCGCTCGGTCTCATCCGCGCGTCCTTCCGTAACGCTTCCGCCGGCGGCGTAGTCGAGGGCGGCTCGACCATCACCCAGCAGCTCGCCAAGAACCTGTTCCTGAGGCCTGAGCGCACGATCACGCGGAAGCTCGAGGAAGTCGTCTATGCGGTATGGCTCGAGCAACGCTTCTCGAAGGACGAGATCCTCGAGCTCTATATCAATCGCGTCTATTTCGGCGGCGGCACCTACGGGGTCGAGGCCGCGTCGCGCCGCTATTTCGGCAAGTCGGCGCGCTTCGTCACGCTCCCCCAGGCGGCGCTGCTCGCCGGGCTGCTCAAGGCCCCGTCACGCTACTCGCCGCGAAGGAGCGTGAAGCTCGCAAGCGCGCGCGTGGACGAGGTGCTCGAAAACATGGTCCAGGCGGGGTACCTCTCGCCGGAGCAAGCGCGGAACGCGAGCCAGCAGCCGCTCAAGCTGTCCGCCAAGGGCGACGACACGGGCTATCCCTACCCCGTCGACTGGGTGGCGGAGCTGCTTCCAGAATTCGTGGGCGACAATGACGGCGACCTGATCGTCGAGACGACCATCGATGCCGGGCTGCAGCGGGTCTCGCAGCAGGCGCTGAGGCGGCTCCTCGACGATGAAGGGGCTAAGCTTGCCGCCCACGAAGGGGCGGTGGTGGTGCTCGATCCCATGGGCGGCGTCAAGGCGCTGGTCGGCGGCCGCGCCTACTCGTCAAGCCCGTTCGATCGCGCGCTAAAGGCGATGCGCCAGCCGGGCTCGGCGTTCAAGCCCTTCGTCTATCTCGCCGCGCTGGAAAGCGGCTACACGCCGGATTCCGTCGCCTATGACGGGCCGACGACGGTCGCCGGCTGGTCGCCGCGGAACTATACCGGCCTCTATCAGGGCGAGATCAGCCTGCGGGACGCGCTCGCCCAGTCGATCAACACGGTAGCGGCAAGACTTGCGGCCGAGGTCGGGCCGTGGCGGGTGGTGCGCACGGCGCGGCGGCTCGGCATCAATTCCAAGCTGCACGACAGTCCCTCCATCGCGCTCGGCACAGCGGAGGTCACCCTGCTCGAGCTCGTCGGCGCCTATGCGCCCTTCGCCAATGGCGGCCAGGGCGTGTTGCCCCATATCATCACCAGGGTGCGCAGCGGCGAGGGGAAGGTGCTCTATGAGCGGCGCCGCTCGACCACCGGGCAGGTCGTGGCGCTGCACTTTGTCGGCGCCATGAACGATATGATGAATGCGACGGTCATCCGTGGCACGGGCAAGAAGGCCGCGATCGAGGGGCAGGTCGCCGCCGGCAAGACCGGCACCACGCAGAGCTTCCGCGACGCCTGGTTTGTCGGCTACACCACCCATTACGTGGGCGGGGTGTGGATCGGCAACGACAACGGCGCGCGCATGCGCAAAGTGACGGGCGGAACGCTGCCGGCCAAGCTATGGCACGACATCATGCTCGATGCGCATCGGGACAAGACGCCGCTGCCGCTCCCGGGCACGCGGGCGCCGCGCCTTCAGGAGGCCGTGGCGGCGCTGCCCTGGCATAGCGACGGCGATACGCCGCTCTTTCAGCGCGTGCTCGGCATCTTCTCCGGACAGTAGGAGCGGGTGAACCCCGACTAAGCGGCGTACTGGGAGCTACGGGCGGCTCGGCTCCAGGTGAAATGCTCATACACGCTCGACCAGTAGGCGCCAAAGGCGGCTGCAAACAGAAGCTCCTCGATGGGTAGGCCAGCGATCGTAAGGCCAGAGAGTGCCGGTAGATTCCATACCCGCTCGATATAGCCGGGCGCCGTCCATTCAAGACCGAACAGGACCACTGTGTAAAAGCCCAGGAAAAGGATGGCGCCCACTCCCACCTTTGGCGCGAGGTCGGGACGGCAAAATGCCGTCGCGACAGCGCCGAGGGCCATGGCAAGGATCGCCGGGTAAATAGAGTTCCAGTGGAAGAGAGACAGGAGCGGGAAGGACACGAATGGCACCGCAAGCATCCACGCGTGGAGGCGATGGCGGGGTACTGCCTGCTCGGAGGGTGGCAGGCCAGCAGGTTCATATCCCGTCAGGAGATTGTAGAGCACTGCTCCAATCCCACCGAGGCCGAAAGAGAAGATCAGGCTTTCGATATCAAAGCCGGTCCTCTGGGCGAGATCAAAAAGGCTCGGTGGGTTCCAATATGCTGGCACGAACAAGGGCTCGGTCAGGCCCAACGGCATCGTGAACAGGCTCGCCCACAGCATGGGTTTCCGCTGGCGCGGGAAGGCTGCATAAGCCGCAAGCCAGGGGAGCAAGAATGCGCTCGACCAAACGAGCCATGCATAACGATCTGGAATCATGTTGGACCGTGGGCCGTCCCGTTGGCACCACACTCGAAGTAGCGTGGTCGGAGACGCCTGACCAGGGGGGTAGCGTGCCCGCCGGACAACTAGGCCTTCGACGTGCTGGCAGGGTTGAGCAGGCGGGGGAAGAAGCCGGGTACTCGTTTTGCGTATCCGCGATAGGTGTCGCCGAAGGTGACGATCGCCTCAAGCTCCTCTTTGTGCGCTAGGCGGACGTACATCCAGACCAAGATCGGGAACATGGCGAGCGTGAGCAGCGTCGGCCATTGCAGGAGAAACCCGAGCATCACGAGAATGAAGCCCACGTACTGAGGATGGCGCACATGAGCATAGGGACCGGTCACAGCTAGCTCACCCCTTCGTTGGGCCTGATAAAGGACTCGCCACGCCGCCGAGATCAGCAGGAATCCGAGGACGATGAACGCCAAGCTCAAGAAATGAAATGGTCCAAAGTGCGGGTTAGCCTTCCAGCCGAAGATCATCTCCAGGAGATGGCCAGCATCGTGGGAAAACCAGTCGATATCCGGATAACGGCTCTGCAGCCAACCCGACAGGAAATAGATCGTAAGCGGAAAGCCATACATCTCGGTGAAAAGAGCAACGAGAAATGCGCTGAAGGCACCGAACGAGCGCCAGTCGCGGGAGGTCTGCGGCCTGAAGAAGCTGAAGGCGAAGACGATGAAAACAACGGAGTTGATGAGAACCAAGCCCCACAGCCCATAGGCGGGGACGGGTTCGCTCATGGCTGGCCTCGCTTGCTATCGGAAGGACTTTTTCTTCCGTCCCCGCCATGAGCGCTGTGTGGGCCATGACCTCCGAAAATGTGCAGTAGCGGGCAGGCGAGCAAGAACAGAACGGGAAGTATGCCGAGCAGGTGCGCCCGATGTTCGCTCCACAGCAGCACCGTCGCCATCGCTCCAAAGGCCAGAAAGATGAGAAAGGCACGCGAGGCCCAATAGCTCCTTTCCACGCGGTCTGGATCGCCTTGATGGGAATGTTCTTGGACTGGCACTCGCTCCTCCTCACGCGAGTAGTTTGACATTCTGTTTTGCTTTGTCGCCGAGACGGTCAGGATTCACTCGGCGGCGATCCTCTGGTCCGGCTGCCATTCTTCCTTGGCTCTGAGCGCGGCCTCGCGCGCACCGATGTAGTCGCGCGTGAGGGGAACGGCCGCCAAGCTTTTGGCGAGTTGAATCTGGAAGACCATCAGGCCGCCATGCCGGAAGCCGCACTCCGTCGCCGCGAGATAGAACTCCCACATCCGGCAGAATCGGTCATCGTACACCGCCCTAGCCTCGTCGCGGCGGGAGAGGAACCGCTCCTGCCAAGCTTTGAGAGTTTCGGCGTAATGGAGCCGCATGACTTCGATATCGGTCACGATAAGCCCAGAGCGCTCGATAGCGGGCAGCACTTCGGAGAGTGCGGGGGCCGATCCGCCAGGAAAGATATACTTCGCGATCCAAGGGTTGGTGGTGCTCGGTCCATCGGAGCGGCCAATGGAGTGGAGGAGCATCACGCCGTCATCAGCGAGCAGTTCAGCCACTTTCGTGAAGAACGCATCGTAGTCGCTGGAGCCCACATGCTCGAACATGCCGACCGAGACAATCCGATCAAAGCGCCCAGATGCCGCGCGGTAATCCTGCAAATAGAAATCCACGCCGGGAATGGAGTCGCGTTCCGCAGCCCGATGGCGGGCGAGCTCGAGCTGAGCCTCGGAAAGCGTAATCCCCCTAACGGCAGCGCCGCACAGTTCGGCAAGATAGAACGCGAGGCCGCCCCAACCGCTGCCGATGTCGAGAACGCGGTGACCCGGCTCGACGAGCAGCTTTGCCACAATATGGCGTTTCTTGGCTAGCTGCGCCTCATCGAGGGAATGGCCCGGATGCTCGAAGTAGGCGCAGGAGTACTGCATGTCGGGGTCAAGGAAGAGGCGGTACAGGCGGCCATCGAGATCGTAGTGGTGCGCAGCATTGCGCCTCGCGCGCCCTACTGTGTTGCGCTGATGCTGCGGGCGCAATGCAACACGAAGCCGGTTGTACGCCCGCGCGATCCCCGGCGCCGATCGGCAACCGAGATTGCTGCCGAGGAGCATGAGCAGATCGCAGACCGACCCCTGCGTAACGACGATCCGGCTATCCACGTAAAGCTCGCCAAGCGCAAGCTCTGGTCTGAGGATGAGCTGCCGCGCCGCTCCCGAGTCCGCCAAGCGCACGGCGACGCGCTCTCCCGAGCCATCGCCGACGATGAATCGAGACCGTGACGCGGTTTCGACTTCGAGTGTGCCTTTGCGCACGATCCTTTCGAGGAATGCGCGAAGGACCGGTAGCATGTTATTGCCTGTACATGTAGGTGAGCGTGCGTTTCTGTGCCCGCTATTGCCGGTTGATGACATTGTACGTCCAAGCGAACACGTACCCGGTGATGAAGCCGATGATCGATAGGCCGATTAGGCCATAGAGAACTCTCCCAAGGCTGAGCGGGGCGGCGGACTTGACCGAGTTCAGGTCGAGGCCGTGCATGAATGCACCGAAGAAGTCGAGCGTCGCATCGGGTGCGAGCACGAAGGCAACGGCGCACAGGGCGCTCAGGAGCGCAAACGTCACGGCCAGCGCGACCCCAGCCCCTAAGGTGTTTACTTTGTCCATCGTCTCGCCTCCTATGAGTGCGGCCGAGGAGGATCCCCGGCGCAATGCTTCATCTTGCTCGCCGATCCAGCGTAGTTTGCGGATCCGTTTTAACAGTTCGATCGATGCTCGTTGTTCTGCTGAGACATCAGGTGGATTGTTGACTGGAAGAATCGGCTCCATCAGGGCTCTCCGGGGTTGCGGGCTATGCCGTACTCCTTCCAACGATTGGAAGGTCAATCCCGATTTGGGGGGGAAGTGATGCGCATTAGCGACGCGGCTCGACTGTCCGGCGTCTCGGCACGGCTGATCCGATATTACGAGAGCGAGCGGCTTCTGAGCCCCGCCGGCAGGGACGCGAATGGCTATCGGATTTTCGACGAACGCAACGTGCATGAGCTGCGCTTCATTAAGCGCGCCCGATCTCTGGACTTTCCGATTAAGCAGATCGACGAGCTGCTTGATCTTTGGCGCGATAAGAAGCGGCCAAGCCGCAAGGTGCGCGTCCTGGCCGAGCGCCACAAGCAGGCGGTTGTGTCCCGTATGGAAGCGCATCGGAGCATCGTTGACGTGCTGAGCCGCCTTATCGAGGCGTGTAAAGGCGACGACCGCCCAGACTGCCCAATCCTGGATGAGATTAGCGGAGAGCGCACGCGCCAGCCCTGAGTCCAGACTGTTGGTGCAAGGACCTGCGTGGGTCGGTCTCGAAGGACGACAAGACCGGCCGACGAGCCGCTACTCGATGCTGCGCTTCGGCGAATAACCGGGCGAGGAC
>Ga0299906_10005716_pt1 | contig 10094 bp, 10 predicted proteins | sample RVTome_14_FD_200259 | JGI IMG/M metagenome (GOLD analysis project Ga0299906, IMG submission 200259) | Soil microbial communities from uranium-contaminated site in the Upper Colorado River Basin, Wyoming, United States - RVT145D125 (version 2) ...
CGGACCAGGGCCCGCAGGAAGCCGAGCACGGAGCCGCCTCCCCGGTACAGGCGGATCTCGGGGGGGATCGCCAGGGTCGGCTCGAAGAAGGCGCAGAGCGTGATCTCGTGGCGCTGGCGCCAGGCCAGGGAGAACTGGTTGTAGGGCGCGCTGGTGGGGCCGGGGGTGAGCAGCAGCCGCAGCACGCGCAGGCGGGCCGGGGCCGCGCCCGGGCGGGGAGCGGCGCTCACCGGGGCCTCCCGCGCAGCCGCTGGAGCGATTCGAAGTGGCGGCGCACCAGGGCCGTGGTCTTGAGCCGGAACGCGAGCTGCGAGTTCGAGCGGTAGACGCCCATGCGCCGCAGGGCGAAGCGACCGAGCGGGATGCCCCAGCGGGGCGGCGTCACCACCGCGCAGGCGTAGCCGGCCTCCTCGACGAGCCGTGCCACCGCCTCGTCCAGGTCGCCTCGTGGGTAGCAGAAGGAGAGCACCGGGCGTCCGAGCTGGCGCTCCAGGTCGGCCCGGGAGCGCGCCACCTCCTCCCAGCAGCGCTCCCTCGGCAGGGCGCGGAGGGCGGGGGGATGGGTGCAGCTGTGCGAGCCGATCTCGAAGCCGCTGGCGGCCATCTTGCGCAGCTGCTCCCAGTCGAGCAGCCCGTAGGGCGAGGGGTCGGCCCCGTCCGCGACCCTGCGCCGATCGGCGGGCAGCAGGCGGTCGCTCCCCACGTAGTCGGAGACCACGAAGAAGGTGGCCCGGAAGGAGTGCCGCTCGAGGATCGGCACGGCCAGGCGGTAGTTGTCCTCGTAGCCGTCGTCGAAGGTCACGATCGCCAGGCGCTCGGCCGGGCTCGCCGCTCCGGCGCAGAGGGCCGCCAGGGTGGTCGAGCGGTAGCCGCGCCGCGCCAGCCAGGCGATCTGGCGCTCGAAGGCCGCGGGGCTCACGGCCAGCGAGTCGCGGCGCCGGTCGCTCACGCTGTGGTAGGCCAGGATCAGCGGCCAGTCGCGGCGGACGGGGAGCGTCACGGCGCGCCTCCCAGCAGGAGCCGCAGGTACTGGTCCACCACGCTCTCGATCTCGTAGGGCCGCCAGCTCTCCGGCGGCGGCCGGGCGATGCGGCCGGAAAGCGCGTCGTCGATGCCCTCGGCCAGGGCGGCCTCGTCGCCGACGGCCACCAGCCGGCCGTAGCGGCCGCCGGCCAGGATCTCCCGCGGCCCGGTCGGGCAGTCGGTGGCCACCAGCAGCGCGCCGCAGTAGAGCGCCTCGATCAGCACGCCGGGCAGCCCCTCCCAGGCGGAGCTCAGGGCGAAGACCCGCGCCCGGGCCATGTAGGGATAGGGGTTCGCGACGAAGCCGGGCAGGGCCACGTCGGCCCCGATCCCGAGCTCGGCGACCAGCGCCTCGAGGCGCGCGCGCTCGGGCCCCTCGCCCAGCAGCAGCAGCCGGGCGGGCCGCGCCCGCCGCACCCGGGCGAAGGCCCGCAGCAGCGTCGCGAAGTCCTTCTGGGGCCGGAAGCGCCCGGCCGCCAGCACCAGCGGCGGCGCGCCCGACTCGAGCCACGGGTGGCGCAGGGGCTCCTTGGCGCGGCGCTCCAGGTCCGGCGTGACGATCGGGTTGTAGATCACGTCGATCGCGGCGCGCGGCAGCCCGGCCCGCCGGGCCAGGTCGTCGGCCAGGGCGTGGGAGACCGCGACGACGCCGTCGGCCCACGGGTAGAAGCGCCGGATCAGCCCGGGCATGAGTCGCCCGCCCAGGTCCGAGGCGCGCGCGGTGCTCGCCGAGAGCGCGACGCGCTCGCTCACCACGAGGCGCACCGGGACGCCGGCCAGGCGTCGGGCCCAGAGCGCCACCACGTTGGCGTGGTTCATCACCGAGAGCAGCGCGCGCGGGCGCTCCCGGCGCAGGTAGCGCCGGAGCGCCGGCAGGCTCCGCAGCACCCGCGGCGCCCGCAGGTCCACCACGCGCACGCCGTCGGGCACCTCGTCCAGGTAGGGGCCCTCGCGCTGCGCCAGCACCAGGTCCACCGGGTGAGAGCGGCCCGCGAGGCCCCCGGCGAGCTTCAGCATCGAGCGCTCCGCGCCTCCCTCGCGCAGGGACGGCAGGAAGACGGCCAGCCGCGGCATCGGGGCGCGCACGGCCTTCAGCCGCGGCCGTAGTAGGCCAGGTACCACTCCACGAAGCGCTCGATCCCCGTCTCGATCGGGGTGGCGGGCCGGAAGCCCACCGCCTCGAACAGCGCCTCCACGTCGGCGTAGGTGGCGGGCACGTCCCCGGGCTGCAGGGGCAGGAACTCCTTCCTGGCCTCGCGCCCCAGGCAGCCCTCCAGGGTGTCGATCAGGTGCATCAGCTCCACCGGGTTGTGGTTCCCGATGTTGTAGAGCCGGTAGGGGGCGCGGCTCGAGCCGGGATCCGGGGAGTCGCCGGACCACTCCGGGTTCGGCGCCGCCACGTGGTCCATCACCCGTGCCACGCCCTCGACGATGTCGTCCACGTAGGTGAAGTCGCGCTGCATGCGCCCGTGGTTGTAGACCTGGATCGGGCGCCCCTCGAGGATGGCGCGGGTGAAGAGGAAGAGCGCCATGTCCGGGCGGCCCCAGGGCCCGTAGACGGTGAAGAAGCGCAGGCCCGTGGTGGGCAGCCCGTAGAGGTGGCTGTAGCAGTGGGCCATCATCTCGTTGGCCTTCTTGCTCGCCGCGTAGAGGCTGATCGGGTGGTCGACGGGGTCCGCCACCGAGAACGGCATCCGGGTGTTGGCGCCGTAGACCGAGCTGGACGAGGCGTAGACCAGGTGGCGCACGCCGGTGTGGCGGCAGCCCTCGAGCACGTTCATGAAGCCGACGATGTTGCTGTCGACGTAGGCGTGGGGATTCTCGAGCGAGTAGCGGACCCCCGCCTGGGCCGCGAGGTGCACGACGATCTCGGGCCGCTCCGCGCGGAACAGGCGCTGCATGCCGTCCCGGTCCGCCAGGTCGAGCTTGTGGAAGCGGAAGCCGGGCTGCCCCTCCAGCTGGGAGAGCCGATCGAGCTTGAGCTTGACGTCGTAGTAGGCGTTGAGGACGTCGAGGCCCACCACCTCCTCGCCGGCCTCCAGCAGGCGCCGGCCCAGGTGGAAGCCGATGAAGCCGGCCACGCCGGTCAGCAGGATCCTGCGCTTCCCGGTGCCCATGGCGGGGCAGGGCTCAGCGCCGGTTCCGCGCGATGACCTGCCTCACCGCGTCGATCACGTGCTCGATGTCCGCGTCGCCCATCCGCGGGTGGATGGGCAGCGACACCAGGCGCGGATAGGCGGCGCTCGCCACCGGGCAGCTCTCCGGCCGGTAGCCCTCGGTGTCGCGGTAGTAGGGGTGCAGGTGCAGCGGGATGTAGTGGACGCCCGTGCCCACCCCCAGCTCGGCCAGGCGCTCGATGAAGCCCTGGCGCCCGATGCGCAGGCGGTCCAGGTGCAGCTGGATCACGTACAGGTGCCAGGCGTGGCGGATCTCCGGGGCCTCGCAGGGCAGCTGCAGCTCCGGCACGTCCGCCAGGCCCTTGCCGTAGAGCGCGGCGCAGTGCTGCCGCCGCCGGAGGAACTCCTCCGCGCGCCGCAGCTGGTGGATCGCCACCGCGGCCGCCAGGTCGGGCAGGTTGAACTTCCAGCCGATTGCCTCGATCTCGTAGTACCAGGCGCCCTCGTCGGGGCCGCGCCGAGGGGAACGGTTGATGCCGAAGCCGCCCATCAGACGGGCGCGGCGGGCGAGGCCCTCGTCGTCCGTGGTCAGCACGCCGCCCTCGCCGCTGGTGATGGTCTTGTTGGCGTAGAGGGAGAAGCAGGTCAGCGGGCCGAGGCTGCCGACGGGCCGGTCGCGCCAGCGGGCCGACGCGGCGTGGGCGGCGTCCTCGATCAGCGCGAGGCCGTGGGCGCGGGCCAGCGCCTGGAAGCGCTCGATCTCCACCGGATGGCCGGCGAAGTGCACCGGCAGCAGCGCGCGGGTGCGGGGCGTGATGGCGGCCTCCGCCCGCTCCACGTCGAGGTTCAGCGTGTCGGGCCGGCAGTCGACCACCACCGGCCGGGCCCCGGCGTGGAAGACGACGCTGGCGGTGGCGGCGAAGGTCATGGCGGGCACGATCACCTCGTGACCGGGGCCGACGCCGGCGGCGTCGAGGGCGAGCTGGAGCGCGGCCGTCCCGGAGCTGGTGGCCACGGCGTGGCGGGCGCCCACATAGTCGGCGAACTCGCGCTCGAAGCGCTGCGCCCGGGGGCCGGTGGTGAGCCAGCCCGAGCGCAGGGTCTCGACGACCTCGTCGATCTCCGCCTCTCCGATGTCCGGAACGAAGTAGGGAACCTGGCGCATGGCTGGGCTTGGGTATCGGCGGCCCGACCGCCGAGTATATGGTGGGTGACCCGGGTGCGGCAGAAGGGTCGCGCTTTCCCGCGGGGGCTCCCGGCCGGCAATCCGGTGCTGGAAATCCAACACTTCCGCGGCACCCGGCGGCACCCTTCCGGTGGAGAGTCGTACGCTTCGACCTGCCGCAGGGGCGGGCAGGGGGATCCATGGTCGTCGAGCTGTTCGGCTGCACGAGCGCGGGCAAGTCGTCGCTGGCCAGGCGGCTCGTCGGCGCCGTGCCGGCGGCCTGGCGGGCCGACGACTTCGCCCTGGCCCGGGCCGGGCTCGGCTGGCTGCCGGGCCGGCTGACGCGCCTGGTCGCCCTCGACCTGCTGGCCCTCGGGGCCTGCCTAGGCGCCCGCCACAGGCGCCGCGAATTCTTCCGCTGCGCCTGGAGCTGCCTGCGGCGCCTGCCGGCGGAGCTCTCCCTGGCCCGCCGCCTCAACGTCGCGAGGAACGTCTTCAAGGTGGCCGGGATCCGCGAGATCGCCGAGCGCGCGCCCCGGGAGGCGCTGCTGCTGCTGGACGAGGGCACGCTCCAGAGCGCCCACTACCTGTTCGTGCAGCCCTACGCCGAGCCCGACCTGGAGCGCCTGGGCGGCTTCCTCGCCCGGGTGCCGCTGCCCGACGTGGCCGTCTACCTGCGCGAGGAGGAGCCGACGCTGGTGCGGCGGACGCTGGCCCGAGGACACCCGCGCATCCCGCAGCGCTCGCCCGAGGCGACCCGGCTCTTCCTGGCCCGGGCCGAGCGCGTCTTCGCCGCCATCGCCGGCGAGGCGCGGGTGCAGGATCGCCTGCTGGTGGTCGATGCCGCCCGGGGGACGCCGCGATCGGCGGCGCCTCGCCCCTCGGCGGACCTCGAGCGCGCGCTCGCCTGGATCCGCGCGAGCGCCGGGGGCGGCGCGGAGCGCGACGCGCTGGGCGCGGAGGCCGCGGCCGGATGAAGCCGGCGCGCCCCAGGGTGGTGCTGGTCGGGGGCTCGGACGTGCACCTGCGCCTGCCGCTGATGCAGCGCCTGGGCGGCGACTTCGAGATGGCGGCCCTCGGCACCTCGGCGCGCCTGGCCCCCGCCTTCGCCGAGGCGGGCTTCGAATACGGCGTCTACCGCCTGGGCGAAGAGGGCCGGGCGGACCCCCTGGACCAGGCGCGGGCCTTCTTCGACCTGGTGCGCGCCTTCCGGGCGCGGCGGCCCCAGGTGGTCCACGCCTTCGACGCGCGCCCCGGGGTCTGGGGCTGCCTGGCCGCCCGGGCCAGCGGGGTCCCGGTCTGCGTCGGCACCGTCAACGGCCTCGGCTTCCTCTACCAGAGCTCGCGCCCCGCCCTGCGCCTGGCCTGGAAGGTCTACCAGGGCCTCCAGGGCCTGGCCTGCCGCGTGTCGGACGCGACGGTCTTCCAGAACCGGGAGGACGCGCACCAGCTGGTGGCCGACGGCGTGACGCCGGCCGCCAAGGCGAGGATCGTCTTCGGCTCGGGCGTGGCCAGCGAGGACTTCGCCCCCGAGCGGGTCCCCGCCGCCGAGCGCGAGGCGCTGCGCCAGGAGCTCGGGATCGACAAGGGCGACCTGCTCGTGACCATGATCTCGCGGGTGATCCGCTCGAAGGGCGTGCTGGAGTTCGCGGCGGCCGCCCGGCGGGTGCAGGCGGCCCGCCCGGGCGTGCGCTTCCTGCTCGTCGGGCCCGTCGAGCGGAGCAGCCTCGACCGCCTCGACGAGGCCGAGCTGCGCGAGCTCGGCGAGAGCCTGGTCTGGCCCGGTGCCCGCCGCGACGTGCCCGCCGTGCTGGCCGCCTCCGACCTGCTCTGCCTGCCCACCGCCTACCGCGAGGGTCTGCCCCGGGTGCTGCTGGAGGGGGGGGCCGTGGGCCTGCCCCTGGTGGCGACCGATGCGCCGGGCTGCCGCGACGTGATCGAGCACGGCGTGAACGGCCTGCTCGTCCGCATCGGCGACGCCGAGGGCCTGGCCGAGGCCGTGCTCCGGCTGGTGGACGACCCGGAGCTGCGCCGGCGCCTCGGCGACGCCGCGCGCCGGCGCGTGCGGGAGCGCTTCGACCTGTCGGTGGTGGCCGCCGCGACCGGCGAGCTCTACCGGGAGCTCCTCGCGCGCAAGGGGGTTCCGTCTTGAGCCGGGGCGCTCACGCCGAGAGCCGGGCCAAGCGCGCCTTCGACGTCGCCGTGGCGAGCCTGGCGCTGCTCGTCACCGGGCCCCTGATCGCGGCGGGCGCGCTGCTGGTGGTGCTCACCTCGCCGGGGCCCGCGCTCTACCGCGCGCGCCGCGCGGGCCGGGGCGGCCGGCCCTTCGAGGTGCTGAAGCTCCGCACCATGGTCGTGGGCGGCGACGCGCCGGACCGGCGGGTCACCGAGGCGCGGGATCCCCGGGTCACGCCGGTGGGGCGGGTGCTGCGCCGCACGAAGATCGACGAGCTCCCGCAGTTCTGGAACGTGCTGCGGGGCGAGATGTCCGTGGTGGGCCCGCGCCCCGAGGACGTCGAGATCGTGGCGCGCCACTACGGGCCCGAGCAGCGCCGGGCCCTGGCCGTGCGCCCCGGGATCGCCTCTCCCGCCGACCTGCTCTGGTACCCGGACCTCACCTATCACGATCCGCCGCCGCCGGGTGTCCCCATGCAGGAGCACTACGTGCGCCGGCACATGCCCGCGCTGGTAGCCGAGGCGGTCCGCTACGTCGACGAGCAGAGCCTGTGGCTCGACCTCAAGGTGCTGGCGCGCACCGCCTTCTGCGTGCTCTTCTACTCCTGCTTCCCGCCCGCGCGCCGGCCCCTGCCGGATCCGCCGCGGGCCGCCCACCCCAGCTGCGGAGCCACCCGATGATCGTCACCATCCACCAGCCCGAGCACCTGCCCTGGATCGGCTTCTTCGACAAGCTGAGGCGGGCCGACGCGATGGTGCTGCTCGATACCACGCAGTTCGCCAAGGACGACTTCCAGAACCGCAACCGGATCAAGACCGAGCAGGGTGTCGCCTGGCTCACGGTTCCGGTCTACAAGCGGGGCCGGTCGCAGCAGGAGATCCTCGAGGTCGAGATCTGCCACGACCGCAAGTGGCCGAACCGCTGCTGGAGCCTGATGGAGCAGGGCTACCGAGACGCGCCCCACTTCGCCTTGCACCGGGACTTCTTCCGCGAGCTCTACCGCACCCCGTGGCTGCGGCTGGTGGACCTGAACGTCGCGATCATCCGCTACCTGGCGGAGCAGCTCGGCACCGGGGCCCGGCTGATCCTGGCCTCGGAGCTCGGGATCCGCGAGCGCGGCGCCACGGAGGTGAACCACGCGATCGCCGAGGCGCTCGGCGCCGACGTCTACCTCTCGGGGCGCCAGGGCCTCGAGTACCTGGACGAGAAGCCCTTCGCGGAGAGCGGGATCCGGGTCGTCTACCAGGACTTCCAGCACCCGGTCTACCCCCAGCGCTGGGGGGAGTTCGCGCCGAACCTCTCCTGCGTCGACCTGCTCTTCAACTGCGGGGCGGAGAGCCTGGAGCGGATCCGGCAGGCGAATCCGGCCGGCGCCGAGGAGCGACGTGCCGCGCCTGCGTGAGCTGCCCAGGGCCGGCCTGGCCGTGGGCTGGGGCGACCTGCGGGCCGCCTGGCGACGGCGGGATCGCGCCGCCGCAGAGCTGCCGGCCGCCTTCTCGCGCTGGCTCGGGGTGGAGGGGGCGCGGGTGGCCTCGTCGGGCCGCGCGGCGCTTTGCCTCACGCTGCGCGCCCTGGCCGACGGCAGCGCGCGCCGGCGCGTGATCGTCCCCGCCTACACCTGCCCCACGGTCCCCCTGGCCGTGGCGCGGGCCGGCCTCGAGGTGGAGCTCTGCGACGTGGACCCGGCGAGCGCGAACCTCGACCCGGAGCTCCTGGGCGAGTGCCTGGGCCCGCAGACCCTGGCCGTGGTGGCGGTGCACATGAACGGCATCCCCTGCGAGCTGGACGCGATCCTGGCCCGCGCCCGGGAGGCCGGGGCGGCGGTGATCGAGGACTGCGCCGCCGCCGCCGGGGCCACGCTCCACGGTCGGCCGGTGGGGAGCTTCGGCGACGCGGCCTTCTTCAGCCTGGCCCGGGGCAAGGGCTTCACGGCCTACGCCGGCGGCGTGGGCGTGGGCCGCATCTGGAAGGAGGGAGCGGAGGGGGAGGTGGCGCCGGGCGCGGAGCTCCTGACCCTGGCCAGGCTGCTGGCCCTGGTGCTCTTCTTCCACCCCCGGCGCTACTGGGCGCTGCGCCGGCTCCCGCTCGGCTGGGAGAACGAGGTCTACGCTCCCGGGTTCCCGCTGGGCGGGATGGGTGCGCTGCGCCAGGGCGTGGCGCTCTCGGTGCTGGAGCGCCTCGACCGCGTCGTGGCCGAGCGGCGCGAGCGGGCCCGCTACCTGGAGCGCCGGCTCCGCGGCCTCGCGGGCGTGTGCCTGCTGGTGCCTCCGCCCGACAGCGATCCCTGCTGGCCCTGGCTGCCGCTGCTGGTCGGCCGGCGCGACGAGGCGGTGCGGCGCCTGCGCGCCGAGGGCCTCGGCGCCTCGCCCCTTTTCACCCGCTCCCTGGACGACTACGAGTACCTGCGGGGAGTCGTCCCGGCCGGCTCCTACCCGGTGGCTCGGAGCCTTGCCGGGCGTCTGATGTCCCTGCCCACCCACTGTCACGTCACGGCGCGCGACCTCGACCGCATGGTCGACGCGCTCGGCGCACTGGAGCACACGAAGGCATGAGGCGATCGAAGCGGGTCCTGGTGGTGGCGACCCACCCGGACGACGAGATCCTCGGAGTCGGGGGCACGCTCGCCCGGCACGTGGCGGAGGGCGACACCTGCGCCATCGCCATCGTCGCCGACGCGGCGAGCGTCCGCTACGACGAGAAGACCATGGAGATCGTGCGCGGCGGCGCCCGAGAGGCGGCCGGCCACCTCGGCGTCTCGGAGCTGCGCTTCGCGGGGCTGCCCGACCAGCGCCTCGACACGCTCCCGATCGTGGAGATCACGGGCTGGGTCGAGAAGGTGCTGCGGGATCTGGAGCCCGAGATCGTCTACACCCACCATCGGGGCGACGTGAACCGCGACCACCGCGTCGTGTACGAGGCCACGCTGACGGCGGCCCGTCCCTACGCGGCGCCCTTCGTCGAGCGGCTCCTCTGCTTCGAGACGCCCTCCTCGACGGAGTGGTCCGGTCCCCACCTGGAGGCGGGCTTCCTGCCGAACGTCTTCGTCGACATCGGCCCGCACCTGGAGCGCAAGCTCGACGCCATGGCCGCCTACGCGACGGAGCTGCGGGACGCGCCGCACCCGCGCTCGCTCGAGGCCCTGCGCGCGCGCGCCGGCTACTGGGGCAGCCTGGTGGGCCTCGCGGCGGCCGAGCCCTTCTCGCTGGTGCGCGAGGTCGACCGCCGGGATTGAGCCCGCCCGGGCAGGAGCCCGCGCGCCGCGAGCAGCAGTCCCGCTCCCGCGATTCCGAGACCCCAGCCCGGCAGGGCCGGCACCGGATGCGCCTCGAGCACCGTCAGCGCGATCTGGTCCGAGCCCTCGAGGCCCCCCGAGTCCGCGACGCGGGCGCGGAGGCTGTGGACGCCGGGGGATAGGCTCGAGGTGGCGAAGGCGCCGCTCGCGCCGATGAATCCGTCGAGGTCCGAGGTCCACTCGATGTTGGCCGAGAGGTCGCCCTCCTCGGCGTCCGCGGCCGAGGCGGCGAACCCGACCACCTGGCCCGCGAAGGCGCTGCTGCCGTCGGCCGGCGCGGCGATCGAGACGCTGGGCGGGGTGTTCGCCAGCACCTGGAGG
>Ga0299906_10005717_pt1 | contig 10090 bp, 6 predicted proteins | sample RVTome_14_FD_200259 | JGI IMG/M metagenome (GOLD analysis project Ga0299906, IMG submission 200259) | Soil microbial communities from uranium-contaminated site in the Upper Colorado River Basin, Wyoming, United States - RVT145D125 (version 2) ...
ATCGTCTCCTTGCCCTCCACCGTGTAGATGAAGTATTCCGACAGCCCCTGCTTGACGATCTGCTTCTCGTTCTCGGCCACGGCCATGTCGGCGGCGACGCCGGCGGCCAGCTCGCGCCGCGCGGCCGCGGGCATCTGGGCGGCCCGGCGGCGGCCGTCCCGATAATCATCGGCGTCCGACTTGGAGATGATGCCCCGCTGGGCCAGGTCGCGCACACGCTCGACGAGGTTGATGGTGCCGACAACCAGCCGCACCTGAGCATCCGGGTAATCTTCGCCGGAGTTGTTGAAGATCCGCACGAAGCCCTCGAAGGACATCGTCGTCTCGCCGGGGTCGCTTATGCAGATGTAGTCGGCGGCCCAGGAGATGCCGCTGGTGAAGTACGTGATCTCCACCATCGCGGCGCCGTCCATCTCACTGGCCACGTTCCAGTAGAGCATCTGGGGCTTGTCATGCGGAAAGGTCGTGTCGATCAGGTCCAGCTTGTCCTGGTTGCTCAGGAACCGCAGCTCGACGCTCGTGGGATCGATGAGCGTGTTGGCCCACGAGAATTGCAGGGGATTCACGCCGGGCTTGAATGTGACCTGGCGCGTCTCGCGGACCAGCGTCAGATCCTCGGAGTTGTAGATGGTGAGCTGTACACTCGCGCGCGGCGGGATCGTGGACATGTCCACGTTCCGGTCGTTCGTGCCGCCGAGCGCGGCAGCGCCGCTCAGGGCCAGGGCGAGTGCGATCAGTGTGTGGTTCCGGGTGATCCGGGGGTTCCGGGGGTTCATCGGCATCCTTCCTTCACAGGTCGGTGGTCAGAGTGCGTTCAGGGGGATTCACCGCAGAGTCGCTGAGATCGCAGAAAAGATCAGAACTTGAAGCCACGGATGAACACGGATGGACACGGATAGGGGCGAGGTGGTGTGATCAAGAACATTCCTCCGTGTGTATCTGCGTTTATCCGTGGTTCCTTCCTCTCTGCGTTCTCTGCGCCTCTGTGGTGAACTCTTCTCCAGGTTCAGGCCTACCACTCGTTGCGGATCACGATGTGCAGCGTGTGCACGATCTTCGCCGCCTTCTGGTCCTCGCCGCGCGGCGGCAGGTCCACGCGGAACACGAGCCGGTCGGCCTCGGACTCCTCGCCCACGAAGGCCTCGTCCAGGGTGTCGTTGCCGCCCAGCTCCCACTGCACAGCGCGGCCGGTGTCGCCGCGAATCTCTGCGCGGATCGCCGAGGGCCGCTCGACGATGTCCAGCGTCACCGGGCCGTCCTTGAAGTTCTCGATCTCGTATTTGATCACGATGTCGTAGCTGTAGAGCTGGCCGCGCACGCGCTGCTGCTCGCGCCGCTCGATGGTGCGCTTGACCACGATGTCCTTGGCCACGCCGAGGTAGAGTTTGGCCTCATCATCGCGGGGGGTGAAGGGCAGCCAGTCCTCGCCGAGGAACGCCACCGTGCCGCGCCCGTCGTCCTGGAAGATGCGGGCCTTGCCAAACTTCAGGGGGAAATCGCCCAGGCCGTGGCCCGCATCGTTCTGAATCACGTAGTGCATGGGAATGCGCACCTGCTGCTTGCCCGCATCGAGATAGCCGTTGGCGACCAGATCGGCGGTGTACTGCTTGCGGATGGCCACGCCGTCGAACCGCTGGGTGAGCAGTTGCTTGGTCTCGTTGATGCCGATCGGCCGCTCCAGGTGCTCGCCGAAGCCCGGCCACATGCCCGAGACGCCGAACTCCTCGTTGGCGTTGTTGTGCAGCCGGATGTACTGCCACAACGTCAGCGTCTTCTCATCGGGCGCGGCAGTGGCCCGATACGTGTACGACTTGTCCAACTGGCCGATGAGATAGCTCACGCGGATGCGCGCTGAGCCCGCTTCCGGGGCCGCCACCTGCCAGATCAGGGCGTTCTGCCCCGGCGGCGATTCGACCGACAGCACGTTGATGCGGTCCGGGTCGGTCAGGACCCGGAAGACGATCGAATCGCGGTCGATATACGTGTTCGTCCAGGCGAAGACCACATCGTTGACGCCCTGGGCGAGGGGCACGATCCGCTCCTCCTCCACCAGCGTCGCATTCAGGTGATCCAACTGGATCTCCACCCGTTCGCGGGGCGGCAGTGTGATGAGTTTGATCTGGGCCAGGGCCGGCTGCGCGGCAGCCAGGCCGGCCAGCAGGGCGACGCCCGCGAGCGTCGGGAAGGTGCGTCGGTTCAATCGGGACATGGTGGCATCTCCTTGCCAGTGAATTCGGCCACCGGGATGACGAACCGAAGCCGATTCTCTTAGGGCCAAAATGAACCAAATCAAGCCCCGGCTGCCGGAGGCGCTCCCCCGCCGGGCCCCGGACGGCCGATTATCGGCGACCGGTCACATGATGCGCAGGCCCGTCTTTGCCTGCCGCGCGGCGGTGATGCGGCGGTAGAGGTCCGGCGGCGGGTCGAGAAAGCGATAGGCGACCTCGAATTGTCCGAGTCGCCACCGCATGCGGGCTCTTTCCGCGGCCAGCACGATGGGCCCGCCCTCGGTGTCGATGGTGATGGTCCGCCGGCGGCCCCAGGGCCAGAACGTGCGCACGGCGATGCCGCCGCCGGAGATGTTGACCACGCCGCCGAGGGAGCAGCGCAGACCGGGCACCTCGAACCGGCCGTGTCGCCTTCGATTCACGCCGGTGGTCATGGGCGGATCCTCGTGGAGCGGGTGCGCCGCGGGCGCGCCCCGATCGGACCGTCATCTTCGCCGGGCCGCGGCAAAACTGCCGCGCAGCCGGTGCTTGTCGGCACGAGGCGCGCGACAGTTGAGGGCCTGAATAAAGTATGCGGCCCGGAGCGGGCCGGGAGATGATCACGTGTTCCCGGACGTGGCCGGATCGGATGCCGGAGTGCCGGCGCGGCTGGCGCCTGGTGGCAAGGCGATGCCGCGCTCCGGACAGACACGAGTATTGATGCGGGTGAAGACCATGTCACAAGTTGCCCCAAAACACGGCCGTCAGGATCAATAGGATCACAGCCGCAGCGACCAATACGCAGATGGCGAAGATTAGTGCCTGTCGCCCAATAGGCCGCCTGTAAGGTCCTATCCGTCTCAATCCGTCTCCTTCCGTCGGTGCCCGTCCTGCACCGCCGCGCCACACTCCGGACACCGCTCGTGCGCGGCCCCGCGCAGGTCGTAGCCGCAGGCGATGCAGCGTCGGCACCAATGTCGCTGAAGCTGAGAGGCGCGCCGGGTCGCCTGAGCGACGATGTAGAGCACGATCGCATACAAGAGAGAGTTGGCGGCGAACCCGGGCCAGATCGCCCGCGTCGGCAGAACGATGTCGGCATAGAACCGGTTGTCATCGAACTCGATGCCTTCGACGATGAACCTTGCGTGCGGCCACGATCCAATCGCGAGCGAACGCATCGAGCGGAAAGGGAACCCGCGCGCATCTTCAACGCACGTCTGCGCGGAACTCGTGGCATCCCACCACGATGGCCAGTCGGGATCCTTGAACGCCGGCGAGTGCAGGACACTCCAATACGGCGGCGCCGCCGGAACGGTATCAAATCGACGAGAGGCGATCTCGGAGTCAGGCGAGGCCGCCACATGTATCGCGCCAACACGTTTCACCACGTAGTACGTCCACAGCCTGTGCCCATCATCGTGTCGACATGGCCCGAGAATAGTTGACGCCGTGGTGAGTCTTCCGAAGGAGTTCGGCAGCCACAGCGCCAATCCCCACGCCACCCCCACGTTCACCAGCGCTCCCAGCGCCAGGAACAGGATGACAGCCCGGCCCCATCGCTTCATGCCGGCATTGTATCGCGCGGAGTGCGCGCCAGACGAGCCCTGAGCGCCCCTCGGCGGCGACGGGGCTGTTTCACCTCCAAAGACCTGATCACACAACGGCCCCGCTCGCTTGCTTCCGGGGCTCGTGTTGAGTCCGCCCACTGATCGCACGCCCGCGCTCCGGGCACCGCTTGTGCCACGCCCGCGAGTTTCCCCGCCGACCTCCATAGAATGATCCGTCCGCCGCCAAAGCGCGGCACGATGAACACCCAACCCGGGGCCGGACTCGACTCGGAGGTGACACATGACCGCGCCGACGATGGTCACGATGGACGGCAACGAGGCGGCGGCGTCTGTCGCCTACCGCCTCAACGAGGTCATCGCCCTTTACCCCATCACCCCCTCCTCCGCCATGGGCGAACTGTGCGATGAATGGGCGGCGAAGGGCGCGACCAACATCTGGGGCGACACGCCCGTCATCGCCGAGATGCAGTCCGAGGGCGGCGCCGCCGGGGCGGTGCACGGGGCCCTTCAGACCGGGGCCCTCGCGACGACCTTCACCGCGTCGCAGGGCCTGCTCCTCATGATCCCCAACATGTACAAGAACGCCGGCGAACTGACGGCGTACTGCATGCACGTGGCCGCCCGAACCATCGCCACCCACGCGCTGTCCATCTTCGGCGATCACTCGGATGTCATGGCCTGCCGCGCGACAGGCTTCGCGATGCTGTGCTCCAGCTCGGTGCAGGAGGCGCACGACTTCGCGTGCATCGGCCAGGCGGCATCGCTGGCCTCGCGGGTGCCGTTCCTGCACTTCTTCGACGGCTTCCGCACCTCGCACGAAGTGAAGAAGATCCGCCGGCTCGAGGATGCCGACCTGCGGGCCATGATCAATGAGGACGCCGTCGCCGCGCACCGGGCGCGGGCGCTCGATCCGGACCGGCCGGTGATCCGCGGCACAGCGCAGAACCCGGACACGTTCTTCCAGGCCCGCGAGGCGTGCAATCGGTATTACGACGCGTGTCCCGGTCACGTCGAGGACGCGATGAAGCGATTCGCCGAACGGACGGGCCGCGCGTATGGCCTGTTCGACTACGCGGGCCATCCCGAGGCCGAGCGCGTGCTGGTCATTATGGGCTCGGGCGCGGAGACGGCGCAGGAGACGGTCGAGCATCTTGCCGCGCGCGGCGAGCGGGTGGGCGTGGTGAAGGTGCGGCTGTATCGGCCGTTCGCCGTCGAGGCGTTCATCGAGGCGCTGCCGCCGACCGTGCGGGCGATCGCCGTGCTCGATCGCACCAAGGAGCCGGGGGCCCCGGGCGAGCCGCTGTACCTGGATGTCGTGGCGGCCCTGGCCGAGCGCGGCAAGGCGAACATTCGCATCACAGGCGGGCGCTACGGCCTCTCGAGCAAGGAGTTCACCCCGGCAATGGTCAAGGCCGTGCTCGATTCCCTGGCCGCGGATGGCGATCGAGCCCCCCGCCGCTTCACAGTCGGCATCAACGACGATGTGACGGGCCTGTCGCTTGCCGTCCCGGATGACTTCGACATCGAGGATGAGGATGGCGTGCGCGCGATCCTCTACGGCCTCGGCTCCGATGGCACCGTCAGCGCCAGCAAGAGCTCGATCAAGATCATCGGCGAGACCACCGACCTGCACGTGCAGGGCTACTTCGTCTACGACTCCAAGAAGTCCGGGGCGCGCACGATCTCGCACCTGCGCTTCGGGGCCCGGCCGATCCGCGGCAGCACCCTCATCCGCCGCGCCGGGTTCATCGCCTGCCACCAGTTCGGCTTCCTCGAGAAGTACGATGTGCTCGACGCCGCCGAGCCGGGGGCGGTGCTCCTTCTGAATTCGCCTTATGGGAAGGAAGGCACCTGGAACCTCCTGCCGCGCGAGGTGCAGGAGACCATCATCGGCAGGCGCCTGCGCGTGTTCATGATCGACGCCCACCGCGTAGCCCGCGAGGCCGGCATCCCCGGCCGCATCAACACCGTCATGCAGGTGTGCTTCTTCAAGCTCACGAACGTGATCGACTTCGAGGCGGCCATGCGCGAGATTCGCGCTGACATCGAGAAGGCCTACGGGCGCAAGGGCGATGAAGTGGTGCGGCGAAACCTCGCGGCCGTCGATCGCGCGGCGGCCGAACTGGAGGAGTTGGTGATTCCGGATGCGGTGACCGCCGAGCGCGGCCGCCCGGAGCCGGTGCCCGAGACGGCCCCGGACCTGGTCCGCCGCGTAACGGCGATGATGCTCGCAGACCGCGGCGACATGCTCCCGGTCAGCGCCTTTCCGCCCGATGGCACCTGGGCCACCGGCACCACGCAGTGGGAGAAGCGCAACATCGCCGAGGAGATCCCGATCTGGGAGCCGGAGATCTGCATCCAGTGCAACAAGTGCGCGCTGGTCTGCCCGCACGCGGCGATCCGGGCCAAGGTCTACGACGGGGCTTCGCTGAGCGGCGCCCCGGCGGCGTTCCGCGCCGACGACTACAACGCCAAGGACCTGCGCGGGCTGAAGTACACCATCCAGGTCGCCCCCGAGGACTGCACCGGCTGCAATCTCTGCGTCGTCGTGTGCCCGGCCAAGGACAAGGCCAACCCCCGCCACAAGGCGATCAACATGCGCCCGCATCGCGAGCACATCGAAGTCGAGCGCGAGAGCTTCCGCTTCTTCGAGGACGTGCCGCCCGTAGCCCGCGACCGCATCGTGCGCCTCGATGCCAAGGGCTCGCAGTTCCTCGAGCCGCTTTTCGAATTCTCCGGGGCGTGCGCCGGGTGCGGCGAGACGCCGTACATCAAGCTGCTGACCCAGCTCTTCGGCGACCGCCTGCTCATCGCCAACGCCACCGGCTGCTCATCCATCTACGGCGGCAACCTGCCCACAACGCCCTACCGGACCAACCGCGAGGGCCGCGGCCCGGCGTGGAGCAACTCGCTGTTCGAGGACAACGCGGAGTTCGGGTTCGGCTTCCGCCTGGCGGTCGATCAGCGCGTCGGGCGGGCGCGCGCACTGCTCCGCAACCTCGCTCCGCGCCTGGGCGAGGACCTCGTGGCGGCCCTGCTCGCGGATGACGGCGCCTCGCGCATCGACATGACGGCGCGGCGAGCGCTTCTCGCCACCCTCCGCGCGCAGCTCGCCGCGATCGACGATCCCGCGGCGACGGCGCTGGACGCGGTCGCCGATGTGCTCGTGCCGCGCAGCATCTGGCTCGTGGGCGGCGACGGCTGGGCATACGACATCGGCTTCGGCGGGCTCGATCACGTGCTCGCCTCGGGGCGCGATGTGAACGTGCTCGTCCTCGACACGGAGGTCTACTCCAACACCGGCGGGCAGCAGTCCAAGGCCACGCCCATCGGCGCCGCCGCCAAGTTCGCCATCACTGGCAAGGAGATTCACAAGAAGGACCTCGGCCTCATGGCCATGAGCTACGGCCATGTGTACGTCGCGTCCGTCGCCTTCGGGGCCAACAACAACCACACGGTCAAGGCGTTCATCGAGGCCGAGTCATACCCCGGGCCGTCGCTCATCATCGCCTACAGCCACTGCATCGCCCACGGGTACGACATGCGCTTCGGGGCCGACCAGCAGAAGCGCGCGGTCAAGAGCGGCGTGTGGCCGCTGTTCCGCTTCGACCCCCGCCGCGTGGCCGAGGGCCAGCCGCCCTTGCAGATCGACAGCGGCCCCATCACCGGCTCCGTGGCCGAGTACATGGGCAACGAGGCGCGTTTCCGCATGGTGGAAAAGATCGACCCGCAGCGCTTCCGCCGCCTCGCCGCTGCCGCGCGGCAGCACACCGAGCGGCGCGTGGATGTCTATCGCCAACTAGCGGAGCTGCACCTCAAGGACGGGCCGGGTGAGCCCCCGCCCCCGCCCCCGGACAATACACAGGCGGTCGCAACCGCCTCCACCACCGGCGTCGATGATGGACAGGACGGTGCCGCATGAACCTGGCGACGCGCTACCTCGGGCTGGAACTCGCCCATCCGTTCATTCCGGGGGCCTCGCCGCTGGCCGACAGTCTCGACCAGGTGCGGCGACTGGACGATGCGGGCGCGCCGGCCATCACCCTGCGCTCGCTCTTCGAGGAGCAGATCGTCGGCGAGCAGCTCGCCACCTACCACGCCGCCGAGACGCTGGCCCACGCCTGGGGCGAGGCCACGAGCTTTCTCGCCGAGCCGGAGGCGGCGGTGTTCGGACCGCACGAATACCTGGAGCACGTGCGCCGCGTGCGCGAGGCGGTCGATGTGCCCGTCATCGCCTCGCTCAACGGCGCCACGCGCGGCGGCTGGCTGCGCTATGCCGCGCTGATCGCCGAGGCCGGCGCGCACGCCCTGGAACTGAACGTCTACGACCTCGCGACCGATCCCGGACGCACGGGCGCCGAGATCGAGCGCGAGACGCTGGAGATGGTGCGCGAGTTGAAGCGGTCGATCCCGATTCCCGTCGCGGTCAAGCTCTCGCCGTTCTACACCTCGATGGCGAACATGGCCCGCAACCTGGAGCACGCCGGCGCCGACGGCCTGGTCATCTTCAATCGCTTCTACCAGCCGGACATCGACATCGAGAACCTGGAGACCGTGCCGCTCCTGCGCCTCTCGGACTCATCGGAGCTGCTCCAGCGGCTGCGCTGGCTGGCGATCCTGCGCGGGCCGCTGCGCCTGGACCTTGCGGTGACCGGCGGCGTGCACACCGTCGAGGATGCGATCAAGGCCCTCATGTGCGGCGCGACGGCGATTCAGGTCGTCTCGGCGCTGCTCAAGCTCGATGCGAACCACCTGGCGCACCTGCGCGATGGTGTGCGCACATGGTTGTCCGAGCACGGCTACGACTCCATCGGCGAGCTGCGCGGCAGCATGAGCCTCGATCGCTGCCCGGACCCTCGGGCCTTCGAGCGGGCCAACTACATGCACATTCTCCAGAGCTGGAGACCGGACTGAACGGCGTGACGCCTCGATCCCCCCGGCGACGGTTACATGATGCGCAGGCCCGTCGGTGCCCGCCGCACTGATGTGAGGCGGCGGTACAGATCGGGCGGGGCATCGAGCAGGCGATACCCCACGTCGAACAGGCCGAGTCGCCAGCGCAGGCGCACCCGCTCGGCGTGCACCACGATCGGTCCGCTCTCGGTGTCGAAGGTGATCACGCGGCGGCGCCCCCACGGCCAAAGCGTGCGCACCGCGATGCCCCCGCCCGAGATGTTGACCACGCGGCCGAGTGAGCAGCGCAGGCCGGGCACCTCGAATCGCCCGTGGCGCCGTCGATTGAGAGCGGTGGTCATGTCGGCTCCCTGAGGGTCGGTCTCGTTCCGCTCGCGCCCCCAGGTGCGCATTCATGGCGTTGCCTCGATCTCGAGGGCGACAACTGCCCTATCGGCACGTCCATGGCGTCGATTGAGCGCCGCGGGCGACTTGGCCAGAAACCGGGACAGGCGGCCGCACCCGGCGGGTCGGACGGGATCGCGACAGTCCATGGTCCGGTGCACCCGGCATCCGGCCGTCCGGTCACGACGTCGTGAGACGGACCAGGTCGAATCGCTGTCCCATGCACGAGATGCACTCGGCGCGAGCGCGGGCGTTGAAGCCGGGCAGCGTCTTCGGCGTGGCGAAGTGATTGCACACGCTGACCGTCGCGCCCGGGACCACCTCCTCGACGCAGGCCGCCAGGGCCTCGAACGCATCGAGCATGTATCGTTCCGGAGGCTGGAACTTGTCGATCGTCACGTTCCGGTGCGGCATGTGCCAGCGCGACACGCGCGCCTCGGAGGTGAAGTAGTGGCGCTCGAAATTCTCCCGGTGCTCCGGGAGCAGCGCGATCATGTTGAGCGCGGCCTCGCGCGAGAGCCGCGCGAAGTCGAAGTAGAAGTGACGGACGCCGGCGGCGGCGAGGCGCCCAAACATGTCTCTCAGATATGTGCGGTCGCAGATCGGCAGGATGGGACAGCAGCTCGCGGTCACGACGATGCCGTGGCGGACGCAGAACTCCGCCAGGGCGAGACGGTCGCTGACGGGCGCCGCCCCGGGCTCCAGCGTCTCGCGCATCGCCTCATCCGGCATGGTGGCGCTGATGATGACCTGATTCAGGTCCTTCGCGGCGATCAACTCATCGAGCAGTTCGCGCGGCGGCGGACCCGCCTTCGTCACCAGGAAGTACGGCGCCCGGTGCCGCCGCAGGATCCGCAGGCACGCAAGCGTGATCCCGCTGTTCAGCAGCGCGGGCTGGAAGCAGTCCGTCTTGGCGGAGAAATAGAAGTAATGGTCATCCGGCGCGTCGTGATGCTCGCCCAGCCACCGGTCGAGGTAGTCCGGAAAGTCGTCGTAGACGATGACCTCACCGAAGTA
>Ga0299906_10005718_pt1 | contig 10089 bp, 4 predicted proteins | sample RVTome_14_FD_200259 | JGI IMG/M metagenome (GOLD analysis project Ga0299906, IMG submission 200259) | Soil microbial communities from uranium-contaminated site in the Upper Colorado River Basin, Wyoming, United States - RVT145D125 (version 2) ...
GGTCATAGACGTGCCGTTCGGACGGCAGGCTGACGCGCACCTCGCCGGTATCGGCGCCGAACAACGAGATGATTTCGAGGTCGCCGTTGTGCCAGCGCGTGATCTCGACGGTCTCAGGGTTCGCGGTGTCGAGCTTGTCCACCTGGATCGTCGGGCGTACGCCGGCGCTCGCGAGCAAGTCGTTGACCAGGGTTGCCGCCGGCGCGTCGACCACCCCGAAGTTGAGCAACACGGCCCGACCGGACCCGAACTCGTTGACGATGCACTGCGGCGCGCCGACGTTCCAGAAGTGGTAGTAGAACGTCTTGCCCAAAGCTTTGCCGGTCGTCTCCTTGATCGCCGGGTCGGCATTCATCTGCGGATAGATTTCCTTGCCGTGCCAATTGCCCCATCGCATGTCCAGTTTTTGGTCGGCGATCTCACCGCTGACGACCATGCGGTCGACGAGCACCGGGTCCGTGTCGCCGGTGCGTTCGATGCCGAAGACATCGTCCAGCGCACCGACCGCGCGGCGCTTGCAATGTCCGTCGTACATGCCGGGCCGTACGTCGGCGATGACGGTCCCGCCGCCGCGCACGAATTCGCGGATGACGTCGGCTTCGGCGGCGCCGATGGCCAGGGCTTGGGGCAGGATGAGGACCTTGTAGCGCCGGGTGTCGAATTCACCCAACCGAAGCATACGGTCGGTCACGTAGCGAAACTGCAAGCCGGCGTCGTGGATCATCTTGAACCAGGCCCGATGCACCTGCTTGAGATTGCCGTGCCGGCGATACGCGTCGAAGTGGGCGATGTAGGTCGAGGGGAGTGAATAAAGCATCGCCACCCCGTCGTCCTGCATGTCGGACTTCATGAGCAGCGTGCCCAAACCGTCACGCACGACCTGGGTGTCCTCGAGCATCTCGATGGTGGCGGGAAAGGGTGAGAAGTTCGGCGAAAGAAAACCGTGGAATTCTTCGAGGCAATCCCATCGCCACCACTGAACCATGTTCATGCCGTTGGTGATCTGGTCCCAATACTTGCGCAGGAGGGTGTCGGCGTCTTTGGCGTAGCCGATCCAGTTGCCGCAGGGGAAATCGCGCGGCGCGATCGAGCGCACCAGTTCGTTGCCCGGCCCGGGATAAGGTCCGAAGTACTCGAGGTCTCGAATGAACAGATCGATGTCGCCGCCTTGACGGGATCGGGTCGTGTGCCGTCGGATGCTGAAACTGTCGGTACCCTCGAAGCCGGTCAACGCCTTGGGGTCGATCTTCTTGAACGCCTCGGCATACCGTTTGCAGAGTTGGACCACATTGTAGCATTGAAACATCTGCCGGTCATACCAGCGAGCGAAGTTGCCGGCCTGGAGCGCCCATACCTCGTTGTTGCGGTCGCCGTCGGCGATCTGTTGCGGCGTGAGCTTGTGGGAATCGGTCAGGTTTTTTTCGTGCCGCTCGGCGTAGTAGGTCTTGAACCAGGCGGGTACGGATTCGGCGGGAACCGCGTCACGCTGCGACAGCGTGATGTCGTCAAAGCTCGCGAACGCCGTCTCCCACTCGGCGTTCAGGGCGGCGATGTCGCCGTACTCCGTGCGCAGGTACTTGCGGTAGGCGACGAGACAGCCGGGGCTGAGGCACGATGCGCGGACGGCGTTCTCGTCGCCGAGCGAGTAGGCGAGCACACCGTGCCCGCGGGCATCCCGCTGGCGTTCGACGTCCTCGTTGACCCGCATGACGCCGCGTGCCGGTTCGTTGAGGCAGCCTCCCTTGAGCACGCCGTCGGGATCGAGCATGCCGGTGACGGAATGGCTGTCGGGCCGAATGCTCGTGGCGTAGGGCACAAACGGCAACTCATAGGCCGATAGCATGGTCGGCGGAGGCCCGCCCTGCAGGATCGTGGTGACCCCGTTACGGGCCATGCTCTCGACGCCGTAGGGAGCCAGGTCCCCGCCGGGATAGTTCCAGACCGTGAAGTTGTATTCACCCTGCCGCCGCCGGGTGACGCGGAAATCGGTGTATGCCGAGGCAACATCCCGCTCGCCGTCGAACCGGATCGCCTCGACGCGCAGCAACATCGGCATCCACCGTTCGATGACGAATTCAAACGGCGCGTCGGATCCGGCCATCGTGCCGAGACGCTTACGGACCAGAACACGGCCACGGCGATCGACGAGGCGCACGTTGACGCGATCGCCCGTTGCAACATCGCCTGACAGCACGACCTTGCCGCGCAACGTGCCGCCGACCTCACCCCAGGAGCTGTCGAGCCGCACTGCCGCCACACCGCGCTCGGTCGTCATCTCGAACGCCACCGTGTCCCAGGCCTCGACGCCGTCCTTACCGGTCAATATTGCATCCAGGTGATACGCGCCTGCGCGCAGCACGGGGAGATCAACGCGCACCGAACCGGCGGCCGAACGACAAGAACCATCGTGCAGCACGACAGTTTGTCCGTCGCCGCGCCGCCGCCGAATCTGTAGCGTCGAGCCTGGAGTCGCTTTTTGCCATTGCACGCTTGCCGCTTGGCTGCCGGCCATTTGCACGTCGAGTCGGGCCGTCGGCGCTCGGTTCGCCGCCCACAGCAGCACCCGGCCCTGCCGTTCCATGCGGTAGTCGACCTTCGTTTCCCACCCGACGTCGTAGGCAAGTTTCTCCGGTGCGGACAGCACGACAGCGCGACCCCGGCCGACGGTGAAACATTCGCCCGCCGGCAGGAAGTCGGGATACGGCGCGAGCTTTTTCCAGGTGTCCGGTCGCGGCGCCGGTTCGGGTTCGATCAAGACCAGGCCCGCGCCTTGGTTCACGCGTTCGACGATGATTTCGCGAACAGCGTCGGGAAGATCGGCTAGACCCACCCGGTTGAGGAAGAACGCATCGAACGGCGTACCGAGCAGCCGCAACGCCCGTTTCGTCCCCGCCTCGGGGTCGTCGTACCAGCGCGGGTTGCCGTCGCCCAACAACCGCTTGCTCTGCGTGCGGTAGTAAGCCGCTTCGGCATCGAGATCGAAACGCTGCATGAGCTCGATGATTTCGCGCGTATAGGTGGAACCCTGAAACTGCGACGTGACGAAGAGAACGCGAACCGTCCCGCCGGCATAGGGCTTGGCCCATTTCGTGTGCGGCGTCTCGAACGCGGTCGACAGATCGTGCTCGATCTCGAGTTGATCGGACCGCTCCTGGAGCGACGCTTCCTGAGCGATGATCGGCCGGACGGTGACCATGACGAGCAGGATCGCAAGCACCCAGCCGAAGGATCGTGAGCCGTGTGAACGTCGCATGGGCTTCTCCTGCATGCCGGCGAATGGAGATCGAGTCCGATGAATTCGGATGGTTGGGAAAACCAAGGAAGCAAGGTGTTACGACATCGTTCGACGCCGCACTTGCCTCCGATGCGGGTCGCGCATTCGATACCTACTCCGCGGTAGCACCAAGCGCATCGTCGGCATCGACGCCGATGATGTCAAGTGATTCGCACAGGCCAACCGCGTCAGGCCAACAAGCCTTGGACCACGTTGCCGTAGATGTCGGTCAAGCGGAAGTCGCGACCCTGGAAGCGAAACGTGAGCTTCTCGTGGTTGACGCCTAAACAGTGCAGCATCGTGGCGTTGAGGTCGTGGATATGGACCGGGTCCCGCACGACGTTGTAGCTGAAGTCGTCGGTTTCGCCGTAGGTGATGCCGCCCTTGACGCCGCCGCCGGCCATCCACATCGAGAAGCATCGCGGGTGATGGTCGCGTCCGTAGTTCTCGCGGGTCAGTGTGCCCTGGCAATAGACGGTCCGGCCGAACTCACCGCCCCACACCACGAGCGTGTCGTCGAGCAACCCGCGCTGTTTGAGGTCGTTGATCAGGGCCGCGCATGGCTGATCGACATCCCGACACATGAGGCTGATGTCGCGGGGCAGGCTGCCGTGCTGGTCCCATCCACGGATGAAGACCTGGATGAAGCGCACGTCACGCTCGGCCAATCGCCGGGCGAGCAGGCAGTTGGCCGCGAACGTGCCCGGGGTACGCACGTCGGGGCCGTACATGTCGAGCACGCTTTTCGACTCGCCGGAGATGTCGGTCAGCTCGGGCACGGACGACTGCATTCGGTAGGCCATTTCGTACTGTGAGATACGCGCGTTGATCTCCGGATCGCCGAGGGCTTCGTATTGCATGCGGTTGAGCTTGGCGAGACCGTCGAGCATCTGCCGGCGGGTGTTGGCATTCACGCCGGGCGGGTTCGACAGGTAGAGCACGGGATCGCCTTGGGAGCGCAGGCTCACGCCCTGGAACTTGCTCGGCAACCAGCCGGAGCCCCACAAGCGGGCGTACAAGGCCTGGGCGTCGCGCTTGGACGACCAGGTCGAGTGGAGGACGACGAAACTGGGCAGGTCGTGGTTGAGGCTGCCCAGCCCGTAGGAAAGCCAGGCCCCCATGCTCGGCCGGCCGGGTTGCTGCGCGCCGGTCTGAATGTAGGTGATGGCCGGATCGTGGTTGATCGCTTCGGTGTTGACCGTCTTGATCACCGCGATGTCGTCGGCGATGGTCGCGGTGTGGGGCAACAGTTCGCTCATCCAGGTGCCGGCCTGTCCGTGCCGGGCGAACTTGAACTTCGACGGCGCGAGGGGCAACCGCTTCTGCCCCGAGGTCATGGTGGTGATGCGCTGGCCTTTGCGAATCGAATCGGGCAGGTCCTTGTCGAACATCTTGTCGAGCAGCGGCTTGTGATCGAACATGTCGATCTGCGACGGCGCTCCCGACATGAACAGGTAGATGATCCGCTTGGCTGTGGGGACGTGATGCGTCGTGCCGAGGATACCGTGGTCGGCCACCGATCCGGGTTTCGACGACCCGGGCTTCGACGGGGCGGCGAACAGCTTGTCGTTCAGCAGCGCCGCCAGGGCCGCGGTACCGATCCCGGTCGCGGTCCGGCCGAAAAAATGCCGACGGGTCATGAGTTGGGCGTATTCCGCTTCAAAGTCCATTGTATGCGCTCCGCTTTGCGGGCTGAATGTCTAATGACGAATGACCAATGACGAAAGAATGACGAACTCCTAATGACGAATCACGCGGATTACTTTCGGTAGATCGTTGCGAAGATTAGGTGTAGCTCCTTGGCTTCACGCCATAGTTCCCTTGCCTTCTCGGCGAGGGTCGGCTCGGCCGTGGCGATCATCCTCAGCCAATGTTTGGATTCTCTCGCTTCCTTTTTGCAGATGCCGATCTTGTACCGGAACTCCTTCTTGGAAACCGCGTCGTCCGCTTCACAATAATTCGCGCCGACGCTGGTTCCCGCTCGAACCAGTTGGCTAATCAACGACGAGGTCACCTCATGTTTCGGGATGGTCTTGGCAAACGCGATCACAGACTCGCCGAACTTCGCCGTGCGCTCCTCCAAATCGAATGCGTGTGAATCTGCATCAGCCGTTCGACATTCGTTATTCGACATTCTCTCGTCATTGGTCATTCGTCATTTCACCCCGCCCACCTGCTCCAAGCGAAGTACAAACTGCTTATGCTCCGAGCTTGCCAATCCCTGCCGCAACACTTCCACCAGCTTGTTCGTGTCTTTTCGCATGAGTGCCCCGGTGTCAATCCATAGGCCCGGGAAGGTTGCGGCACGGAGAATTCCCTCGACATCCGGTTGACGGGACTGATCCGCAGACAAATCAAACCACCGGACCGCTTGGTCATCGATACACACCACGATGTACTCGATCACACCGGCTTTGCGGTAATCATCCTTCTTGGCATGGAGGTCGATGGCCACGGAACTGTGCGCGACCTCGATCACCAATTCAGGCGGACCGGCAATGTAACCGTCGTCGGTCGTTCTCGATTGACCGCCAAACGCGGGCAGGATGCGCAACATCAGATCCGGCTGGGGCTCGCTATCCTCACCCAGGATGATCGTGGCGTTGTCACCCGCTTCGACACCGGGCGTTGCGCCTTTGTACAGGGTCAACAGCGTGCCGAGTTCGAGATGATGCGTACCGTGCGGTAGCCCGAGCGGTGAGGCCATGTATACAATCCCACAGATCAGCTCAAACTTGACGTCTTCCGGGTAGGCAAGGTACCGCCGGTGGAACTCGGACTGTGTGAACCGATCCCCATTGTGCAACGGCGCCGTCAACGGCTTTCCGTCGTGGTCACGCGTCAACAGTGCGGCAACGGTCGACATCGTCGTAACGACTCCAGCGATTATCCTTTGGTAACGGTTTCATCCAAATTAAGTATAAGGTTCGCCACCATCGTCCAGGCGGCGAGTTCACTTACGTCGAAATTCGTGGTCTTGTGGTCCCCTACGTCGAGCAGTTTGGCGGCCGCTTCGGGGTCGGCTTGATACCGGTCCCGGTGGGCTCGGTAGACCTCCAGCAGCACGTTCGATTCGTCGTCGTTGGGCCGGCGCGCGGTCGCGAGTTGGAAACCGTAGGTCACGCAGCCGGCGGCGTCCGAGCCGCATTCGGTCATCATGCGTACCGCGAGGTGTCGGGCCGTTTCGACGTACTGCTCGTCGTTCATGAGCACCAAGGCCTGGAGCGGCGTGTTGGTCCGGGCCCGACGGGCCGTGCACGACTCGCGTGACGGGGCGTCGAAGGTGAGCATCGACGGCGGCGGCGAGGTCCGCTTCCAGAAGGTATACATGCTGCGGCGGTAGAGATTGTCGCCGGTGTCCTTCTTGAAGTTGGCGGTGTTGCTGGAGGTATAGCCCACCGCCTTCCACAACCCGCCCGGCTGGTAGGGCTTGACGCTGGGGCCGCCGTTGCGTTCGACGAGCAGGCCGCTGACCGCCAGCGCATTGTCGCGCACCATCTCGGCATCCATGCGGAAGCGCGAGCCGCGCGCAAGCAGGCGATTGGTGCGATCCTTGGCGAGCTTCTCGGCGTCGACCGCGGCCGACTGGCGGTAGGTCGCCGAGGTGACGATGAGCCGCTGAATGTGCTTGACGTCCCAACCGCTCTCGATGAACTCGGCCGACAGCCAGTCGAGCACTTCGGGATGCGTAGGCCAATCACCCTGCGCGCCGAAGTCCTCGGTCGTCTTGACGATGCCGGCGCCGAAGTACTGCTGCCAATAACGGTTCACGGTGACCCGCGCGGTCAGCGGGTGGTCGCGATCGACCAGCCAACGAGCCAGCGACAGCCGGTTCGGCGCGCTGTCCGCGGGCAGGGCCGGCGGTAGATTGGCGGGCACCCCCGGCTCGACCGGGTCACCCCGCTTGTCGTACTCGCCCCGCACCAGCAGATACGCCTGCCGGCGTTGGTCCATGTCCTGCATGACCAGGGTGGTCGGGATTTGGGACTGAATCTTGGCCTGCTGTTCTTGCAGCTTTGCTTTCTCCCCGTTGATCTTCTGCCACACCGATGAATAGGTCCTGCGGTAGTAATCCCGGAGCGCTTGCTGCTGCGTCGCGGAGCGTTCACCCGTCGCCAGCAACGGCGAGAGGGTCAGCGACTCGCCCCCGCCGTGGTCTTTGACCATCTTGAAGTAGAACGCGAAGTTGCCGCCGTAGTTGACCACCTTCATGAGCAAACGATTCTCGCCCGCCTGCAGATCGACGTTGAAGGTGTCCTGATCGGCCTTGACCCCGCGCTGCACGTTCTTGTCGAGCACGACGGTTTCGTTGAGCCACACCTTGATCGCGTCGTTGCTGCCGACCGAGAGGGTCATCTGTCGCGGCGAGGGTGCGTGAATCGTGCGATAGAGATAGACCGCCGATTCGGCCCCTTTGAGCTCATGGATCTTGCCGTCGACGAAGTCGGGCTTCTTTTCCCACTTGAGCTTGCCTTCGTTGTAGGTCGCGGCAAGATCGACTTTCTTTTCCGGCTCATAGACGGTGTTGTAGGCGACCTTGCCGTCGTTGGTTTCGAACGGTCCGACGGTATGCCATTCGCTGAGTCGGGCCGGCACCAGGGTGGCGTCGGTCGAGGTCGCCAGCCGGAACCGGCCGATGGCGTGCTGCTTGTGTTCGGTGTCGTGCCGCAATCGCACCCGCAGGATCGTGCCGCCGTCGAAGCCGATCGGTTCGGAAGCGACGAAGACCGCGGTGCGATTTTCATGACGCTTGTCACCATCGACCGCCCAGCCGCTCTTGCCCCCCGTCTTGCCGTCGATGGCCTTCTCGATCACGAAGTCGCCCTTGGCCTGGGCGTAGTCGGCGTGTGCCAGGAGGAACGACACCTTCTTGGTCTTGTCTTGGGCTAGGACAGAAACCGCCTCGGCCTCGAATTCACTGAGTACGTAGTTGGCATTGGTCGCCCGTCCCGGGCCGTTGTCGGGCAGGCTCTCGTGCGTCAGGGCTTCGAGCCGTAGCGCGGTGATGCCGGTTTTGTCGGTGCGTGTAACGACCTCGTAGACGTCGCGGTCCGGCGCGAAACCCTCGGCCAACACCGATTGGTCGTCGAGCTTGCGTAACGTCGCCCCGCCGGTCGAGAGGAAGCCCACCGGCTCGAGCAATTCCCACTGGTTTTTGAGCTTCTCGGACCATTCGTCCTGCCAGGTCACCTGGGCGGCGTCCACCTCGGGCATCGGGCCGTCCAGACGTGCCTGCAACGCGTTGATCCGCTCGCGCAACTGAGCCAGCTCGGTGGTCTGCTCTTCGCTCGGGACCCGAATCACCGGCGGCGGGTCGGCCTTGTTGCCGTCCATCGCCCGTTCGGTGAGGCTGTTGAAGTAGGCGAAGAGTTGGTAGAACTCCTTCTGGCTGACCGGGTCGAACTTGTGCTCGTGACACACCGCACACCCCAGCGTCAGACCCAGCCACACCGTCGACGTCGTTTCCACCCGATCCACCGCGTAGCGAACCAGGTACTCCTCGTCGATCGAACCGCCTTCGCTGGTGGTGACGTTACAACGGTTGAATCCGGTGGCGATGCGTTGTTCGATGGACGGGTTCGGCAACAGGTCGCCGGCCAACTGCTCGACCGTGAACGTGTCGAACGGCTTGTTGTCGTTGAACGCGTTGATCACCCAATCGCGGTACGGCCAGATCGAGCGGAAGTTGTCCAGGTGCAGACCGTGGGTGTCGCCGTACCGGGCCACGTCGAGCCAGTAGCGCGCCATGTGCTCGCCGTACCGCGGTGAATCGAGCAAGCGTGACACGAGCCGGTCGTAGGCGTCGGGTGCGTCGTCGTTCACAAACGCGTCGACCTCGTCCGGCGTGGGGGGCAGACCGGTCAGATCGAGCGTGACCCGGCGAATCAACGTGGTCTTGTCGGCCTCGTCGGCGGGCGAGAGTCCCTCTCGCTCGAGACGGCTTTGAATGTATTGATCGATCGGGTTGCGAACCCAGGTCGCGTTTTCGACCACGGGCAAGGCGGGACGCTCGATCGGCACGAACGACCAGTGCGTCAGCCACTCGGCCCCCTGCTCGATCCAGCGACGGAACAACTCGACCTGTTGCTCGGTCAGCGATTTACCCGTCTCGGACGGCGGCATGAGCTCATCCGGGTCGTTCGACGAGATGCGCGCGTAGAGTGCGCTTTCCGCCACCTTGCCGGGCACCAGCGCATGGTGTCCATCCTTCAGTGCCGCGAACGCACCGCTCTCGATGTCCAGGCGCAGACCGGCCTTGCGCTGATTATCGTCGGGACCGTGGCACGTGAAACAGTTGTCCGAGAGGATCGGCTTGATGTCGCGTCGAAAATCGACCTTGTCGGCCGCGAAGACGTTTGACTCGGCGCCCAAGACCGTCGCCAGCACGAACAGCGTCGTGCAGCCGATCGAGCCGGTCCGACGTCCTACTGTTCCGAGACTCGGTTTACACGTCACCGGGTAATCTCCTGGTTCGTCGCGGGTGGACATTCCCATTGTCGGCAAGCCTCGGCCATGCTGCCGAGACCGCGTACCCCATCTTAACCGATGACCGGCCCCCAACAAGGGGCATTGTGGGGATTCCGAACGACCCAGCCCGCACCGGAATATCCCGCCATCCCAAAGGTTGCGCGATTGCTTCACCTCAGAGCCGCCACATTCATGCCGCGCGACACCTGCGAACGCCGTCCTAACACTACAACGCTAGATTCGCCGAGTCGTGTTGCCGGTGCGCGTCGATGTTTAGGCCGGTTTACCGGCCTTTCGCCGCCGCAGGCGGCGCTCGTAGGCCAGCCATTCTACGGCTGGTTACGCGT
>Ga0299906_10005719_pt1 | contig 10089 bp, 10 predicted proteins | sample RVTome_14_FD_200259 | JGI IMG/M metagenome (GOLD analysis project Ga0299906, IMG submission 200259) | Soil microbial communities from uranium-contaminated site in the Upper Colorado River Basin, Wyoming, United States - RVT145D125 (version 2) ...
ATGGAGATTGCAGGTCCCTGGGCCGGGTCTCCAAGATTTTGTATAAAATTGGGAAGGCCTAAATTACTATTCGTTCCTCCCAGCAAGCCAAATCCGTTGAGCAGAAATGTTGATACCTGTGTGGTATCTTCGTTAGCCTGAATTGTTCCCAGGAATGGCTGTCCATTCACCGCCACATAAATCTCACCGTTCGGTCCGATCTGAATGGCTCCTAACTCTTCGGCTACCGGTGCAATGGGCGGTTGTTTTAGATAGGGTATTGCCAGGGAGTCAAATGCGAATTCTACAATCTGCGACGTCGCTCCACGCAGGGTTGCAAACAGCTTGTTACCTCCTGGTGAAAATTCGATGCCATAAACCTGGCCGGCAGGGTTGTTTAAATCGGCGGTTCTGAAATTGGTGACCATTCCCGTTGAGTCCACGAAGTCAAAAACTTCAATCACATTTGATGATCCGGGCGTGGAGAGTGCTACGGCCAGTCGATTTTGAGGGCCAAGTTTCATATACCCTTGTCCATTTTCCGCGGATGTGATCGTATGATCGGAACCTATGGCTGAAATTACTGGCGTTCCGATCCCCAGGTTGGAGATTCTATATGCGCGGAACGAATTGTTCCCGTATTCGTGCACGATCAGCCAGTTGCCATTGCCGGTGAGCCTTTCGGTACTTCTTGCGAATAACAAGACATTTTGTTCAACCAGCCCGCCGGTGCCACCGTTTAACTTCAAGTCAAATAGTGAGTAGCGCACTTCGTAGGTGTTTGTGCCGTGTACCTCTTGCGTTGTAAAAATGTAGTATAGTGTCTCATCTCCCGGGACCGGGATAATAATAGCTGCCTGCGACGATCCGGGCTCGCCGCCAATCCCGCTGGCTATTTCCACGTTCGTTCGGTTCCAGACTTTATCCCCATCTGTAAAAAAGATTACCTGGCCATTTCGATCGCTAATGGTGGCCGTTCCCTCGGGTGCGTTCATTACCGGATTGGAAATAGCGACAACCGGATTTTCAGGTAGTGGATTAAAGTCAAGTCCTGCATTATTACCGAAGTACCAAATGTTGGCTCGCTGATCCTGGACTCCATACTCTTTGATATTTACGCCGGCGTACGTCGAGCAGCCTCCAACTGTTGCAACGAGATAATAGTAACCTGCTGAGTCTGGCTGAAGTGTAGCCGTTGTAGCCCCCGCAATGAGCCCTGCAGGGCCAAACCATTGCAGCTGAGGACTACCACTTCCGTTAATGGTGGCTGTGACGCTAAATTGGCCGCACTGTGGCGGAGGATTGGGAGCCTTCGGAAAGGGAAGTTCACAACTACACGCCGTAGTATCCGAGACAACGCTTATTTCGGTGTCAAAATCAATTATCGTCACGGGCTGCGTTGTACTTTCCATTTGGCCATTAAGGAATGCGGTAACCGTAACGTTGTAAGATCCGCCCGCCGTATATGTATACACAGGACTCCAGTCTCTGGATCCGAACCCATCTCCAAAATCCCAATTCAGACTATCCGCCCCGGGCAAAACGGTGGGAAAAAACGCCGATGGTGCATTGGCACAGGTCCCATCCGATACAAAAGATATCATGATATCCAGTGTATCGTAGGGAGCAAATGATGGAAACTGGAATCCATTGAAATTAATATTACCCGCAAAAGCCTGGGGTGTATAGATTACCATTGAGGCAACCGAGTCGATATCTGCAAGTTTTCCCAACAAGAACGGCCCGCCCGATGACGCCTGATATAAGTGGTAAATAGCACTATCGGGTGCTACCTGCAGGCCATAACTTCGAAAAATTGTGTTAGGCTGAGGAAGGACGGATGCGAGCGAAGTAATCGGGTTGTTGAAATCAAATTGTAACACATCGGCCTGAATTCCTGCCTGGCCATGACGCGAAAAGTAAAGGAACCGCCCATCTGAGCTCCACTCTGTATCATAGACCGATTGATTTATCGTACTCACAACACCGGAGTTCAGGATCCGTTGCTGGAACCCTAGCGCTCCCGTGGACGTATCAAACGTTAATATTTCAATATCCCTCGTAGTCTCTTGTGGTGAAACGGCAATTCGTCCCGATGACGCGTGGTATGAAAAATTTGCTGCGACTTCAATGAGCCCCAGCCCGGCAAATGTTGTTGTCGTAGTCGGCCCCGCCGGAGTAAACTGGGTTACATCGTAGTTGGCCGACCCGTTGACATGCGTAATCAGCCAGAAATCGTCACCATTGGCATGGGGTATCGTGATCATTGCCTCGGATCTTCCGGTCAATCCCGCGACAGCGGTATTACCGGGAGTTGTTGCGTCGCCCAACGCTGGCGTTGGAAATACAGCGTTTCCAAAAAGCGTTAAGTCAACGATTCTGTAAGCGATGGTACCACCAGCAGTGAAATTTGCGGTATTAGTGATGACATAGTATTGGCTATCCTGCCCGGGGACCTTTGCAATAACGACAGGTTGGTTTGCGGATGTATTTGCCCCAAGGCCCGTACCATTAGGCATCACAGTATTGGAAACGTCAAAAATATTATTCCCGTCAGTGTAAAACAGGACATTTCCATTGGTGGGATCACTCGCTACAGCACTTCCGCCGGTCCCGAATGGGGTCGCCTGATTAGTCACCAGGCTTGCAGTATTGTCAGACCTGCTGAACCGCACCCACTGCGGGCTGTTTCCAAAGTGCCAATTATATCCCGAATACCCCTGAGCGAGTGCCGCAACAGGGAGCATCACCAAAAAAACAGATCGTAATAATTTAATACTCAGCTTCTTCATAGGCAGAACGACCTCAACTTACTTTCAAAAACGACTCTGGATCAAATGTAAAACGCCCAAGTTCAACTAAAGTATACAATTTGCATAAAATTGTCGTTAATAGTTATCCATATGGCGACGAGCAACATCAAAATTATTATGTGTGGGGCTTGGAGTGTGAACGCTTACTGGAAAAATGCGTTTTGTACATTAGACCGTATAACAGATAAACTATTTCATAAATTTCCGATATACCGTTAATTTGCCTTGATTGCGTAAACTAAAATTGTGACTTAATGTCCCGGATAACCCTGATTGTGTGTTTATTAATGCTGGTTTTTGACGGTGTGGTAACTGCCCAGGATCCTCAGTTTTCACAATTTTATGCGGCTCCGTTGTACCTGAACCCTGCTATGGCCGGATCGACAGGGCAGGCAAGAGCCGGGATTAATTACCGCAATCAATGGCCCGCAATCGATGCAAATTTCACGACGATGTCGGCGTACTTCGATTATTTTATTGAAGATAAAAACAGTGCCGTGGGTATCATCCTTTCCCGCGATCAGGAGGGACTCGCCGGCTTGAGGTCATTAAGCGTCGGATTACAATATGCATATGAATTGCAGATCAATGATAATCTTGGATTCCGACCTGGGGTTCAGGTGGCGCTTTTTAATCGGGACGTAAATTTTGATAAGCTGACATTTGGCGATCAGTTCGATCCGGCTACCGGGCAGTTTTTGGACCAGCCAACTGCCGAGACATTTCAGACGAATTTTAGTAAGACGTTTGTCGATTTGTCATTCGGTGGTGTATTCTTTACCAGAAGTGCATGGCTTGGCGTTTCCGCGTGGCATTTAACCCAGCCCAATCAAAGTATCATCGATGAGAGTAGTCCATTACCAAGAAAATACTCCATTCATGGAGGGTTTAAGTTTTTCCTGAAGCCAGGAGTAAAGGGAACAGGTGTCTATTCGCGAAACTCAGAGCGAAGTATCGCTCCTGCAATACAATATCGACATCAGGGCAAATTCGATCAGATGGACATCGGCTTATATTTTACCGCAGAGCCCTTGGTGGTCGGCGCCTGGTACCGGGGTGTTCCCTTCAAGAACCTTGACCAGTTTGTTAATAACGAATCTATTGTCTTGCTACTTGGGTTTGTTCAACTCGGTGCTAAAGACGCAATAAATATTGGGTATAGCTTTGACTATACGATCTCAAAACTCGGTCCCGGTAGCGGTGGAGCTCATGAATTTAGCCTCGTGTATACATGGCCCATGAGAAATCCAAGAAAGCCACCTAAAGACAAGCTGATTATTCCCTGTCCGGATTTCTAGTCGCGACACGGACAACACTATTTAGATATTTCCTTCTAGGATGTTGACCATGAAAAAAGGCTACCCATCGGCAGCCTTGTATCTTATTGTTTCTAATGGTGATGTCCACCGGGACCGTGTACGTGTCCATGTGTGATCTCTTCATCGGTGGCATTTCGTACCTCGACAATCTCAACGGCGAAATTCAATTCCACGCCGGCGAGCGGATGGTTGGCGTCAACCGTAACCGAATCCAGTCCGACATCTGTAATGGTTACGACATCACCTTTGTCGGTCGAGAATTTCATTCCCTTCTTCACTTCCTGCTCGCCAAATGCATTTCTGGGTACTTTCTGTGTCATCGATGGGTCTTTCTCACCATATCCTTTCTCAGGTGCGATCTTCAATTGAAATTTGTCGCCCTTAACCTTTCCCTCCAGGCCTTCTTCCATACCAATAATCAGATTGCCAGCCCCGTGCAAGTAGTAGAGTGGGTCGCGGCCATCGCTAGTGTCGATAATTGTACCTTCGTTGTCGCGCAACGTGTAGTGAATGGCAGCAACTTTGTCTTTTTTGATTTGCATAGTTTATTTTGATTAAGATGTTAAAAAAAGAGGCTTATGCCGTGTTGATCGGCAGGAATGCCAAAACCTCCGGAAACTTTATACAAAGGTAATAAAGATCGTCAAAACAGGTAACAATGTTGAATTGGAAACGCGAAGGAAGTTCAATTGTTGGCCCTCGAATTATGCGTTTACATGAGTAATTTTGAAATTCAGTACGTCAACGAATGGTTTAAACCTGCCAATATTTATTGTCAAGATGAGTTTGATTTAACCCTACCTGCTGAATGATGTCACATTGGCTAATTTTGATTGTCGCCGGCTTGTTTGAAGTAGGTTTCGCCGCTTGTATGGGCAAGGCCCGTGAGTCGGTGGGTCTCACAGCCCACCTTTGGTGGTTGGGGTTTGTGCTTTGCCTTTCGGCAAGTATGTTCCTGCTTTACCGGGCGACGCAAACAATCCCCATCGGCACTGCCTATAGCATATGGACCGGTATCGGAGCCGTCGGCACCGTTATCATGGGAATTGTGTTGTTCCGGGAACCTGCAGATTTTTGGAGGATATTTTTTATTACAACGTTAATAGTGTCAATTGTAGGTCTCAAATACATCGCAAGTAACTAAGAACCGGTGTGCGTTGATTGTCAAAGCCTCACGGGCTTTTGTCAATTGGTCATTTCGGTATTTCCGCAGTCGTCCTCCGAACGTTCAGCCAAATCGGTCTCGAGTGTGGCATGCTGAATTCCCAGGTGTTTTAGCTGAGCTTTAAATTTGCTCTTGAGATCTGAAACCTCTTCATGTGTGATTGGTTCATTGAACACAAGGTGGGCAGTGAGCGCATTTTCTGCCGTACTGATCGCCCAAACATGAATGTGATGGATGTCTTTGATACCCGATAGTTTTAATGCCGCCTTCCTTACGGCATCGATTTCAATATTTTTTGGAACAGCATCCATGGATAGCGACAAGCTATCCCATAAAAGGCTCCACATCCCCACTATGATGATGATCATAATGACGATACTGATTGCCGGGTCTATCCAATACCATTTTGTGTATGAGATAACTATGCCGGAGACCACAACCCCCGCGGAGACCAGGGCGTCTACAACAAGATGAAGATATGCCCCTTTAATGTTGAGATCTGATTCCTTGTCGCGAAAGAATAACAATGCCGAGAGCGTGTTAATCACGATCCCGATTGAGGCAACCCAAACTATTACAGCGCTCCTTACCGGCTGAGGCGATATAAAACGGTAGATAGATTCGTAACCGATGCTTCCCACAGCGACGAGCAGGATGATTGCATTTAACAGCGAGATAAGTATGGATGCTTTACGGTAACCATAGGTAAACTTTTCTGTAGCTTTAATGGTCAAAAGTTTTAAGGCTCCCAACGCCAGGGCAAGACTAGCTACGTCACTGAGGTTATGACCGGCGTCAGCGACCAAGGCAAGTGAATTTGAAAGGAAGCCTGCCAAAAATTCCACCACTACAAATACAAAGTTCAAGGCAATTCCTACCATGAACAGGCGGTTTATATGCTCAAAATCAACACCGTGGTGATGATGATGGTGATTATGATCGTGATCGTGGAACATAAAACAAAAGTAGGGAGGTAAGTCATGCAACAGGTTGTCATCTGCATGATAATTTGACAAGCGGGCTCATTTTTTACTGACAAAAGTGAGTTAATACGCGGGTTTACCTCACCCGTTTGCCAGGTTCTTTAGTCTTGTCAACCGAATGTACGCTACTGATATTAATGGATGGCTTGCCCTGTGCTTCATTCTCAATAACCGACGGTCTGGAGATCTTTTTTCTTGTCAAAAGTCACCCAATTAAGTCTGAAAAAGGTGGTTCTAAATATGAGCAAAACGATTAGATGAGTATTTGATTGTTGTAGATTTGTTCTAATTTAGAAGATTGAAAAGCTAGCATCAGTTTAGCAGTTATTGTGATTATTATTAAATCAATTTCTATACTATGAAAAAAATACTTGTTCCGACCGATTTTTCAAAACCGGCGATGGTTGCCACCGAAGTAGCCGCTGACATTGCCAGGAAAGCTGGTGCCGAGCTCACCCTTCTCCATGTTATTGAGGAGGCCGTGGCAAATTCATTGAATGTTGAAGGCCAGGTAACGGCCGACAGCGGTTGGGAGGAAAAGCTTTTTACCATGAAGCTTATTGAAAAAGCTAAAAAGCAAATGGCAAAACTTGTTGAGGACCCAAAACTTGCAGATGTTAAACTGAAACAAGAGTTAAGGGTTGGATCACCCTATCACGGAATGAATGCCATTATTACGGAGAGGAAGGTGGATTTGGTTGTTATGGGAACTTCCGGTCGATCCGATCTTGAAGAAATGATAATAGGTTCCAACACAGAAAAGGTTGTTCGCACTGCACACTGTCCGGTACTCACATTACACAACAAGCCAGCAAGCAAAAATTTCAAGGACATTGTTTACGCAACATCCATGGACAAGCACGAAGAAGTATTTTCAAGAATCGTGAGGGCAACACAGAAGTTATATGATTCTACGATCCACCTTGTGAGAATTAATACGCCTGGCAATTTTCAACGAGATGTTGTCGTTAAGAAATACATGCAGGACTTTGCAAAGAAGCTTCAATTGAAGAATTTTACGATTAACGTTTTCAACGATATAAGCGAAGAGGAGGGGATTATATACTTTGCCGACAGTATTAATGCCGACCTGGTGGCGATGTCCACTCATGGTCGTACAGGATTTGCACACGTTCTCGCAGGCAGCATTGCGGAGGAGGTTGTGAGTCATTCGAGAAGACCTGTATTAACCTTTGTTACTAAACACAAAAAGTAATATTGCCGTCGGGGCAATTGGAGGAAAGCCTGGTGTAATGCCAGGCTTTTTCTGTTTTTTTGAGATATGAATTACTATGTGATTTTGGGCGTAAGTCGGTCAGCATCGGCGGTCGAGATAAAAAGGGCATACAGACGCCTTGCTGTTCAGTTTCATCCTGACAAAAACCCTGATCCACAGGCTGAATCGACGTTTAAAGAAATTAATGAGGCATATGATGTGCTGGGTGACCCGGCTAAGAGGAAAAACTACGACAAGCAACTAGATAATCCTTTTGCAGCTTTTGCTGAGAAGTCCGAACAACCAAAGCATCGAGATCCTGCATATAGACCCAATACGCAGCGCGTTTACCGCAAAACCGAGCGGGAACTTGTCCGGGAAATGATGGTCGAGTACCTGCCTGTCATGCAAAAATTAATATTCGGTTGTTTTGTTGTATCTGTTCTATTACTCGTCGACTTCGCGCTGCCTTACCGATTGAGCTCTGAGCAAGTCGAACAAGTCGCTGTGCGTACCACCTACTCCCGGAACTCATCAACCACGTGGTGGGTCATAACATCGACAGGCGGAACTCAAATAGACCTGCCGTTTGAAGCTAGAAAGTTCTTCCAGCCAGGCCAGCCGGTGCTTATATCATCATCCTATCTATTTGGAATTCCTATCCGGCTTAAAGTCCCCGAGCGCGATATAAAAATAAAAAAATCCATCTATGGAAACTTCCTCTTTGCTCCTGTCTCACTGTTAATAATCTCCTCGTTAGGTATGTTTGCGCGGCGGAACGTTGAATATGGATTTAATTTTGGAGTTGTTAGCTTTGTGGTATTGATTTTTGTGATTTTAATCGCCCTCATACTCTAAACACTATGGCAAAAAATAATGACTGGAAAAAGCGAGATGGCGTGGTGTACTCAACATCTGACGATTTTGAATTCAACTATCAACAGGACGAAGTGCCTGCAACGCTTCCGTCAAAGCAACAAAATCTTAAGGTACTTCTCGACAAAAGCATGCGAGCGGGGAAGAAGGTTACGCTGGTGACTGGTTTTGTAGGATCGAGCCAAGATTTGGAAAAGTTGGGGAAGTTGTTAAAAACAAAGTGCGGTGTTGGTGGATCGGTCAAATCAGGTGAAATAATCATCCAGGGAGATCACCGTGACAGGGTGGTGCATATATTACAACAAGAGGAATATCGGGTAAAGCGCTCCGGCTAGCCTGGCCACCTTCACCAGCGATGTTGATCGAGATGTACTCTTTCTCCAAAAAATTCGATATTTTTTCATACTCACGATACTGAAAGCTATCATCATCATTCAGATCGCCAGGATTTTCTCTAGTGAGTAAGCGCAAAATAGTAAATCCGGCATCAGCGATGTGTGTTAACCGGGTGAAATGTCATGCAGGATGAGGTAGGTGAGTTCTATCACCGATGTACGGTTTGCGACCATTTTTGCCGGCATTTCTGTTCCGGAATGTTGAAGTTTGTTCCTTGGAGAATCAAACAAACAAAAGACATCGTGTGCCACTGCGGAATTCGAAAGAACATATCTAAGTTTATCTTGATATTAGTTTTTGCATGGGGTGCCGGAGCCGTTGTTCCTGCCAGCGCAACGGGGATTTTCGTCCGGGAGAAAAAGGAGAATGAATCGATGCGCAAGAGCAACAAGAACTATTCAAATGCCTGCCGCTTGCTTTCCAAAAAAAGGTCGGCAGATGCGAAGCGAAACCGGCGGAAACACAAGACGATGAAATGGAGATAGGCTTAATGCTTTTTTGCCCCGTCAAACCACGCTTTAAAATCGCTTACTTTTTCCCGGCTTACGATAATTTCCTTACTGAAATCCTGATGTAGTGTTATTTTAAGGCGGCTATTTGAATAAACCAGAACGTCCTTAATAGCATTTATATTCAGGATGTATGTCCTGTTCGTCCTGAAGAAGATCATGGGGTCGAGAATGTCTTCCAATGCCTCTAGTGTATAGTCGATGATAAATTTCTTGTTCTCATTAGTGACCAGATACACATCCCTTCCGTCGGCATACAGTAACCCAATCTGGTCCGTTGTAAAGGATCTGATGTGATCGCCGAGTTTTACCATAAATCGACCCTTGTATTCTTTAGGTCTTGCATTTGAAAATGCCTGGTTAATCCGTTGGGATTGATCGCCGGTGGTTCTCAGTTGTTCGCGGAGGCGCTCCAATTTATTCAAACTTGAAGTCAGGTCGGCGTAAGTGATTGGCTTGAGCAGGTAGTCGATACCATTTACTTTAAAAGCATCCAGCGCAAACTCATTGAATGCAGTGGTAAAGATCACAGGTTTTCGGACGTTGATTTGTTGAAAAATCCGGAAGCTTAATCCATCCGTTAGTTGTATGTCCATGAAAATGATATCAACCTGTTCTTGATTTTTCTTCAGCCATTCAATAGCGTCATTTGAACTATCAAGGACCGCAACAATAGAAATCGAAGGATCATATTTAAGCAGATAACGTTCAAGTTTCTCAGCCGCCGGGATTTCGTCTTCAATAATCAATACCTTCATCAGCGGATCATTTCTTCTGCTACCTGAATGACAGGCAATTTAATATAATTTTCTTCGTAAGCCTTTACCTTAATC
>Ga0299906_10005721_pt1 | contig 10086 bp, 6 predicted proteins | sample RVTome_14_FD_200259 | JGI IMG/M metagenome (GOLD analysis project Ga0299906, IMG submission 200259) | Soil microbial communities from uranium-contaminated site in the Upper Colorado River Basin, Wyoming, United States - RVT145D125 (version 2) ...
GCGCTCGCTATCGTCGTATGACAGGTTCTATCAGGAGTGCTACCGGTGTTTTTCCGACCTGGAGAAGCAGTTCGGCTTCTTCGTCGTCTACGACCTCCATTCCTACAATCACAGGAGGGGAGGACCGAACGGCCCCGCGGCCGATCCGTCGTCCAATCCCGAAGTGAACGTGGGAACCGGTTCGCTCGACCGTGATCGTTGGGGAGCGGTCGTCGACACGTTCATCCAGGATCTGCGGGCATTCGACTTTCTCGGCCGATCCCTCGATGTGCGGGAGAACGTCAGGTTTCTCGGACGGCATCTGGCCCGCTGGACCCACGAGCACTTCCCGGTGAGCGCGTGCGTTCTCGCCCTGGAATTCAAGAAGTTCTGGATGGACGAATGGACCGGTGAGTTGCATCAGGAGCAGTTCGACGCCATCACACGTGCCCTCCGGGCCACCACCGCCGATGTCGTCGCGGCGGCGCGCCGGATTTCCGGAGCGGCGCCCGGCGGCGGGCGACAGGCTTCGTGATCGTGGCCAGCGCATCGCCGGCGGGCAGGCTGAAAAGGGGCAAGCGGCCGGAGGTGATCTCCGCAGAGTTCGTGTCGCTGGTGGTCGAACGCCTGGTTGCCGGTAAACGCGTTCGCAGGGGACTGCCCGTATGGGGCCGCGTCCACATCGATCGCCAGCTGCCGTTTCTCTGCGTCTTCCGCAGGAAGCCCGGCACGGAGGAGGCCGGGACGGAAACGCTGGTGATCGGAGAGGCGTCCTACCTGACCGCGCACGCCAGCAGCCGGCTGGAAGACGGTCTGAAGCGCCTGCTGCGGGGCATCGTGACGGCCCAGGGGAAACACTTCGGCGCCTTTATCCTGCTGGAGATCTGGGAGGGCCCGGCGCCTGCCGGCGATGCGGTCCGGACCATGGATCCCGCACGGTTCCGGCTCGTGGCGCCTCCACACCCCCGCCTCGCCTCCACCCTGCTGGAATTCGAGGAATCGCTCACCAGGATCGTCATCCGGGGCAAACGGGTGCAGGTCGAGCAGACGACTTCCAGACGATGCGCTCCCGAAGGGTTGCCGCGGCTTATCTCCGACGCCGACGCGGCGGAGCTGGGATGCGAGACGATCGGTCTGGAAGTGCCTCCGATCTATCGGGACGGGGGCAGCGGCAAGCATTTCCCTCTGGTGCTGCGGGCGTTGCGCCGGGGATTATCCCGGGCGCTGAAGAGAGGCTTCTTCGAATTCGTTCGGACCTGCACCACCCAGAGGCCTGCTCATTACCTTGCGCTGGGGAGGAGGAGCTTCGTCAAGGCCGTCTTCGCGGTCGACCGGGAGCTCGCCGCCATCAGCAACGATCTCGATTTTCTGCTCGCCGTGAGTCCGGTCAACACGCAGGCCGCCTGGGAGCGATTCCGCCGCAGGCGTTACCAGCACGCGCCCGAGTTCGTCTATCGAAGGCTGCCGCTCGATCCCGCCCTGATGAAGCGACGCCTGTTTTCCATACCGATCGAGCGGATCGAGGACCCGGTGCTGGAGCAGTTGTTCACGGATCAGCAGGCCGAGTTCGATCGCAAGCTGACGATGCTGATGGACCGCGGCAGCAGGCGATTCCGCTACGGCAGCCTGCAGCTGTTCGGCGGAGTGGAGGCCGAGCTGTCGGCGCTGGCCGGGGATCTGCTGCGCCGGATCACCGCGAGCGATCGGGCCGAATCCGGCGGGCGTCTGGTCGACGCGCGCGCGTTCGTCGCGCGGGCCGAGAAGGAGCTCGAGCACTATCGAGCCATGGCTCCCACCCTGCGCAGCAGGGTTCACCTCCGGGAGGACCTGTCGGGCCTGATGGTGTCGCACGGTGATCTCCTCGTCGGTGCGGATCTGGGCGTGCCGGCGTCGCGCGTCGATGCCCTGCTCTCCCACGAAATCGGCACTCACGTCGTCACCTATTTCAATGGGCGGTCACAGCCGTTTCAGCAGCTTTACGTCGGCCTGCCCGGCTACGAGGAGCTTCAGGAAGGGCTCGCGGTGCTCGCCGAGTATCTCGTGGGCGGGCTGAGCGCCGCCCGCCTGAAGCTGCTGGCGGCGCGCGTCCTGGCCGCCGAGATGATGATCGATGGGGCGACCTTCGTCGATCTGTTCCGGGTTCTGACCCATCGGCATGGCTTCCAGCGCCGATCGGCATTCGGCATCGCCACCCGGATCGTGCGCGGCGGTGGTCTGACCAAGGATGCGGTCTATCTGCGCGGGCTGTCGAAGCTTCTGAAGTACCTGGTGCGGGGCGGCGCGATCGAGCGTCTCTACGTCGGCAAGTTCGGATTCGCCCATATTCCCTTGATCGAAGAGCTGGAATGGCGGCGCATCGTCCGCACCGCGCCGCTGCGTTCCAGGCATCTCGTCGGGCGGGCGGCCGAAGAGAGAATCCGGCGTCTCAGGAACGGGCTTTCGGTCTTCGAACTGGTGGAGGGGAGCTGAGTATGAATATCGGTTTCGTCGTCAACGACGTGCACAGCGAGCAGGCCGGGTATACCACCACGCGCCTCGGCATGGCGGCCCGCAACCGCGGTCACGGCGTATGGGTCATGGGCGCCGGCGACTTCGCCTACGACGCCGACGAGAAGGTGCGCGCCCGCGCCAGGCCGGCGACGAGGAAACAGTACAAGTCGTCCGAGACCTATCTCGAGGACATCCAGGGGAGGAAGGCGATCCAGGAGCGTATCACCGTCGACGATCTCGACGTCCTGATGCTGCGCAGCGACCCGTCGACGGAGACCGGCTTCCGCACCTGGGCGCAATCGACGGGCATCATCTTCGGGCGGGTCGCGATGCGGCACGGCGTCATCGTGCTGAACGATCCCAACGGGCTCGCCAAGGCGATGAACAAGATGTATTTCCAGCTGTTCCCGGAGGAGGTCAGGCCGCGCACCATCATCACGCGCGATCGCGACGAGATCAAGGCGTTCGCGCGGGAGCAGGGGGGGAGGATCGTCCTCAAGCCGCTGCAGGGATCGGGAGGGCAGGGGGTTTTCCTGGTGGAGAAGAACGAACTGAGCAATCTCAATCAGATGGTCGATGCCGTCAGTCGCGACGGCTACGTGATCGCGCAGGAGTATCTGCCCGCCGCGGCGGAGGGCGATACGCGCCTGTTCATGATGAACGGCCGGCCGCTGCGCTACAAGGGGAAGTACGCGGCGTTCCGCCGCGTCCGGGCGGGGGACGACATCCGCAGCAACATCCACGCCGGCGGCAGGCTGAAAGAGGCTACGGTGACCGACGAGATGCTCCACCTGGCCGAGATCGTCAGACCGAAGATCGTCCTGGACGGCATGTTCCTCGTCGGGCTCGACATCGTGGGCAACAAGCTGATGGAGATCAACGTCTTCAGTCCCGGCGGTCTGGGGAGCGCGCAGAAGTTCGAGAAGGTGAACTTCACCCACGCGGTAATCGGGGCGCTGGAGAGCAAGGTCTCCTACATGAAATACTACAAGCGCAATTTCGACAACGTCGAGATGGCGACGCTCTGACTCTTCGCCCCCTTCGCGGGCGTGAGCCGTTCGCGTTGCGATCGGGAACCTCCCGCGCTTCGCAACGCCCGGCACCGCAGGAGACGCGATGACATCCCCCAACCCTCCTTCCATCGGCCGCATCGAGCCGTCGCGGGGGCACGGGTTCGGCACCGCGCCCGTCTTTCTCGCGTCGATCAGCACCATCCTCGGCGCCATCTTGTTCCTGCGCTTCGGCTACGCCGTCGGCCACCTGGGACTGCTCAAGACGGTGCTGGTGATCGTGCTGGGACACATGGTGACGATTCCGACGGCGATGGCGATCGCCGAGATCGCCACCAACCGGCGCGTCGAGGGGGGAGGCGAGTACTACATCATCAGCCGCTCGTTCGGGCGGACGATCGGGGGGGCGATCGGGATTCCGCTCTACCTGTCGCAGGTCATCTCCGTCGCCTTCTACATGATGGCGTTCGCCGAGGCGTTCAGCCCGATCCTGAGGCAGCTCGAGATCCAGTTCGGGGTGCCGCTCGATCCCCGCCTGGTGAGCCTTCCTGCGACCCTGCTTCTGCTGTCGATCATTCTGAAACGGGGCGCCGCCATGGGGGTGCGCGCGCTGTGGGTCGTCTCGGCGATTCTCCTGGTCTCGCTCGGCCTGTTCTTCGCCGGGAAGGGGATCGACGGGGGGGCGTCGTTCAGCGTTCCGCTGGCGAGCCACATCGCCGATCCCGATCAGTTCATCCTCGTCTTCGCCATTTGCTTTCCCGCCTTCACCGGGATGACGGCCGGCGTGGGGCTGTCCGGCGACCTGAAGAACCCCCGGCGATCGATCCCCCTCGGCGTCCTGTCGGCCACGCTGCTGGGCATGGCGGTGTACGTCGCCATCGCCGTCAAGCTCGCCGCCAGCGCGCCGCCGGAGGCGCTGGCCGGCGACCAGCTGATCATGTCCTCGATCGCCGCCTGGGGCCCGATCATCCCGATCGGCCTGGCGGCGGCCACTTTGTCGTCGGCCGTCGGCTCGATCCTCGTCGCCCCGCGCACGCTGCAGGCGCTGAGCCGGGACCGCGTCCTGCCGGGAGTGCGGCTGAACGCGCTGTTCGCGCGCGGCCGCGGGCCGGCGCGCGAGCCGGTCGCCGCCACGCTGGTGTCGAGCCTGATCGCCATCGGTTTCGTGGTGCTCGGCGACATCGACTTCGTCGCCCAGATCATCAGCATGTTCTTCATGGTGACCTACGGCGCGCTGTGCTCCGTCTCCTTCCTCGAGCACTTCGCGGGCAATCCCTCCTACCGGCCGTCGTTTCGCTCCCGCTGGTACATCTCCGGCCTCGGCGCGGTGGTCTGCTTCATGACGATGTTCCAGATGCAGCCGCTGTACGCGCTCCTCTCCCTGCTCTTCATGCTGGGGATCTACAAGGCGCTGGGCCTGGCGCACAGGGGCGAGCGGGACCTGGCGGCGATCCTCGAGGGAGTGATGTTCCAGCTCACGCGGCGCCTGCAGATCTCCCTGCAGCAGAGCGATCTCGCCGGCCGGATCCGCGACTGGCGGCCCTCGTTCGTCGCCATCTCGAGGAAGACGCTCGACAGCGTGGAGCATTTCGATCTGCTGCGCTGGATCAGCCACCGTCACGGATTCGGCCAGCTCATCCATTACAAGCCGGGGAATCTCACCCCCGAGTCGAAACGGGAGGCCGACGCGATCACGAAGAAGCTGATCGTGCAGACGGAGGCGAAACGGGCGGGCATCTTCGCCAAGACGATCGTCGCGCCCTCCTACACGACCGCCGTGTTCCACGCCGCGCAGCTTCCGGGCGTCTCGGGGCTGCCCAACAACGGTGTTCTGTTCGAGTTCTCCCGGGACCATCCGGACGAGATGGCGGAGGCGATCAAGGGCGCGCAGCTGCTCGCGCCGCTGGACTTCAACGTCTGCATCCTGCGATCGTCGGGGTATCGCTTCGGCTACCGCAGAGCCATCCACATCTGGCTCACCCCGGATGACCTGGTGAGCGCGCCGCTGCAGATCCTCCTCGCCTACATCGTCGTCGGGCACCCGGACTGGGCCGACGCGGAGATCCGTCTGTTCGCCTGCTACCCGGCCTACGAGGTGAAGGACCAGATGGAAAAGGTCAACGAGATGGTGACCGAGGGGCGACTGCCGATCCCTCCGGCTCACATCACCCCCGTACCGTACGGCAACGAGTCGTCGTTCGAGATGGCGACGGCGAAGCGCTCGTCGGAGGCCGATCTGGTGATTCTCGGCCTCACCCGGCGGGAGATCTTCGAGTCGGCCGGCCAGGCGCTGCTGGCGCACAAAGATCTGCATGACGTCCTGTTCGTCAATGCCAACGAGGAGATCCGGATCTCCTGAGCCAACTCACGGAGGACACATGGGCGATACAAGGTGGGCCGGCGCGCTGGAAACGATCGCGGCGTTTCTGCAGCAGACGAAGGACAGGATTCTCGAACACCTCCCGGCCCTCCTCTGGGCGCTGACGCTGCTGATCGTCGGCTGGGCGCTGGCGAGCCTCCTGCGGGGGCTCAGCGCGCGCCTGCTTCCCTGGCTGTACCGGATCGTGCCGGGTGGAATGCTGCGCGCCGGTCTGCGCGATGCGGGAGTCGAGCGTCTGACCTCCCGGATGATCGGGCTGGTCGTGTTCTGGGTCGTTCTCCTTCTCTTCATCACGGGGGCCGCCGAGTCGCTCGGACTGCCGATTCTGTCGACCTTCGTCGGCGGGCTGGCCCGCTATCTGCCCAACCTGCTCATGGCGGCGCTGATCGTCGTTCTGGGAATCGTCGTCGCCCGCCTCGCCCGCAGCGCCGCGACGACCGCCGCCACGACGCTGGGCGTCGGCTACGCGCCGGCCCTCGGCCGCCTGACGCAGTTCGCCATCGTCACGATGGCGGCCCTGGTGGCGGCCGACCAGATCGGCATCAAGAGCCTCTTTCTGGCCCTGGCGTTCGGCATCGTGATGTGGGCCGGAGTGAGCGGCCTGGCCCTGGCGTTCGGGCTCGGCGCGCGCGCAACGGTCAGCAACATCCTGGCCGCGCACTATCTCGGCGACGTCTATCAGGTCGGGAACCGCATCCGGGTCGGCGCCCACGAAGGGCGCATCGTGGCGTTGACCGGCATGGCGGTGCTTCTCGAGACCGCCGCGGGGCGGGTCCTGGTTCCGGCGCGGGAGTTCAGCGAGACCGCCTCCGTGCTGCTCAAGGACGGAGCGTAGCGTGGAGACCGGACGGAATCTCGCCTGGTTCTACATCGACAGCCACCCGCAGGAGGCCGCCCGCGTGCTGGAGCGCCTGGAGCCCGGCGAGGTCGCGGCCCTGTTGCAGGAGGCGCCGTTGCGGCTGGCGACGCGGCTCCTCCTCAAGATGGCGCCATCGGCCGGAGCGGCCTCCCTCGCCGAACTGGAGCCCGATCGCGCGGCCGAGATCCTCGAGGATCTCCCGGCGGAGATCGCCGCGGGCCTGCTGCGGCCGCTGGCCGCCGAACGCCGCGCCCGCTTTCTGGACTGTCTGTCCCCCGAGGCCTCGCAGCCCCTGATCACCCTGCTGCGCTACAGCGACCAGACGGCGGGCGCGCTGATGGACACGCGCGCGCTGAGCGTGCCGCGCGACAGCGCGGTCCGCGCCGTGCGCGATCTGGTGCAACGCCATGCGAGCCGGACGCTCTACTACGTCTACGTGGTCGACGACGAGCGGCGGCTGGTGGGCGTGGTCACGCTGCGCCAGTTGATGCTGGCGGCGGCCGGCGATCCGATCACGTCGATCATGCGCGCCGATCCGGCCGCTCTGCCCGCGACTGCCGATCGCCTGGGGATTCTGGCGCACCCCGGATGGCGCCAGGTGCACGCCCTGCCGGTGGTCGATCGGCATGGGGCGATGCTCGGGGTCGTGAGCTACGAGACGCTCCGCCGGCTCGAGGACGAGGCCGCCGCGGTGCAGCGGGCTCGCGCTCTGCATCGTGCCGCCCTCGAGCTGGGAGAGATCTACTGGCTCAGCATCGGCCGGCTGGTGGCCAGCCTCGGGGGAGTACCGGGCGAAGGCGCATCGGCCGGCCGGCAGGGAGGGGCGGGCCATGAGGCGTAGGCCGGTGCGCGCCGTGGAAGTGCTGACGAAGGGTCTGCTCGAACGCTATCCGGCCGAGGCCGGCCGCCAGCTCGAGTCGTCGCCCGAGCGCGACATCGCCCTCATTCTGGGCAGCGTCCCGGTGCCGGCCGCGGCGAAGGTCCTCGCGTCGCTCACCGCGGGGACGGCTGCCGCCGTTCTCGAACGCCTCGATCCGGAGGCGGCCTCAGGGCTGCTGCAGCATCTCGATCCGGCTCATACGGCGATGCTGGCCGGACGTCTCGATGACGGGGCGCGCCGGGCGATCCTCGACCTGCTCGCCCCGGCCGAGGCGGAGGAATGCCGCTTGCTGATGAGCTACGCGCCCGATGTCGCGGGCCATCTCATGGAGCCGCGGGCCACCGCCTTTCCGCCGGATGCGACCTGCGGGGAAGCACTGGCCAGGCTGCGCAAGCTGGCCAACCCCCGCATCCGCGATGTCTTCCTGACGGACGGCGGCAGCCGGCTCACCGGCGCGGTCTCCGTGCTGCACATCGCCATCGCCGCGCCGGGCGAGAGGCTCGCGAATCTCGTCACGGGACCGCCGGTCAGCGTTCAGGCGACCGCCGGCAGGGACGAGGTGGTCGAGCAGATCGAGAAGCACAAGCTCTCCTCGATCCCGGTGGTCGATTTCGAGGGACATCTGCTCGGTGTTATCCGCCACGATGCGATCGTCGAGGCGGCGCTGGAAGAGGCGACGGCCGACATCCAGTCGATGGTCGGCGCCAGCAAGGAAGAGCGGGCCCTCTCCAGGGTCTCGTTCGCGGTGCGCAAGCGGCTGCCGTGGCTGGAGATCAATCTCGGCACCGCCTTCCTGGCCGCCTCCGTCGTCGGCATGTTCGAAGGGCTGATCGCCCGCTTCACCGCGCTGGCGGTGCTCCTGCCGGTCGTGGCCGGGCAGTCGGGCAACACCGGGGCGCAGGCCCTGGCGGTGACCATGCGCGGTCTTGCCCTGCGGGAGATTCGCACGCGCCACTGGCTGCGCGTCGCCGTGAAGGAGGTCGGCACCGGCTTCATCAACGGCTGCGCGGTCGCCCTGACGACGGCGCTGGCCGTCTACCTGTGGAGCGGCTCGCAGGGGCTGACGCTGGTGATCGGGATCTCGATGGTGATCTCGATGGTGGCGGCGGCGCTGGCAGGGGCGATCATCCCGATGGTGCTGACGGCGATCGGCCAGGACCCGGCGCAATCGTCGTCGATCATTCTGACGACCGTGACCGACGTCACCGGGTTCTTCAGCTTTCTGGGGGTGGCCACCATGCTCGCCTCGATGATCTGAGCGGGGCGGACGCGGGCGGTGGAGGTCTGCCCGGAAGCCGGGCTCCTATGGCAGGATCAGGCGGACACGGGAGGCGGTTCCCGACTCGACCTCGAGGATCTCCACCTTGGCGCCCTCCAGCACCGCGCTGTCCCCGACCATGGGGAGGCGGCCGAGGGCGGCGACGATCAGGCCCGACAGTGTGTCGACGTTGGGAGCGAACAGCTGCAGTTTGAGCTCGCGATTCAACTTCTCCAGAGACAGGCTTCCGGAGACTACGAATCGTCCCGTCCCGTCGGGGACGATCGCGGGCTCCTCGACGTCGAACTCGTCCTGGACGGCGCCGACGATCTGCTCGATGACGTTCTCCAGGGTGATGATCCCGGTCGCGGTGCCATGCTCGTCGATGACGATCGCCATGTGCTGGTGCGTTCGCTGCATCTCCCGCAGCAGCCGGTTGATCGGCATGCTCTCGGGGACCCGGCGGGCCGGCCTCATCACGGACGATAGCTCGAACGGGCCCTCGGGAGGGATGGCGACCAGATCCTTGATGTGGGCCACGCCGACCACGTCGTCGAGCGAGTCCCGGCACACCGGATAGCGCGTGTGCTTGGTCCGCTCGGCGACGGCGCGACATTCCGCCAGCGGCCAGTCGATCTCGAAGAACACGACGTCGCGCCGCGGCACCATGACCTGCCGGCAGACCAGTTCATCGAAGTGGAACACGGCGCGGAGAAGGCGGAGCTCGCTGGAGGTGACATGCCCGGTCTCGGCGCCCAGGCGGATCGAGCCCATGATCTCGTCTTCCGTCACCGGGGCGGGGGAATGTCCTCTGGTGAACAGGCTGGAGAATCCCCAGGAAAGCCAGATCAGCGGCGACAGCACCTTCTGCAAGACGGCGAGCGGCATGACGAGGTACGGCCACAAGCCGCGCCAGTGGAGCGCGCCGTAGGTCTTGGGGAGGATCTCCGCCATGAAGAGAATGAGCAACGTGAGGCCGATGGTGAACGCCGGCAGGTTTTTCGGGCCCAGCACCTGCGCCGCAAAAACGCCGGCAAGGGCCGCGCCGGCGGTGTTCGCGAAGGTGTTGAGAATGAGAATCGCCGCCGTCGGACCGGCGATGTGCTTCTTCATCTCGATGAATCTCTCCGCCGTCTTCCTGTGCCTGCCCGAGGCGCGGACCGCTTCGAGCACGCCCAGGCGGGTCGAGAAGAGCGCCGCCTCCGACAACGAGCACAGAGCAGAGATCAG
>Ga0299906_10005722_pt1 | contig 10086 bp, 9 predicted proteins | sample RVTome_14_FD_200259 | JGI IMG/M metagenome (GOLD analysis project Ga0299906, IMG submission 200259) | Soil microbial communities from uranium-contaminated site in the Upper Colorado River Basin, Wyoming, United States - RVT145D125 (version 2) ...
CATCCCGGTGGACTCGGAGCACAATGCCTTGTTCCAGGCCCTGCCCAGCGGCTTTGACGGCGACCTCGATGCGGTTGGCGTCGAGCAATTGATCCTGACCGCGTCAGGCGGGCCCTTTCTCGATGCGCGCAGCGAAGACCTGCAAACGGTCACCCCGGAACAGGCCTGCAAGCACCCCAATTGGGACATGGGACGCAAGATCTCCGTGGACTCGGCGACCCTGATGAACAAGGGCCTGGAAGTGATCGAGGCGCGCTGGCTGTTCAACGCCAGGCCTGCCCAGATCAGCGTGGTGATCCACCCGCAGAGCATCGTGCACTCGATGGTGGCCTACCGGGACGGCTCGGTGATCGCCCAGCTCGGCATGCCGGATATGCGCACCCCGATTGCGCACGCTCTGGCGTGGCCCGAGCGCATTGAAACCGACGTGCCCCGGCTGCATCTTCACCAGGTGAGCGCGCTCGAGTTCAGGCAACCCGACCCGCAGCGCTTCCCCTGTCTCGGCCTGGCTTACGATGCCCTGGCTGCGGGCGGCAACGCGGCGGTGATATTGAACGCGGCCAACGAATGCGCAGTCCAAGCGTTCCTTGACCGGAAACTCGCTTTCGGGGACATTTCTGGTCTGGTCCGCAAGACCATGGAAAGCGCGGAGCAGGGCGAGGTCTCCAGCCTCGAGGACGTACTGGAGTTCGACCGCATGGGGCGCGCCATCGCGGAACGGGAAATCACCAGAATGGGTACACGCAATGTTTGAAATCATAGGCTCGGTGTGGTGGCTGTTGGTCGCGCTGGGCGTGCTGATCACCTTCCATGAGTTTGGCCATTACTGGGTGGCGCGCCGCCTGGGGGTCAAGGTGCTGCGGTTTTCGGTCGGCTTCGGCCGGGCGCTGTGGTCGCGGCGTGGGCGCGACGGCACTGAGTACATGGTCGCGGTCCTGCCGCTGGGCGGCTACGTCAAGATGCTGGACGAGCGCGAGGGTGAAGTGCGCGCGGAGGATCTGGGCCAGGCATTCAACCGCCAGCCAGTGTCTGCGCGCATCGCCATCGTTGCCGCCGGTCCGGTTTTTAATCTGCTGTTCGCCGTTTTGGCTTTCTGGGTCATGTTCATGGTCGGGATTCCGGAGTCGCGGCCGGTCATCGGCGAGGTGAGCGGCATCGCCGCGCAAGCGGGGGTGCAGGTCGAGGACGAGATCATCGCCGTGGATGGGCAGCGCACCAGCACCTGGTCGCACGCCGTGCTCAGCCTGGTGGCACACGCCCTGGATCGCGACCGGATCACCCTGACGGTCGAGAACCCGGATGGCATCCAGCGCACGGTAGACCTGGAGCTGGCCGCGCTCGGGGACGACTTCCGCGAGGAAAACACGCTGCAGGCGGTCGGCCTCACGCCCTGGCGGGCAAGCATTCCGGCCGTGATTGGCGAAGTCAGCGATGGCAGCCCGGCCGATCTCGCGGGCCTGCGCGCCGGCGACCGGGTGACGCGCATCGGCGGCGAGGCGGTGCCGGACTGGTCGTGGCTCGGCTTCCTGGTGCAGAAACACGGCGCAGACGGCGCAGCCGTGGCGGTCGTCGTTGAGCGCGCGGGGGCTGAAGTCGAATTGCAGGTCACACCACGGCCCGAGAAAGACGGCTGGTTTTCCAGCCGCCTGATCCTCGGCGTGACCAACGTGGGCGCGGACGCGGAGACCCGCGCGCGCCTAGAGCGCGCCTACGTGCTGATGCGCCATGGCCCGCTGGGCGCGCTGTCCGCCGCGTTTTCCGAGACCTGGCGCCTGACACGTTCCACCGTGGGCTTGCTGGGCCGCATGCTCACCGGCAGCGCTTCGGTGCGGAATCTTTCAGGCCCGATCAGCATTGCCCAGTTCGCCAACGACTCGGCCAAGTCCGGCCTGTCCAGCTTCCTGTTCTTCCTTGGCCTGATCAGTCTCAGTCTCGGCATCCTCAACCTGCTGCCCATTCCGGTGCTGGACGGAGGCCACCTGCTTTATTACCTGATAGAATTGGTCAAGGGTAGCCCGGTGTCGGAACATGTGCAGCTGACAGGCCAATACATAGGCCTGGTGGCGCTTTTCGGCCTGATGAGCCTCGCTATTGTTAACGATATTTTACGGCTGGTCGGCTAGAATCCGGATCGCTGATCCAAGCCCTGACGGACCTGAACCCAATGAGAAGAATACTGGCCTTAGTCCTGTGCTGCCTGCTTTCCAGCGCCGTTTTCGCAGATGAGACCTTTACCATCGCCGACATCCGCATCGAGGGCCTGCAACGCATGTCGGACGGCACGGTATTCAACTACCTGCCGCTGGATCCCGGCGACCTGCTGACCCCGGCCAATGCCCGCTCGGCGATACGCGAACTGTACCGCACCGGCTTTTTCGACGACATCCGCTTCTCGCGTGAGGGCGACATCCTGGTCATCACGGTACGCGAACGGCCCGCCATTTCCACCATTTCCCTGAGCGGCAACAAGGCCCTCAAGGACGAGGACATGCTGGCGGTGCTGGCCGACATCGGGCTGTCCGAGGGCGAGGTGTTCTCGCCCCAGGCGCTGGACCGCATCCAGCAGGAGTTGGTCTCCCAGTATTTCAGCCAGGGCCGTTACGCGGTCAAGGTGGACACCCGGCTTACCGAACTGGACCGCAACCGGGTGCGCATCGCCATCGTGATTGACGAGGGCAAGACCGCCGAGATCCGTCACATCAATATCGTCGGCAACACTCTGTTCACCGACGAGGAAATCCAGGAAGAGTTTGAATCGGGCATTCCGCCAGGCTGGAAATTCTGGTCCAAGGACGACCAGTACACGCGCGAAAAACTGTCCGGCGACCTGGAAAAAGTTCGTTCCTATTACCAGGACCGTGGCTACATAGACGCAACCGTCGAGTCCACGCAGGTCTCGATCAGCCCCGACAAGCGCGAGATTTTCATCACCGCCAATGTTACGGAGGGCGAGCAATTTACCGTCAAGGACCTGCAAATCACGGGCAACCTGGTGCTGGAAGAATCGACGCTGCGACAACTGATCATCGTTGAACCCGGCGAGGTTTTTTCGCGCAAGAAAATGGAGCAAAGCGTCGAGAATATCACCGGCATCCTCGCCAACATTGGCTACGCCTTTGCCAACGTCAATCCCATACCGCAGATTGACCGTGACAGCCGCCAGGTGGACCTGAACTTCTACGTGGATCCGGGCAAGCGCGTTTACGTGCGCCGCGTGCGCTTTACCGGCAACGATACCTCCAAGGACGAAGTGATCCGCCGCGAAATGCGGCAATTTGAAGGCGCCTGGTTCTCGCAGGCCGCCATTGACCGGTCCAAGGTGCGCCTGCAGCGCCTGACCTACTTCGAAACGGTGGAAATCGAAACGCCGCCAGTGCCGGGCACCGACGACCAGGTGGATGTGGTGGTCAATGTCGAGGAGCGGCCCGCAGGCAGCTTCGCGATCGGCCTCGGCTTTTCCGAGATCCAGGGCCTGATCTACTCGCTCAGCGTGCAGCAGGACAATTTCCTCGGCAGCGGCAACCGCGTGGGCATTGCCGTATCGTCCAGCGACATCATCAAGAGCATCAATCTTTCCTACGACGACCCCTACTGGACGGATGACGGCGTCAGCCGCGGTTTCTACGCACGCTACCAGGAGTTTGACCAGGGCGCGGCGAATATTTCGACCTTCACCTCCAGCGAGGCCGCGGCTGGCGTCAGCTTCGGCGCCCCGCTGACGGAACTTGATTACGTGCGCGCAGGCATCGGCGTTCGCAGCACCGACATCAATATCGGCCAGTTCATTTTCGAGTCATTTTTCCTGCTGGATCCGGACGGTGACCCGACCGATCCCGACAATATTTCCTGCACCGATTTCAACGAGAATATGGTCTGCCCTGAGCAGTACTACATTCCCTCGTCGCTGGACCCATTGTCTTCGGCGCTGGATTTCAACAACGACGGCATGCTCAGCGCGGCAGAACGGGAATTCGACATCCTTGATTTCAACCTGTCCTGGTCGCGCGACAGCCGCAACCACTTTCTGAACCCGACATCCGGTTCATTGCAAAGGGTGACGGTGGAGGCCTCCCTGCCCGGCAGCACACGCGAGTACTGGAAGTTGTTTTACCGCTATGCAAAATACTTCCCGATCTGGCGCGATCTGACCCTCTCCTTCCGGGGCGACGTCGGTTACGGGGACGCCTACGACGCCTACGACCGCGAGTCACAGGCGCAAGCCATTGATCCCACGATACAGCCGCAGTTCGTCGGCCAGTGCCTGCAGGAAGAAGTGATTTCCCTGGACGCCGGCCTGCCCTTCTACGAGCACTTCTACGGAGGTGGCGTTAAGGACATCCGCGGCTTCGACGACAACACGCTGGGACCCAAGGATCCGTTCTGCCGTTCGCTCGGTGGCGACCTGAAGGTCTCAGGCGGCTTCGAACTGGCGATTCCCACGCCCTTTACTTCGGGCGGGGGCTCGCGCATTGCCCTGTTCATTGATATCGGCAATGTGTATGAGAACCTCGACAGCTTCGATGCAAGCCTGTTCCGGGCCTCCGCGGGCATCTCGGTGACCTGGCAGGCTCCGGTTGGACCGATCATCATGAATTTCGCCGTGCCGATCAAGGAACACCCGGGCGACCGCACGGAATCAGTGCAATTCTCCTTCGGCACCACGTTCTAGCAGCACTGCGGCGGTGATGCCCGCCGACGGCGGCCTGCGCGTGTCCATTTCGCGGCACTTCATCAACAGTGGCCGCTAAGTGTACAATTCGGCTATGAAATCGTTCAGCAGCAGATTGCTGGTACTGGCTTTGGGTGTCGCGTGCCTGGCGACGGCCCAGGCCCAGCAATTGCGTGTCGGCTACGTGGACATGAAGGAAGTGCTGGATAATGCGCCGCAGGTGATTGCCGGGCGGGAGGTGCTGGACCGCGAATTCCGGCCACGTAACGACGCCATCGAGGCTGAGGAACTGCGCGTTTCCACCCACGAGCAAAGGCTGTTGCAGGGCGATCTGACCGAAGAAGCCCGCGGCCGCCTCGAACGCGAAATCCGCGAGCTGCGCCGCGGCATCAACCGCCAGAAGGAAGACCTGCGCGATGAGCTGTCATTCCGGCGCACCGAGGAAGTGCAGCAACTCGAAGCGGAAATCAACCTGGCGGTGCAGGAAATTGCCCGCAGCCACGGTTACGACCTGATACTTTCCAGCCCGGTGGTGTATGCGGACCCGGCGCTGGACATCACCGAATTGATACTTCAACAACTGCAGCTGGAGTTTGAGGCCGATCAGCTGGAACGTATCCGGCCCTGACTCCGGACGCCACCAGGGAAATGCACCCAGAGCCGCCACGATTTCGCCTTGCGGAACTGTCCGATCGGTTTGGGCTTGAGCTGAAAGGCGCGGCGGACCAGCTCGTCACCGGGGTTGGCACGCTGCAGTGCGCGGGACCGCAGGACATCAGCTTTTTCGTTAATCGTGGCTACCTGGCGCAGCTGCGCGGCACCCGCGCGGCTGCGGTGATCCTGGCGGGCAATGACGCCACGGCCTGCCCGGTCAACGCCTTGCTGGCCGACAATCCCTACGCCGCTTACGCGCGCGTCGCGGCCTTGTTCGATCACCGCAGGCCGCCCCACCCCGGCATCCACGCCTCGGCGGTCGTGTCGCCTAGCGCGCAGCTTGGAGCCGCCGTGCATGTCGGCGCCAATGCGGTCATTGGTGATGAGGCGCATATCGGCGCGGGAAGCAGCATCGGCCCCGGCAGCGTCATCGGCGCCCGCTGCACGCTGGGCGCGGGGTGCCGGCTGGAGGCCAATGTCACGCTGGCAGACGGTGTCAGCCTGGGCCGGCGCGTCCTGGTACATCCGGGCGCCGTAATCGGCGCTGATGGTTTCGGGCTGGCCTTTGCCGATGACCACTGGGAGAAAGTCCCGCAACTGGGCAGCGTGGTTATAGGCGATGACTGCGAGATCGGCGCCAATACCGCAATTGACCGGGGCGCGATCGAAGACACGGTGCTGGGCAATGACGTGCGGCTGGACAACCTCGTGCAGGTCGGTCACAACGTGGAAATCGGCGACCATACGGCGATCGCCGGCTGCACCGCGATCGCCGGCAGCGCCCGCATCGGCCGCCGCTGCTTGATCGGCGGCGCCGTGGGCATACTCGGGCACATCGCCATTGCCGACGGCGTGACGGTCAGCGCCATGTCCGCGGTCAGCCGCGACATCACCGAACCGGGCAGCGTGTGGGCCTCGGGGCTGCCGGCGCGGCCGCTGCGCGAGTGGCAACGCAACCAGACGCATTTGCGTAAACTGGACCAGATCGTCAGCCGCATACGTGAACTCGAAAGACTGGCAGGGAAAACAGAATCCGATGAGTGAGAGCGCGTTATCCGCCCTTGATGTCAGAAAAATCATGGCGATGCTGCCGCACCGCTACCCGTTCCAACTGGTGGATCGCGTGCTGTCCTGGCAGTCTGAACCGGAATTGAAACTGACCGCCATCAAAAACGTGACCATCAACGAGCCCTTCTTCCAGGGCCATTTCCCGGGCAACCCGGTCATGCCCGGCGTGTTGATCCTCGAGGCCCTGGCCCAGGCGTCCGGCGTGCTGGCCTTCGTGTCGCGGTCCGCACAGGAACGTGAGAAAGGCCTGTACTACCTGGTCAAGATTGACAAGGCGCGCTTCAGCAGGACGGTGATACCGGGCGACCAGCTATTGTTGGAGGTAATCCAGAAACGCATGCTGCGCGGCATGGGCCTGTACGACTGCCAGGCGCTGGTGGAAGGCGCCCAGGTGGCACGAGCCGAAATACTCTGCGCCGGGAAGTCGGGTGAATGAAGGCACACCCGACGGCCGTCATTGACCCTGCTGCGCGCATTGCCGATGACGTCGAAATCGGCGCTTACTCGATCATCGGGCCCAAGGTCACCCTCGGCCCTGGCACATATGTTGGCCCACACGTGGTCATCAAGGGGCGCACCACCATCGGCCGCGACAACCGCTTTTACCAGTTCTCCTCGATCGGCGAAGTGCCGCAGGACAAGAAGTACGGGGGCGAAGATACCGAGCTGCTTATTGGCGACAACAACAGCGTGCGCGAATTCTGCACCTTCAACACGGGCACCGTGCAGGGCGGCGGGGTAACCCGCATCGGCAACAACAACTGGATCATGGCATACGTGCACATCGCACACGACTGCATCATCGGCAACGAGGTGATCATGGCCAACAATTCAACGCTGGGCGGACACTGCACGGTCGGTGACTACGCCATCCTGTCCGGGTTTTCGCTGGTTCACCAGTACGTCGAGATCGGCACCCATTCCTTCGTTTCATTCGCCAGCCACGTCAATCAGAGCATACCGCCCTACGTGACCGTGGCCGGCGAGAAGGCCAGGGCCAAGGGCGTCAACACCGAGGGCCTCAAACGGCGCGGCTTCACGCCGGAGCAGATCCAGAATATCCGCCGCGCCTACCGGGCCCTGTACCGGTCCGGCCTGCCGCTGGAAGAGGCGCGGGAGAAATTGACCGAGATGGCGCGGGAGGCCGTGGAAATCGCGCCGCTGGTCGCGTTCCTCAGCCATGTCGAGCGCAGCATCATCCGCTGAACCCGGCGGCCAGCCGGGCCTGCCACGCACCCCCCTGATCGCGCTGGTGGCCGGCGAGGCCTCCGGCGACCAACTGGGTGGCGCGCTAATCGAGGAACTCAAGGCGTCCCTGCCCGGGGCGCGTTTCGTCGGCGTTGGTGGCCAGCGCATGCAAGCCGCCGGCTTGGAGGCCTGGTGGGACAGCGAAGCGCTGGCCGTGATGGGCATCGCCGAAGTGCTTGCTCACCTGCCCCGCCTGCTGCGGCTGCGTAGGGTCCTGCGCGGCCGCCTGCTGGCGGCGCGCCCCGATGTACTGATTGGCATCGACGCGCCGGATTTCAACCTCGGGCTGGAGCAGCAGGCGCGCCGCGCCGGCATCCAGACGGTGCATTACGTTAGCCCCACGGTCTGGGCCTGGCGGCAGGGCCGGGTCAAGACCATCGCCGCGGCTGCCGATCTGGTCCTGTGCCTGTTCCCTTTCGAACCCGCTTTCTACGCATTGCACGGCGTGGACGCGCGCTACACGGGGCACCCCCTGGCGGATGACATTCCGGCTCACACTGACCGGCGCGTCGCGCGTGCGCAACTCGGACTGGATCCTGACCTGCCCTGCATCGCCCTGTTGCCCGGCAGCCGGGCCAGCGAGGTCGCTCGCCTGGCGCCGCACCTGCTGGGCGCCGCCGGGCTACTGCAAGGCCGTAACGCGCAGTTGCAGATCCTTGCGCCGATGGCCAGCCCGGCCATGCATCGCCTGTTCGCTAGCGCGCTGGAAGTGTTCCCGAACCTCACCTGCACCGTACTTGAAGGCCAGGCGCGCCTGGCCATGGGCGCCGCCGACCTGGTGCTGTGCGCCTCTGGCACCGCCACGCTGGAAGCGATGCTGGTCAAGCGGCCAATGGTGGTCGTGTACCGCTTCAACCCCCTCACCTATCTGCTCGGTCGGGGCCTGCGACTGATGAAAAGCCCCTGGTTCTCCCTGCCCAACATCCTGGCCGGCAAGACGCTGGTGCCGGAACTCGAGCAGCACGAGGTGACCGCCACGCGCATCGCCCGCGAAGCCCGGGCGTGGCTGGACGATCCAGACCGGGTGGCCGCCGCCGTTGCGCAGTTCGACGCCCTGCATGAGACGCTGCGGACCAACGCCGCGCGCAGCGCCGCCGACAGCATCCTGCCCTTGTTGCAGCCCTCGCCAACAGGCACCCGGGCATGAAGCCGCGCAAGCCAGGCCCCGCTCAGACCCTGCGGGTCGCCGGTGTGGACGAGGCCGGACGCGGCCCGCTGGCCGGCCCGGTGGTGGTTGCGGCGGTCATTCTGCCGTCCCGGCATGGCCTGCGCGGCCTGGATGACTCAAAACGCCTGAGCCGCGCGCAGCGCGAAGCCTTGTTTCCAGAAATTCAGGAGCGGGCCCTGTGCTGGGCGATCGAGTGCGTGGAGGTTGAGGAAATTGACCGGCTGAACATCCTGCGCGCCACCCTCACCGGCATGCGGCGCGCCGTGTGCGCACTGCACCCCGCGCCAGGGCTGGCTTTGGTGGACGGCAACCGGGCGCCGGAACTGGACTGCGAAGTGCGCACCATCATCCAGGGCGACCTTTGGGTGCCCGCCATTTCCGCCGCCTCCATCCTGGCCAAGGTGACGCGCGACGGCATCATGCAGCGCTGGCATGAAACTTACCCGCACTACGGTTTTGATCACAACAAGGGTTACCCAACGCCGGAGCACCTGGACTGCCTGCGCCGGCACGGGCCCTGCCCGATCCACCGCCGCTCGTTTGCGCCGGTGCGCGAGGCGTTGGCGCCCAACCTGTTTTAGCCCGAACATTGCGGCAGTCGTGCGTTCACCCGGGATACGGGTGCCATGTCCGGGCTAGCCGATTTCGAAGCCGTCGCCCGGCTGCGCCTCGTGCGACCATTCCTGCACAGCGCTGACCTCGGCCAGCGGCGGGCCATGCTGCAGCCAGGCGCGCATCGCGCTGAGCGCCCACGGGTCGCCGCAGGCCACGACTTCCACGCTGCCGTCCGGGCAATTGCGGGCGTAACCGCTAATGCCGTGCAGCTTCGCCTGCTGGCGCGTGGACTCCCTGAACCAGACGCCCTGCACCCGCCCCTCGACACGGAATCTGCGGCATTCAGCCATCCGCCATACCCTGCTGGTACAGCGATTTCAGCGAGCGCGTTATGTCCAGCTTGTCCGCCCTGATGGCCTGCAAAAAGGCGGCGTCCCAGCGGCTGCGGGTGGGAATCTCGGGCTCGCGGCCGAGCGGCAGGTGAAAATGCCCGGCCTGGTACAGTTCGAGCAGGCTGATGTGGTCCAGATCGCGGGTCAGTAACCAGTGATCTTCCTGGTCGCAGGTCAACAGCCCCGCCTCCAGATACTGTTTGAGCATGCCTTGCAGCAGCAAATCCGCCACCCCGTGCTCCGCCTGCTGCAGCTCATCCTGCGTCAGCATGCGTCCATCGCGCTGCGCCTCCCACAGGTGCCCAACCAGCCGGAAGGCCAGCAGGAACTCC
>Ga0299906_10005723_pt1 | contig 10085 bp, 9 predicted proteins | sample RVTome_14_FD_200259 | JGI IMG/M metagenome (GOLD analysis project Ga0299906, IMG submission 200259) | Soil microbial communities from uranium-contaminated site in the Upper Colorado River Basin, Wyoming, United States - RVT145D125 (version 2) ...
TCTGCAGGATCGGATCGACGTTGAAGCCCTGCTTCAGCACCGTCACGCCGTCACTGCCACCTTCCGTCGGAATGTCGAGCTTGGCCATCCACGAGAGGAAGGGATACTCGTTGCCGAAGAACCAGACACCCAGGGTGTGGCCCGGGAAGTCTTCTGGTGATTTGATGCCGCTGTCCTTACGGCAGGTCAGCATCATGCCTGATTTGTCGAAGACCTGGGCGATGTTGACCAGTGGCACGCCCTTCTCGCGGGAAGCGAGAGCAGACGGCATCCAGTCGATGATGACGTCGGCGCCGCCGCCGGCGATAACCTGCGGCGGGGCGATGTCGGGGCCGCCCGGCTTGATCGTCACGTCGAGCCCGGCTTCCTCGTAGAAGCCCTTGTCCTGCGCCACGTAGTAGCCGGCGAACTGGGCCTGGGTCACCCACTTCAACTGGATGGTGACCGCGTCGGCGGCGCCGGCGCTGCCGGCGGCGAGCAGCAGCCCCGCGCCCGCCATGGCACCCAGCGCTTTCGAAATGTACTTACTCATCACGCCTCTCCTCTTCTTGTGAAGCTTCGTTGTTGCCGTCATTGCCTGTAGGACGGATGCCAGAAAGTGGTGGCCCGTTCGGCGAGCGCCAGCAGGCCGTAGAACAGCGAGCCGGAGACCGCGGCCACGGCGATGGTCGCCCAGACCATCTCCACGTTCATGCGGCCGATCTCCGTCGAGATCCTGAAGCCCATGCCGACGATGGGCGTGCCGAAGAACTCCGCCACGATGGCGCCAATGAGGGCCAGGGTCGAGTTGATCTTCAGCGCATTGAAGATGAACGGCAGCGCGTTGGGCAGCCGCACCTGCAGCAGCGTCTGCCAATAGTTCGCGGCGTAGGAGCGCATGAGGTCGCGCTCCATGGCCTGGGTCGCGTGCAGCCCGGCGATGGTGTTCACCAGCATGGGGAAGAAGGTCATGATGACCACGACCGCCGCCTTGGACTGCCAGTCGAAGCCGAACCACATGACCATGATGGGCGCCACGCCGACGATGGGCAGCGCAGAGACGAAGTTGCCGAGCGGCAGCAGGCCGCGCTGCAGAAAGGGCACGCGGTCGACCAGCAGGGCCACCAGGAATCCGCTGCCGCAACCCAGCGCGTAGCCGGCCAGCACCGACTTCAGGAAGGTCTGGTAGAAGTCGGCCCAGAGCGTGCCGGTCGAGGCCATGAAGACCCGGGCGATCAGCGCCGGCGAGGGCAGCAGCACCGAGGGGACGCCGAAGCCGGTCACCAGCACCTGCCAGAGATAGATCAGCCAGGCGCCGAACAGCGCCGGTACCAGAATGCCGAGGACGCGCGGCGCATTTCGTTGCGAGGCGGCCTCGGCGAGCAGGCTGAGCGCCCGCCAGACGAGAAAGCCGAGACCGAGGACAAAGATCCAGACCCCCGGCGCGGCAAAGCCGATCACCCCGCCTTGCCTGACCTGCAGGCTGATGGCGGCGAGCGGCGCGCAGGCACCGATAATCGCGGCCAGAGTCAGCAGGCCGCCGATACGCAGGCCGCGTCCCGCCAGGCTGGCCTGCCCGGCGGCGGCCAGGAAGGCGATCAGCCAACCGAGCGGCAGGATCGCGTTCGCGAACCAGCCGAGCGCGCCGCCGCCGGCGTCGTGGCCGACCGCGAGGATCAATGCCAGCAGCAGGCAGAGCGCGGCCATGACGGCGGCGGGTTCATGCTTCCAGTTGTCGAACGGGTTCATGCCTGCACCCCCATGCGGCGGTTGACCAGCCGCTCCAGCCCGCCCATGGCCGCGACCAGCAGGCCGGCCATGGCCGCGGCGGTCAGCAGCGCCGCCCAGATCTGCACGGTCTGGCCGTAGTAAGAGCCGACCAGCAGCCGCGCCCCGATCCCCGCCTGGGCGCCGGTCGGCAGCTCGCCGACGATGGCGCCGACCAGGGAGATGGCGATGGCCACCTTCAAGCTGGCGAAGAGGTAGGGCATGGAGGAAGGCCAGCGCAACTTCCAGAACACCTGGCCCAGGCCCGCCGAGTAAGTCCGCATGAGGTCGCGCTGCAGCGGGTCCGGCGAGCGCAGCCCCTTCACCATGCCGATGGTGACCGGGAAGAAGCAGAGGTACATGGAGATGAGCGCCTTGGGCACCAGGCCGGTGAAGCCGATGTTGCCCAGCACCACGATGATCATCGGCGCGATGGCGAGGATCGGGATGGTCTGCGAGGCGATGACCCAGGGCAGCAGGCTGCGGTCCAGGGTGCGCACGTGGACGATGCCGACGGCCAGCACGATCCCCAACAGCGTCCCCATGACGAAGCCGAGCAGCGTCGAGGAGAGCGTCACCCAGGCATGATAGATGAGACTGCGCTTGGAGGTGATCTTGTAGCCGAGGATCGACTTGTCGAGTTCCGCCACCACCTGGTGCGGCGCCGGCAGGACCGGGCGCTCCATCGCCATGGACTCCTCCACCAGCCGGGAGAACGACCAGTTGACCTCGCGCCGCTCGTAGCCGTCGATGAGCAGCGGCGCGTTCAGCCACACGGCGCCGAGGTACCACAGCACCAGGATCGCCAGCAGGACCACGGCGAGCGGCCCGGCGCGGCCGGCAAAGGCGCGGCTGAAGAGGCCGCGCGGAGGGACGTGAGGCGAAGCCAGCGCCTCAGTCGTCATGGCTGTGCCCCGCGTGCAGCCCCTCACGCACCCGGTGAGAGATTTCCGCGAATTCCCGGCTGTCGCGGATGTCGAGCGCGCGGTCGGCCGGCAGGTTGCTGTCGATGATGTCGATGATCCGCCCCGGCCGCGGCGACATGACGACGATCTTGGAGGAGAGGAAGACCGCTTCCGGGATCGAGTGGGTGACGAAGACCACGGTCTTCTCCGTGCGCTCCCACAGGCGCAGCAGCTGTTCGTTCAGGTGGTCGCGGGTGATCTCGTCCAGCGCGCCGAAGGGCTCGTCCATCAGCAGCAGGTCCGGCTCGAAGCAGAGCGCGCGGGCGATGGAGACGCGCTGCTGCATGCCGCCGGAAAGCTGCCAGGGAAATTTCTTCTCGAAGCCGCCGAGGTTCACCAGGTCGAGATAGCGCGCCGCCCTATCCCTGCGCTCCGAGGCGTTTAGCCCCATGATCTCCAGCGGCAGTTGAACGTTGCGCTCCACCGTCCGCCAGGGATACAGCGCCGGGGCCTGGAAGACGTAGCCGTAGGCCCGCGCCAGCCGCGCCGCCTCGGGCGACACGCCGTTCACCGAAATGCGCCCGGCGGTCTGGCGCTCCAGGTCGGCAATGACCCGCAGCAGGGTCGTCTTGCCGCAGCCCGAAGGCCCGATGAAGGACACGAAGTCGCCGGCGCCGACAGTGAGATTCACCTCGGACAAGGCATAGACCGGACCGTCGCCTGTCTCGAAGGTTAGCGAGAGATCTTCAACCTCTATGACAGGTCTGGCGGCCGCTTCCGCCGTCACCCTTTCCGCCTGCTCCTGCCGCATGCCCGCGCTCGCTACCGCCATTCCTGCACCCTTCTGTCCGGGGTGAAGCCATTGCGCGGCTTCCGAACCGAAAGGTCAAGCACTCGCCCGCTCCAGCATGGCGTAGAGCAGCACGTTGCAGCCGGCGGCGAGATCCTCGGGGGTGGCGCTTTCGGCCTCGTTGTGGCTGACGCCCTCCTCGCAGGGCACGAAGATCATCGCCGTCGGCGCCACGCGGCTGACGTAGCAGGCATCGTGGCCGGCGCCCGAGATGATCTCCATGTTGCCGTAGCCGGCCGCGCTGGCGGCCTGCTTCACCGCGCCGACGCAGTCCTTGTCGAAGACGATGGGCGGCGAATACCAGATCATCTCGACGTCGGCCTCGATCTTCGTGGGCGTGCATATCATCCGGCAGGCCTCGCGCAATTCCGCCTCCATGGCGCTGAGCGTCTCGTCGTCGGGGTGGCGCAGGTCGACAGTGAGGAAGACGCTGCCGGGGATGGTGTTCCGCGAGTTGGGGCTGACCTGCATCATGCCGACGGTGGAGACCGCGTGCGGCGGATGGGCGAGCGCGATCTCGTTCACCGTGGTGATCAGCTTAGAAGCGGCCACCAGGGCATCGCGGCGGCGGTTCATCGGCGTCGTGCCCGCATGGGATTCCGAACCGATGAGGGTCACCTCGAACCAGCGCTGGCCCTGGGCGCCGGTGACCACGCCGATGGTCTTCTTTTCGGCCTCCAGGATCGGGCCCTGCTCGATGTGAGCCTCGAAGAAAGCGCGGATCGGATGCTTGCCCGGCGTTTCCTCGCCGAAGTAGCCGATGCGCTTCAACTCCTCGCCCAGGGTCTTGCCCTCCGGGTCCTTGCGCGAGTGGCCGTAGTCCAGGTCGAAGACGCCGGCGAAGACGCCGGAGGCGACCATGGCCGGGGCGAAGCGCGAGCCCTCCTCATTGGTCCAGACCGCGACCTCGACCGGCGCCGCCGTCTCGATGCCGTTGTCGTTCAGGGTGCGGATCACCTCCAGGCCGGCCAGCACGCCGAAGACGCCGTCGAACTTGCCGCCGGTCGGCTGGGTGTCCAGGTGGCTGCCGGTGGTCACGGGATCCAGCGAGGGATCCGTCCCGGGCCGGCGCGCGAAGATGTTGCCCATCTTGTCGACGGTGATGGAACAGCCGGCCTCCCCACACCAGCGCACGAAGAGGTCGCGGCCCTCGCGGTCGAAGTCGGTCAGCGCCAGCCGGCAGTTGCCGCCGGCCACGCCCGGGCCGATCTTGGCCATCTCCATCAGGCTGTCCCACAGCCGCTCACCGTTCACCTTCAGGTTTTTGGGGTTCAAAGAGTCCATGGGCATCGCTATTCAGCCGCCTTCTTGCTGAGGGGATTGCGCGGGTCCTGCGTCCAGTTCATGTAGCCCTTGCCGTTGTCCACCTCGATCATGGAAATGCAGCCCTCGACCGGGCAGACGTGCAGGCAGAGATTACAGCCGACGCACTCCTTGTCGATCACCTCGTAGTGCCGCGCGCCGTTTGCATTTTGTGCCGCGACGGCCTGGTGCGAGGTGTCCTCGCAGGCGATGTGGCAGAGGCCGCACTTGATGCAGAGGTCCTGGTCGATCCGGGCCACGATCTCGTAGTTCATGTCGAGATACTGCCAGTCGGTCACGTTGGGGATGGCCGCCGCACGGAAATCGTCCAGGGTGCGATACCCCTTGCCGTCCATCCAGTAGCCGAGGCCGTCGATCATGTCCTCGACGATCTTGAAGCCCTTGTGCATGGCGGCGGTGCAGACCTGCACCGAGCCGGCACCCAGGGTTATGAACTCGGCGGCGTCGCGCCAGTTGGAGATGCCGCCAATGGCGGAGACCGGCAGTCCGGCGCAGTCCGGGTCGCGGCCGATCTCGCCGACCATGTGCAAGGCGATGGGCTTCACCGCCGGGCCGCAGTAGCCGCCGTGGGTGCCCTTGCCGCCGACGACGGGGGTCGGCGCCATGACGTCGAGGTCGACCGACATGATGGAGTTGATGGTGTTGATGAGGGAGACCGCGTCGGCGCCGCCGTTCTTGGCGGCGCGCGCCGGCCCCAGGATGCTGGTCACGTTGGGCGTCAGCTTCACGAAGACCGGCATGCGGGTGTGCGCCTTGCACCAGCGCGTCACCATCTCGATGTATTCCGGCACCTGGCCGACCGCCGAGCCCATGCCGCGCTCCGACATGCCGTGCGGGCAGCCGAAGTTCAGCTCCACGCCGTCGGCGCCGGTCTCCTCCACCCGGGCCAGGATGGCACGCCAGTTCTCTTCTTCGCAGGGCACCATGAGCGAGACGACCATGGCGCGGTCGGGCCAGTCGCGCTTGACCTGCTTGATCTCGCGCAGGTTCACCTCCAGCGGCCGGTCGGTGATCAGCTCGATGTTATTGAAGCCGGCCATGCGGGTGCCGTTGTAGCTCATGGCCCCGTAGCGTGAGGAGACGTTCACGATGGGCGGATCCTCGCCCAGGGTCTTCCACACCACGCCGCCCCAACCCGCCTTGAAGGCGCGCACCACGTTGTACTCCTTGTCGGTCGGCGGCGCCGAAGCCAGCCAGAAAGGATTGGGCGACGTCACGCCGCCGATGGTGCAACGCAGGTCAGCCATGGTGGATCTCCTCGGTTCGCACCGTTTCATCCGCATACTCAATTGTCATGCTCGGACTTGTTCCGAGCATCCAGGGCAACCGCTCCGCCCTTAGCCCCTGGACCCTCGCAACAAGTGCGAGAGTGACAACCGGGGGGTACTTCATGCCCCACCGCCGCGCAGAAACTTGTCGATCGCCTCGGCGGCGACCTTGCCGTCCTGCACCGCGGCGACCGTCAGGTCCTCACCAAGCGCGATGCAGTCGCCGCCGGCCCAGACGTCGGGCAGCGAGGTGCGGCGGTCCTCGCCGACGGCCAGCTTGCCGCCGCTCATTTCCAGCAATTCGCTGCCGCCGTTGCCGCCCGGCAGCGGGGAGAATGTCTGGCCGATGGCCTTGAACAGCATATCCGCCGGCAGGGCGAAGGTCTCGCCCGTGCCGATGAGCCGGCCCGCCTCCATCCGCGTGTATTCGAAGACGGCGGCCGTCAGGTGCCCGTCCGCACCCTGCAACGCGTGGGGCTGCGCCCAGTGCTTGATCTTCACGCCGTTGGTCTGGGCGAAGACCTGCTCGTGGTGAGTCGCCGACATGGCCTCGGGGCCGCGGCGATAGACGAGTGTCACATCCTCGGCGCCCAGGCGCTTCGTCTGCACGGCGATGTCGATGGCGGTGTTGCCGCCGCCGATCACCACGACCTTGCGGCCCACCGGCAGCGCCTTGAGGTCCGCCGATTGGCGCAGTTCGGCGATGAAGTCGACGGCGGAGTAGACACCGTCCATGTCTTCGCCCTCCAGGCCCAGGGCGCGCACGCCGCCCAGCCCCATGCCGAGGAAGACCGCGTCGTAGTCGCGGCGCAGGTCGTTGAGGGAATAGTCGCGCCCCAACGCCTGGCCGTTGCGGATCTCGATGCCACCGATGGCCAGCAGGAAGGTCACCTCGCGCTGGGCGAAGCTGTCGGGCACCTTGTAGGCGGCGATGCCGTACTCGTTGAGCCCGCCGGGTTTCGGCCTCGCCTCCAGGATCACCACGTCGTGGCCGCGCATCGCCAGGCGGTGTGCGCAGGCGAGCCCGGCCGGCCCGGCGCCGACCACCGCCACCCGCTTGCCCGTAGGTTCGGCGCGGGTGAAGGGGTGCGTGCCGCTGTCCATCACCGCGTCGGTGGCATAGCGCTGCAGCAGGCCGATCTGCACCGGCTTGGATTCTTGCGCCATGCGCACGCAGGCCTGCTGGCACAGCACCTCGGTGGGGCAGACCCGCGCGCAGGCACCGCCGAGGATGTTTTCCTCCAGGATGTCCTGCGCCGCGCCGCGCACGTTGTCGGTCGAGATCTTGCGGATGAAGCTGGGGATGTCGATGCCCGTCGGGCAGGCTTCGATGCAGGGCGCGTCGTAGCAGAAGTAGCAGCGGCTGGCCTCGACCAGCGCCGCCTTGCGGTCGAGCGGTGGATGCACGTCGCTGAAATTCTCCGCGTAGGCGGAGTCCGGCAAGCGCCCGGCCCGAATGTCCGGCTGGTTACCCATCCCATGATCTCCCTGTCCAGGAGCGCAGCTGCTCTTACGGCACCTTGCGCCCTTCACGCGAATGACTGTAGCCTTGTCCTGACCAAGCGGTCAATTAAAATTGACCAGATGGTCAGGTTTTGATTCCGCCGCGCGGTTGCGAAAAAATAACCGAAAATCAGGCGGTTCGCTGCCGAAGCCGAGCCGCCATAGCAAGACAAACGTAGGAGCACGAATGTCGGACGCGCTGGCCAAGGGAGCGCCATCGAAGGAAGCGGAGGCACCCGGATCGACAGCGGACGAGTCGTCCCCGGGACACATCCGGGTGCGCAACCGCGCGCTCATCCTCACCGCCGCCGAGCAGGTCTTCGCCACCCAGGGCTATCGCGGCGCCACCACCGCGGCCATCGCCAAGAAGGCCGGCCTGCCCAAGGCCAACGTGCACTACTACTTCGGCACCAAGGAGGCGCTCTACGCCGCGGTGCTGGACGACATCCTCGGGCTGTGGCTCGGCGAGCTCGACCGCATCACCGAGCAGAGCGACCCGGCGACAGCGTTGGCCGACTACATCCGCGCCAAGATCCGCCATTCGCGCGAACGGCCCCTCGCCTCCAAGGTCTACGCCAACGAAATGATCCGCGGAGCACGGCACACCGGCGACTTCCTGAAGAACGAACTGCGCAACCTGGTGAAGCAGAAAGCCGAGGTGCTGCAGGCCTGGGCCGATGCCGGCAAGATCGAGCCGGTCGACCCCGTGCACCTCTTCTCGATCATCTGGGCGGCGACGCAGCACTACGCTGACTTCGACGTCCAGGTCGGCGCTCTGCTCGGCCGGCGCCAGCTGGCGGCGAAGGACTACGACGAGGCCGCGGAGATGATCGTGCGCATGGTGCTGCGAAGCTGCGGCCTGCGCTACCGCAGTCTCGAATCAAAGTGAGCCCCATTCAAAGTGAGTAGATCATGATCAAGGCGGTGATCCTGCTGAAGCGCCGGGACGGCATGAGCCTGGCCGACTTCTCCGACTGGATGCTGAAGGAGCATGTCCCCCTGGCGCTGAAGCTGGAGGGCCTGAAGCGCTATCAGGTGAACATCGCGCGCGATCCCGGCGGCGACTACGACGGGGTCAGCGAGCTGTGGTTCGACAGCGAGGAAGCCATGCTGGCCGCCTACGCCACCGCGCACGGCAAGGCAGTGGCGGCGGACTCCCTGGCCCACGTCAGCACCCGCAAGCGTCTCGTCGTCGACGAGCACCCCTTCACCCCGACGAACTGACAGGCGGAGCCACAAGCGATGTCCCTCGTCGTTCGGGTCGGCACCAGCCGCGCCGACTGGTGGCGCGACGCCCTGCAGGAGTTGCTGCCGGAGGTCGACTGCCGTCTCTGGGACGATCCCGGCGACAAGGCGGCGGTCGACTACGCCGTGGTGTGGCGGCCGCCCGCCGGCGGCCTCAAGACCTTTCCCAACCTGAAGGTCATCGTCTCCATGGGCGCCGGCATCGACCACCTGCTGGTCGACCCGGAGTTGCCGCGTCACGTCCCGGTGATCCGCACCGTCGGCCCGGAACTCACCCAGCGCATGCGCGAATACGTGCTGCTGCACGTGCTGCGCTTCCACCGCCGCCTGCCGGACATCGAGGCCAATGCGCAGAGGCGAGAATGGGAGCAGATCGTCACGCCGACAGCCCAGAGGCGCCGCGTCGGCATCCTCGGGCTCGGTAACATGGGTGCCGACTGCGCCCGCCATCTCGCCCATATCGGCTTCGACGTGCACGGCTGGTCGCGCCGCCCGAAGCACATCGACAACTTCACCTGCCACAGCGGCCCCGAAGGCCTCAACGACCTGCTGAAGGTTTCGGAAATTCTGGTCTGCCTGCTGCCCCTCACGCCGGAGACCGAGGGCATCCTGAACAAGGATCTCTTCGCCCGACTGCCCGCGGGCGCCTGCCTGATCAACGCCGGGCGCGGCCGTCACCTGGTCGAGGAGGATCTCATTCCGGCGCTCGATGCCGGCCGGCTCGGCGGCGCCACCCTCGACGTGCTGCGCGAGGAGCCCGGCGTGCCGGACCATCCCTTCTGGAGCCACCCGAAGATCCTGCTGACCCCGCACATCGCCAGCCTCATCGACCCGGAAGCCGGTGCCAAGGTAATTGCCAGCAATCTCAAGCGCTTCATCGCCGGCGAGCCGGTCGCCGACCTGGTCGACCTGACGCAGGGGTATTAGGCGCCACCGCACGGGTGGTACCGGTAGCTGGCTTCTCCAAACGCGGCAGTTGTACTATCCTCCGGGATACCGTGAGGGAAGCGGTGCGGGAGAGGCCATGTTGCGCTTTCATCGATGGACGGTGCTCGTTACCGCCATCCTCAGCCTCAGTTGTTCGACAGCTGCAGTGGGCGAGGGAGCGGCGCCGGCTGGCGCGTACCTTCTGGTCGATGCCGATACCGGCGCCGTGCTGGCCGCGAAGGACGCCACGCATCCCTGGTATCCGGCCTCCCTCACCAAGGTCATGACCGCCTACATGGTGTTCCAGGCGATCGAGCG
>Ga0299906_10005725_pt1 | contig 10085 bp, 5 predicted proteins | sample RVTome_14_FD_200259 | JGI IMG/M metagenome (GOLD analysis project Ga0299906, IMG submission 200259) | Soil microbial communities from uranium-contaminated site in the Upper Colorado River Basin, Wyoming, United States - RVT145D125 (version 2) ...
GAGCGTTTGCTCGGCGGGCGTCGCGCTCGTGGTGAGCATCGCACGCCGCGGCCCGGATGAGGCGCCGGAGGCCTTCAGCGCTCCGCAAAATCCACGATCACCGGCGCGTGGTCGGAGGGAATGCCCGGAAGCGCCTTGGGCTTCCTGGCGTCGCGATCGCGCTCCGCGGCGGTGGCCCGCGCGGCGAGCGGAGGCGTGACGTACACGTGGTCGATGCGCATGCCGATGTTCTTGTGGAAGTGCCCGGCGCGGTAGTCCCACCACGTGAAGTAGCCCGGCTCCGGATGGAAGCGGCGAACGACGTCGATCAGGCCCCAGTCGCGTAGGTGTGCCACGCGCTCGCGTTCGGCCGGCGATACGTGGGTGCCGCCGTGCGCGGCCGCCGGATCCCAGACGTCGATGTCTTCCGGCGCGACGTTGAAGTCACCGCAGAGCGCGGCGTCGGCGGACGGATCACAACCGGCGGCGAACCACTCGACCAGGCGGTCGAGCCAAATCAGCTTGGCGTCGTAGGCCTCGCTTCCCACCATGCGGCCGTTCGGCACATAGATGCTCACGACGCGCACGCCGCCGCACGAGGCGGCCACGAACCTGCCGCCGTCGTCCGTCCACCCGTCGGGCGCCGGACCGAGCCCGGCGGTCACGCCCTCGAGACCGACGCGGGACGCGATCGCCACACCGTTCCAGCGACCGAGGCCGTGGTGCGCCACCTCGTACCCCAGCTTACGAAAGGCGTCGGCCGGCACGGCCGCGTCCGCGATCTTGGTTTCCTGCATGCACAGGACGTCGGGCTCGCGCGTCCTCGTCCACTCGAGCACGCGTTCGAGCCGAGCCTTCAGGCTGTTGACGTTCCAGGTCGCGATTCGCATTGGGTGACCTCCGGGGCGCGCATCCGTGGCCGGCGCGCGGCTCCGAGAGGCGACGCCGGCCGGAAAGCTAGTGCTAGTGGGTCCGCGAAGGCGTCGCTCCAGGCGACCGGCGGTGCGCCAGGAGTCCGGTGGCGCCCTCGGGCACTTTCGGCCATTATTCGGGTGTGTCGCTCTCAGGCTTTCATCCGGCGGTAGCCCGCTGGTTCTCCGACCGCTTCGACGCGCCGACCGCTCCGCAGCTCCGCGGGTGGGAGGCGATCCGCGCCGGCCGGCATACGCTCATCGCCGCGCCCACGGGCTCGGGGAAGACGCTCGCGGCCTTCCTGATCGCGCTCGACGAGCTGACGCGCGAGGGGGCGGAGGGAGACGGGCTCCCCGACGAGACGCGCGTCCTCTACGTGTCGCCGCTCAAGGCGCTCTCCGCGGACGTGCACAAGAACCTGGCCGAGCCTCGGCGAGGAATCCGGCAGGCGGCGCGGGCGCTCGGCCTCCCGCCCGTGCGCGTCACCGCCGCGGTGCGCACGGGTGACACGCCGGCGTCGGAGCGGCAGGCCATGCTGCGCCGGCCTCCTCACATCCTCGTCACCACGCCCGAGTCGCTCTACCTTCTGCTGACCGCGGGGCGCAGCCGCGAGATCCTGCGCACGGTGCGCACGGTCATCGTCGACGAGATCCACGCGGTGCTCGAGTCGCGGCGCGGCGCCCACCTCGCGCTGAGCCTCGAGCGGCTCGAGCACGTCGCGAAGGACTCGCTCCTGCGCGTAGGGCTCTCGGCGACGCAGCGCCCCATCGAGGACGTGGCGCGCTTTCTGGTCGGCGCGGGCCGGTCGTCCGGCGCGACGGCCGACTGCGAGATCGTCGACGAAGGCCATCTGCGCGAGATCGACCTGTCGATCGAGATGCCCGACTCGCCGCTCGAGGCTGTGATGTCGCGCGAGGTGTGGGAGGAGGTCTACGATCGCCTCGCGACGCTCGTCGAGGCGCATCGCACCACGCTCGTCTTCGTCAACACGCGCCGGCTCGCGGAGCGCGTGGCGCACGACCTGGAGGAGCGGCTCGGCGAGTCGGCGGTCACCGCTCACCACGGCAGCCTCTCCCGCGAGAGGCGGCTCGACGCCGAGCGCCGGCTCAAGCGCGGTGAGCTGCGCGCCCTCGTCGCCACGGCGTCGCTGGAGCTGGGCATCGACATCGGCTCCGTCGACCTCGTCTGTCAGCTCGGGTCCGTCCGGCGCATCGCCACGCTCCTGCAGCGCGTCGGACGCTCCGGCCACTCCGTCGCCGGCACGCCGAAGGGTCGCATTTTCCCGCTCACGCGCGACGAGCTCGTCGAGTGCATGGCGGCGCTGAGCGCGGTGCGCGCGGGCGAGCTCGACCGCATCCGCCCCCTCGAGGCGCCGCTCGACGTCCTCGCGCAGCAGGTCGTGGCCGAAGTGGCGAGCGAGGAGTGGAACGAGGACGCGCTCTTTGAGCTCGTGCGGCGCGCGCACCCGTTCGGGCGTCTGGAGCGCGACACGTTCGACCAGGTCGTGGAGATGGTCTCCCAGGGCTACGCCTCGCAGCGTGGACGCCGCGGTGCGTACCTGCACCGGGACGCGATCAACCGCCGCCTTCGCCCCCGACGTGCGGCACGGATCTCGGCGATCACCTCGGGCGGCGCGATCCCGGAGAACGCCGACTATCGCGTGCTGCTGGAGCCCTCGGAGACGTACGTCGGCTCGCTCAACGAGGACTTCGCGGTCGAGAGCATGGCCGGCGACATCTTCCAGCTCGGCAACACGTCATGGCGCATCCTGCGCATCGAGCGCGGGACCGTGCGCGTCGCCGACGCCGCGGGCGAGCCGCCGAGCATCCCCTTCTGGTTCGGTGAGGCGCCCGCACGCAGCCACGAGCTGTCCGGCGCGGTGTCACGGCTGCGGAGGGAGGTCGATGGGCGGCTCCCCGACCGCGAGGCGACAGCGGCGTGGGTCGCAACGCTGCCGGGCGTGCCGCCGGCCGCGGCGCGCCAGCTCGTCGAGTACTTGGCCGAGACCAAGCACCTGCTCGGTGTGATTCCCACGGACCAGACGCTGGTGCTCGAGCGCTTCTTCGACGAGGCGGGGGGGATGCAGCTCGTGCTGCACGCGCCCTTCGGCAGCCGCGTCAACCGCGCCTGGGGGCTGGCACTGCGCAAGCGCTTCTGCCGCAGCTTCAACTTCGAGCTGCAGGCCGCCGCGACCGAGGACGGCGTGCTCCTCTCGCTCGGTCCGCAGCACTCCTTTCCGCTCGACGACGTCTTCCGCTACCTGCACCCGGCGTCGGTGCGCGAGATCCTCGTCCAGGCGCTCCTAGACGCCCCCGTCTTCCAGACGCGCTGGCGCTGGAGCGCGACGCTGTCGCTCGGCGTCCTGCGCCGGCAGGGTGGGCGCCGCATTCCGCCTCAGATCCAGCGCATGCAGGCCGAGGACCTGCTCGCGGCGGTCTTTCCCGACGCCGCCGCGTGCCTGGAGAACGTCGAGGGCGATCGGGAGATCCCCGATCACCCCCTCGTGCGTCAGGTGGTCGACGACTGCCTGCACGAGGCGTGCGACCTCGAGACGCTCGTCGAGGTCCTGCGCGGCATCCACGGCGGCGAGCTGGAGCTGGTCGCCCGCGACACGCCCGAGCCGTCGCCGCTCGCGCACGAGATCCTGAACGCGAAGCCGTACGCGTTCCTCGACCCCGCTCCGCTCGAGGAGCGGCGCACGCAGGCGGTGCGCACCCGCCGCGCGCTGGAGCCCACGTCAGTGGCGGAGCTGGGCGCGCTCGATCCCGACGCCATCGAGCGGGTGCGCGAGGAGGCGAGGCCCGACGCGCGTGACGTGGACGAGCTGCACGACGCCCTGCTGACCTCCGGGTTCCTGAGCGAGGAGGAGATCGGAGCGCGCGGGGCGGAGTGGCGGACATGGCTCGAGCGTCTGATCGCCGAGCGTCGAGCGGCCCGCGTCTGGGTCGACGGCGCGGCACCGCGAGCCGCCGAGGGCGCGCAGCCCCGACGGGCGATATGGGTCGCGGCGGAGCGGCTCGCCGAGGTCCGCGCGGTGGTCCCCGATGCGCTCGTCGAGCCGCCGCCGGAGCCCGGGCTCGGGACCGGGCTGGCCGACGTGGAGGAGGCGCTGTGCGAGCTCCTGCGGGCCAGGATGGAGATCCTCGGCCCGGTAACCGCCGCCGAGCTCGCGCGCCCTCTGGGGATCGGCGAGCGGGCTGCCGAGCGCGCGCTAATCGCGCTGGAGGGGGAGGGTGCGGTGCTGCGTGGCGCCTTCACGTCCCGCGCCCGGCCCGACGACCCGGCGGCGCGCGAGTGGTGCGACCGCAGGCTGCTCGCCCGCATTCACCGCTACACGCTCAACCGCCTCCGCGCCGAGATCGAGCCGGTCAGCGCCGCGGATTACATGCGCTTCCTCTTCGTGTGGCAGCGCGTCGCACCCGAGTCCCACGCGAGCGGCGTGGAGGGGCTCGCCGAGGTGGTGAGGCTGCTCGACGGCTTCGAGGTGCCCGCGGCGGCGTGGGAAGGCGACGTGCTGCCCGCCCGCTGCGAGGGCTACCAGCCCTCCGATCTGGACATGCTTTGCCTGACCGGACGCGTCGCCTGGGGTCGCCTCTCCTCTCCGAACGGCAACCAACCGGGGCGCTGGAGCTCCGGTCCCCTGCGCTCGAGCCCGGTGGCGCTCTTCCTGCGCGAGAGCGTGGGCGCGTGGCGCACGCTCGCTGATTCGGGCGACGGCGTCGAGCTGTCGCCCCACGCCGAGCAGGTCAGGGAGGCACTCGCGGCCCGTGGACCCTCCTTCTTCCACGAGCTGGTCGAGGCCACGGGCATGCTCCGCAGCCGGGTCGAGGAGGCGCTGGGCGAGCTCTCGGCGCTCGGGATCGCGACGTCGGACGGCTTCACAGGGCTGCGCGCGCTGCTCACACCCTCCAGCCGGCGACCGGTGGGCGACGGTAGGACGCGCAGGCGCGCGACGTCTCCGTTCGGGGTGGAGGGTGCCGGCCGCTGGTCCGTGCTGACCGCCGTGCGCCCGGCGGAGCGCGAGCGCGCGGCCGAGGAGTACGCCTGGTCGCTCCTGCGTCGCTACGGCGTCGTCTTCCGCCGGGTGCTCGCGCGCGAGCCGTTCCGCGTCGGGTGGCGCGAGCTCCTCTACACGTACCGGCGGCTCGAGGCTCGGGGAGAGATCCGCGGCGGTCGATTCGTCTCCGGCTTCAGCGGCGAGCAGTTCGCGTTGCCCGAGGCGGTGGGCAAGCTACGCGCGGTGCGCAGGCAGACGCCGTCGGACGAGCCGATCGGCATCAGCGCCGCCGATCCCCTCAACCTGACCGGCATCGTCACGCCCGGGACGCGCGTGCCCGCCGTCGGGCGGAACCGGATCCTCTACCGCGCGGGCGTCCCGATGGCCGCGCTCGTGGGCGGAGAGGCCGTACGCCTCGAGGGGGGCACCGGTCGCCCTCCGCCGAGCGTGGAGAAGGCACTGGTCCGGCGCCGCGTGCCTCCCGCGGTGCGCGCCTACCTCGGATCGAAGGGCTGACTCGAGCGGCGGCACCAGACACTCACGGCGTGTCCTCACACTCGCGGCGTATCCTCACACTCACGGCGCGTCCTCGCCCTCCTGAACCGCGAACAGCCGGCGCACGGTCTCGATCGTGTCCGCCTCCCCCGGCGTCTTGTCGGGCCGGTAGCGCTTCAGCCGGGCGAAGCGGAGCGCCATCCCGGCCGGGTAGCGTCGGCTGACCTGGATCTCGTTGAACGCGATCTGGGCGACCACCGCCGGCCTGAGGTACATCACGTGCCCCTCCACGCGCGTGGCGAGCGGAGGGAACGTCTCGGTCTGCCAGCGCAGCGTCTCGTCGGTCATTCCTTTGAAGGTCTTTCCGAGCATCACGAAGTCGCCGGTTTCCTCGTCACGCGCCCCCAGATGGATGTTGCTCCACCACCCTTCGCGACGACCGCTTCCACGCTCGACGGCGCAGCACGCGCAGCCCGATGCGCGAGAACCCGCCCCCTCGGCCGCCGCGAGGAGCGCGGTGTCGTCCGGCGTCGCCCGGTCGAGCAGCGCGCGCAGCAGCCCGATCTTGCGGGCGACCGACCCGCCGCCCCCCGCGGCGACGACCTGCTCGAGCCCCCGCTCGAGGTCCCCGAGCGTCAGCAGCGGGCCGGGTTCCTCGAGGCTCGTCTGCGCCGTCGCCTCGACCGCAGCCGCCCGCAGGCGCGCCGGCCCGCGCCCAGCGGCGGCGTGGGCAGCGTCCCGGTCAGCATACTGGTCGCCGTGCGCCGCGGCCACCCTGGCGGACGACGAACTCACTCAAACTACGGCTCGTCGTCCTATCTTATCCAATCTGCTCCGATGAGACGGGCGCCATCCCGTCACGACGTCGGTAGGAAGCGGTCGGCCGGCGTCCTCGACCGGAGAACTTCACCAGCGCGCCGGCACTTCGCCCGTGCGCGCCGCAGCTTCTCGGATCGACGTCGCGGCGCCGTCCATCCCGACCCACACCAGGCACCGCGAAGGCAAATACCCCCGATCGCCCAACGTCGCAGCCACGAGGAGGGGGGTTCGAATCACCCCCGCTGGCGTGCATCTGTCAGCGCGGCTCCGGCAGCGGGCTGCCTCGCGTCGCTCACGGCCGAACCTGCGAAGCCGCGGTCAGCGCTTGCAAGAACGCGATCAGCTGCCGCTTCTCGGCTGGCGAGAGCTCGACCGGCCGGATCTCCTCATCCAGCCATGGGTTCGCGACGCCGCCCCGCTCGTAATGCGCGATCACGTCGTCGAGCGATGCGATGCTGCCGTCGTGCATGTACGGCGCGGTCTCGGCCACATTGCGGAGCGAAGGGGTCTTGAACGCGCCGCGGTCCGCATCGTCGCCGGTCACGGCGAAGCGACCTTTGTCGGCGGAGCCCCAGGCGACGCCGGTGTTGTGGAAGGCGTGGTCGGTGAAAAGCGGAATCGTGTGGCACACGCCGCAGTTGGCGCGGCCGACGAAGAGACGGAATCCGCGCCGCGCGTCGGGGGACAGCGCGCTCGAGTCGCCGTAGAGGAATCGGTCGATCGGGGCGTCACCGGACCTGAGCGTCCGCAGATAGCTGGCGAGCGCCCGTGCCACCCGCTCGCGTGTGATCGGCGCATCATCGAACGCCAGTTGAAAGCCGGTGCGATAGCGCTCCGCCGCCGACAGCCGCCGCACCAGCGTGTCGAGATCGAGGCCGAGCTCAAGCTCGCTCCGGATCGGCTGCAACGTCTGCTCCTCGAGCGTGGCGGCGCGACCGTCCCAGAAGAAGGAGCGGCCGTACGCGGCGTTGAGGACGGACGGCACGTTGCGCCCGCCTTCACGTCCGCCCACGCCCACGGCTTGTTCGAGACCGTTGGTGAAGTAGCGGCCCGGCTGGTGGCACGAAGCACAGCTCAGGGTGCCGTCGGCGGAGAGCAGCGGATCGAAGAACAGCGCGCGGCCAAGCTCGATCCGTGCCTCGGTCAGCGGATTGTCCGGCGGCACGGGTGCGGCGATGTCCAGACCGAGCGGAACCGGAACGACGTACGGCTCCCGCGCGCGGTGGCCGGGCGAACCCGCCAGGCACGCGCCGGCGAACAGCAGTCCACCCGCGAGTAATCGGGATCGCATCCAGCTCAGCTTCCTGGACGTCGAGGCCACGGCATTAGCGCGAGCCGTCGTCGTGCGACGAGGCGTTGCCGCCGCGGTCCAGCCCCTCCATCACCCAGACCTCGCCGCGCGACTCGCCGGCAAGGAAGGTGACCCGGCGGCCGTCCGGATGCAGCCTGATGCGGTCGGTCGAGTATTCGCCGAAATCCAGCGGCCGAGCGTCGCCCCCTGCCGCGGGCACGATCCACGTCGTCCAGCCTTCCTCGCCTTCGAGCCGGATCGTTGCGAAGACCACGAATCGGCCGTCGGCGCTCCACTCCGGTCCCTGGATCAGGTTGCCAGACTCCACACGAGCCAGCGGGGTGAATGGGCCACCCTGGACGGGCATGGTGCCGATCCAGCTTTGGGCGGGGCTCGATATCGTGTCCGGCGCGACAAGCGTGAGCGTCGTACCGTCCGATGACCTGGCGACCCTCATGTCATGAAACCCGATGGCGCTGCCGCGCGCCCTCCATTCCGCCGGCTCTATCGAGCGCGAGCTGCCGTCCTCGATGTCGTACGCCAGCAGCGAGACATTGTCGGGGCCTTCGGTTGCGAACCAGATGGTTCCTCCGTCGGCGGAGATGTCGAAATCACCGCGCGGTGTGGGATAATCGAGCTGGTCGTTCCGGACGATCGTCGTGTAGGATCCGGTCTCGAGATCGATGCGATGGAAGCCGCGCCGGCCCTTGTCGTCCCGTGCGAAAACGATGAGCGAACCACCGTCCGGCGTCCAACGGATCCGCCGCGTCGCCACCAGCTTGAGGCGCAGCGCCCTAACCTCTTCACCACGATCGGAGCGGATCACGACCAGCGAGCCGCCCGCGCCGGGCACCGCGCCGGAGTAGGCGAGGAACTTGCCGTCGGGCGACCAGGCCCAGCCGAGAACCTCGAGCCGCGCGGGGTCCTCGACGGCGGTGGGCGCACCGACCATCGTTCCGGACTCGAAGTCCACCGAGGCGGTATAGAGGCGCGGCGGATTCACGTTGACGCCGTAGTAGAACCGGATATGCGCAAAGCCGAGCGGTTCCACGCCCAGCATGTCGGCTCTGAGCAGCTCGGCCGGCCCGGCCGTCCGGCCGTCCGCCATCGGGAGACGCCACACGCCCGGCGAACCGCCGCGGTCGCTGTGGAAGAGGATGGCTCCGCCCGGATGCCAGCCGAGCAGCCGATCCACGGCCGGGCCGTCGACGATCCGTGCCTCGTACGTGCCGTCCACCGACGTCACGAACACGTCGCGGTTCTCCGAATCGATGTCCGGCGGGAAGTCGTAGGCGACGTAGCGCCCGTCCGGCGAGAACTCCGCCCGTAGCGGCTCCCGCCAGTCGAAGCTCTTCAGCGCCCGGTAGCTTCCGTCCTCGACCGAGATCAGCGCGAGCTGGTTCGTGTTGGCGGCGAGGATGTACGACTTGGCCAGGATGTGAGTGCCGTCAGGCGACCAGTCGAACGGGTAGTACGGATAGAACTCGGGATTGTGGAAGATCACCTCGGGTTCGGCCATGCGCGGCACACCGTCCTCGTCCGGCTCGAAGTCCAGCACGCGGAGCTGGATGTCGGGAGCGACCTGCCAGCTGTTGACGATGCGTCTGCCGTCGGCCGAGAACACCGAAACGTTCGTGTCCTCCCACGGCTTCCCTTCCTCGTTCTGCACGGCAGTGAGCCGGTGGAGCTTTCCGGTGCTCAGATCTCGCACGGCCAGGTCGCCTGTCGACCAGTCGATCCTCGACAGGTAGCGCCCGTCCGCTGAGATCGACGACGCGTAGAAATCGACATACTCGCTCGTCCACAGCCGCCGGAGCGTGACATCCAACGGCTTGGCGTGCGCTGGCGGCAGCGCCTCGGCTCCGGCACGGACCTGCGCGACAGCCGTCCCGTCTCCTTCACTACGGCAGCCCGCGCCGGCGACGACAAGGATGCACGGCAGCAGCGCTCTCGTGCGGCAGGTCATCGGGAACCCTCCTCCTTCGAGGCTATAATGCTCTCGCCCAACCCCTCCATCACCCACACCTCCCCGCGCGATTCGCCGGCCCGGAACGCGATCCGGCGGCCGTCGGGGTGGAGCTTCATGGGCGGGCCGTGCGGGCGGACAAACGGCATGAGCTCGAGCGGCCGGGCCTCGCCGCCGTCGGCGGGCACAACCCAGGTCGCCCACAGGTCCGGGTCGGACATACTGCCGGTGGTCTGCGTCGTGGCATACACGAGAAAGCGGCCGTCCGGGCTCCATTCCGGTCCCCGGATCTGGCCGCGATTCGAGATGCGAGCCACCGCCGTGAACCGGCCGCCCTCGGCGGGGATCGTGCCGACCAGCCGGTCGCTCGAGGTCGTGTCCGGGACCGTGACCGCGAGCCTGCGTCCGTCCGGTGAGACCGAGACCATCGCGAACATCCAGGCCATGGCCGCGCCGCGCACCCGCCATTCCACAGGTGTGATCGCGCGGGAGCTCCCGGACTCGAGATCGTACGCCACGAGCGTCCAACCGCCATCCCCGGCCGTGGCGAACCAGATCGTCCGGCCGTCGGGAGAGATGTCGAAATCTCCACGCGGCGTCGGGTCCTCGAGCTGGTCGCTGCGCAC
>Ga0299906_10005726_pt1 | contig 10084 bp, 10 predicted proteins | sample RVTome_14_FD_200259 | JGI IMG/M metagenome (GOLD analysis project Ga0299906, IMG submission 200259) | Soil microbial communities from uranium-contaminated site in the Upper Colorado River Basin, Wyoming, United States - RVT145D125 (version 2) ...
TCCAGAGCGAAAAGAGCGGCCAGGGTGCCGGCACGTCGACTGAGCATAAGGAATAGGTGCCTTTTCCGGCTTTACCTCTCGGTTGACCGTCAGTAAGATGCACGTCCTTTCGCGGCGGCCAATCTTCCGCTGTGGGACGACAATTTGATCACGGGAGAGATGGCGCGAGTCAACGCGCACTCCCAGTCCGCCAATAAGGTCGAACGCATTGACGGAGGCTGGGGAGGACTGACCTTTAGTAAGACCAATGTTCTTGTAGCAAGGTCACTACCCGGTCGACGATCGAACGGTCCTTGACCCGGCACGATGACAAGTAGGATCACACGGAGAGATGGCTGAGTGGTCGAAAGCGCACCCCTGCTAAGGGTGTAAAGGTTAATAGCCTTTCGAGGGTTCGAATCCCTCTCTCTCCGCCACTGTTATTCCAGGGCCCTCGTCGAGGGCCCTGGAATAACAGAAGACAGCAGGAATTCGAACCCTCGAATATCGAAACGCGGGTTCGACAAATCGGCGCAGCCGATTTGGACGCACGCAGTGCGCCCCGATGGGGTGAGCGAGCGGAGCGAGTGAATCAATCCCTCTCTCTCCGCCACGACATGGAATTTGCAAACACCGCGCTGGTAGCTCAGTTGGATAGAGTATCGGCCTACGAAGCCGGCGGTCGGGGGTTCGAATCCCTCCCAGCGCGCCACTCAATAAAAAGGGGACCGGTTGGGTCCCCTTTTTATTGAGCAATGATGTGGATGGAGATGAGAACCCCCGGTTCGACAAATCGGCGCAGCCGATTTTTTCGCCACAGCCCGACATTTCACATCTACTCGGGTACCGGCAATTTTCCCAAGCGGCTTTCGCGCCAGACCATGAGCAAATTCGAGGCTATCACCACAGCGGCGCCGGCGAACACCGCAGGCAGTGGCCAGTCATTCCATATCAGCCAGCCGAACAAGGTCGCCCAGACGATGTTGCTGTAATTGAACACGGTGACGATTGCGGCCGGTGCATGATGGTAGGCGGTGGATAACAACCACTGTGCGACCGCTCCGGACAATCCGACACCGAACAAGAGCGGAATCTCCGCCATCGTGGGCCGGACCGCAACAAAAGGCAACGGGAGCGCGGTCACGAGGGTTCCGATGACGACAAAATAGAAGGTGACGGTCAAAGGACGCTCAAAACGACCGAGGTACCGCAACACGATCTGCAGAATGGCATGCATGAGTGCAGCGATCATCGCGACAGCGATCCCCAGGGTGTAAACATCTCCGGTCGGCTGCAACATGATGACCACGCCGGTAAAGCCGATGATGACCGCAGCCCAGCGGTAAGGCCCCACGTGTTCCTTCAGGAAAATGACACCGAGGACAGGAATGAACAACGACGACGTGAACAACAGCACGGTCGTATCGGCCATCGGCATCAGCGAAAACGCCAGAAACGTAGTCATGAGTGAGACGCAACCGACCACCGCGCGAATACCGACAATCGTGGGTTTGCTGCGAATCACCAGGATTTCCCGTTTGCCAAAGCCGAAGATCAGAATCAGAAACGGCATGCATGCGATCAGGTTTCGATAAAAGGCGATTTCGATGACCGAATGATTGACACTAAGGAGCTTGGCAAATACGTACATGATCGTGAACATGAAAAACGCACCCGCGGCGGCGGCCATGCCAAGGACGACATGCTCTTTGTGGACTTGCACGGGATGGTCTTGCGGCATCGGCGACCGTCAGATGACCGCACTGAACAATGTGCCGACGGCGACGGTCATTGCCATGGCCGCTGCGCCCCAGAAGACGATTCTTGCGGTGCTCACGTAGACTTTTGCACCGCCGGCGTAAGCAGCCAGGTAACCCAGAATCGTTAAAGACACGAGTGTGCTGCCGCCGACCGCAGCCATCAGATAGCCTGGTTGTGCAATCACCACTGTCAGGAGTGGCAGTGCGGCACCGACGGCAAACGTTGCAGCCGATGCCAGCGCCGCCTGTACCGGTCGTGCGGTATGCACCGATGTCAGGCCCAGTTCATCGCGCGCATGTGCGCCCAGTGCATCGTGATCCATGAGCTGCGCAGCGACCTGGTCGGCAAGTGCGGCATCGAGTCCGCGGTCGACGTAAATGCGGGACAGTTCCCGGTGCTCGAACTCCGGATTGGCTTCCAGCTCTCGCCGTTCGCGCGCGAGATCGGCCCGTTCCGTGTCCGCCTGCGAGCTGACTGAGACGTACTCGCCGGCGGCCATGGACATGGCGCCGGCCACCAGTCCGGCTATTCCGGCAATCAGGATGTTCTCAGCGGATGCGTCGGCAGCGGCGACTCCCATGACCAGGCTTGCGGTCGAAATGATTCCGTCGTTGGCACCGAGCACCGCGGCGCGCAGCCAGCCAACCCGACCTGAAAAATGCCTTTCCGCGTGGTGCCTCACCGCAAGTTACCCTCCCGGTTTGCCGATGAAACGCGGCGCAGCATTTCGCAATACGTTCGATTTGGTGTCGTTTACTGAACAACCAGCTTGAAGGCGAAATCGGCTTGCGGATCGCCGCCGCCGGTATTGCCGAGGAATGTATTCTTCGGGTTGATCCGGATACTGGTGACGGCGAGATCCGTGCCGTTGGCATCGGCGACCGGCGTATAGCTGTAGCTCGCTCCGTTGTTGTTGGAAAAGGAGACATCGTCGCCTGGATCGCCAAGGGTCACAAACGTGTAGCTGAGCCCGCTCGCCGGCGTGCCGTTCGTAAACCGGACCGGTCCGGCCGTTCCCCCGTCGAAGTCGGCAATCCGCAATGCCATATTGGCCGGCACCGCTTCGGTAATGACCAGCGATCCTGCGTCGGCCGCGCCAGGCGCTGAGTTCCGCACGTTGGTTACGTTCAGAATGATTGCGCCGGGTATCGATTTCTGATTGGTGGTGGTGTTGAAGGGATCCGAGAACGCCTGCGTGGTTCGTGTCACCGTTATATCCGGACAGCTGCCGGTCTGCACCGGGCCGAACGCGACAGTCGGTTCGGGGAGGGGGCACTTGCGACTAGACAATGCAATATTGGTCAATGCCAGTGCGAGCCACGGTCCGCCCGGCCGCTGGAATTGCGCCGTCAGGCCGCCGTCGCAGCAATCCTCGAATCCGAGAATTCGCAGACTGTGGGTGCCAGCGGCCAGGTTGATCGAGCCCTGCAGGACCTCAGCGGCATTGTTCCAGTTGTTGTTCCACCACAGGTCGGTGTTCCATGCTTCCTCGAGCGCGATGTCGTCGACATAGAGTCCGCCACCGCGACCGAAGTCGGCGCCGTAGCGGAACTGCCAGACTCCGGCCTGTGCCGGCGTGACCTCGAAGAAAACTTCGGCATACAAGCCGAAATTGTCGTTCCGGTTGGGCGGCGCGAATACGCTTCGGTTAGTCATGCCCGTATAGGACGAAATGAACTCGCAACCATAGCCGTCAACGTTGGGATTGGCAGAATTGAAAGCGGCTTCGGCAGCCGCACGATTGGCCGGATCGGCGTTTGAGTTCCGCGTATGAAACTTGAGGCCGGGCTCGGTGAACGTCGCCGGTGTCGAGGCGTCCGGCGTTCCCGGAGGCGCGCCAAAATACAGGTACACAGTGGTGCTGCCGCCGGGAATCGAGGGTACGCGTACCCAGATCACGGCCGTTTGGCCGGCGACATTCCATTGCTCGATGAAATGATCCAGCACGGTCTGGTCGTCCTCTGCAACCGCGCGCAGGTCCGAGCCCATGAGGCTCCAGTCGAATTGCCCCGGGACGTTCGCCGCGTCGAGATTCATGCGCACCTGGTAATCGGTCAAAGCAGGCCCGGGCGGTTTGGTAGCGGTCGCGGGAAACCGATAGTCCCAGCTGCAGTTCCACCATGCGCCTGCCGGCGCTGCTACGAGTGCGAGCAATAGAACAGCGAACTGCTTCCTTATCACAGGGGCCCCGGATCTCAAGACTGCCGTGCGGCAAATGATACCAGAGACTTGCGATCGTGCTGTTGCCAGTCGCCTCCGCTAATATGAGCGAATCGCAACTGATTGCGGCCGGGCCGATGACGTACCTCGAACAAGCATTGATCTACATAGCTGCCGCCGTCCTGGTTGTGCCGCTGGCCCGGCGTCTGGGGCTTGGTTCGGTCCTCGGCTATCTGGGCGCGGGCGTGGTCATCGGTCCTGCGGCACTCGGATTGATTAGCAATGTCGATTATGTATTGCAATTCGCCGAACTCGGTGTCGTGTTTCTGCTCTTTATCATAGGTCTCGAGCTCAAGCCGTCGCGACTCTGGGTCATGCGCCACCAGGTTTTCGGATTCGGCAGCGCGCAAGTGCTGCTCACGGCAGCTCTGTTATCCGGAATGCTGGTGGCCGCCAACTGGCAGGTCCGGCCAGCGCTGGCCATCGGCTTCGGCCTGGCCCTGTCATCGACCGCATTTGTGCTGCAACTGCTCGCGGAACAGAAAAAACTGTCGACCGAGTACGGCCGGGCATCCATTGCTGTGTTGTTGATGCAGGACCTGGCGGTGATCCCGCTGATTGCATTGATCCCGCTGCTGGCAACCGGGCCAGCCACGCGGCCTGATTTCGGAGCGCTGCTGCTGAGCGTTGCTGCGCTGGCTGCGCTGGTCGTCGGCGGCCGCTACCTGCTTCGTCCCGCACTGCGTCTCGTCGCAAAGACCGACATCAAGGAACTCTTCACCGCCGTGGCGCTGCTGGTCGTGCTCGGCGCTGCCGTGCTCATGGAACACGTAGGGCTGTCGATGGGACTCGGTGCGTTCGTTGCCGGCATGTTGCTCGCCGATTCCGAATACCGCCACGAACTCGAGACCAACATCGACCCGTTCAAAGGCCTGCTGCTGGGACTCTTTTTTATCGCCGTCGGCATGTCGGTCAATGTGCAACTGCTGCTGTCGAACCCGGTCGATATCATCGGTCTTACCCTGGTCCTGATAGTCGCCAAAGCCCTGGTGCTCTATGTCCTCGCCCGAGCATTCGGCCTGCCAAATGACGCATCTCGCAGCATGGCCCTCATCCTTGCACAAGGTGGGGAGTTTGCATTCGTGCTGTTTACGCTGGCACGAAAAGCGACGGTGCTGGACAGCGCAACCGTCGAGACGCTGGTGCTCATCGTCACGTTGTCGATGGCGGCGACACCGTTACTTTACCTGCTGGACGAGCGCATCCTGCGCCGCAGGAAGGACAAGGACGCGGAGCCGGTGTATGACGCAATCGAGGATCACGGCAACCCGGTGATCATTGCGAGTTTCGGCCGATTCGGCCAGATCGTGGGACGCATACTGAAGTCGAGGGGTATCGGTTTCACCGCACTCGAGTCCAACCCGGAACAGGTAGAGGTCGTGCGCCGCTATGGCAACAAAGTGTATTTCGGTGATGCATCGAAGGTCGATCTGTTGCGGGCCGCGGGTGCGGACAAAGCGAAGTTCTTCGTATTGGCCATCGATGATATCGAGCGATCGATAGCAACTGCCAAGACCGTGCGCCGTTACTTTCCCGGTCTGCCGATTCTTGCGCGGGCCCGGAATCGCCATCACGCGCACCTGCTGATGGACCTGGGGATAACGAAGATTTTTCGCGACACTTTCCATGCAGGTCTGGAGCTTACACGCGACCTGTTACAGCAACTCGGTACTGACGAGGACGAGTCGGCGAACATCTGCAATACGTTTGCCAGGCACGATACGGACCTGCTGAGGCGGCAGCACGCCATTCGCCAGGATGAAAAAATCCTGATCCAGACCGCACAGGAAGCTGCCACGGAACTGGAGACCTTGCTGCATGCCGACCGGGACCGTACGCGCCGTTCCTGATTTGCGGTGACAGTTACCCTATTCACGGTGACAGTTACCTTGATTCAGTCGGACGTCATCGTCGATGCAACTTGTTCCGGGGTGAATCAAGGTTACTGTCGCCGAAATGCCGGTCGCGGTAATCCGACGAGCGGTCGATCGGCGGCGACGAGTGGCATTTGCCGGACGAACGGCGTGTCCACGCCGACCGGCAGCAGCATTGACCGCCTGTTCCTCAGTCAGAATATCGACTGGCGGGAGAGCCATCTCAGGAATGGGAAAATGGATACACGTAAAAGCAACCAGGACATCGCGCTGCGGAAATCGCCGCCTGGTGACGCAACGCCGGATCAGAATAGGGCCACGATCCTGCGCTCGTCGCTGGCCATACCGGACGAACTGTCGATTGCGGATGATTGCGACCTAGGCGGCGACCCGTACAACAGCACCGGTCAGTACTGCATCGTCAAATCAAAGCCGATTGCCGACGAATAAGAGTTTGTCGTCAATCGACATTGTTTCGAACCAGGAACATCGCCTTGTCCAGCGCGACGAAGAAGTCCTGGTAGGTCTCCGCATGCGTGATGCTGGCCTCGCCAACCCGGGCATTTGCCCGCACTGAAACCTGGTTCTCGGCCTGCCCTGCGACGGTCACTGTCATGCGCATATCGGAAACCTGCAGGCGCGTACCGGTAACGATGCCCAGCGCCAGGTCCGCCTGATCGATTGTGAATCCGAGGTCCTGGAGCGTGGCAATAACCGCACGCATCGCCATGGGTTTTCCCAGCGTATCGTACTCTCTCGTCTGAACGCTGCGCATTTCGAGGGCGGCTGAGTCGCCCACAACGTCATACGGGGTCGCAGCGCAGCCTTGCAGGCCCATAATGATTACACAGCCTGCAATCAGTATTGTTCTACGCATTGTGGTTTACCTCGATAAAGAGGGATTTTGAAAGCTTCTCGAAAATCCTCTGGTACGCGTCCGGATCATCGATCGCACTGCGCGACGTTATCCGCGCCTGCTTGTCGTACGTGATCTGCTGAATGGTTATGCGCGTGACAAACTCCCCCTGCACCGCGAGGCTTGGCAGTACCACAGTTGTAATCGTGATGACATGTTTGTCGGCAGCGAACTGACTGCCCCCGCAACCGCACAGCAGGTCGAGAAGCAGTCGAGTGGCAAACTCGCTGGTCGAGTCGGCATCGGACACTTTCGATGCGGAGATGACCCCGAGCGGGGCCTCGATCTGGTCGATGTTGTACTCCATGTCCTGCAGCGCGGCGGCGGTTGCGGCAAGAATGGCGTCCTCGGACTCGGCGGCAAAAGTGCGGGTCTGCATGGCACGAATATCCAGCGTGCTTTCGGTCAGTCGCAGCAACTTCGGATCCGTTTGACTGGCACATCCCGCCAGTGCCGTCGCCGCCATCAGCAGTGCGGCAACCTGGCAGGTCGTTTTGAATTGCCGGTTATGCGCGTTCATCAGAAGCTCGATGTGTGGTAGGAAAAGTCACGAACGAGTTGTGACTCGTCGAACCGGATGATGACAGTCAGCGTCCGCTGCGAGGTCGAGCGTGCGCCGCCGCTCATGGTGCCGACACCGCCGCCGCCGCCGGAGCTGCCGAAGATCAGGCCGACCAAAGTGCCGCTGCTGCGCGATTCGACGACTTCCGTGGATACCTTGTCGTAGATCCAGCTTTCGCGACGTGCGCCATCGGACGTGACGATATTGGGCGAGCCGAGGACAGCGGCGACGTCGGCGGCCGCCATGCCTATACGAATTTCCTTCTGTACCGTGCCGACCGTCACCCGATCGATTTCTTCGGTTCCGCGCACGTCGGCGACGTGATGGGTGGCGCTGCATCCGCTGATCAGCAGTCCCGCGGTCAGGATGGCTGCAAGGAATCTGGCATTACTCATAGTCTGTACTCCACGCGTTATGAACTCTTGGATCGAAGACTGGCACGGGCGATGCCGAGGGTCCTTACGGCCTGCATAGGCTTTCCGGATTTTCCTCTGAGGAATTGATGATGATGTAACTTATTGATTTATAGTAAGAATGACTTTACCTCTGGCGCGACGGCCGGTAATCGAGACGAACGCTGCCCGGTAATCGTCCAGCGCGCAGGCTTCGGTGACGCGCGGACGGATGCGGCCTGTCGAGGCAGCGCCGACATCGGATTTCGCCGATACATCACGCCGGCAGGTGAGCGTTCCGACGAAATGCTCGATAGCACCGGCTCCACCGCAAGAAATTCACGGCTCTTTCCCGCCCGGCATCGCTCGATCCGGGGCGATAGAATTTAGAATTTCCTATCCTTGCTCGAATCGGATTGGCTGTCCGGTCACGCGACGACGCCTTACCGTCGTATACAATCCACTCTTGTTGAGATCGTCCCTTCCATGTTCGCCAGGCATAGATGAAATCAAGTACCTACAGGATCCACCGTCGGATATCACCTGAGCTGCTAAACCGGATGTCTGAACTCGTGTCCGGCGAAGACCGCGACGAGATGGCGATCCCAAGCTACTTGCATCCGAATGCGCTTATGCGCTGGATGGCATGGCGGCGCATTGACGAAGTCGCGGCTCTGTATCGGAAACACTTTCCGACCGTCAGCGCGGAAGGGAACGGCATTCAGGTCATGGACTACGGCTGCGGCACAGGGATCCTGTTCGATGAACTGTGCCAGGCCGCCGAGCGAGTTTTTGGCGTCGATCTCGTGCTCGAGCCCGCGCGCCTGCTGGTCACAGAATGGGAGCTGCACCAAGTGTCCCTGATGGATCCTGAGTCAGCTTCCAGAGAAGTCGCCACTCACAGCCTCGACGCCATCGTCGCAGCAGAGGTACTCGAGCACATCGATCCCCTCGAGGGCACACTGGAGTTTTTCCGCAACCACCTCAAGCCCGGGGGCAAGCTGCTTGTCAGTGTTCCCACGGAGAATGCACTTTATCGACTTGGGCGGCGCCTGGCGGGTTTCGAAGGTCATTATCATGTGAGCAACGCGGCCGCGATCCATCGCAAGATACTGGCGAGCGGATTCCGCGAACTCAGCATGACGCGCATACCCGCGCCTGGTCCGCTGGCGATCTACTGGGTCGTCGCGTACGACCCGACATAGCTGCCGCACTCTTGACAGCCGCCGGGACAACTGTCGACAAGGGACTCGGGGCGTTGAGTCGCTGTTACGCCGTCGTTCGAATGGCACTGCTGCTCGGGATACTCGTCTATCTTGCCTGGCAGATGTACGTCGGCCGACACGTACTTGCGTCGCTCGATGTGGAGTGGCGCCCAATCGACCTCGTCGTCTCGTTCGTACTCGCAGCGCTTGCGTACCAATCGCTATTCGGCGCATGGCTGTTGATGCTTCGGCGCACGGCGCTGTTTGAGCGCCGGTACCTGCGCAGGTATGTCCGAATCTGGTGGGTGTCCTACATGTACCGTTACGTGCCCGGCAAGCTCTTGCTCCTGGTTGAGCGGGCCCGGCTCGGTGCCGATGCCGGTATTCCCTACGGGATAGGTGCCGCCATGCCGGCCCTCGAAACACTTCTGGCCGTGGCGGCGGGTTGTGCTGTGTCACTTCTCGCCGCTGCATACTATGGGAACGGAGCGTATACATGGGTGCTGCCAGTCGCTGTTGTGCCGGGAATCGCAGTGCTCCTGGTTCCGGCCGCTTGTCGCTGGATCATGCGCAGGCCCGCGGTAACACGGCGGTACCCACAACTCGCATCCGTAAACCTGCGCACGCACGACATTCTGGTCCTGCTCATTCCCTATGTAGCGCACTACGTCCTGCTGGGGCTGGCATTCTTCCTGTTCGCGCGCGGCATTCATCCGATGCCGTGGTCGGCCATGCCGGGTCTCTGTGGAATTTTCGCCTTGTCTCACGTCGCCGGCATAATTGTGCTCATCGCGCCGGGCGGGATCGGCGTCCGAGAAGGTGCGTTGGCCGTGCAACTGCAAAAGCTGGTTCCGGGCAGCATCGCCGGAGCGCTGGCGATTGGTATCCGGTTGTGGTTTACACTCGCCGAACTGGTTTGCTTTTCTGTTGCGTATATTTACGGCAGGCGCCCTCTCGAAGCGCCAACCGCGAAGGAAGCCAATAAAGTGCCATAGCACTACAGTTCGTTACTGCCGGGACCAGGTAGCGACTTAAGCCGGTAAAGAATCTCCTCCTGGTTCATTCGCATTCGAACCAGCATGTCGCCAACCAGGCCCGTCACCAGCGTCGTAAAACCGAGAAAGCAAAAGGACCCACCGACAAATCCCGCCCAGATATGCGGTGAAAAAGCGCCG
>Ga0299906_10005727_pt1 | contig 10083 bp, 9 predicted proteins | sample RVTome_14_FD_200259 | JGI IMG/M metagenome (GOLD analysis project Ga0299906, IMG submission 200259) | Soil microbial communities from uranium-contaminated site in the Upper Colorado River Basin, Wyoming, United States - RVT145D125 (version 2) ...
CGCGCTTGGCGATGGTTTGAGAAAGACCCGCACGCTTTGCATGAGGCGTTTTCAAAGACTGACATTTCACGCTTCAACCTCGATGGTGCAGTAGATATCTGGGAACAGGTCGTTCACAACCTCAATGGTAAAGCCAATACCTGGGCTGTTTTCTGGTATGCGACTATCTTTCGCAAAGAGGGTCTATGCCTCTACCCAGCACAAACTCTCGTTCAGAATATCGGCATGGATGGTTCAGGACAACACTGTTTAGTTACGAATGCATACGAAAATCAAATCAGCAGTATGAGGATCAATGAGCTAACGAATGTTCTTGAAGAAAGCAAAGAGGCGCTGGATTGCTTTAAGAAATTTCACATGAAATATCGTGTTGGCCGATTAACAAGGTTTTTCAAAGTATATTTGGCCCTGATGAAAAAACTATTATTGAAGGAAACCTAGTGGCCTTCGAAAAAACAGCATACAAAAGTCAAGAGCCAAGGTAACGCCGCAGCTGACTTCTAGCCTAATTTACTCTGGACCCAAAGTTCATTTTTAATTGGTATCGCGAGATAAATTTTAAAATTTCCGTCCACCATTTCACAGGTCATAGCACATGTTGACAGTCATCATAGTATCTTATAATAGTGACGGATATCTCAATGATTGCCTTGATAGCATCATAAAATTCAATGATATAAGTGATGATCTAGAAGTCATAATTGTTGATAATGCCAGAAGCAAAAAAACAAAAAACTTGATAGGTAATTACGATAAAGTTATTTACATCGAAAATCCCAACAATGGATTCGGTTCCGCTAACAACGTTGGGGCTTTACACTCAAGAAATCAATTTCTCCTATTTTTGAATCCTGATACCGTATTAATAGAGCCAATATTTGATTTTGCTATCAAACAATTTTTGCGTAACCGTGACCTACGTGCATTCGGAATGATTCTCGTCGACGGACGGGGAGCCTATCAGGAAACTTTCGGCTTTTTCCCCGAAAAACTCAAGTTGATCCCGGAAAAATTTTACCTACCTTTGATCAAATTGGGCTATACACCACCTCGCATATTTCCCTGGGGGGCAGATCTCTTCGTTCGCAAGGCAGACTTTTTCCAAGCCGGCATGTTCGACGAAAAAATCTTCATGTGCTATGAAGAACCAGACCTTGTACGCCGCCTACCCAAAGGCCAGGTCAAAATATTCCCCAAGAAAATAGTCCATAAGGCTGGGCATAGTGATGAAAACCTAAGGAAACGATATGAAGCGGCTATGAAATCTGAACGATATTATTTTTCGAAATACGGTCTCAATTACAAGAAATATATAAAAAACAACATCAGGAGGATTAAGATAGCGATCTTATTCAAAAAATTGTTTTTTATGAGCTGTGCGAGGGAAATATTGCTACTCAAATTTTATGATGAATTATTTTCGTCCATCTTGTCAGACAAACTGAAGATTTAAAGGCCTCATGGTCTGTCTAGTATGTACCGGAAAGTTATAAATAAAGCGTCAGTAGCAGTAGACTTCATTGGCTAAGATCCTCCGGTTTCCGGTCCAGACGAGCCCTCTCTCTCAATGCTGCAACCGCACCAAAAACACGTAATGGAATGGGAAGTAATAACAGCATGACTTTCACGAAGAAGGTCGCATCCAAGTTACGATTTTGAAGTTTGGAGCGTAGTTTTTTGCTGCTCAATGGAAGCAAATTGAGAATTGAAATCTGAGCTCTGAAGTGGTGACCATACTCTTGAGGGAAATAAAAAGATAGCTGAGCATGACCACGCGCAGTACGCTCTGCTTTTCTGATTAATGAGCTGAATTGCCATCGCGCTGGATGTCTAAGAACAATCTCATCGGTATATTTCTGTTGGAGCCCGGCTGCATGGACTCTTCTACCGAACTGAAAATCCCCCCCTGATTCAAGACGTGAGTCGAAAAGCCCAACCTGTTCGATAATTGAACGTCTTATAGTCAAACAGCAGGTAGGGGCAAAATATAGTTTTTCAATGTAATCGCAAACAGGAAAGGCAAAAACCTCCTCGTATCTGGACGAGAGTGTTTTTCTTTGAATAACCAGTTCAACGCGGCACCCCATATAATCGGTTGTATTACTGGTAAAATGGTCTGCAATCTTGGAAAGGTAATCAGAGTTCATGCTCATATCGGCATCAATAAAACAGAGCAACTCTCCCACTGAAGCTAAGATTCCCTTATTGCGCGCCGCATAGGAACCTTTCTGTACCTCAAGCACAACCTTTATGCACGTATTTGATTTACGGGCCATTTCTTCAGCCATACGATATGTCTCATCGTTTGACCCATTATCAATTACGATGACTTCATAGAGGTCCTTGTCATAGTCCTGTTGCTCCAAACAGGAAATGGTATGTTTCAGGCCTTCACAATCATTATAAACTGGGATGATCACAGAAATAAATCGAGCCATTTCAGCACATAACAGATTTTTTGGGAGCAAGGACTGCCTCCAGGTAAACATTCCGTGTCATTTCACCAATCCTCTGCCAGTCAAAGGTCTGGGCTTTTTCCAAGTTGTGCCCTCCCATACTTAAAAGGTCTTTTGACAAAGCCTCTTGCATGGTACAACGAAGCCCTTCTTGATCAGCAGGAGAATAGCTCAAAAATCCTAAATCATCGATGAGTTCATCTAAACTATCCAGGGCCGGCAGGATTATCGCTTTTCCAAACGACATGGCAAGCAGCAGGCTACCTGAGGTAAAAATATCTTGAAATGGAAGGACGATTGCGTCTGCAGCATTCATGTAAACTTGGATCCTCTCATCTGGCACAAACTCAAGGGATGCTCGTACGTTCTCTTTTCCTTTGATCATGTCATTTAGGCGATCACAAAGATCTACATCATAGGGGCGACCGGCAATCATTAAAAATGCTCTTGGTGCGTTCAACTGCGAGAAAGCTTCTAAAAGTTCGGGGATACCTTTGTAGGATCGTATCTGACCAAAATAGAGAAAGACCTGCTGATCGTGCAAAATTCCTAATTCACGTCGTGCATTTTCCCTAGAGAAGGTGTTCGGATATATATCAATGTAATTTCCATGAGGAATGACATGAATGGAATGATTTTGACTGACTATGCGATATTCAGCCATAACTTTTTTCTGAGCATATTGGCTGTGGACAATAATCTTGTCGCATAGGGCAACCAATTGTCGATGGCAAAACCTCTCGAACCGGGGATGTTGCTTTTCATGCGAACCCAGGTTATGAATTGTCCAGACCAATTTTACCTGCACTGCCTTTGCCAAAACCAAAAAAATGAAAAAACGTAATGCCTTCAAAAAGCATGTCGGCAGACTACCTCCCAACAGATAGGGATGAGTCCAATGCAGGTGCAGGATATCGACACGTTTTCTTCCACACAAATACTGGAAAAGACCCCATGGAGACTGTTCCGGGAGAAGATAATCGACTTCATCACCCCGAGACTGGAGGCAACGACTCAACTGCTCCTGGTAAGGATTACTTTGGGCAAATGGGAAAAACAGTATCTTCAAAGCTTCCCTCACGAGTGGTTGGCAATCGAGAAAACTTCACCGCCCTCATGAAACCGTTACACCTAATGGCGATTGGCGCTTTTCATTTAAAAAAAGCTCGATTTCATTTTGCAAGGGGCTGAATGCCTCATAGTTATACGAGGAGCTGAATTCCCCAGCCCCCTTCTCCAAAGTGTCCCGCAGTTCCCTTGAATCGATTATCCGTAAAATGGCATCCGCGAATTTGTCCGGCTCTTCAGCGCAGAGGATGGCCCGCTCACTCCACTCCTCAATCCCGGCGGCTCCGACGCGCGTGGTCACCAGGGGGCGTTTCATGGCCAGCGCTTCTACAGTTTTGATCTTCAGTCCGGTTCCGAACCGGAGCGGATTGATCACTACCGAGGCCTTTTTGTAGAAAGGGGTGAGATCCTCGACTTTCCCGAGAAGGTTCAGGCCGGGGGCCGGCTCGATGAAATTGGCGGCATTTCCGACTATATCGAGTTCAATATCCGGAGATCTTCCGCGAAGGATTCCGAAGACATTCTCAATAAACCACTTGATCCCTTCAAGATTGACGTGGTTCGAAGATCCGACGAAGAGCAGCCTGGGGGGTAGCGCCGGTTCGGTTCCTGCGGCCTCGGCAGGCCTGATCAGATGACCTACGGTGAGGACTTTTTTCCCGGATAGCTTCCTGAAATATGCCTCCTCCTGGGGCTGAATCGCCAGGATCACGTCTGCCCGGTCGACCCCCTTCTTCTCTTCAATTTCAGAGGTATAGAACCATTGGGGGTGCAGATTGTTCTGAAAGAACATCCGGTCCCTGCCTCCGAATACGTCATGGGTATCGAGTATCTTCAAAACATTTCTGTCAAATAGCTGAAAGATTTTCGATATAAAAACATATTCCACCATGACGATGTCCGGCTTCAGGCGTTCGGCGATTTCCCGGACCGACTGAGCGACGGCACCGTCGAACCAGTCGTCAACGCCAAAAGGAAGAACCCGCTTCCTCCCGACGGCTCTGGAAAAGAAATCGTGCCATCTCTTTAGCCATGGGACAGGTGGCAGGCGGTAAGGAATTTTCCAGAAGCCGTCCCAATGCCGCTCCATCGCCTCAAAATCGCCGCTATGACCGGGCCGGTCCAGATAAACGAAATGGATCTCGTGCCCCACCCTCTGCAGCTCGGAAACGAGAGCGAAGATCCGCGCCCGGTTGCCGGCGTCCTGGGGGTGGGAGGGGGTGGGGGAGATGACGAGTATGCGGGCCATGATTCCTCGGTCTTGAACGGTACCTAGCCGCGTCGGCGGTTGTCCTGGGAGATGAGCCGGCCTAAAATTAGCAAAGGCATCTTGAGGATCCAGACCGTTCTCCTGAAGAGAACCCTCCGCATAAAGGCAAGGTCGATGCAGACCACGGAGATGAACCTGTCCGCTGGCTTCCCGAGAAAGCGGAATCCCGGATCACTCGCGATCTTCATCCAGAAGATGGGTCCGAGGGGAATCTGGGTCTCGACCTGGTGATGTAGCCATCTTCTGCAGCATTCCAGAAAATGGGCATATTCGATCCCCAACTCCCGGGTCGTTTCGCTGGCATCGTATCTCCGGCACAGCCAGTCCAGGAAAAGGCAGCAGGCTTCGAGCTTGTTGTCTCTATGGGCCGGGGCAGCGAAGGAGATATTGATCCGGCTTCTGCGCCAAAAGACTCTGGGACCGTAGATGGTAAAAATGCCCTTGTCGCCGGCAAAGGCGATCCAACTTGCATCATCGGAGCACCATGCCGCGGGGAATTTGACCATTCCGCCGCTTTCGGTGAAGGCTTTTCGGGAAAAGATGTATTCGGTTACAAAGCTCGACCGTTTTCTGCAGAGGCGATGATAGGCGAACTCGAGACCGGACTCAATGGGGGGGTGCGGAGGAGAGATCATGACCACCCGGCCCTGGCCATCGATGGTCAAGGTATTGAACCGGAAGAGATCGAACCGCTCTTCAGTTTCTGTCAGTGCCGCATAGAAGGCCTCCACGCATCCGGACTCCATGACGTCGTCATCCGAGAAGAGCCAGACCCAAGGCTCGGAAGAGAACCGGATGCAGCGGTGCCACTGGGCCACCAGGGAGCCCACCCCCAGGTTTTCATCAAAGCGATGGTAGTTCAGGTCGAGCTCGTGCCGATAGCGGTCGCAGATCTCTCTGATGGGTCCGGGGCTGGCGTCGTCTCCGATGTAGACCCTGAATCGCTTATCCGTTTGGGCACAGAGGGACTCAAGGGCTTCCATCAGGTACTCGGCCTTGTATGCCGGGATGACAATCGCGAGTCGAACGTCACTTTTCATCGTGATGTTCTTTCTGTGAGGCCGTCAAGGCATTCCGGGTCGCCTCCAGGTAGGCCCGGCCCCATTTCTGGCAGGGCTCCAGGTGGTTCCCCTCGGCCCACTCGTTCCAGGCATTGATGAAGACCAGCCCCTCGGGATCCAGCCTCCTTGCTTCCTCGATGGCCCGGCACAGCCAGGTGGAGTAATCGTCGGGACGCGAATCTCGCAGAATAACGGCATCGCTCTTGCGCCGCGGGGAGTTGTCCCAGGCGGGGGTGACGCCGGGAAAGCGAAGGTAGGGCGGCGCGGGCCTTGCCGTCATGTTCTTTGCCACCGTGGCGTAATCGAAGACGCGGTGCTCCCCGTAGGCTTTCTCCGAAAGACCCAGCCGGCGGGCGAGATTCCACCAGAAGGAGCGCCGCAGCGGCTCTCTCAGGCGCGACCACTCCGGCTGGAATTCAACAGAAGCGTCGAAGCCCTGGCTTCGGGGATCGACGTTCCTCTCGTTGGCGAAGCTCTCGACCCGGCAGAGGTAGATTTCGCCGACTCCGAGCCGCGCGGCCTCCTCCCGCCAGATGGAGGTGGTGCGAAGAGGGTCGGGAATGTTGCCCGCCCGATAGACGAGAAAGAGGGGCTTGTCCTGAACCCGGATGTAGCGGGGGTCCTTGAAGGCGCCAGCCAGCCACGCCATGTGTGCCCGGTCGTCATCGTCGCCGTAGTTTTGCACGAGCAGATTGTCTCCCGAGCGGCCATCCCAAGCCCGGGTCCAGTTCTCGTTGGCCCAGCAGAGGCAGAAGGGAAAATCGGGCTTGCCGGACTCGAGCACTTCGTTGAAGGGGCGCTCCAGGACGCGCCGGCCGTTGAACCAGTAATGGTAGTAGCAGAAGCCCTGTATCCCATACTGCCGGGCCAGGTCGGCCTGGGCCTGGTGCGCTTCGGGAAGCCGCAGGTCGTAGAAGCCGAGGTCCGCTGGGAGGTGCGGCTGGTAATGCCCTTTGAACAGGGGTCTGGTCCGGGTGACGTTGGTCCACTCGGTGAACCCCTTACCCCACCATTCGTCGTTTTCCGGAATGGGGTGGAACTGGGGGAGATAAAAAGCGATAAGGCGCACCGGATCGGTGGTCGTAGTCTTCACAGGCAACTAACCTCGGGCTGCATTTTTTGCTCTCCGGACTGCTTCCAGGAAAGCATGACCGTGTTCCTGGTCGGGTTCCAGGTGGTTGCCTTCGGCCCACTCGTTCCATGCATTGATGAAGACGAGCTTCCCGTCGGCGCCGATGGGTTTCGCCTCTGCGATAGTATCGGCGAGATAGCGTTCGAACCGCTGCGGAGAGGTGTTCCTGACGACGATGCCCTTTTCGCCGCGTCGCGGGGTGTTGTCCCAGCCAACGAACACGCTTGGAATTTTATCGAAGTCGTCGGGAGCCTTCTCCATTTGCGCTATGGCTTTGCCATATTCATAAACGGTGAGATCCGGGCTTAAAATTCCCTGGCGAAGGTTCCGGCGGAGCTTGTCCCAATTCCGGCCCTCCTTGAATGCGCCGGGAAGGGCGCCAAGCTGGGGCCTGAAGTCCAGGGTGTGGTCGAAACCGATAAGTTTGCAGTTTTCCCGCCTGCAGTGGGCATTCACTCCGACCAGGTAGGGTTCCGGCAATCCGTTTTCCAGGCATGCCTGCCGGAACACATCTGTCGTCCTCTCCGGTTCCGGCAGGTCCTTCGGCCGATAGACCAAGAAGAGGGGGCGGCCATCGACCTTGATGGCTCTGGGGTCGGCGAAAGCGGGCAGGAGCGAGCGGGCATGGACGAGATCGTCCTGCGGGGAATAGTCCTGCTTGGCCAGGATGTGGCTCTCCTCGCCGAGCCAGCGCCGGGACCAGGTCTCGTTGGCCCAGCAGAGGCAGAAAGGGAAGTTCGGCTTTCCCGAGGCCAGCACCTCGTTGAAGGGGCGTTCCAGGAGCCGTTTGCCCTTGAACCAGTAATGGTAGTAGCAGAAGCCGTCGATGCCGTACTCCCGGGCAAGGTCGGCCTGGGCTTGGCGTGCTTCGGGAAGGCGCAGGTCGTAGAAGCCGAGGTCGGCCGGCAGGTGCGGCTGGTAGTGCCCCCTGAAAAGGGGCCTGGTCCGGGTGACGTTGGCCCACTCGGTGAACCCCTTACCCCACCATTCGTCGTTTTCGGGAATGGGGTGGAACTGAGGGAGGTAGAAGGTTATGAGGCGAGTCTGTAGGGTAGTCATGCGGTTGGAGAGGTCCTTAGCCAAATACTTCCCCCAGTATTTTTACGACAGTGAGGCATTTCTTTGCAGAAAAAATCATCATGAAATTTATGTATGAATGAGTTCATCAGAATGATATTGAATGAATTGTTGTGCTGAAGAAATGCCCGGAGCAGATATGCCTCGTTCCAGGATCTCCCGGCGTAAATCCAATCTCTGGGATATTCAAAGGGGTAGAGAATGTCGTGAAAATGGATATAGACCCCTGGAGCCAAGCGCGGCAGGATCTCGAAAAAGATCCGATTCACGTCGCTGCCGACCTTGCTGACGTGGGTCGAGTCCACGAAAAGGATGTCATTTGCCCTAAGGTCCTCGAAGATATTTAGGTCGATGTCCTGCAAGCGGTGCGGAAGGATATTGATCCGTTCCTCGTCCCCGGGCAGCAGGAGCGATAAAAGCCGTTCGGGATAGGGTTCGATAAATGTGGTCTCGATGCCATTGTCGAAAAATTTCTCATTGGTGTCGAGGGTCATGCAGGAGGAGAAGCCCGAACCGATCTCGATGATGCGCTTCGGTTCCACTTGCCGAATCATGCAATGGAGGAATATCGCGTCGGAATATGAGTACATGCTATTGTTAAAATAGAAGCGCAATTCGGGAGATTTTTCCGGGGCTGAGGGGATTTCGGCGTAGAACTTTTTAAGAGCATCAAGCAACCGAAGCTGCCCCTCTTCATTCATTTCGATTCCCGGGATTTGCCTGGGACAATCCCCGAAAATAAGAGCTTCGTCCCGCCTGACCTCTCCAAGAGAGGGAATGGGCGAGTAGAAATGCCCTGGCGGGAAGGACTGGAGGGCATCCTGGGTATCTTTTGCCGAACCGCTCAACAAGCGGGATAAAATTAGTTGTTTGAGATACTTTTTCATCCTTGCACTCTCAGGAAGGTGAATGAAATTACAGGAGCGGCTTCGAACTCACCAAAACATCAAGAAATTCGGCCTCCAGACCGAGTTCTCGGTCTTCTAACAAGAAAACTTTCGTATCCAGTCCGCTCGCCCTTTTGATCTCATCCTGCAAATCGTCTCCCCAATCCGTTACAACCAAGGACCCGTTTTTCTCTATCGGGTTGCCATGAAAAACCCTCTCTTCCAGGTAACGTATGCCTCCGCTCACCTCGGCAGCCCTGATAATAGTCTTTCTCCCCTTATAGATGGGAACCGTAAAGATGTGGGCGCCTCCTGGCTTCAGAGTGCGGGCAATCTCCGCAAACGCTTTGGAAGGGTTCAAAACGTGTTCCAGCACATCCTGAGTGATGATCAGATCGAATGATTCATCGGCAAAGGTCATCCGTTCAAGGTTCTCGCAGCGGGACCCCTGCCGGGATGCGCCTGGGTCCAGGTCGGGGTAGAATTGCGTGGGCACGTAGCCGGGGCATTCCCTCTGCAACTTGGCCGAGGCAGGCCCACAAGGTGATGATTCGTGGATCGCCAACGACCGATATGCAGGGAAGAGTAGACTTACCAACTTGATCAGAGCCCTGTGGCGCGGAATGGACGCGCAGCGGATACAGATATAATGATCTCTCAGCCAATCAGCTTTCTCGACAAAGATCGTTCGACCCTCGCATATCGTGCAATACCCGAAATTTTTGGGTCTTCTCGCGTATTTGACGAGGTTTCTTACGGCTGTCAGCAACGGGAGTCTCCGTGAACAGGTTTCTGTTCTAGGCTGATTGTGAACAAATGATCTTACTGATTATTCTCTCAATCCGCTTGGAGCCGGCTGCAATGTCATACATTCCACAGACCTTTTCTGCAGCCCGTTTTCCAAGGCGGGCTCGTAACGTAGTATCCACGGCTAGCGCCGCGATCCTTTCGGCCATGGCCGCCAGATCCAGGTAGGGGACGACGAACCCCGCATCGTCCTCCACGAACTCCGGCATCCCGCCCGAATCGGCGAAGCAGAGGACCGGCTTCCCCAGGGCCGCGGCCTCCAGGCAGACCAGGGGGAAGGGGTCCTCCCGCGAGACCATGGCGAAGACGTCCCCTGCGGCGAAGT
>Ga0299906_10005728_pt1 | contig 10083 bp, 7 predicted proteins | sample RVTome_14_FD_200259 | JGI IMG/M metagenome (GOLD analysis project Ga0299906, IMG submission 200259) | Soil microbial communities from uranium-contaminated site in the Upper Colorado River Basin, Wyoming, United States - RVT145D125 (version 2) ...
GGCGCGCACCGGGGTCGGGGCGCCCAGCAGCCAACGCGCGAGATCGATGTCGTGAATGGTGCAATCCAGGAAGATCCCGCCCGAGGTCGCCGCGAACTTGACAAAGAAGCCCGACGGGTCGTTCTTGTCGGTGGTCTGGGAGCGCACGAAATACGGCCGGCCGATCGCACCTGCGGCGATCCTCGCCGCCGCATCCCGATAGCTCGGGTCGAATCGGCGCACGAAGCCGATCATCACCACCAGGTCCGGCCGCTTGGCTGCGGCGGCCTCCACGCGCAGGCAGTCGGCGAGGTTCAATGCCAGCGGCTTCTCGCAGAACACGTGCTTGCCGGCCTCGAGCGCCGCCACGATCTGATCCGCGTGCAAAGAGGTAGGCGTGACCAGGAAGACGGCATCGATGTAGGGATCGGACAGCAGGCCGCCATAATCCGCGTGCAGGCGCGGCACGCCCAGTGCGCCCGCTGCCGCGCGCTCGGTGCCGACCGGCGAGCAGGCGGCCAGCAGCTCGACCTCGGGAATGCGCTGCATGAGATTCTCGGCGTGACGCATGCCGAGCCGGCCGAGGCCGGCGATGCCGACACGCAGGCTTCGGGTCACCGTTCCGCCTCCATGGGCTAGAGTTCGATCACCTTGCCTTGCTGCCACGAACGCGTGGCCGCATCGGCAAGCTCCAATGCCTTCACGCCGTCGGCGATGGTCGTCCGCACTGGAGCGCCGCTCGCCAGCGCGTCGAAGAAGTGCTGCATCTCGATGGCGTAGGCCCCGGCGTAGCGCTCCAGAAAGAAGTGCTCGGGCAGGTCCGTGCTCACGGCCGACGAGGAATAGGCGCTCACCTCGGTGGGGCGATGGTTGCCGGCCTGCAGCATGCCGCGGCTGCCCAGGACCTCGAAGCGCTGGTCGTAGCCGTAGGCCGCACGGCGGCTGGTGTTGATCTGGCACAGGCGTCCGTGCCGGGTGCGGATGGTCACCGCGGTGGTGTCGGCGTCGCCGGCGGCCGCGATGGCCGGATCGGTGAGGCAGCTGCCGCTGGCGTGCACCGCTACCGCCTCGTCGTCCAGGATCCAACGGCAGATGTCGAAGTCGTGGATCAGCATGTCCTTGAAGATGCCGCCCGAGCGCTGGATGTACTCCACGGGCGGGGCGCCGGGGTCGCGGCTGGTGACGATCAGCACTTCTGGCTCGCCGATCTCGCCCGCGGCGAGCCGCCCCTTGACGGCCGCGAAGGTAGGATCGTAGCGGCGCTGGAAGCCGATCAGGCACACCACGCCGGTCTCCGCCACAACCCGCTCGCATTTGCGCGCGCGGTCGAGGTCGAGATCGACCGGCTTCTCGCAGAAGATCGCCTGCCCGGCGCGCGCGCCGCGCACGATGAGCTCGGCGTGCGTGTCGGTGGACGAGGCGATCACTACCGCCTTCACCGCCGGATCGGCGAAGGCCTGATCGGGGGACGCCGGCCGCGCGCCGTGGAGCGAGGCGAGCTCGCGTGCCGCGCTCTCGTTCACGTCCACCACGTACTTGAGCCTGGCGGCGGGGTGCGCGGCCAGATTCGCTGCGTGGATCCTGCCGATCCGGCCGGCGCCGAACAGCGCGGTCTCAATCATCGGATTCCTCTCTGTCCTGATCGTGGGTCTGGGAGAGATCGAGCTCCAGCCGCGAGGCCAGCGCGATGAACAGGGTCTGGCACAGGCTGATGGTGCTGGTGAGCGAGCGGAAGGCGAATGCAGTGCCCTCGGTCACGGTCAGCACGATGTCGCCGTGCTGCGCGATGGGACTCAGCTGTCCGTCGGTAATGGCGATCACGCTGGCGCCGCGGCTGCGCGCCGCGCGCACGCTATATTGGGTCTCGCGCCCATAGGGCTGGAAGCTGATGGCGATCAGCACGTCGCGCTTGCCGATGGCGCGGATCTCGTCGTGGAGCATCCCGCCCAGGCCGGCGAGCAGATGCACCGGCTTGGCCGTGTGCTGCAGCGCATAGGCCAGGTACATGGCCGCCGGGAAAGAGCGGCGCACCGCCGCGATATAGATGGACTGCGCCCGGGCCAGGCGCGTCACGGCGGCGTCGAGCGCAGCAGCGTCGAGCTTGCCGGACAAATCCTGCAGGCCGGCGATGGAGGCGGCGATCAGCTCGCGGCCCACGTCGATCGGACGCATCGGCGCGCTCCCCGTCCCGAGCAGACTGCGGATGCGGTGGCGGTAGCTCAGCGCCGGGCTCGTGCGGGTGGTGAACTCGTTGCGGTAGAGCGCCTGCAGCTCCGAAAAACCGTTGAAGCCGAAGCGCTTGGCGAAGCGGACCACGGCCGAGGCCTGCACTGCGCAGTTGGCGGCGATGACCTGGATGCGGTCCACCGTCACGCTGGCTCGGTTCTGCTCGAAGTAACGTGCGATCGCCTGGAGCTGCGGGCTCAAGTCGGCGAACTCCTCGCGCACCCGCGTGAGAAACCGCTCGACGCTGTCGACCTGGGCAATCTTGGAAGTCATGTCCTTGATCTGTTTGGAGGAGCTGGTGGCCATCGGGGCCGGCCAGCGGTTACGGCGAGTATAGAACAAAATTTCTATATTTTCCAGTACGAAAAATTTTGTTGCAATTTCCACGCGGCTCTGCTAACGTCCCGCCACGCTCGTTCGAGGCGCAATGCGACGGGCTTGTCAGTGCATCCCGGGCGGCGGCATGCCGCCCCGGGGTGTGCACCACGTTCATCGATCAGGCGTAAAGCCGACGGGAGGAGAAAACATGCACACGCTCTATCATCGCTTCACACGGTTGTTGCTGGCCGCGGCGCTGAGCGCGGCGAGCGCGGGCTTCGCGGCCGACGCCAGGTTCGTTCTGATCAGCCACGCGCCGGATTCGGACTCGTGGTGGAACACGATCAAGAACGCGATCAAGCAGGCGGGCGAGGACTTCAACGTCGAAGTGGACTACCGCAATCCGCCGAGCGGCGACCTGGCCGACATGGCGCGCCTGGTCGAGCAGGCGGCGGCCCGCAACTACAACGGCGTGATCGTCACCATCGCCGACTACAACGTGCTGCAGAGACCCGTCTCCCAGGTGACGGCCAAGAAGATCCCGCTCATCACCATCAACTCGGGCAGCCAGAAGGAGTCCGAGCAGCTCGGGGCGATCATGCACGTCGGCCAGCCCGAGTACGACGCCGGCAAGGGCGCCGGCGAGAAGGCCAAGGGCGCGGGCGTGAAGTCGTTCCTGTGCGTAAATCATTACGCCACCAACCCAGCCTCGTTCGACCGCTGCCGCGGCTTCGCCGACGCCGTGGGCGTGGACTACAAGGCCGCCACGCTGGACTCGGGCGACGACCCCACGCAGATCGAGGCGAAAGTGTCCGCCTTCCTGCGCACCCACAAGGACACGCAGGCCGTGCTGACGCTGGGCCCGACCTCCGCGCATCCCTCCCTCAAGGCGGTGCAGAAGATGGGGCTGGACAAGAAGCTGTACTTCGCCTCCTTCGACCTCTCGGACGAGATCGCCAAGGGCATCAAGGAGGGGCGCGTGCGTTTCGCCATCGACCAGCAGCCCTATCTGCAGGGCTACATCCCGGTGGCGGTGCTGGCGATCATGCACAAGGAGAAGACCACCGACCTGAACAAGGTCAAGCAGATCCTGCAGAGCAACGCCAAGTTCAAGGCGCGCCTGGCCGAGTACGGGTTGGAGCCGCAGTACGGCGCGCGCCACATCAGCTCGGGACCGGGGTTCGTCACCAAGGAGAACATCGCCAAGGTCGAGAAGTACGCGGGACAATTCCGCTGACGACGGCAGGAGCGCCCGCGCGCACGGCTCGCGCGCGGGCGGCATAACAAAACGGGGGAGAGCGTATGGACGCAACGCAGCAGGCGGCCCAGCCGCCGGCGCCGGCACGCGACGAGCGCGTGCGCACGCAGAGCTGGCACCGCCGGCTTCTCAACCGGCCGGAGTTCGCCTCCGTCTCGGGCGCTGTGCTGGTGTTCCTGGTGTTCGCCGTCACCGCCGGCGATTCCGGCATGTTCAACGCCGACGGCATCGTCAACTGGACGCAGGTGGCGGCCTATCTGGGAATCATCGCGATCGGCGCCTGCCTGCTGATGATCGCCGGCGAGTTCGACCTGTCGCTGGGCTCCATGATCGGCTTCGCCGGCATGGTGATCGCGATCCCGCCGCTGTACTTCGGCTGGCCGGTGTGGCTGTCGCTGATCGCCGCGTTCGCGCTGTCGCTGGGGCTGGGCTGGCTGAACGGCTATCTGGTCATCAAGACCCGCCTGCCGTCGTTCATCGTGACGCTGGCCTTCCTGTTCATCCTGCGCGGGCTCACGCTCGCGCTGTCGATCTACTTCGCCAATCGCACCATCGTCTCCGGCATCGGCGAGCTGGCCGCGCTGGACTGGCTCGCGTCCACGCTGTTCCACGGCTACGTGGGCGAGGGCGCGATGCGCTGGCTGGCCGAGATCGGCTGGCTGGATCGGCTCGACAACGGGCAGCCCCTGATCGCGGGCATTCCCAAGGTGATCGTGTGGTGGATCCTGCTGGCCGCGGTGTGCCACTTCCTCCTGACGCGCACCCGGGTCGGCAACTGGATCTTCGCCTCCGGTGGGGACGCGAACGCGGCCAAGAACGTGGGCGTGCCGGTGGCCAAGGTGAAGATCGCACTGTTCATGTTCACCGCCTTCTGCGCTACGCTGTTCGCCGCGCTGCAGGTCTGCGACATCGGCTCGGCCGCGGCGGATCGGGGGGTGCAGAAGGAGTTCGAGGCCATCATCGCGGCGGTTATCGGCGGCACTCTGCTGACGGGCGGCTACGGTTCGGTGATCGGCGCCTGCGTGGGAGCGCTCATCTTCGGAGTGGTCCAAATCGGCATCACCTACACCAACGCCAGCTCCGACCTGTTCCGCGTGTTCCTCGGCCTGATGCTGCTGATCGCGGTGATATTCAACAACTACGTGCGGCGGCGCGTCACGGAAGCCCACTAGTCTAGTAAGGAGGCGCCCATGAGCGACTACATCCTCGAGCTGGACAACGTCAGCAAGTTTTTTGGCGGCGTGATCGCGCTAAAGAACGTCACGATGCGGCTGAAAACCGGCGAGGTGCACTGCCTCCTGGGCGACAACGGCGCCGGCAAGTCCACGCTGATCAAGACGCTGTGCGGCGTGCACAAGCCTTCGGAGGGCGTGTACCGGGTGGACGGCGTGCCGGTGCAATTCGAGAGCCCGCGCGACGCCCTGGACCGCGGCATCGCCACGGTGTATCAGGACCTCGCCATGGTGCCGCTCATGTCCATCGCGCGCAATTTCTTCCTCGGCCGCGAGCCCATCCTCAAGCGTTTCGGCATCTTCCCGGTGCTGGACCACGTGTTCATGGCCAGGACCTCCTACGAGCGGCTGTCCGACATGGGCACCCGGATCCGCGACGCCGAGCAGACCGTGGGCACCATGTCCGGCGGCGAGCGGCAGTGCCTGGCCATCGTGCGCGCGATCCACTTCGGCGCCCGCGTGCTGATCCTGGACGAGCCGACCGCCGCGCTCGGCGTCAAGCAGACGGCCAACGTGCTCAAGCTCATCGCCAACGCGCGCGCCCGGGGTATATCCGTGATCTTCATCACGCACAACGTGCATCACGCGTATCCGATCGGCGACTCCTTCACGCTGCTCAACCGCGGCCAGTCGATGGGCACCTACGCCAAGGGCGAGATCGGCAAGGACCAGCTGCTCGACATGATGGCCGGCGGCATGGAGATGCAGAAGCTCATCGCGGAGATCGACGGCGTGCGGATCTGAGCCGGGATCATGCAGAACACCACCCGCTTCGCCAGTCCGCGCCGCCTGGACGCGATCTTCCTCGGCCGTATCGCCGGCGATCTCTACGCCCAGCAGCTGGGCGCCCGGCTCGAGGACGTCACCTCGTTCGCGCGCTACTTCGGCGGCTCGTCGGGCAATCAGGCCTTCGGCACCGCGCGCCTGGGCCTGAACAGCGCGATGCTCGGCCGTGTCGGCGACGACCACATGGGCCGCTTCCTGACCGAATCGCTGCGGCGCGAAGGCTGCGACGTATCCCACCTGCGGGTGGACCGCGAGCGCCTCACCGGTCTGGTGCTGCTCGGCATCAAGGACCGCGACACCTTCCCGCTGGTGTTCTACCGCGAGAACTGCGCCGACATGGCGGTGGCGCCGGCCGACTTCGACGAAGCCTTCGTCGCCTCCGCGAAGGCGCTTGCGATCACCGGCACGCACTTCTCGCGCCCGGAAACCGCGGCGACCTGCCGGCAGGCGCTCTCCTATGCGCGCCGCAACGACGTGCGCACCGTGCTGGACATCGACTACCGCCCGGTGCTGTGGGGCCTCACCGGCAAGGCGGAGGGCGAGAACCGCTACGTCGCCGACCATGGCGTGTCCGAGCACCTGCAGGCCATCGCGGCCGAGTTCGACCTCCTCATCGGCACCGAGGAGGAGTTTCGCATCGCCGGCGGCAGCGACGACCTTACCGCCGCATTGCGCGCGGTGCGCAAGCGTTCGCCGGCCCTGCTGGTGCTCAAGCGCGGTCCGCAGGGCTGCGCGGTGCTCTCCGGTGAGGTGCCTGCGGTGCTGGAGAACGCGCCGCATTTCGCCGGCTTTCCGGTGGAGGTGATGAACGTGCTCGGTGCGGGCGACGCGTTCGCCTCCGGGTTTCTCTATGGCTGGATCCGCGGCGAGCCGATCGCCGCCTGCGCGCGCTACGCCAACGCCTGCGGCGCACTCGTGGTGTCGCGTCACGCTTGCGCGCCGTCCATGCCGACCCGGCACGAGCTGGAGTACTTCGTGGCGCATGCCGAGAGCCTCACGCCGCGGCCGGGCGAGAATCGCTTTCTCACCCGCCTGCACCGCGTCACCTCACCGCGGCCGCACTGGGATCCGGTGTTCGTGCTCGCCTTCGACCACCGGCGTCAGTTCTTCGAGCTGGCGCAGGAAGCGGGCGCGAGCGAAGCCCGTCTGCCGCGGCTCAAGCGTCTGCTGGTGGACGCGGTGGCGCGCGTGGAGGCCGAGGCGCAGCTCGCCGGCCGCATCGGCGTGCTGATCGACGACACCTACGGTGCCGATGCGCTGGACGCGGCCACGGGACGCGGCTGGTGGGTCGGACGCCCGGTCGAGCAGCCCGGCTCCAATCCGCTGGCGTTCGAGCGCGGGCGCTCCGTCGGCACGGCGCTGGTCGGCTGGCCAGCCGAGCATGTGATCAAGTGCCTGGTGTTCTACCATCCGGACGATACGGTGGACAATCGCCTGGAGCAGGAAGCGCAGCTCAAGGCGCTCTACGATGCGGCCCAGGGGTCGGGCCACGAGCTGCTGCTCGAGGTGATCCCGCCGAACCACCTGCCGGCGGGCGAGGACGTGATCGTGCGCAGCCTGAAGCGCCTGTACAACGTTGGCATCTGTCCGGAGTGGTGGAAGCTGGAGGCGCTCGACCGCGCGCAGTGGCGGGCGGTGGATGCGCTGCTCGCCGAGCGCGATCCGCACTGCCGCGGCGTGCTGGTGCTTGGCCTGAATGCGCCGCTCGAGGAGCTGAAAGCGAGCCTGGCCGAGGCGCGCGATGCGCGCACCTGCCGCGGCTTCGCGGTCGGGCGCACACTATGGGCCGACCCGGCGCGCGCCTGGCTCACCGGCGAGATCGACGACGGCGCGCTGCTGACGCGCGTGGCGGCCAACTTCACCGAGCTGATCGCCGCGTGGCCCAAGGGCGACGCCGCGGCCGGTACAGCTGCCCAAGCCGAGGCAGCTTGAGGGCGGATCATCCGGAGAGCGAGGTATGGGAGCAACACTGCGGTTGACCATGGCCCAGGCGCTGGTGCGCAAGCTCGCCTCCTACCGCGTCGAGATCGATGGGCGGAAGGTGCCTTACTGCGCCGGCGTGTGGGCGATCTTCGGCCACGGCAACGTCGCGGGCTTGGGCGAAGCGCTGTACGCGCAGCGCGAGGCGATGCCGACCTACCGCGCGCACAACGAGCAGGGCATGGCGCACGCCGCCATCGCGTTCGCCAAGGCCTGCTTCCGCCGCCGCATCATGGCCGCGACCAGCTCCATCGGCCCGGGCGCGACCAACATGCTCACGGCGGCCACGCTGGCGCACGTCAACCGCCTGCCGGTGCTGCTGCTGCCGGGCGACATCTTCGTGTCGCGCGCGCCCGACCCGGTGCTGCAGCAGGTGGAAGATTTCCACGACGGCAGCATCTCGGCCAACGACTGTTTCAAGCCGGTGTCGCGCTACTTCGACCGCATCGTCGCGCCCGAACAGCTGCTGACGGCGCTGCCGCGTGCGGTGGCGGTGATGACCGATCCCGCGTTGTGCGGTCCGGTGACGCTGGCGCTGCCTCAGGACGTGCAGGCGCAGGCCTGGGACTATCCCGCCGACTTCTTCGAGCCGGAGCAGCTCGGCTTCCGCGCGCCGCCGCCGGACGCGGGCGAGCTCGCGCGCTGCGTCTCCCTCCTGCGCGCCGCGATGCGCCCGCTGCTGATCGGCGGCGGCGGGGTGCTGTACGCGCAGGCGAGCGGCGTGCTGCGCGCCTTCGTGGAGCGCCACGGCGTGCCTGTGGCCGAGACGCAGGCGGGCAAGTCGTCGCTGCCCTGGGACCACCCGCTGCAGATGGGATCGGTGGGAGTGACGGGATCGCCCGCCGCGAACGCGCTCGCGCGCGAAGCGGACCTGGTGCTCGCGGCGGGCACGCGCCTGCAGGACTTCACCACCGGCTCGCACGCGCTGTTCCCCGCGGCCCGCGTCGTTTGCATCAACGTCAACGCCCTCGACGCGGTGAAGCTGCGCGGCGCTTCGCTGGTGGCCGACGCGGGGCTCGGGCTGGCGGCGCTGTCCGCTGGCGCGGCCTCCTGGCGCGCGGACGAGGACTGGACGGCACGCGCCAAGCGCCTCGGATCGGAGTGGCGCGCACGCATCGCGGCGCTCACCTCGCGCACGGACAAGGAGCGCGGCGACAAACTGCCTTACGACGCCGACGTCATCGGCGCGGTGCAGCGCTCGCACGCGGAGTCGCCCGAGCGGGACATCGCGGTATGCGCGTCGGGCACGCTGCCGGCCGAGCTGCACAAGCTGTGGCGTGCCGCGGTGGCCGGCGGCTACCACATGGAGTACGGCTACTCCTGCATGGGCTACGAGATCGCGGGCGGCCTGGGCGTCAAGCTGGCAAAGCCGGAGCGCGAAGTGCTGGTGCTGGTGGGGGACGGCTCCTACCTGATGATGAACAGCGAGCTGGCCACCTCGGTGATGCTCGGCCGGAAGCTGATCGTAGTGGTGCTCGACAACCGCGGCTACGGCTGCATCAACCGGCTGCAGCAGGCCTGCGGCGGCGCGCCGTTCAACAACTTGCTGGAGGATTGCCTGCACGGGCCGCAGGGATTGCCCGAGATCGACTTCGCGCTGCACGGGAAGAGCCTCGGCTGCCTGGGCGAGCATCCGCGCTCGGTGACGGAGCTCGAGCAAGCATTGAAGCGGGCGCGCGCCGCGGACCGCACCACGGTGATCGTGATCGACACCGATCCCAACCAGACCACCGACGACGGCGGCGCCTGGTGGGAGGTGGGCGTGCCGGAAGTGTCCGAGCGCGAGGCCGTGCTCGCCGCACGCGCGGCTCATGTCGAGGCGAAGAAGGAGCAACGCGCTTGAACCGAAGATTCGATGTCAGGATCGGGATCAACCCGATCGGCTGGAGCAACGACGACCTGCCGCAACTGGGCGGCGAGACCCCGCTCGAGACCGCGCTGTCCGAAGGCAGGGCGATCGGCTACGAGGGCTTCGAGCTGGGCAACAAGTTCCCGCGCGAGCCCGCCGCGCTGAAGGCCAAGCTCGGCGAGTACGGGCTGGCCTGCGTGTCGGGCTGGTACTCGGGACGGCTGGCGAAGCTCAGCGTCGAGGAGGAAATCGAGCGCGTCGCACCGCACCTGGAGCTGCTCGTTCGCAACGGCGCGAAGGTGATGGTCTATGGCGAGGTGCAGGACAGCATCCAGGGCGCGCTGGACACGCCGCTGTATAAGCGCCCTCGGTTCGCCGGCCAGGCCGACTGGCAGCGCTACGGCGAGCGGCTGACCGCTTTCGGCCGCTGGCTGCTCGGCCGCGGCTTGCGCCTC
>Ga0299906_10005730_pt1 | contig 10082 bp, 12 predicted proteins | sample RVTome_14_FD_200259 | JGI IMG/M metagenome (GOLD analysis project Ga0299906, IMG submission 200259) | Soil microbial communities from uranium-contaminated site in the Upper Colorado River Basin, Wyoming, United States - RVT145D125 (version 2) ...
GACCGACCAGCAGGTCGATGTCCTCGTCGAGTTCCTGGCGTCGCAGAGGTAGCCCATGCCCGCTCTGAACACCCCGTTCCGACAAGCCGTCGCGATCCTGGTGGGCGCGTACCTGCTCATCGACTTCGGCATCCCCTACCTGCCCCCGCTCCTGGGCGTCGCGAGCGCACCGGTACCCAACACCGTCGTGCTCCAGTACATCCTCACCGTCGCCGCGGGCGTCCTCCTCTGGGTGAGCGACAACGAGAAGCGATGGGAGGAGTTCAAGGAGCCGATCCACGAGGTCCTGGTGCTCCCCGAACGACGTGTCGCGCGCGGTGCGCTCCTCGTGATCGTTCCGCTCCTGGTGGCGTTCGTCACATTCGGCCGTGTCAGCCCCGACGTTTCCGCGCCCCCGAGCTTCCGCGCCATCCACCCCGCGCCGCCGAGCACGATTACCTTCCGCGGCGAGGTCATGCAGCTCACGGGGCTCGAGAACCCGTTACGCCACGAGGGCTCGCTGGAGGCGCACTACGAGGAGGGCGAGCGCGTCTACTATGAGAACTGCGTGGCGTGCCACGGCGACGCGCTCGACGGGCGGGGTCACTACGGTGACGCCTTCAACCCGGCGCCGCTCAACTTCCAGGACGGCGGCACCATCGCCCAGCTCACGGAGAGCTTCGTCTTCTGGCGCATCGCGCAGGGCGGCGCGGGCCTGCCCAACGAGGGCACCCCGTGGAATTCGGCGATGCCCGCTTGGGAGGAGTTTCTCACCGCCGACGAGATCTGGGCGGTGATCATCTTCCTGTACGAGCAGACGGGGTACTCGCCGCGCACGTGGGAGGAAGTGGAAGTGGAGCAAGGGGCCGAAGCGGAGGGCGGGCCATGATGCGGCCGAGCGTCGTCGTCTGGGGCGTGGCCGCACTGCTCGGGTCGGCTCCCGCTGCGCGCGCCCAGGTAGACGGGCAGGCCGTTTACGACCGGTGGTGCGCCGGCTGTCACGGCGTGGACGGAACTGGGAACGGCCCCGCGGCCCGGACGATGCTGCCCAGGCCGCGCGACTTCACGACCGCGCTCTACCAGGTCCGGACGACCGCCACGGGCGAGCTGCCGACGGACGAGGACATCCTGCACGTGATCGACGTGGGCATGCCCGGGACGGCGATGCCGGGCTGGGAGGACGTCCTGAGCAGGGCGGAGCGCGACGCGCTCGTCGAGTACCTCAAGTCCCTCTCGCGGTTCTTCCAGGGCGACGCGCCCGAGGCGCTCGACTTCGGAAGCGCCACGCGGGGCACCGACGAGGCCGTCGCGCGGGGGCGCGAGGTCTACGAGACCGTCGAGTGCTGGCGGTGTCACGGGCAGCAGGGACGCGGCGACGGCGAGTCGGCGCCCACGCTCGAGGACGACCGCGGCGTCCCGATCGTCGCGGCGGACCTCACCCAGAGCTGGACCTTCAACGGCGGGGGCACGGTCGAGGACATCTACCGGCGCCTGCGAACCGGTCTGGACGGGACGCCGATGCCCACCTTCTCGGACATCGTGGACGCGGGGGTCATCAGCGACGATGACCTGTGGGCGCTCGCGCACTACGTGCGCAGCCTGTCGCCCCAGCGCACGCCCCGGGTGCGGGAGGTCGTCGCGGCCGAGCTCCTCACGGACCGGCCGGTGCCCCAGACGATCGACGATCCGGCGTGGCAGACGGCTGACCGGTTCTACGTTCCGCTCGCGGGTCAGATCGTCGTCCGGCCGCGCTGGTTCAACCCCCGCGTCGACGGGCTGTGGGTGCAGGCGCTCCACGACGGCCAGGACGTCGCGCTGCTCGTGTCGTGGACCGATCCTTCCGAGAGCCCCGCTCCGCAGTGGGCGGACTACGCACGCCGGGTCCTCGAGGTGATGGGCCCCGACGACGAGGGCGCCGCCACCGAGCCCGGCGCGCCCGACCAGCTCGTGGTCCAGTTCCCGCAGGAGCTCTCCGAGGGGCTGGAGCGGCCGTATTTCCTGCAGGGTGACCCGCGGCGTCCCGCCTACACCTGGACCTGGCAGAGCGGCGGCGGCGGGGTTATCGAGGGCGTCGCACGCGGAATGGGCTCGGCGATTCCTCAGGCCCCGGAGGCGCAGCACCTGCGGGCCGCGGCGCAGCACGAGGACGGCCAGTGGAAGGTGTTGATCCGGAGAGGGTTGGCGACGGACGACGAGGAGGATCTCGCGCTCCCCGTGGGCCGTGCCGTCCCGATGGCCTTCCAGGCGTGGGACGGCGACAACGGCGAGCGCGGGAACCAGGGAGCGGTCAGCACGTGGTACTTCCTCTTCCTCCGGCAGCGCACCCCGAGGGCGGTCTACGTCGCCCCTCCGGTCGCCCTGGCGCTCACGCTCGCTTTTGGGGTATTACTCATACGCCAGACCCAGCGCTCGGCCGGCGCCGGTGGCCGCAGTGGGCCTGGCGAATCCGCGCAATTTGAAGCAAGCACTTCGACTGAGGATGGAGGGATCCGATGAGTGAGAGACCTTTCGGAACGCGCTACGCTCTGGTCGCGGTCGCGCTGCTCGTAGCGGCGGGCTGCGGGGGCGGCGAGCCCGGGGGCGAAGCAGGCGGTGGCGAAGCGGCCCCGATGGAGTCGCCCGTCGATCCGGCGACCGCGGGCCACGTGTCCGCGGCGGTCACATTTTCCGGCACCGCCCCGACGACAGCCCCGATCAACATGTCGTCGGAGCGGGTGTGCGCGGAGAAGCACGCCACGCAACCGACGGAGCAGTCCTTCGTGGCGGGTCCGAACGGCGGGCTCGCCAACGTCTTCGTCTACGTGAGGGAAGGTCTCGGAGACCTGCAGTTCCCGACCCCGAGCGCCGCGGTCGTGCTCGACCAGGACGGCTGCGTCTACGATCCGCACGTCCTCGGCGCCCAGGTCGGTCAGAGCCTGACGATCCGCAACTCCGACGGGATCCTCCACAACATCAAGGCTTCGCCCTCGGAGAACCGGCCGTTCAACGTGAGCCAGCCGGTGAACATGGACACGAACCGGTCCTTCAGCGTGCCGGAGGTCATGATCCCCGTGCAGTGTGACGTGCACAGCTGGATGAACGCCTACATCGGTGTGGTCGAGCACCCGTACTACGCCGTCAGCGACGCGAACGGCTCGGTGTCGCTCGAGGGACTGCCGCCGGGCGATTACGTCGTCGAGGCGTGGCACGAGCGATACGGGACCATGAGCACCAACGTGACGGTCGCGACCGGCCAGACCGCGGAGATCTCGTTCGAGTTCACCGACGAGATGGCCGGTTCCTACGTGCCGATCGGCGCGCCGATCGATCTGTTCCACCCGGACGGCCACCGCGGGGTGGATCATCCGTAGGCCCACCGCGGTCGCCCCACCTGGCCGGAGAGACCAATGAACTGGAGCTGGATGCTCCCGGAGAGCTTCTCGACCTTCGGCGGAGAGGTCGACGCGATCTACTACGTGATCCTGTGGGTCACCGGGATCGTCTTCGTGATCACCGAGGGCCTGCTCGTCTACTTCGTCGTGCGCTACCGGCACAAGGAGGGGCGCAAGGCCACCTTCGACCACGGGAGCACCAGGGTGGAGGTCGCCTGGACGCTGGCGCCGCTCTTCATCGTCATCGGCCTCGGCGTCGCGAGCAAGGGCGTCTGGGATCGGATGAAGCGGGACGTCCCGGACGGCGCCCTGGAGATGATCGTCACCGCCCAGCAGTTCGAGTGGCACGCCACGTACGCGGGCGCGGACGGGGTGCTCGGGACCGACGACGACTTCACGCTCGTCAACGAGCTCCACGCCCCGGAGGACCGTCCCGTCCTGGTGTACCTGCGGTCCAACGACGTGCTCCACTCGTTCTTCCTGCCCGAGATGCGGGTCAAGCAGGACGCCGTGCCGGGGCAGGAGATCCGGGCCTGGTTCGAGGCCGTCCAGCCCGGCGACTACACGCTGGGATGCGCCGAGCTCTGCGGGACCGGGCACACCACGATGAACGGCACGCTCACCGTGCACACGCAGGCGGACTACGACACGTGGGTGGCCGGCCAGGTCGCCCAGCAACAGTGACGCGCGGGGCCCCGAGAATGGACCACCTCCACGACCGGAACGCGAGATGAGCACGACGCAACACGACATGGTGAACAGGGCGGAGGCCGGTGGGCACCACGACCACCACGAGCCGCCCTTCATCCGGAAATACATCTTCTCGACCGATCACAAGACGATCGCGAAGCAGTTCATGTTCGTGAGCCTGTTCTTCCTGGTCGTCGGAGGGCTGCTCGCGACCCTGATGCGCTGGCAGCTCGGGTTCCCGAGCCAGCCGATGCCGGGCGGCGGGGTCTTCCCGGACGCGATGATGGCGCCGACCCCGGGGGGCGCGATCATGTTGCCCGAGTTCTACAACTCGCTGGTGACGATGCACGGCACGATCATGATCTTCTTCGCGATCATGCCGCTCCTGGTCGGCCTGTTCGGCAACCTGCTCATCCCGCTCCAGATCGGGGCTCCGGACATGGCGTTCCCGCGCCTCAACATGGCGTCGTTCTGGCTGGCGGTGCCGGCCGGCATCCTCATGCTGGCGAGCTTCGCCGTGGAAGGAGGCGCGGCCGGCGCCGGGTGGACGTCGTACGCGCCGCTGAGCGCCTCGGGCGAGTACACGGGAGTGTACCTCGGGCAGCAGCTCTGGCTGGTCAGCCTTGCCGTCCTCGGCTTCTCGTCGCTCGCCGGCGCGGTCAACTACATCTCGACGGTCATCAACATGCGCGCGCCGGGCATGACCTGGTTCCGCATCCCGCTCGCGACCTGGGCGCTCTTCATCACCGCGGTCCTGGTCCTGCTCGCGATGCCGATCCTGGCCGGCGCGCTCATCATGCTGCTCTTCGACCAGACGATCGGAACGGCCTTCTTCCTGCCCGAGTTCGACGGCGAGCCGCTCCTCTGGCAGCACCTCTTCTGGTTCTTCGGGCACCCCGAGGTCTACATCCTGATCCTGCCGGCGATGGGCATCGCGTCCGAGGTCATCTCGAACCGGGCCCGCAAGCCGATCTTCGGCTACCACTCGATGGTGCTCGCGATCATCGCCATCGCGTTTCTGGGCTGGATCGTGTGGGGGCACCACATGTTCCAGAGCGGCATGAACCCGATGCTCGGCACGTCGTTCATGATCTCCACGATGGCGATCGCCGTCCCGTCGGCGATCAAAACGTTCAACTGGCTGGCGACGCTCTGGAAGGGCGACCTCCACCTCGACTCGCCGATGCTGTACGCGATCGCGTTCGTATCGCTCTTCATCATCGGGGGCCTGTCGGGGGTGTACATGGCCTCGACGCCGGTCGACGTCTACATCCACGATACGTACTTCATCGTCGCGCACATCCACTACGTGCTCTTCGGCGGAAGCCTGTTCGCGATCTTCGCGGGGATCACGTTCTGGTACCCGAAGATGTTCGGCCGGCTCATGAACGAGCGGCTGAACAAGATCCACTTCCTGCTGACGTTCGTCTTCTACAACCTCGTGTTCTGGCCGATGCACAACCTGGGGCTCCAGGGCATGATGCGCCGAATCTACGACTTCACGCAGTACGAGTACCTGCAGCCGCTCCAGCCGATGAACCGCTTCATCACGATCTGCGTGTTCATCCTGGTGGCGTCGCAGTCTCTCTACGCGATCAGCTTCTTCTGGAGCCTGTTCAAGGGCGAGAAGGCGACCAACAACCCGTGGAACTCGAACGGTCTCGAGTGGACCGTGCCCTCGCCCCCGCCGCACGGGAACTTCGCCGAGATGCCGGTCGTCTACCGGGGTCCGTACGAGTACAGCTCGCCCGAGTCGGACACCGACTTCCTGCCGCAGACCACACCGCCGAGGGACCGGCCCGCACCCGCGCCGGTGCCCACTCCCCAAGGAGCCTGACAGATGACGACGCACGCCGCCGCCGTCGGCCGGGCGCCCATGCCCGGAATGGAGGTCTACAACCTCAAGCTGGGCATGTGGGTCTTCCTCCTCTCGGAGGTGATGTTCTTCACGGGCCTCATCGGGTCGTACATCATTCTGCGCTTTGCGCACCCCGAGCACTTCGCGCAGCCCGGTGTGGTGCTGAACGTGCCGCTGACCGCGTTCAACACCTTCATCCTGATCTGCTCCAGCGTTACGATGGTCAAGGCGTTCGCGGCCATCGAGCAGGGCGACCAGAAGGGGCTCAAGCGGTGGCTGCTCGCCACGATCGCGCTCGGGACCCTCTTCGTCGGCGTGCAGGTGGTGGAGTACACCGTCCTCGCGAGCGAGGGTTTCGTGCCGATGGCCGAGGCGTACCACGCGATCGGCCGGGGCAACCCGCACGACGGCCCGGCGCTGGGAGGCCCGCTCTACGGAGCGACGTTCTACACGATGACGGGGTTCCACGGGACGCACGTGACGATCGGCGTGCTCTGCATGTGGTTCGTGCTCTGGCGCGCATCGAAGGGCGCGTACACCGCGCAGAGCTACGGGGGCGTGGAGATCATGGGTCTCTACTGGCACTTCGTCGATCTCGTGTGGATCATTCTCTTCACGATCGTCTACCTCATCTAGCGAGCCGGCACTCGGAGCACGCGAACAAGGAGCGCGCATGGAAACAGAGGCTCGGCACAAGCATCCCCCGTATATGTTGGTGTGGGGCGTGCTCTTCGTGCTCACGATGGTGGAGGTGTTCTACGCCTTCATGGACATCCCCAAGGTCTACATCGCGGTGGGGCTGATCATCATGGCCGTCTGGAAGGCGCTGCTCGTCGCGCTCTACTACATGCACCTCCGCTTCGAGCCGAAGCGCCTGTGGGTCCTTGCCGCGTCGCCGCTCCCGCTCGTCGTGATCCTCCTCACGTTCGTGCTCTTCGAGAACTTCTGACCCGGTCGGCTCGCCAACGCCCATGTCCCTCATCAGCTTCCATCGCTTCTTGATCGTGACGGCGATCGTGTTCTGCCTCGGATTCGGCCTGTGGGAGTTCAACTCGATCGGGTCCGGGGGGGGCACGGGAGCAGTGATTCTGGGCTCGGTGTTCACGCTCCTCGGTATCGGGCTGAGCGTCTATCTGAGGCAACTGGCGCGCTTCCTGGGGTACGAGGACGATCGCTCCGTGCCTCGCTGATACCGGTCACGCGTGATCCGGGATGGAGCGTCGTTGACGGTCGTCATCGTGTTGGCGGCCGTCGGGGTGATCCTGGTAGCGACGACGTTGCGGGCGCCGGAGATGCCGAGCTACCCGCCGACGCCCCCGGCACCGGTCGAGGTCGGCGCGAAGAAGGTGGGTTCCATCACCGTCACCGTGGACGCGTCCGCCGGCGACGAGTGGGTCTACTTCGACTTCTCACGTGGCTCGGTGGTCGAATCACCGGGACCGTGGGAGTGGGACCTGGCGTTCCGGCGGCACCGCATCATCGCCAACGGCGGGCCGGGCTTCGCAGGGGCGGGAGGCGTGCTTCCATTGCCCGGGGCGCACTTCGACTCGGTGGCCGCGGTGCCGAAGACCGGCTACGTCGTCGCGCGTGCCGAAGGGGATTCGCTGAACTCGGCGCTCGAGCGCTGGTATGACTATAGCTGGACGAGCCACGTCCTGAAGCCGAAGCAAGTCGTCTACGCCCTGCGCACCGCCGACGGACGGTACGCCAAGCTCCAGATCCTAGGCTACTACTGTCCGGGCGCGCGCGCCGGCTGCCTGACCCTCCGCTACGTGTATCAGGGCGCAGGCGGAGCCGACGTAGGGACACCATGAATCAACGCGAGATGCATCGTCGAAAGATCCGGCGACACACGAGTCGGCCCGCCTGCCTCACCGCCGTCGTCCTGCTCGCATGCGGTGTGCCTGCGGACGGGGGCCGTGTGGGTGAGCTCCGGGGGACGCCGATGCACACCCCGATCCCGAAGCCCGATCTCGTGTTGACCGATACCGAAGGCCGTCGGTTCAGTCTGCGCGACGAGACCGAGGGCCAAGTAACGCTGGTTTTCTTCGGCTACACGCATTGTCCGGACGTCTGCCCGATCCAGATGGCGACCCTCGGAGCGGCGTTCGGGGACCTGAGTCCCGAGCTTCGCAGCCGAATCGAGGTGATCTTCGTCTCGACCGACCCGGAGCGGGACACCCCCGAGCGACTGCGGAGCTGGTTGGACGGGTTCGACAAGGCCTTCGTGGGGCTGCGCGGCTCGATCGAGCAAATCAACGAGGCGCTGTCCTCCATGATGCTGCCCGGAGTGGCCATGATGCCTGCCGAGTCCCACGGTGAACCGGTGATCGGACACCCCGCCGCGGTGCTGGCCTTCGGCCCCGACGGCCTGGCGCGGATCCGCTACGGCTTCGGTGTCCGGCGCTCCGACTGGTCACACGACCTGCCGTTGCTCGTAAGCCCGTAGGGACCGTGCCCGCCATCCAGTGGTGGTGCTTCGCTCAGCAGGAGGCGTGGAGTTGGACGTGGCGACCCCTCGTCGGCGTGTGGGTCGTCATCGGGCTCCTGGCATGGGCGTACCGTCGACTGCTCTCCGGCGTGGACCCCGGCGCCGAGCCGGAGAGCGTCGGACGGTGGCGGAGGGCGTCATTCGCCTCGGCGCTCTTCCTCCTCTGGGCTTCCCTTGACTGGCCACTGGGCCCGTTGGGGGCGAGCTACCTGGCGAGCGTGCACATGGTGCAGTTCCTGGCCGTGGGGGTGGCGGCACCGGCCCTCCTGCTCCTGGCGCTACCACGGGCGGCGTTCGAGGCGCTCAGGGCCCGGCCACGTACCCTGGGGCTCGTCGAAGCCGTCACCCAGCCCGTGGCCGCGTTCTTCATCTTCAACATCGCCATGACGACATCGCACTGGCCGGGTGTCGTGGACGGGCTCATGCCAACCCAGGCCGGCTCGTTCCTCCTCGATCTGGTCTGGTTTGCGGCAGGGCTCGTGTTCTGGTGGCCCCTGGTGGCGCCTGTTCCCGAGCGGGCCGGCTTCCAACCGATGGGCAAGATCGCGTACCTGGCGCTCAACGCGATCCTGATCCGGCCCCCGTTCGCGATGATGATCTTCAGCGAGCACCCGATCTATTCGATTTACGAGCTGGCACCGCCTGTGGCGGGTGATCCGTTGGACGACCAGCAGTTTGCGGGGGTGATCATGGAGATCGGGCTGGCATGGATCATGTTCTCGGGCGTCGTCGTGGTCTTTGACCGCTGGAGGCGATCGGAAGCGGCGGGTGCGTCATGAGAGCGCCGTGGCGTCCGGCGCACCCGGGACTCGTCGGGAATCCCCTAGCTAGGCTACTCCGGCTTCTGCCCGGCGAGGGCACGTAGGTGACCAGGTGCAGCGTCGTGCCCCGCTGGCCGTTCACGTCGAGCAACGCGTAGTCGAACGTCGGGCGACCCCCTTCCGCGTGGTCGTAGACCTTCAGGATGCGGGTCGAGAGCCGGTAGCTCGCACTTTTACATCGCAACAGAACGTAGAGACGACATGACAGATCCGAGCTCGCTTTCCCGCACGACTTTCTCGCCAGACCGAATGACGCGGTGAGATCGTCCAGCCGTTCGACGACGCCGAGCCGAGCACATGCGGTCGGGTTCGTGTCGGGCCGCCTTGGCTCGTTGGCGTCCTTCGCCGCGCGCCCCTGCCCCTGCACGAAGCGCCGGTACGGCACCAACAGCAACAGCTTCGTCGCGGTCGTCGAGTTCGCAGACCGCGTGCGGGCCCGTGCCGTCACCGCCGGTGGACTAGGCTTAGGCCCGGACCCGGGCGCCGCATGGCGCGTGAGGTGACCCTCGTTACGGAGCCGCTGGAGGCGAGGCTTGAAACCGTCACTCAGGCTGGTGCGGAGGCGGTGTCCTAATTCCGCCGTCCCGTGCGTCATGGCGATATCCAACACCATTACTCGATTCGTGGGAGGTGCTGAAAATGAGCGACTTTCTTCTGATCTACCAAGGCGGCGATCCGACGTGGATGGAGACGAGGACGCCCGAGGAGGTCCAGCGCGTGATGGGGGAATGGGGTGCGTGGTTCAAGGAGCTCGAGACCTCGAGCCACCTCCGCAATCCGGGCGCCGCGCTGGCCCCTGGGGGCGCGGTGTTGCGCTCCAACGGCAAGCGGATCCAGACCGATCAGGCCCTGCCGGAGGTGAAGGAGCTGAT
>Ga0299906_10005731_pt1 | contig 10081 bp, 9 predicted proteins | sample RVTome_14_FD_200259 | JGI IMG/M metagenome (GOLD analysis project Ga0299906, IMG submission 200259) | Soil microbial communities from uranium-contaminated site in the Upper Colorado River Basin, Wyoming, United States - RVT145D125 (version 2) ...
AGGCCTCGAGCGCGTGACAGCCGTTCTACAAGGTGTAGACTCGAACTACAAGACGGACTTGTTCGTGCCGCTGATCGAGCGTGGTGTCGAAGTCGTTGGCCGGGATTACGTCTACGAGTCGCCGGAAGGCGTTTCGTACCGCGTGCTCGCGGACCACGCGCGATCCGTCTCGTTCCTCCTGGCGGATGGGGTACTTCCATCGAATGAGGGCCGGGGCTACGTGCTGCGCCGTATCCTTCGCCGCGCCGTGCGCCACGCCTGGCTGCTCGGCCAGCGCGAGCCGACGCTCGTGCATGTCGCGGATCGTCTGGTTGATGTGATGAGTGGGCCGTACCCCGAGCTGGGCAGGCAGCGCCAATCCATCCTCGAGGCGATTCGCGAAGAGGAGCAGCGCTTCCTCGACACCATCGACTCCGGGATGGAACGGATGGCGCAAGTCGCGCCTGCGCTGGCGCCATCGAAGACGGCGGCGATCGAGAGAGGCGAGTCGGACGCGCCCGTGATTTCGGGCGAGGAGGCGTTCCGCCTGCACGACACGTTCGGGTTCCCGCTGGACCTGACCGAGCTGATCGCGCGCGAACGCGGATATCGCGTCGATGTCGCCGGCTTCGACAGAGCGCTCGAGGTGCAGCGCGAACGCTCGAGGTCGGATCGTCGTGCGACGGGGACGGCTGCCGAGGATCTGCCTGGTTCGGATTGGAAACAGCTCGAGGCGGGCGCCAGCCAGGAATGGGTTGGCTACGACGAACTCGATGTCGAATCGGAAGTCATCGCGTACCGCCAGGATATGGAACGCGCCGCACTCATCCTCCGCCGCAATCCGTTCTACCTGGAAGCGGGCGGCCAGATCGATGACACGGGCATCATCGAAGGCCCGGGCTGGCAGCTCGATGTCGATGATGTTCGACGTGATGGTGGCCGCACCGTTGTGGTCGGCAAATTCGAAGGTGATGCAATCAACGCGACCGGGCCGATACCCGTGCATGCGCGCGTCGATCGCGGCCTGCGCAAGGACACGCAACGGAATCACACGGCAACGCATCTCCTGCACGCGGCGTTGCGTGAACATCTCGGGATGCATGTCGCACAGAAGGGCTCGCTCGTGGCGCCGGACCGGTTGCGCTTCGACTTTTCGCATCCGCGCCCGCTGACGACCGAGGAGATTCGCACGATCGAGGAGAGGGTCAACGAAGGCATATTCGCTGATTATCCAGTCAACACAGAGCAGATGCCGTATGATGCGGCCGTTGCGCAGGGCGCGATGGCGCTGTTCGGCGAGAAGTACGGTGATGTCGTGCGTGTGGTCCGGGTGGACGGCGTCAGCACCGAGCTGTGTGGCGGCTGTCACGTGCGCACGACGGGCGACATTGGCCAGTTCCGCGTGTTGAGCGAGAACGGAGTCGCGGCCGGGATCCGGCGAATCGAGGCCATCACGGGGTCGAGGGCGTACCGCCACGCCGTCGAGCGGGACGCACTACTGGCCGAGACCGCGACCGTTCTCAAGACGACGCCGGAGGCCGTGCCCCGCCGCCTCGAGCAACTGACGGAGGAGAACCGGGAGCTGCGCAAGCAGCTCGAAAAAGCACGTGAGGCAGGTGGTCGCGACCAGGTCACGGAACTGCTGGCAACGGCTGTCTCGATCGACGGTATTCGGCTGGTGACGGCCGAGATCGATGCGCCCGATCCGGAGGAACTTCGCTCCCTGGGCGACCGTCTGCGCGAGCGGCTCGGCAGCGGTGCCGCCGTTCTCGCCGGCAAAAGCGAATCGCGCGTGGCCCTGCTCGTCGTCGTGACGGATGATCTGCCGGGCCGCGGTGTTCGGGCGGACCGGCTGGTTCGCGAAATCGCGGCGTTGACGGGAGGGTCGGGAGGCGGCCGGCCGCATATGGCACAGGGCGGGGCCGGCGATGCTGCGCGCGTCGCGGATGCGCTCGCCCGGGCCCCCGAGATCGTGCGCTCACTGGTAGGGACGTGAGCACCTGCCGCGGCAGAGCAGCATTCAGGATCGCGTGATGCAGGATCGCTCTGCCCGGATGACGACGCGAGCCGCACGCTCCTGGCTCTCTCCTCGCCTTCACGATGTGCCCGACTCGTTGCGCGCGCGCATGCGCTCGGCGATCAGCAGAGAGTCGCACGAAGTCGAGACCGTGTCAGGCGCGCTGCTCAATGCTGCGATGAGCTGCATGGACGAAGCGCTTGCGCTGGGCAATGCGCGCGTTGCCGCAGGCCAGCTCCTGGCCGCGGACGCGCTGTTGACGGCCGCGTGTGAGGCAGCGGCCGAGAATGGCGATGCTGTAGCTTTCGCAGACCGTGCGTGCATCGCCCTGGCGCAGCGATTGGACGGCGCTGAATGAATCAGCATGAGGCGCACGTCAGCCAATACTTGCACGGTCTGGCGGAGCTCGCGCGGCGCGTTGCCGAGGATCATTCCGAAGCAATCGCGGCGATCGTCACATTGACCGTCAACGCTTTCGAACGCGGCAACAAGTTGATGTTCTGCGGCAACGGCGGCTCGGCTGCGGATGCGCAGCATCTCGCAACGGAGTACGTCGTACGGTTCCGGGCGGACCGGCGCGCGCTGCCGGCAATCGCGCTCACGACGGATACATCGTTGCTGACGGCGGCGGCCAATGACTACGGCTTTTCACGCGTGTTCGCGCGTCAGGTGGCATCTCTCGGCAGGAGCGGCGATCTGCTTTTTCTGCATTCGACGTCTGGCGAATCCGCGAACCTTCTCGAGGCCGCCCGCGAAGCCAGAGCACACGGCGTCGTGACCGTTGCCATGCTGGCGCGCGGCGGTGGTGCACTGCGCAGCGAGGTCGATCACGCGATTGTGTTGCCCACCGATGACGGCGCACACGCGCAGGAACTGCATCTCGCGATCGGTCACGTGATCTGCGAGCAGGTGGAGTCATGGCTGCGCAGCGCGCCGGACCCGCAGTAACGCCTGGCCCGGTTGCGCTCGCCGCGCTGGAGGCTGCACGGACAGCGGAACGCGAGCAAACGCTCTATTACCGCGCACTCGCCGGTCTTGCGGAAGAGGCGGACGACGCCGAGACGGCGGAACGGATCAACGGCCTGCTTGCGGACGAGCAGCACCACTATTCCCGTTTGTCCGCGCGCATGATGGAAGCCGGTCACGTACCGGCGGAAGGCGGGGCAAGTGGCAGCCGGCCGGTAACACTGGCCGGCTGGGAAGGCTTCGCGCGGGAACGAGAGCGGAGCGAGATCGTGCGGTATGAAGCACTGCTTCGCCTCGATCTCGATGCGCGCACGCAAACCATGGTCGAGGAGATTCTCGCGTCCGAGCGCCGGCATGCACGCGAGCTCGGCGGAAAGTGGATGGGAGCTTGAGGGGCCTTGATCTGAACGGCAAACGCGCTCTTGTCACGGGTGCATCGCGTGGCGTGGGCCGGGCAACGGCAAGGATGCTGGCGGAGGCCGGCGCACACGTCGGCATCTGCTATCGTACACGGTCCGCGGCGGCGAACGAACTCACGGATGAGCTGCGTGGCATGGGCGTGAAGACGTGGTCGTTCGGTGGAGACCTTGCTCAGCCAGAGGTTGTTCGGGATCTCGAAGCACGCTGTATGGCGGAGTTCGATGGCCTCGACATCTTCATCGGCAACGCGGGAATCTGGCCGCCGCAGGATGTGCCGATCGCACAGATGGAGGATCTTCAATGGCGCGAAACCATCGCTGCCAACCTCGATGCGGTTTTCTATACGACACGAGCTGCGGCACGAATGCTCGCGGATGACGGGCGTATCGTGCTCGTCAGTTCGACCGCCGGTCAGCGTGGGGAAGCAGGTCACGCCGATTACGCGGCTTCCAAGGGTGCGATCATTTCCATGGTGAAGGGCATCGCCATCGAGCTGGCGCCACGGGGCATCACGGTGAACTGTGTTGCGCCGGGCTGGATCGACACGGAGATGGCGGCGCTGCCTTACGCCGCCGGCGGGCGCTCACGGATTGAAGCGGGGATTCCTCTTGGCCGCGTTGCGAGTGCAGAGGATGTGGCCGGACCGATCGTCTTCCTGTGCACCGGGCTGGCGCGCCACATCACGGGAGAAATCCTGAACGTCAACGGCGGATCCATCCTCTGCGGCTGATCGTGCCGCAACCGAACGCACTCCTGCCGCCAGCGGCCGTTGTCGAGATCGCAGAGCGCCTGCGCAAACACGGGCATTCGGCCTGGGCAGTCGGCGGCGCCGTTCGCGATGCGCTGCTTGGTGTTGGCCACGGCGATTGGGACCTCGCGACCGACGCGCGGCCGGAGGAAGTCCGCCGCATCTTCCGGCGCACCGTCCCGATCGGCATCGAACATGGCACGGTTGGCGTTCTCGCTCGAGACGGTGTCATGTATGAAGTGACGACATTCCGCCGGGACGTCGAAACGTTCGGCCGCCACGCGGTCGTGGCATTCGCCGATACCATCGAGGAAGATCTCTCGCGTCGCGATTTCACGATCAACGCGATTGCGTGGAACCCGCTCGATGACAGCCTGCTCGATCCGCACGGGGGACTCCAGGATCTCGAGAACCGACGCCTTCGCACCGTTGGGCACGCACCGGATCGGATCGCCGAGGATTACCTGCGCGTCCTTCGGGCGCTCCGTTTTGCCGGTCACTACGATCTCGAAATCGACAGCGAAACGTGGGCGGCGATCTGTGCCGCGGTTCCGCAGCTCCATCTTCTATCGGCCGAGCGCGTGCGCGAAGAGCTGAGCAAAGTCCTGGCGCGCACACGCCGCGCCTCGACATCTCTCGAGCTTTACGCGAAGAGCGGCGTTCTCGTCGCGCTCTTCCCCGAGCTTGCCGCGACGCGGGGTGTCGAAGTGCCCAATACGGGCGCGGACGCGTGGGCTTTCGCGCTCGCGGCAACGGACGCCGTTTCACCCCGCCACGTACTCTTGCGTTATGCAGCGCTGCTTCATGCCGTGGGCCTGCCCATCGCGCGCACGCGCGATCCGTTGCGGGGCGGGTGGCGCGTGACGGGTCACGAGACGATTGGGGCGCGCAAGGCGGAAGACGTAATGCGCAGGTTGCGGTCGTCGAACGCGGACACGGAGCGAGTCGTATGTCTTGTCATGCGACAGTCCGACCTGTTTCCTCCCGATGCGCCTGACGCCGGTATTCGCCGGTGGCTGGCCGACGTTGGGCCGGGGCTGGTTCACGATCTCTTTCGATTGCGTATCGCATTCTATCGCGCTCATCCCGTCAAGCGCGGCGAGCGGGACCTCCTGGAGCGGTGGCAGAAAGCACATCGTGTGATGCTCGCACACCCGGTGCTCACACTCGATGGCCTGGCGATTGATGGAGACGACCTCAAGCAGCTTGGCCTCGTACCGGGACCGCGTTTCGGCGAGATCCTGCGCGTACTGCTCGCCCGCGTGATCGACACGCCCGAGTTGAATACGCGCGCTGCATTGCTCGAGCGGATCCGTATCGAAGGGCTCGACACGTGACCGGTCTGTTGTTTGCCGCGATCGCGTCCCTTGCCGACCTGGCCGGGGGGGCGCTCGTCCTGCTCCGGCCGTCCAGGGATCGTCGGATCCTCGCCATGCTCGTCGGGTTCGGCGCCGGCTTCATGCTCGCCGTCGCCATTCTCGACATGGTACCGGAGGCGCTGGCCATTGATGGCGGGCTGATCGCCGTACTCGTGGGTTATCTCGTCGTCCATTTCACGCAGCACGCGCTCACACCGCATTTCCATTTTGGCGAAGAAACGCACGCGGAAGCAATGGTCTCGCCCGGCATCGGCGTATGGGCGCTGGTCGGTCTGGTGCCGCATTCGTTTTTCGATGGTGTTGCGATCGCGAGCGGGTTCCTTCATTCGGTCGAGCTGGGCGGGCTCGTCTTTACGGCAATTCTCCTTCACAAGGTGCCAACGGGCGTTTCCCTTGCCAGCATCATGCTGGCGAGCGGGAACTCCCGGCGCGGTGCGCTCATCGCCTTGTTGGCCATCGCTGCCGCCACGATCCTCGGAGCGCTGGTGACACCGGCGATCGCGCTGCTCGCCTATTGGGGGCTCGCGCTGGCCGCTGGGGTCACCATCTATGTCGCGGCATCAAACCTGATCCCGGAGACGCAACACGAGGGAAGCTGGTCAGCGCAGGGCGGCGTTCTGGCGGGCGCACTCGTGTTCTGGATCGTACGCTTGTTTCTCGAGGGCGGATGAACGAACCGGATCTGTTCGGTCACGCGGAACCATTGCCGCGGAATGCTGCGCCAGACGATGATGCGGACGCGCCGCTGGCTGCACGCATGCGGCCGCGCACGCTCGATGATTTCGTCGGACAGGAACACCTTCTGGCGCCGGGCCGTGCGCTGCGTGAACTGATCGAGAAGGACGAGATCGGCAGTGTGCTGTTGTGGGGCCCGCCCGGAACCGGAAAGACAACGCTTGCACGCATTATCGCGCAGCGTACGGCATCGACGTTCGTGCCGTTCAGTGCAGTGACAGAGGGCGTGGCGCGCGTTCGTGAGATCATCGCGGAAGCGCGCACGCGCCGCCAGGCCAGCGGCCGCCGCACGATTCTCTTCTGCGATGAGATCCATCGTTTCAACAAGGCTCAGCAGGACGCATTCCTGCCGCACGTCGAGGCCGGCGTTGTCTCGCTCATCGGTGCCACGACGGAGAATCCGTCATTCGAGGTGATCGGTGCGCTGCTCAGCCGGTCACGTGTGTTCGTGCTTCAGCCGCTCGGCGATGAGGACATTGAAACGATTCTCCGGCGTGCGCTCGCGGACGCCGTGCGCGGCCTCGGAGCTCAGAGCATCGAGATCGATGACGATGCGCTGAGCACCATTGCAAGGGAATCGGATGGCGATGCGCGGCGCGGGTTGACCGCGCTCGAGACCGCGGCGACACTCGCATCCGACGGTCACATCGATGCGCGCATTGCGCGTGAGGCGCTGCAACTGCGTTTCGCCCACCACGACAAGGGTGGGGATCAGCACTACGACATGCTGTCCGCATATCACAAGTCGTTACGCGGCAGTGATCCGCAGGCAGCGGTCTACTGGATGGCACGCATGATCGAGGGTGGTGCGGATCCGCGCACGTTGTTCCGGCGCGCTCTGGCAATGGCTGCCGAGGACATCGGACTTGCAGACCCGAACGCGCTTCAGATGGCGGTTGCCGCACGGCAGGCATTCGATGTGCTCGGTCCTCCCGAGGGCTACCTGCCGCTGGCCGAGATGACGATCTACCTCGCGACGGCGCCCAAATCGAACGCCTCGTACATGGCTCTCGCGGAGGCGCTCCGGGCGGCACGCGATACGCCGGCGGCACCGGTGCCCCTCCACATCCGCAACGCGCCCACACCCCTGATGAAACAACTGGGTCACGGGGCGGGATATCGTTACGCGCACGACTTCGAAGGCAGCTACGCCTCCCAGGAGTACCTGCCGGACGCACTGCGCGGACGCACCTTCTACAGCCCGGGGTCGATGGGCTTCGAGGCACGCATCGCCGAGCGCATGGCCTGGTGGGAAGCGCGCAAGCGGGAAGACGCCGGGGAGCCGCGTGGAACAGCGACGGGCGAGGACGGTACGGAATAGCCGGCGAAGGGGAGGTCGGAGCGGCGTGTCGAATCAACGAAAATTCGCGGGTTTCCTGCTGGCGGCTCTGTCGCTGGTCGGCTCGTCGTGTGCCCTGGCGTTCCAGCAGCCTGTCGTTCGGCTGGACGGCCTGCGCCTGGGGGCGGTCGGTCTGACGGGTGGCACCGTCTATGCGCGTGTGCTGGTTGCCAACCCGAACCGCTTCGCTCTGGCAGCGGACGGGCTGGAGTACGATTTCGAGCTGGGCGACCCCACGCGAGATGATGGCTGGGTCCGTCTGGCGGACGGAGTATTCGATGGAGACTTGCGCGTCGAAGCGCGCGACAGCGCGTTCGTCGAGGTGCCAATCGATTTTCGCTTCGAAGGTCTTGGTACTGCGATGCGTTCGGTCATGCAGTCCGGCACGATCGAGTATCGCATGACAGGAACAGTCAAGGTCGTGAACCCTGTTCGGCGCGCGGTCCCCTACCGTCGCGCCGGCAGCGTCTCGTTGCAGCGTGGGCGCTAAACCCCCGCGGCATTCGCCGGCACCCGCACAGCGCGCCGATCGAGCCAATCAGGATGGCCCGGAGGGACGCGATGACCAGGTACGGAGGAGCGCTGTTAACGGCCTGTTCGAGACGGCGCCGGAGCAGGAGCGCGTCATCCTCGTATCCGCGCCGGTTCGAACCGTTGCCCTGCGCGAAGTCGAGGAGCATCTCGAAGAGCTGGCACAGTTGACGGACACGGCCGGGGCCGCCGTGCATGGCACGCTGACACAGCGAATCGATGCGCCGCATCCACGCTTCTACATCGGCGAAGGCAAAGTCGGCGAGTTGAAAGACCTCGTCAGCGCACGCAATGCGGGGCTCGTCATCATCGACGAAGAATTGTCGCCATCGCAGGGCCGGAATCTCGAGCAGCGGCTCGGTACCCGGATCATGGATCGCGCCGAACTGATCCTCGACATATTTGCAACGCGCGCGCGCACGGCGGAAGCACAAATGCAGGTCGAGCTTGCGCAGCTCGAATACATGCTGCCGCGCCTGAAACGAATGTGGACACACCTTTCGCGTATTCGCGGAGGTATCGGCTTTCGTGGTCCGGGAGAAACGCAGTTGGAAACGGACCGCCGGCTGATCGGTCGCCGTATCCGCGATCTGCGCCGCAAGCTCGCCGGTGTTTCGCAACAGCGTGCAACACGCCGGAAGTCGCGCTCCGGGGAGTATCGAGCCGCCCTCGTCGGCTACACGAATGCAGGGAAGAGTTCTGTCTTGCGAGCGCTCTCCGGGAGTGATCTGTTCGTCGAGGACCGGCTGTTCGCGACGCTCGATCCGGCAACGCGCGCCGTCGACCTCGCGCCCGGCGCTCGCATCCTCGCCACGGACACGGTCGGTTTCATTCGGCGTTTGCCGCATCACCTCGTCGCATCGTTCCGCGCGACTCTCGAGGAGGCTGTCGATGCCGACGTGTTACTGCACGTCATCGACGGCTCCCATCCCGGCTGGGAAGAACAGAAGGAAGTCGTCGAAGGCGTGCTCGCGGATCTCGATCTGGCCAATCGCCCCGTCCTGCTCGTATTCAACAAGACGGATCGGCTGACGCATGGTGAGGAACAGGCCCTGCGTGAACGTGTCGCCGCGCTCTATGCCGGCCCTGCGGTATTCGTGTCGGCCGTGGCGTCGGACGGACTTGCAGAACTTCGCGAATGGTTGTTGCGCGAATTTCGGGCGCGCCGTCCGGCCGTCCACGTCGAGATTCCGGCCGAGGACGGTGAAAGCCTCGCCGTCGTCTATCGGGAAGGTGAAGTCCTCGAACGCCGCGATGCCGGCGCCTGCATCGAGATCATAGCACGCATCCCCGCTGCGACACTGGGCCGGTTGCAACGCCGGCACGGTGTAGTCGTGACAGGCACGTGAGCGAACGCTTTGTCATTCTCGGGCCGGGCCGCATGGGGCTCGCGCTCGGCGCCGCACTCCGCCTGACCGATGAGGTCGAGCGCCTCGTCTACATCGGCCGCGGTCTCGACCCGCCACCTCATCCGTTGTTCGATGCCGGCAGTCGCGGACCTGGCGCCGAGTACATGCTCGGACCCACGCGCATCCCGGGCGACACGACCATCCTGCTTCTCGCGGTTCCGGACTCCGCACTTGCCGAGGTCGCCCACGATATCGAGGCCAGCGGGCCGGCGCCGCCCGGGTGCGTTGCGCTGCACCTGTCCGGCGCCCTTTCGAGCGATGTGCTCGAGCCGCTGCACCGCGCCGGTTACGCGATCGGTTCGATGCATCCGCTCCAGTCCGTGGCTGATCCGTGGCTGGCCGGAGACCGCTTGCTGGATGTTGCGTTCGCGGTCACGGGTGAGCCGGCGGCGGTTCGTGCCGCGCGACGGATCATTGACGGCCTCGATGGACGCGCGTTCGTGATTCCACCCAATTTTCGGTCGCTCTACCACGCCGCGGCCGTGATGGCCTCGAACTATCTCGTCGCGATCGCCGCGACGGCATCACGTTGGCTGAACGAGGCGGGCGTGCCGAGCG
>Ga0299906_10005733_pt1 | contig 10079 bp, 14 predicted proteins | sample RVTome_14_FD_200259 | JGI IMG/M metagenome (GOLD analysis project Ga0299906, IMG submission 200259) | Soil microbial communities from uranium-contaminated site in the Upper Colorado River Basin, Wyoming, United States - RVT145D125 (version 2) ...
TGACGCCCATCGGCTTCAGGAAATCCTCGAGCAGGACCTCACCTGGATGAATCGGCTTCAGTACCTTCTTGCCCATACTCCCCTGGTGGTAATCGGGAATCTCCACGTCGTAGGCGTCGCCTTCCCGCCAGGCGAAGCAGATACGCCATGGCCGGTTGATTCGGATGCTGTACTGACCGGATCGGGAGCCGCGAAGCAGCTCGAGACGATTCCCGGGCGGGACACGCAGATCCTCGAGCAAATCTGCCGCGTCCAGCTGCACCAGCTTGCGAAGCCCCATCACGCGAAGATCCGGTGGCAATGCCCGACTCCGTTCCCGGAGGAAGAGCTTCTCCGTCTCCCGGTCACGGAAGCTCCGAATCACAGCAGAGCATAACGTTCTCCGTTATTAACGTCAAGCGTTACGCTCGCCACTACGTGTCGCTCGGAGACAGCCTCTCGATCGACGCCTACCCGGCCCCCGACCACCAGGAACAGAACGATGCCCCGCAGCCACACTCCGTCTCGCGCCCACACCTCGTAGGGCGTCTCGAATCGGGGACGATAATGCTGCGGATGGACGTGAGGATGCCCTCCAGGTAGACGTCAGAGTCCTTCGGCATGCACAGCTTCCGCAAAGATCGTCTGAGGCAGCCGCGGCTTCACGGCATCAGCGAGCACCAGGTCCACGCGGCGTCCGAGGAGCCGCTCGAGGAACAGCTTGACGTCCATGCAGGTGTCGAACGTCTTGGGCTCCAGCTCGACGAGGATGCGGCCGTCAACACCGGCTACCAGGACGCCGCTGACCTGATCGTCGAGACGGTGGACGGCCGGAGGCCGCAGAACCTTGCGGAATTCGTGGCCCTGATCGAGGGAGACGGTGAAGGCTTCGCGATTCTGGGGTGCCAGGACGGAATCGAGATCACGCTCGACCGGCAACGCGCCGCGGCTGCGCACGCGGAGGTCCTGCTGCGCTACGGTATCGATGCGGACCGCTGGCTGGGTTCCCAGGGCGAAGAAGCTCCAGCGCTCTCCCCATGACGGATTCTCGACGACCCAGGGCGTCAAGACGAACCCTCTGGAGGGATCGTCTCGCGTTCGGGGCCGGAAGAGGTTTCGTCACTTTCCCCTTGACAGATCCCGAAGAGTGACCGCCGCGATGCCTGCGGCCGCAACTCAACGCCCCACAGGACAAAACGAGCCGGACCCAGATCGCCTTTCCCCACGAGATCCCTTCGACAAACACCTTCTCGCTCCATTTGGGCCGCACGCGAGCACCACGAGCGGCTCGAGACACCCTCCCATGTTGGGGAGCATGAAGCCCACACGCTACGAAGCGTCAGATCGAGGAGCTGGTCGCCGAGCTCCAGCCCCGACCCGACGTCGCTCCCGCCATCCGGAAGCTGCCCGTGCGACGCCAGGAGCAGGAGTCCACCCGGCCGATGACGCCACCCCCTGCCCCGGCAACCGCAACCGCGACAAGGGTCACTCAAGCCGAACTCCGTCCGGACGCAGTCGCGCCCCGCGCACCGGCCGCGCCCCCCAGGCCCGCCACGGTCCAGCCGATCGCCCCGGCCCGCTACCAGGTCCGGTTTACCGCCAGCGCGGAGCTGCACGAGAAGCTGAACCGACTCCGCGGCCTCATGAAGTCGTCGATCCCAGATGGTGACCTCGCAGCTCTGATCGAGGACGCCGTGAGCGAGAAACTGGAGCGCCTGGAGGCCCGACGCTTCGCCACGACGAACCGGCCCAGAAAGGGCCCAGAAGAGACGGACACCACGCCGTCCTCGCGGCATATCCCCGCACCGATTCGGCGAGCCGTGTACGCACGCGACGACGGCCGTTGCTGCTTCGTGGACCGCAGCGGCAGACGCTGCACGGCGCGCCACGACCTCGAGTTCCACCACCGCCACGGCTACGCCCGCGGCGGCGACCACAGCGTGGCCAATCTCGAATTGCAGTGCCCCGTCCACAACCAGTACCTGGCCGAGCTGGAGTACGGCCGGGATCGAATGCAGCGCTACCGGAAGGGCGTGAGCGAGCCGATGGTGCCGTATTCCGTGGGCTCCGCAGGGGCGTCAGGACGCGCCATAGGACAGCACCAACTGCGTCCGGACGCAGTTGGTCGAGACTTCACCACGCGGGCTGCTCACGACCTGGCAGGTCTAGCCGGCCGTGAGCAGGCGATCCGCAAGATCGACGATCTCGTCCCGCATCGCGAGCTTCGTGCGCGATGACTCCGGAATCCCCGACCCCCCGTAGTGGGCCCCGGCGATCTGCCCACAGACGGCTGCCGTCGCAGTCGAGCCGCCCGCTGGTCGTGCTTGAGATGCGATGCGCGGTAGTCGACCCGGTAGCCGATAATCCCGGTGTTTGGCGATAGCGTGCGAAGAGCCACAAGCGCCGCGCGTCAGGAAGGAGGCGTGATGTCTGGAAGCCCGAGGACGGCGATGGCCGGTTTGGCCGTGATGCTCCTATTCGAGCTACCGACAGCGCAGGGCGCCGCGGCACCTGAGGCCGACGTCAAGAGCGCCATGGTCAAGGTCTACGCGGCCAGCCGCGCCCCCGACTACGACGCGCCCTGGAGCCCGGGTTTCACCGAGGGGGGCGTCGGCTCCGGCTTCCTGATTGGCGAGGGCCGGGTGCTCACGAACGCACACGTCGTCAGCAACGCCGTGTACGTGGAGGTGCGCCTGAGCGGATCGGCCGAGCGCGTCCAGGCCCGGGTGGAGTACATCTCCCACGCTGCGGATCTGGCGCTGCTGGCCGTGGAAGACGAGGGCTTCGCGAGCGGCGTCAGCCCACTCGAGCTGGGCGGGCTCCCCCGGGCGGGCGAGGAAGTCATCGCTTACGGCTTCCCCACCGGAGGAGACAGTCTGAGCGTCACCCGCGGCATCGTCTCCCGGGTCGAGCACCAGGAGTACGTCCACAGCGGGCGCACGCTCCTCGCCGTCCAGGTCGACGCCGCGGTCAACCCGGGGAACAGCGGCGGACCGGCGCTCATCGAGGGCCGCGTTGCCGGAGTCGCGATGCAAGGTATCGGCAACGCCGACAACATCTCCTACCTCGTTCCAGTCACCCGCATCGCCCACTTCCTGAAGGACGTAGCCGACGGCGAGCTGGAGGGGATCCCCCACCTCGGAATCCGGATCCAAAGCGCCGACAACCCCGACATGCGCCAGCGCTACCGTGTCCCCGAAGGTCGGGGTGGCGTCCGGGTGAGGGCCGTCTACCCTGGCACCACTGCCCATGGCCTGTTGGAGGTTGGAGACGTGCTGCTGAGCGTCGGCGCGCACGAGGTCGCACCGGACGGGACGACCACCTTCCGGGCCGGGGAGCGGACCAGCTTCGTCCACCTCCTCCAACTCCAGCAGGCGGGCACCCAGATCGATCTTCAGGTGCTTCGCGCAGGTGAGGTCCTCGACCTCCACGCGATGCTCCGTACCGACGCGAGCATGGGACGCCTCGTACCGGAGAGGGAGTTCACGCTGCGGCCCCGCTACTACATCTACGGCGGCCTGGTCTTCCAGCCGCTCACCCTCAACTACCTCGAGACCTGGGGTAGCGAATGGCCCACCGACGCGCCCGCCGAGCTGACTCGCCTGGTCGACCGGCCCGCTGCCCGGCCCGGCGAGGAGGTGATCATCCTTCAGACGGTACTCGCAGCGGCCGTCAACACCGGCTACCAGGACGCGGCTGACCTGATCGTCGAGACGGTGGACGGCAGGAGGCCCCTGAACCTCGCCGAGCTCGTCGCCCTGATCGAGGGGGACGGCGAAGGCTTTGCGATTCTGGGGTGCGAGAGGGGAATCGAGATCGCGCTCGACCGGCGGGGCGTCGCGGCCGCACATGCGGAGGTCCTGGCGCGCTACGGCATCGATGCAGACCGCTGGCTGGGCTCCCAGGACGAAGAAGCTCCAGCCCAGCCTCGCCGATAGTCCCCAGGTTCCTCACGACGGCATCGAGGAACAGCTTGACGTCCCTTCAGGTGTACCTCTTGGGCTCCAGCTCGACACCAACCCACCGCCGCGTAGACGACCCCCCAGCGCATGTCAGCCCCGCACCGATTTCCCGTTCGCGCCCCGGCGACGCTGGCACAGACGCACCTGCGTCTGGGGGGAGGAGCCCAGCGCGGTGCCGAGCACGGGCACAGCAGGCGTCGGGAATCGGGACCTCGCGTGTCGAGGGTATCGGCTACCCTTCGTGCGGCCGGTGCGAGGACTACCCGGAGGACCGCCGCGGCCCCTCCTGCCTCGTCCTTGGCTATACTGAGACGGGACGCCCGGTTCACATGGTGTGCACTACGGACCAAGCCCGACTCGTCATCATCACGGTCTACGAGCCGAGGCTGCCCTGGTGGACCTCCCCGACGGAGCGAAGAGGGACGAAATGAACTGCAGCATTCGAGGCTGCCCTGGCGAGCTGGAGCGGCGGACCATCACGCACACCGTTCGTCACCAGGGACGGCTCCTGGTGATCGACCACGTACCCGCGGAGGTCTGCCGGGTCTGCGGCGAGGCGCTGCTCGCACCCGAGACAATCCGCAGGATCCAGCAGATCCTCGACGCACAGCCCACGCCCTCGAGCACCGTCCCCCTCTACGAGTACGCCTGAGTCGCCCCGCCCACTCCCCGCCGGCCTCTACGAACGCCTCGTCTCCCGGGGCCTCGACCGGGAGCTGAGCGAGCTGGACCCCGAGCGCTTCGACGTCCACAAAGAGCGCCCCGTACCCAGCGAGCTGCCCCGCCTTCTGGCCGGCTACGTCCACCGCGAGCTGCTCCGCGTCCTCGAGTCCCAGGGCGGCGACCCGGAACCCGCGCGCCGACTCGCCCTCTGCCAGCAGATCCTCCGGGAGCTGACCCGCGCCACCCCCGACCTCACCGAGGACGACCACCTCAGCGAGCCCGCCAGCCTCCTGACCGCCGTCGTCCCGAAGCGGGACCTGGCCCGTCCCACACCCACACGCCCCACCATCCCCCTCGGCTCCGGCGACCTCCTCGTCAACGCCCGCGGCGAGCCCAGCCTGGCCCGCACCCTGGCCAGCGAGATCCCCTCCGCCGACCGCATCGACCTGCTGTGCGCCTTCATCAAGTGGAACGGCTTCCGCCTTCTCGAGGACCCGCTGCGGGAGCACCTCGAGCACCGCCGCCCCTTGCGGATCCTCACCACGACCTACGTGGGCGCCACCGAGCGCCGCGCCGTGGACCAGCTCGCCGAGCTATAGCTCGACAAGTTCCGCGGCTCCTTCGAGGGCCACTGGGAGGACCGCCAGTTCGAGCCCTACCAACCCGAGCGGGATGCCGACCAGTTCGACGAGGCCCTCGCCCGGAACCACGGGACGGGATCGGCCGCCGCCCGCTTCAGCTTCGAGCTGCGCCCCTACCCCTTCCAGGAGGAGATCCTCCAGGCGCTTCAGGTCGAGCGGGAGCGCCACGGCCGACACCGGAACCTCGTCGTCGCGGCCACGGGCAGCGGCCCTGCGTGAGCAGCCGCTACTCGCCCGGCTCCTCGACAGTCTCCAGCCGTGCTACGACCAGAGGCTTGGCGCGGCGCCCCTCCTCGAGGGTCCTGGTCCCGGTCCCGGTCACCTCCACGCGCTTGTCCAGGGCCTCCTTGGCGGTCTCGAGGAGCTCTTCAGGGAACGAGCACTCGACCTGCAGCACCTCACCGTCCCGGGTACCCGCGTTTCGCAGCACGAAAGAGAGCTTGTCGAGGTCGATCTCGCGCAGGTCTCCGACATAGCTCTCGACGCGCTGCTTCGGTAGGCTGTCGAGCACGCCGTTGATTCGCGCCCGTGTGCCCCGTGACAACGACACGCGCTCCGGCAGGCGTGCGGCGCGGAGCAATCCCCCGAACTGCTCGACTTCGTCGACCTGTCCCCGCTCCCGGGGCACCAGCCGAGCGACCTCATTGAGAAGGAGTCGGCGGCGCGCCCGGTCTGCTGCGAGCGACTGGTAGATGCGCCCCAGCTGCTCGATCGCCAGCTCCATCTGGCCCGGCGTAGTGATCGGCGTCATAGGACTACCCTCACCATACCCTTGCGCAGCCGCTTCGAATCGCGCACCTGGGAGAGGTTCTCCACCGGCGGCCGAAGGGTCAATGTCGCCGGGCTCGGCCTTGCCCGTCGTGAAGCTACCGTTCACGATCAGGGCCTCGACAAGGCCGCTCTTGCGGGCCTCCCAGCGACCGTTGTCTCGCTCGCGGGCTCAGAGAGAGCTCTGGAGAGCCTCCTCGACGAGGGTCGACTGCGTCACGCCGCGATCAGCGGCGCTCTGTCTCAACCGCTTGTACGTCTCCGGTGTGAGGTAGAACTTCGCCTGCACCGTCTCGCGCCGCGCCGGAGCCTCCGCGAGGACCTGGGCAAAGACACGATTCACCTTGGCCAGGTCCCTGGGATTGAACGCCATGGCCAGGTCGAACCAGTATTCGCCACTGGGTAGCCGCTTGAGGCCCTTGACGGCATAGCCTTGGTGGATTGCCTTCAGACGGCGATTCAACTGCGCCTGCAACTGCTTCACGCTCATCGTTCCTCTCCCACCACGATCTCCATGCCCGAGTCGACGAGGATCGCGATCGCTTCCTGGTCGCCGAGAACCCAGAGCTTCTCGGCGAGGACGACCAGACCGCGCCGATGCCTGCGGAACTCGGTTGCGCTGCAGTACGACCAGATCTCCTCGACCTCCTCGACGGTGACACCGGTCCCCGAGCCCCAACGGCCGCGCAGCCGGGGGCGTACCTGCATCCGGTCTGAGCTGCTCCCCGGAAACGCCTCAGCAAACCAGTCCTCGACCGTCCGGCGCATGCGCTGGCGAACTCGGGCTGACAGCGGCCTACCGCGCCGATCCAGGGAGGGCAAGAGAATCCCCAGCCGGTGAGGCAGTCGACCGACGACCGGCATCAGTACCTTAGTACCTGCATGGTCCTATAGTACCTGCCCAAAGCGATGTGCTCAAGACTGCCTTGCCCCGCATCCTCGCGGATGGGCCCCCACTCCCCGTTCGCGCGGCGCACCGGTTTCCCGGTGGAACGCCGGGCCAGGGACGCCCGCGAGACCGTCGACGGCGCACCGATTTCCCGGTCGCCCCCGGCAAAGCCGCCTGCGCCCGCGACTCCTCTGCAACAATAGCCGACACCGCTAGCGCCCAGCCCGGCCCACAACGCACTCCAAAATGCCCCGCCCACTCCCCCCCGGCCTCTACGAACGCCTCGTCTCCCGGGGCCTCGACCGGGAGCTGCGCGAGCTGGACCCCGAGCGCTTCGACGTCCACAAAGAGCGCCCCGTACCCAGCGAGCTGCCCCGCCTACTGGCCGGCTACGTCCACCGCGAGCTGCTCCGCGTCCTCGAGTCCCAGGGCGGCGACCCGGAAGCCGCGCGCCGACTCGCCCTCTGCCAGCAGATCCTCCAGGAGCTGACCCGCGCCACCCCCGACCTCACCGAGGACGACCACCTCGCCGAGCCCGCCAGCCTCCTGACCGCCGTCGTCCCGAAGCGGGACCTGGCCCGCCCCACACCCACACGCCCCACCATCCCGCTCGGCTCCGGCGACCTCCTCGTCAACGCCCGCGGCGAGCCCAGCCTCGCCCGCACCCTGGCCAGCATCGGTGTTCCCTGGGTGGCTGGAAGGAGCAGGCCGAGGGCCCGTCGCCCCGACCTTGCCCGATGGCTCAGTTGCGTCTAGCCTCCAAGGAGCATGGACTCGCTGGACGAGATCGAGAAGGCCGCTGATGCGCTGCCGCCCGAGCAGAAGCAGGAGCTGCTGCTCTTCCTCGCGGCCCGGCTGCGGGCCGGGGGCGTCCGCCTGGCGGAGCCCCGAAAGTTCTCCCGTGAGCAGATTGCGAGCTGGATCGCCGAAGACGAAGCGGACCTGGAATGCCTCAAGCAGCGGTGAGGCTCTCTCTCGACACCAGTCTGCTGCTTGCCGGCAGCGGCTCGGCGAGGGGCGCGTCGCGCGAGCTGTTCCGCCTGGCACCTCGGAATGGATGGACGCTCGTCGCGACACCCTACCTGATCGAAGAGGTAGCTGAGAAACCTCCCTGCCCTGACTGCGAGCTCGGACTGGGTTCGGTGGCTGTGCCTACCCCCGCTTCGGCCGCCCCGCCGCGTGCTCACGGGCATTCTGCGCTTTCCACAGCAGCGCGGGATGCCGGCCCAGGCGATCGGCCAGGTCGGCGTCGTCCGGGAAGATGAGATCGGGCCGCAACTCGCCAACTTGAAGCCGGGCCGTGAACTCCCGCTCCGCGCCGGTGAGGTCGAGCAAAGGCGCGACCGCTTCCCAAGCGCTGCGGCGCAGCTCGTCGGGAGCGGCTTCGACCCCGGAAGTGAGCACCGGGTGGAGCTGCGTCCGGACCGCAGCATCGTCGACGCGCGCGAGACGGTCCGGACCGTATTGGTGGAGTGGATGATCCAATGTACCGGCGAGAGCGACGAAGAGTGCTCGAGAGCGTGGCCCGCCCCACACCGCGGGGAGTCGTGTCGGCAGCCGCGCGGCGTCGAAGAGGTCGCGGGGAGCGGCCCGCGCGAGGAGAGCGCAGAGCTTGCCCGCGATCAGCTCCTCGGGCGGCACGACGCGGATCTCCGGTCGCCGGATGTCGCCGGGCTGCCAGAGGGCGAGGGCCGAGGTTCTCCGAGCGGAACTCGGAACAGGAAGTTCAGGTCGATCTCGATGCGGTCGGGCGTTCCGGCCGCGCTCCGGTAGTGCAGGAACAGCTTGCGCCCCGCATGGTCCTCGCGGGAGCGCTGGATCCGGTAGCCTCGTCCCGCCGCCAGGCGCTCCACGGCGCCCTCCACCTCCGGCCGTTCGGCCAGCATGGCCTCCCGCCCCTCGGACCCGACGTAGTTGAGATCGATGTCCACGGACAGGCGAGGAGGTGGTCCGAACCCGAGGTTGAGCGCGGTGCCACCTTTCAGCACGAGGGCGCGACCGAGCAACGGATGGCGTGAAACGTCGGCGACCACTTCTCCGAGCCGGACGACCTTCTCGAGGGCAGCTGGGCGGAAGCCTGTCGCCGCGGAGAGATCTCGGAGGCGTTCCGCACTAACGCTCATCAGGCTCCTGCGTCGTCAGCTCTTCGGGCAGGATGAGGTTCCACCGCCGCACGAGGCTGCCGCCCCGTCGTCCACGGAGCAGGTAGTGTGGTGATCTCGGACGGTTGTGCTCGAGCTGCACCAGATAGTCGTCCGGCACAGAGAAGCTCCGCTGATGGCGTTCGAGAAACCAACCCACCGCCGCGTAGAGGCCCTTCTCGGAATAGACGTCGAGCAGCTGGCCGAGGAGATCCAGATCGAGAACCCCAAAGCCGGCCGCCGAGTCCACCAGCTCCGGAGGCCCGCCCACGTGCCTGAGGTCGCGAAAGCCGTCGACCAGCGTGCGTTCCGGTCCCGTCACCCGCAGCTGCTGCCCGAGACGGTCTACGCCATGGAGCCCCAAGCCCGGCATGCTCGCCCGGACGAGTGGAGCGGGCCGCGCGAGGAACAGGATCCGCTGCTTCTCCAACTCGAGAGCCTTCCGGGGCCGGGTCGTCACGACCGTGATGACGTTCCACACGGAGTGAGCCGCCCCGAGCAGCTCGAGAGCGCTGTGGTGCGAGAAGACTGCGTCCTCGCGCACGGCGACGGCGACGAGAAAGCCATCGGGGAAAAAGCCGGCCGGGTCGACCCCCGCCGGAACCCGGGCGTAGACTCCCCGTGCCACAGACACGAGCCGGCCTGATGAGACGTGATGACGCAGCCGCTCGAGCGTCGTCCGGTGCTGTTCGTGACCGAACGCCCGGGCGGCCTGCTCGAGACTGAAGACAGGGCACCGCTCGAAGAAGACCTCGGCTTTCACTTGACATGCACCGCAGAAAGTGTGGGTATTGTCCACACTTTCTCATAGGCCCGTCAAGTAGCCTTACACCGATCGCGAACGTGCGAGGATAGCCCGCACCGCTGACGCCCAGCCCGACCCACAACGCACCCCAAATGCCCCGCCCATTCCCCGCCGGCCTCTACGAACGCCTCGTCTCCCGGGGCCTCGACCGGGAGCTGAGCGAGCTGGACCCCGAGCGCTTCGACGTCCACAAAGAGCGCCCCGTACCCAGCGAGCTGCCCCGCCTTCTGG
>Ga0299906_10005735_pt1 | contig 10078 bp, 12 predicted proteins | sample RVTome_14_FD_200259 | JGI IMG/M metagenome (GOLD analysis project Ga0299906, IMG submission 200259) | Soil microbial communities from uranium-contaminated site in the Upper Colorado River Basin, Wyoming, United States - RVT145D125 (version 2) ...
CGCCTGCCGATTCACGCGATCCGTGGCAGAATCGTCAGGCGCAGCCTGACCTACACGTAAGACGTCTATTTTCAGATAGTTGTGCAGTTTCCGAGACGTCCCGGTTACTATCGGATCCGCGTAGCGAGCTATCGGGTCGGAATTCAGGTCGACGGAGAGGTGGTCGAGATGGTCCGTGTGCTGGATCGGCGTGACTTCTATCGTTACTTTCCGTAGCGGGACCCGGCCGAGGAAGCCAATCCCGGCGAAGGAAACGGCCCTCGATTCGGGGATCCGCGTTACACTTGGCTCTGACGCGTACCATCCGCCGCCATGATGATCACCGCTCTCCCGACGCCGATGCGGATCGTCCTTTGCCACAAGGGTGGTGACTGGGATGCCCGGCGAGGCCCGGTCGCCCTGGCGCTCGAGGAGCTGCTGGTTGGGGACCCCACCCTGGTGGTGCCGCTGATCGACCCTGAGCTGCTTGCGGATTCGGACTTCATCGAATGGCTTTCCGCGGTCGCCCGGCACCCGAGCACGGTGGCCGAGCGCCACCGCCTGATCGCCGTAGCGCGAAGCGATGAGAGCCTGAGAGCATGGACGCGTCCGCCCGAGGCGTCAGCGCTGCGGGACTTCCAGGTGCTCGACTTCGCGAGTCTCGGAGAGAGCGACGAGCGGGTGGAACGGCTCGCGCTGCGGCTGCTGGGGGACGTCTCCCAGGCCGCGGCGTTCGGTCGGGGGGAGTCATATGACTGGCGCCTCAAGCTCTTTGTCAGCCACGCCAAGTGGGACGGCCTCTCGGTCGCCAAGAGCCTACGGGTGCCTGGCGTCAACTACTTTTGTGCCCCAACGACAATTAGACTTGTGCAGGGTTGTCTCTCCAATCATCGTCGTCGTAGGGGGCCTCGTGGGCAGTCCAGGCGCGCTTGATTCGGAGCCTGTGCTTCGCGAGTTCGAGGCCTTCGAGCACACCGGCCGCCTGGTGGTGCCGATCGACTTCGGGGGCTCGCTCTTTCCTGCCGAGCGGACGGCACCGCTCTTCCAGCACTTGCAGCCTGAGACCTTGGCGATCCGCGAGGCCTCGGATCGTCTGGCCGCCGGCCCCTCGTTGGAGGCGCTGAAGGAGCTCCGGGCAAGCTTCGACCTCCAGCGGCAGGATCGCAAGCGCATCCGATGGCTGGTTGCCACGGCGGTAGTCCTGGCGGTGCTGCTCGTCGCGAGCGTGGTGGCGTCGGCGGGTTTTGTCCGGCAACAGCAAGAGGCAGAGCGCCAGCGGGATCTCGCTGTTGCACGCAATCTGGCCTTCGAGGCATCTGAGAACAGCGCCAAGAATCCGCGGACGGCAGCTCGCCAGTTCCTCTCTTCGCTCGAATTGCTAGGCTCGCTGCCGGATTCCACATGGGCTTGATCCTTCTCTGGGACCTCCAAGGGGCGGAGTCTACGAAGGGTCTGGTCGTCGAAGGAGAGGGCGGCTTCGGCATCCGAGGTCCGGTTCGCCGATTGGCGCTCAGCGGCGACGGCGCCTATCTGGCGAGCTTTCACCAACGGAGTTGGCAGATCTGGGACGCAAAGACCGGCTCCGACTTCGCAGAACTGCCGGGGAAGTTCGAGCCAGTAGCCGCTTTCGACGGAAGTGGAGAACGGCTGCTGCTGGTGCCCGAAGGCCAAGGCGCTCAGGTGGTCGACTACAGCCTTCAGAACCTCCGAGACCTGGGCTGCCGGCTGGCTGCCGTAAACTTCTCGCGGGAAGAATGGCGCAAGGTCGCCGGCGACACGAGGTACGTCTGCCCATGCCCTCACGAACCGGGATGCGACGAGGAGGGGCGTGCCGATGTGATGATGCGCTACGAGATAGAACCCTCTCCAATGCCACAAGCTCCTGGAGACGGGCGATGACCAGCCGTGGGCGGAACTTCAAGCGGTAGTGCTCATGGTATACGGTGGCTACTGGGACAAGCTCGGTAACCGGTTCAATCCCGTCAAGGGAGACGGCCGAAAAAGAAACGATTGACCTGCGGATCGATGGCGAACCGGAGTCGCTCCAGCATTCCCGTGTATCCGATGAAGCTCGGAGCCCACCAGTCCGGCGAGACGAAGGCCACGGCATCGAAGTCGAGGTGGTCTCCTACGTCGGCGATCAACTCGATCCGAAGGAGGAACAGGGCTCCACGAACGGGACCATGGGCGGTTCGCAGGACGGTCTCACCGAGAGAATCGGTCAATCGTCCTTGGACCAAGTCCACGATCTCCCGATTCAAGATGCAGTAGTGCGCGCCGGTATCAAGCAACGCGAAGAACGACGCGTGAAGCCCCTGAGGACGAAACCGGACATAGATTCGATTCGGGGCTCGGCTTCCAAGATCGGCGAGAGGTCCGGAGGGGCGTCCTCATATCGCGCCGATCCGGTCGCGAAGGGCTCGCCCGATCCTGTCTGGAGCGTTCCGGACTCACTCAACGCGATGAACCAGGGGAACGGTCGGCAGGTTCAACGACTCCAAGCGCCGCATCACTTCCGCCAGCGTCTCGGCCGATGCCACCATCTCTCGCCCCAACAAAGCGACCCACTTGCCGCGCGCCGACTCGGGAGGATGCCTGAGCCATGCTAATTCTTCGGTCCGGTCCGGCTCGTCAGTCGGCCGCGTGGTAGCGGTCCATCGGTTGAGCCCGCGGTTCATCCGGTTGACCTCGGCGTGCCGGGGGAATCTGGCCGCCGCCTCTCGGGCGAGCTGCTGAGCTCTCCTGAATCGTCCCCTGGAGAGTTGGGCGGCAATCTCGTCAAGTACGAGCGCCGCCTGAGACCGCACCGAGGAGGACACCGCCCGAGCCGTCGAGGCCGCAGGCTCCGGCGGCCTCGCCATGATCGGATTGGGGGACTTGGAATTCACTCTTGCGCTCCCGCGTCTGACTTCGGCATCGACCCTACCACGTGAACCGGATCTCCTCGACGCGGACGACGACCGCGTCGTCGTCGCGGAAGCGCTCCGTGCCGTACCACCAGCCCCCGCGCAGGCGCCAGGGTACGGTATGGCCGTCGACGGTGCGCTCCTCCTCGACCGCGAAGCCGTAGGGGATCGGCTGCCAGGCTTCGACGCCGACGTTGCCGTGGCGCTCCATCGTCAGCTCGAGCAGCCGTCCCGACGCGTCGACCCTGAGGACGATCGGGACGTCCTCTCCGTCGACGGTCGGCGTCACGCGGGCGCGCTCGTCGTCGACCGGCTCCCACCGCGCCCGCTCGCCCGGCAAGAACGCCGACGGCAGCCACACGGACTCGGCGGCGAGCCGATAGCGGGCCGAACGGGCGACGTCGGGTCCCTTCGAGCCGCCGACGGGAAGGAAGCCGAGCGCCCGGACGCTCATCGCGCCGTCGCCGTGGGCGTAGTGGTCGCGGACCCGCATCGGGACGGGACCCATGCGGAAGCGCGCCGTCCATACGAAGCTCTCGAATGGCGTCAGGATCTCCTCGGAGACCAGGTCGATCAGGGGTCCGCCCGGCTTGGGCCGCATGCGGTAGGCCGCCCGCAGCCAGACCGAACGGGCGCGCGGCGTCCCCGGGGCGATGGCGTGCCGCAGGTAGAGTCGGGCGGGCTCGGGCAGGTCGGTCATGGCGGGACTCCTCCATGAGAGCGTGCAGGGGAGTGGGGACGTTGCCACGTCTCGTGGACGTCGTTATGTCGTGACCAGACCCGTAGCGATCTTGAGCGCTTCGTCGACGCGTCTCATGGTCGTCTCCTCGACCCGGCCGATGCGGCCGAGAAGGCGCTTCTTGTCGATGGACCGGAGCTGCATCAGGAGGATCTTGGACCTCGTCCGTACTCCGCCTTCCGGCGGTTCGATGAGCGTCTCGAAAGGATAGACGCGGTCAGTCTTTCGGCTGGTGAGAGCGGCGACCAGCACCACCGGAGAGTGCTTGTTGATCAAGTCCGGCGAGATGACCAGGGCCGGACGATCTCCGGCCTGCTCGGAGCCGACCGTGGGATCGAGTCGGACGCGAACGACGTCACCTCGACGAGGAGTCAGCAGAGAGCTCACGCTCTACCTCTTCTTCGAGAGGATGAAACTCCTCCTCGAGCCGCCTGTATTCGTCTGCCATCTCGCGGCATCCCAGGATGATCTCGTCCCGAAGAGCCTCTCGCTCTCCGCCCTCCAGCCAAGACCGAATCAACCCCGTGATGACCGAGCTTCTCTGGCCGGCCGGCACCGCTCGCTCGAACGACATGAGGGTCTCGGGCGGAAGCGAGTAGGTCCGTTTCGTCAGTGCCATCTTCTACCTCCTCGCCGACCCTATCACGGACGACCCGTCCCGCCTGCTTCCGGAAGCGGGCGAGACGCCCGCGCTCCCAGCGAAGAGTCGAGGGTCCGACGTTCACCTACCTGACCATGAAGAGGACGAAGAGGATCACCAGCAGCGCCGTCAACACGGCGAAGAAGATCTTCCAACCGCTCTTCGGGTAGCGGCCGGCGATCTCGCCGGTAAAGCCGTTGATCACCACCTGGAAGGCGCGGCCGTGGTAGTCGTAGGTCAACAGCCAGACCGGCACCAGGATGTGCTTGAAGGTCTCGCCGGAGTAACGCGGCTCGATGCGCAGGTTGCGGTGGGTGTCGCCCGGAACCTCGCGGGCGCACAGCGAGCGCAGTTGCCGCTCCATCGACTCGCGCGCCAGCTTCGCGGCGTCGAAGAGCACCACCTGGTAGTGCTCGACCACGAAGCCCGAGAGGTACGAGGTGTCATAGGGCACGAGCTGGGCGGTGGGGAAGGGCTCGACAGCCTTGAGCAGCGCCAGGTTGACGCCTCGTGAGCCGGCCACCGGCTCGTCGTCGAAGAAGTGCCGGATCTCCCCCGCCGCCGGTTCCCAGCGCGTTTTCTGGACCCGGCGCGTCTGGCGCTTGCCCTGGCCGTCGGTGTAGGTCTCGTTGACGTAATAGTGGTAGCCCGCCTCCGCCTGCCACGGACAGTCCGCCGTGGCGTCGAACGTCCAGTAGGGCAGGTAGACGCCGTGGACCGTGTCCACCAGGGCGCGGCTCTTGAGCGTGCCCGGCGCGAACCAGCGCCCCGCGAGCCAGCGGCGGATCGAGTCGCGGACGTCGGACTGCGAGACCGTGAACGGCAACAGGCTCTGCGGACGGATCGGCGCCTGGATCTCCTCGTAGTCGACGAGCTCCGGCGAGCCGCAGAACTCGCAACGCTGCGCCACCCGGTCGGGGTCGAAGACCGAGACCGCCTGGCAGCTCCGGCAGCGTACGGAGCGTTTCTCCGCGCGCCAGCCGCGCAGCTCCTCGGGCAGCTCGCGCAGCGTCTTGACGAGGTCGATCTCGTGGATCTCGCCGCTCGCCGCGTCGAGCTCGCCGGGCGCCTCGGTGCCGCAGAAGGGGCACACCAGCGCCTTCTTGGCAGGGTTCCACTCGGCCTGCGCGCCGCAGGCCGGACAGGCGTGCTTCTGAAGGGCCGTGAGCGCCATGGTCCGATCGCCGTGGGCTGCCCTCAGTCCGCCAGGTAGGCGTCCAGAGCCGATTTCTTGACGCGCCAGGCGGAGCCGATCTTCTTCGCCGCGAGCTCGCCGGACTCGATGATGCTGACGACGTCGGCTTCGGAGACGCCGAGGGCCTGGGCCACCTGCTCGGGAGTGAGGATCTCCGGCAGCACCGGGCCGGCGGCCGCCGTCTGGCCGCCGCCGAGGAGGGAACCTCCCTGCTGCTGCATCATCTGCTGGGCGATGGCGAGCCCGACCGCCATCTCGGTAGCCATGCCGCCGGCACCGCCGCCGCCCGACTCCATGCCCTGGGCCATCTGGAACTTCACGTAGTCGTTCAGGTTGCCCACCGCGGCCATGCTCGAGCGCTTGTCGATCGCCGCCTCCACCTCCGGCGGCACCGAGACGTTCTCGAGCACGAAGCTCGTCACCTCGAGGCCGTACTTGGCCTGCATCGCCGGGTTGATCAGCGGCAGCAAGGCCTCGCCGAGCTCGGAGTAGCGCGTGGCCGCGTCGAGCACCGGCACCTGGGCGGTGGCCAGCGCGTCGCTGAAGACGCTGACGATGCGCGAGCGCATGGTGTCGGCGAGCTCGTCGAGACGGAAGTTGTGGTCCGAGCCCGCCACCTCCTTGAGGAAGAGCGGCGGATCGACGATGCGGAAGTCGTAGATGCCGAAGGCGCGCACGCGCACGATGCCGAAGTCGGCGTCGCGCATCATCACCGGGTTGGCGGTGCCCCACTTGTTGCCGGTGAAGAGGCGCGTGGTGAGGTAGTAGACGTCGGCCTTGAACGGCGACTCGAAGCCGAACTTCCACGACTTGAGCCGCGTCAGGATCGGGATGTTGTCGGTCGTGAGCGTGTGCTTGCCGGGGCCGAAGGTGTCCCCGAACTGGCCCAGGTAGACGAATTGGACGGTCTGCGACTCGCGCACGATGAGCTGGGCGCCGTTCTTGATCGCCTTGTCCTGGTCCGGAAAGCGGAACGACAGCGTGTCGCGCGAGTCGTCCGTCCACTCGATGACGTCGATCAGCTCGCCCTTGATGAAGTCGAGGATGCCCATGGTCTCGTCTCTCCCTGGTCGAAGGTCCTGCGGGTGCCGCCTGGCGTCAGGCTTGCTTCCCGCTCTACGCGCGACTGCCGCGCCGCATTCCGCGTCGCCCTACGATACCCCCGATCGCGGTCTTCCTGGTAGGAGTATCGGACCCCCTGCCCCGGCTTGCTCAGCCGCTCGTTCGCCTGTGCCCCTTCAGCGTCGCGCTCCGGCGCGGCCCGGGGCTCCGGACAGCTCATGACGGAGCCACGCGCGGGCCAGTCGCCACTGGCGGATCACGGTCGCGCGCGAGCGGCCGACGGCGAGCGCCGTCTCCGCGAGGGAGAAGCCGCCGAAGAAGCGCAGCTCGACGACCGCGGCCTGGAGCGGGCTCACCGCGGCGAGCGCGGCCAGGCAGTCGTCGAGCGCGACGAGCTCGGGCCTGCGCTCGACCCTCGCCCCGAGCGCCGCGGCCAGCGGCAGTGCCCTCCGCCCCACGCCGCGTTTGGCGGCGCCGCGGTGGCGGGCGTGCTCCACCAGGATCCGCCGTCGTGGACGAGACGCATCCCCTGACTTTGGCAGGATAGGATACCGTCGCCATGCATCGCTTCGCCTCAGCGATCGCCCTCTGCGCGACCGTCCTCGCGGCTCCGGCGGACGCTCAGACCCTCGACGCCGCCTTTGCCGAGCGCTTCGGCGCCCTTGCTCTCGACTGCGTCCACCGCGAGTACCCGAACAAGATCGCCCACGTGCTCTCGAGCGACGCCGACGCGCGCCCGCCGCGCGACAGCCGGCTCGGATCCCTCGAGAACCGGATTGAATCCCTGGAGAAGCGCGCTGACGAGACGAACTCGCGCCTCGAGAGCTTGGAGGAGGGCGTCACCGAGATGATTCACCGGCAGACAGAGTCCGAGATGCGCGTGGCGACCGAGTTGATCAGCGTCGCCAATCTCCTCAGGGAGAAGATCGACGACCACCACCGTGTCGTCGAGCACGAGCGCCGCATTGCGGTGCTCGAAGCGAAAGTAGGATAGGTCGCGGGCCGGCGTTTCCGTCGGGCCTCCTGGCCGCCGAACGTCGACCCCCGATGCGCCAACGCGTCGCCCAGCTCCTCGGAGACGCGGTCGAGGAACACGGACGTGAGCTTCCCGGAGCGGCCTCGCGGACGAGCTTGTCCAAGAGCTGGCCCGCGTTCTGGTTGATCGGCCGCACCCGCACGACGAGCCCCGGCATGTCCCTCACGACGGCCGCCGCCGCGCCAGCGCGGCCGGAACGCAGGTAGACCTTGACGAGCCCGACGCCGTGGAGTATGGCGCCAGAGAGCGGCGCCCCGCTCCGTGCCTATACGATCCGGCGATGCCGGCGTCGTCGCCTCGACCTGCCCGCCCGCTGGCGTTCGGCGACACCTCAGCGACGCTGAACACGCGCTTCGGACCCCCTAAGTCGCTTGGAATCAGTGCCTTGCAACTGACGCCTACGATTTTCTACGACAACGGTCCGTCGTAGAAGCCATGGGCTCGACTCTGCTTGCGCCTCGGTGTGTTATGCGACCGGGGAGGTGTCGTACTTGACGCCGTGCGACGAGCCCGGTAGACTCCCGAACTGCGGCAAACACGGAGGATACGGTGACTCCGTGGGCCTTGGAGCATGGTGATTATACGACAGTCGGTGGGCAGCGGCGAGGAATGGTACGTGGGCGCCATGACGGACTGGGACCCCCGGACGCTCAAGGTCGACTTCGGCTTCCTGCCCGCCGGCGGCTACCTCATGGAGGTCTGGCGCGACGGACCGAACGCGCACCGTTACGCGAGCGACTTCGCGCGAGAGACCCGTTCGGTCACCCGCGCGGATCGGATTCGGATCGAGCTGGCGCCGGGCGGCGGCTGGGTGGCCCGGCTCACGAAGGAGCGTTGAGCCACTCGGTCTTCACGGACGACGGCCAAGAAGGGCTCGGTCACGTTCACCTTCTGCGTCACCAACGTGACGCACTCGACGTTGACGTACGATCCGGGCTCGAACGTCGTGACCTGCGGATCGCTCTAAAGGTCCCAGGGCAGCGTAGTCAGCTATAAGTAGCTGAGGGTTTGAGGCCCGAGGTTAGGTCTCGGGGCCATGGCGGAAACTGCTGGTAAGGTGGGGATGGGGCTCCTGATTCAGGAGAAACACGGTCAAGCCAGATCTCCAAAGGAGGACCATCCCCATGAAGAAGCGTATGTATCGAGCTACAGATCTCAAGAAGGTGGCGTTGGCGCCGTTGAAGGAGCAGGTTCGCGGGCAGCGTGTGGTGCTGGGCGTCGACGTGGCGAAGACGACGATGTACGGGACGCTGTTGAACGAGGCGCGCGAGGTGCTGGGGCGTTGGAAGTGGCAGCAGCCAGGTGAGACGCGGGAGCTGGTAGGGCTTCTGCGATCGCTGCCGGCGCTCGTCGAGGTGGTTCTGGAGCCGACAGGCAGCTATGGAGATGCCCTGCGTTGGCACCTTGAGCAAGCGGGGATCGCGGTGTACCGAGCGAGCCCGAAGCGGTGCAAGGACTACTGCGAGGTCTTTGACGGAGTGCCGAGTCAGCACGATCCGAAGTCGGCGATCGTGTTGGCGCGTCTGCACTTGGAGGACTTCACGCAGCGGTGGGTCGCCTCGAGCGAGGATCAGCGGGCTCTGGAGACGGCGGTGCGCGAGGTCGACATCTATGACGATCAGTACCATCGCAACCTGAATCGTGTGGAGGGCGAGTTGGCCCGGCATTGGCCGGAGCTGACGCAGGTGTTGAGCTTGGAGAGCGCGACCTTGCTGGCGCTGTTGGTCGAGTACGGGGACCGGGCGGAGGTGGCCGCGGACCCGGAAGGAGCGAGCCGTTTGATGGGCCGGACCGGGAGGAACTTCCTGAAGAGCACGAAGATCGAGGCGGTGCTCGCGCAGGCGAGCCAGAGTGTGGGGGTGCCGATGACGCCGGCCGAGCGTCACCTGATGCAGACTCTGGCTCGGGAGGCCCTGCGTAACCGGCAGGAGCGCCAGCACGCCGCGAAGCGTCTGAAGACGCTGGCCAAGCGGCTGCCTTCGGTGGTGGCCTTGCAGCCGGCTTGGGGTGAGACGACGGCAGCGGTTCTGGTGAGCGAGGTGGGCGAGCCGCGGTGTTTTGAGACGCCGTCGAGCTACGTCAAGGCCTTCGGCTTGAACCTGAAAGTTCGCAGCAGCGGGCGCTACAACGGTCAGTTGCGGATCACCAAACGCGGTTCCAGCGTGGCTCGGCGTTGGCTCTACATGCTGGCGCTGCGCAAGGTGCAAAGAGATACGGTGATTCGAGCGTGGTATCAGAAGAAGATCGCGCGTGATGGGGGGATCAAGATGAAAGCACTGATAGCGATCATGCGCAAGCTGGCGGCCGCGATGTGGCACGTGGCACGCGGCGCCGAGTTTGACTCCACGAAGCTGTTCGATGTTCGGAGACTCGCCGTCTCTGAGGCGGGCCACTGAGTAGTAACGACTCGAGACCAGAACGCAAGGAGAGCACGAAGAACCACAAGGGTCAGAATTTGAGCCCGGAACGGGTGACCTCCACCCGCCCCTCGGACCCCACCTGCGTGGAGGCCCATGCGTAG
>Ga0299906_10005736_pt1 | contig 10078 bp, 11 predicted proteins | sample RVTome_14_FD_200259 | JGI IMG/M metagenome (GOLD analysis project Ga0299906, IMG submission 200259) | Soil microbial communities from uranium-contaminated site in the Upper Colorado River Basin, Wyoming, United States - RVT145D125 (version 2) ...
CGCGTAGGCTCTGTCCACCCCCTGGCGTCGGCCGCGGATGCGGTCGAGGAGGTGCGGGGGGCGCCCGACGGCAAGGTGCTCCTGTTGCCGGGAAGCGATGCTTAGAACCGGGTCGCCGACGCCCCCGCATGGTGGAACGGATCCAGGCGGTCCTTGCTGCGGAGACGACGGCCGGGCCCCCCGGGACGTATCCGTTTCCGTCGTGAGCGCAGGGTCGCGGATGGCCGCCGAGGCAAACGGTAGGTACCTCCTCGCCATTCCCTGCCGCATGGCTTCCCGCATCGCGGTGCTCGGAGCGACCGGGCACGTGGGCTCCCGCGTGGCACGCATGCTGGCGGACCGCGGCCACCCGGTCCGGGGCGTGCACCTGCGTCCCGACCACCCCTTGCACGCCGTCGGGGTCGAGGAGGTGACGCTCGAGCTCGCCGACCCGACGGATGCGCGTCGGGCGCTGGAGGGTGCCGAGGCGGCGTACCTCGCGCCCCCGGAGCAGGGCCCGGACCCGCTTCGGCTCGAGCGGCGCGTGGTCCGCAATGTCGTGCGCGCGGCGGCCGAGGCGGGCGTCGGGCACCTCGTCGTGCACACGGCCCTCCACGCGGAACGGCCGGGGACCGGGGTCCCGCTCCTGGAGAACAAGCGCGTGGTGGAGGAGACCGTCCGGGACGGGGAGGTGCCCTGGACCCTCGTGCGGCCCGGCCTGTTCCTGGACACGCTGCTCGCGGCCCCGCCGCACGAGCGGCGCGACACCCTCGTCCTCCCCTTCCCACCGGAGCATCCGTTCGGCGCCGTGGCGGTCGGCGACGTGGCCGCCGCCGTGGCGGGCCTCCTGGAAGCGGGACCCCAGGAGGCGGCCTTCGACCTGCACGGGCCGGCCGTGAGCGGCCAGGACCTGGCGCACGTCGTCGGCCGCGTCATGGAGCGCACGGTGCGCAGCGAGCGGCATCCGGACGGGTCCCGGGGGTTCGTCGGGACGCTGGCCGCAGGCCCGGAGGAGCGCCTCCTTCACAAGGTCCTCTACGACTACGTGGGCCGCGTGGAGTACGTCGGCGACCCGGAGCCCATCTCAGGGGTGGTGCCCGGCTTCCGTTACGCCACCGTGGAGTCGTTCGTCCATGACGAGTGGGCGCCGCGGGGACGTCCGTTCACCCTGGAGCGGCCGAGCTGAGATGGGTCTTGCCGACCTTGCGGCGGGCCCGGCAGGCTCATGCCGGCCCTGGCGCTCGGGCATCGGGGCCCCCGTGCCCTCAGCCCCCTGACGGCGCCCTACGACGTGGGGAGGCACGCCGCGTGATCGGGGACGCTGCGGCGGGCCCTCCATCTCCTGGCTCCGGCGCTTCGCCCGGGTCCCTGGTCCGGGTCCAGGTGCTTGGTCCCGGCCCCCGTCGTTTCACCCGCGTCCCCCGCACAGCCAAGTCGCCGCCATGGCCTGCGCATCCCCCGGAAGTGCGACCATGTCAAAGATGCCCCTTACCGAACTGCCCGGCGTCGGCGCCGCCAAAGCGCAACGCCTCCAGGAAGCCGGCCTCCAGAGCGTGACCGAGATCGCAGGCCTCGACCCCGCGTCCCTCGCGGAACGCTGCGGCTTCGGCGCCGACGCCGCGGCGGCGATCGTCGCCGGTGCCAAGTCCCTCGTGCAGGCCACGGGCGGGATCGCCATCGAGGACCTGCCCACGATGAACACCGAGAAGGCCGAGAGGCTGCGCACCGGTGGTTTCGAGACGGTGCAGGCCATCGCCGCCGCGAGCCCGGACGAGATCAAGGATTTCGCGGGCCTCTCCCGCAACGTCGCCCGGAAGACGATCGAGGACGCGCGGGCGGCGCTCGGCCTGCCGGCGCCCGCCCAGCATCCGGTCGACGCGCCGGTACCCGAGGCGGCCCAGGAGGAGCTCGTGCGCCTCAGCGTGGACGACCTGCCCGGCGTCGGGCCCGCGACGGCCGACAAGCTGCGCGAGGCCGGCTTCGAGGACCTCATGAGCATCGCCGTGGCGAGCCCGACGGAGCTCGCGGAGAAATGCGACGTCGGCGAGGGCGTGGCCCAGAAGATCATCGCCTCGGCCCGCAAGCTCGCGGACGTCGGAGGGTTCGAGACGGGACTGGACGTCCAGAGCCGGCGCTCGACCGTGAACAAGGTCCACACGGGCTCGAAGGCCTTCGACGAGCTGATGGGTGGAGGCATCGAGACCCAGTCGATCACGGAGTTCTACGGGGAGTTCGGCTCGTGCAAGACCCAGTTCGCCCACCAGCTCTGCGTCAACGTCCAGCTGCCGGAGGACCAGGGCGGGCTGGAGGGCCAAGCCCTGTTCATCGACACGGAGAACACGTTCCGCCCCGAGCGCATCACCCAGATGGCGCAGGCGGTCGGGATGGACCCCCAGGAGGTCCTGTCACGCATCCACGTCGCGCGGGCGTTCAACAGCAACCACCAGATGCTCCTCGCGGAGCGCGCGGCGGAGGTGTGCCGGAAGCACAAGGTCCGCCTCATCGTCGTGGACTCGCTGACGGCGCACTTCCGCGCGGAGTTCGTCGGCCGTGGCACCCTGGCCGAGCGGCAGCAGAAGCTGAACCGCCACATGCACGACCTGCAGAAGCTCGCCGGCCTCAACAACGCCGCCGTGATCGTGACGAACCAAGTGAGCGCGAAGCCCGACGCCTTCTTCGGCGACCCGACGCGCGCCATCGGGGGGCACATCGTGGGCCACACCAGCACCTTCCGCGTGTACCTGCGGAAGTCGAAGGGCGGCAAGCGCATCTGCCGCCTCATCGACTCGCCCCACCTCCCGGAGGGCGAAGCCTTGGCCATGGTCTGCGAGGACGGCATCCGGGACTGAGAAGGCGCCGCCCAGGCTCCCGGCCGCCCGTCAGCGCCGCTGGTCTTATATGGGGTGGACGGACAGGGAGGGGCCGTGCCCAAGTCTGTGAACCTCCGCATCTACGATTGCCCGGCCGACCGCATCCCCGACATCATGGACCGCGTCGGCGCCGAGTTCGACGTGGACCAGTGGCGCGAGGAGGACGACCACGTGTTCGTGTTCATCGGCGAGGCCAGCGACAACGCGGTGCGCGAAGAGCACTTCCAGACGCTCTCGAACGCCATTGACGAGGAGGCCGGCGCCCACTGCACGCTCCGCGTTGAGGTCCTCGAGGGGGACAACGTCGTCGACATGTACGAGTACCAGAGCGACGCTTGGGACGAGATCGCGCTGGGCGAGCCGAAGGACGTCTTCACCGAGCAGGAAGAGGTCGAGGACAGCGACTCCTGGTAGGCCCTTGGCCGGATGCCCGCCGCGGCGGGAGCCGGCGTCCGTGGGTCGACGGCGGCCCCGTGGTGGCCCTCTCCGGGCAGAGGCCGGGTCGGACCCGTGGGGCGGGCCTCCAGGCCCGTTCCGTTGTCGCAGTCCTCAAGAGCCATGACGTCGAAGCAGGCAGGGGTCACTTCGGTGGCCCTCTGTCATCCTGGAGGAGGACGCGGCCGACCCGTCTTCCGGGCCGATCAGGATCGGTACCCTGGCCGGCCAAATGCATCAGAGGCCGTCATGGTCAAGGGAAAACCAGGGTGGCCTGCGCAGCGCAGGCCCGGAGACGGTCAGCGCGTGCATCGGAGACCGTCGGCCGCAATGGATCCGATGCAGGACCTCTCCTGCCCAGCCGGCCCCGGATCCGGTCGCCTTGGCGCCGCCGCTCACGCCGGGATCTTGCCGGCACGGATCAGCGACGCGAGGTAGCGCCCTTCCTTGGTCAGGTCCACGACGCGGGTCCGTCCCATCTTCGTGAACAGGAAGACGCGGTTCATGTACGCGGCGGCGGGGGAGTCGTCCTTCATGGTGTTGTAGACGGTCGGCAAGGCGATGCGGCCCTTGTCCGCGATCTCCTGGGCCGTCGCGCCCTTTCCGTGCCGGGTGATCTCCTCCACGGCCTTCACCATGCGGTGCACCGTCCGCACCTGCTTGCCGTGCAGGTCCGTCGGCGGCTTCCACTCCTGGCCGATGAGGCGCTGGACGCTGGCCGTCGTCTCGGGAAGCGCCGTGGAGCGGAAGTCCTTCACGGCCGTGCTGTCCATGCCACCCAGGGGGGCCTCGGAGTCCGTCGGCGAGGCGGCCGCCTGGAGGGACGCGCCGTCACGGCCGGCAAGGGCGCGGCCCACGGCGGCCGCGACGGCCGTCGGGTCGAGGGCGCCGCCCGGATGCTCGAAACGGAGCACGACATCAACGGATCCGATGCTGCGATCCTGCAACTTCAGTCGGGTGGAGAGTTCGACCTGCATGGTCCCCGGTCCATGGCCGGAGGCGTTCTTAGTCTTGCCCGTCGTTTCCCTGGGACGGCCGCCGTCGGGGGCGTCCAGGAGGCGGCGTGCCGCACAACGGGCCCATCCGCCCCTTGCACGGCGGCCGGGTACGTCCGCTGACCATTAGGCAAAAGAGAAACCCTCAGTGCGGTTTCCCAGGTTTCCCGATGCGCGCGACCCTGGCCCCTCGGTACCTGTTCCGCCTCCTGGACGTCCCCGCCGACACGGACGAGCGGCGCCTCTTCCACGAGGAGGCCGCCCGGCTGGGCCTGCGGTCCGTGGGCGCAGGGTTCACGCTCGCCGTCGAGGGGGACCACATGCCCGACATGGACGGGGTGCACGCGGCCCTCGCGCTCCTGGGCGCCGTCGCCGTCGCCGTCCCCGGCGCCACATTGGAGTACGCCACGTGGGCACCCGGGCACCGCCGGCTCCTCTTCCGGGGGACCCTGCCCGCGTTCCTGGAAGCGGTCGCCGCCTGAGCCCCGCTCGCTTACTGTGCCACAGTCCTTTTGAAGACGACCCGCAGTGGGCCGGCCATGCGCATCTACTTGGTGGTCGCGTCCATGGCTGCACTCGCCCTTGCGGGCTGCGCCTCGGAGGACCCGGATCTGCAGAGCATCAGTGACGACCTTCGGACCCAGGCCGTGGACGCCCTCGGCGCCGACGCGGCGCTCTACTCCATCGTCGGGTTCGAGCCGCGGGAGAAGGTCGATGCGGACGAAACGGAGGGCTGCGGCCCCATCCCCGCCGACCGGAAGCCAGGCGACGGTGTCCCGTCCGTCTGGGCCCACATCTACGCCGTGCCTGGCGCCACGACCGGCCTGGTCGTGATCTCCGACCGGTCCGGCGATGTCCGCTGCCAACTGGAAGAGGAGATCCCCATGGAGGGCCTCGTGCCCTTGACGGACTGGAACGTCAGCTCCGAGGAAGCGGCCGACATCGTCGCCGAAAACGTCGACGATTACGCGGCCCTCGTCGCGGACGCCGAGATCATCTTCACCCTCGCCGACGCGGGCGAGGGCCCCTTCTGGGGCTTCATCGGCTTCAGTGAGGACCTGGCCGTCACCCTGATGTGGGGCGTCGACGCCAGGACGGGCGCGTTCCTCAGCGAGCTCCCGGAAGTCTCCACCGGAGGCGTACCCGCGGCCGAGGGCGGCATCGTCGAGGGCGCCACGACAGGCTCCCGCCTGTTGGCGTTCATCACGCCGGCGACGTTCTCGATCGCGGAGGGCCACGCCAAGCTGGACCTCGTCGTCGACCTCGAGGACCCCACGGCCATGGTCCTTTCCTACCAGGTCCGCGTCACGGGCCCGGGCGGCGAAGAGAACTACGAGGTGGGCCCCGGCGACACGATCTCCCTGGACATGCCGGCCGGCGGCGACTACGAGATCCGTGTCTTCCCGGCCACGGCGGGCGACTACACGTTCTCGGTCGAATACTGCGCGTACACGGACGCGGCCTGCGGCGAGGCCGCGGAACCGGGCATGCGCTTCTTCTGAGGCGACGGCGCCCTTCTCCCCCTCCCCGTTCCCCCCTTCCCCTCCGTTCCCGTCCTCCCTCCCGCCCCTTGCCCGAGCCTCACCGGTCGGGTCACGCGGTCTCCGGCCCGGCGGCCGGCAGGACCACTCCGAGCACCGTGCGTCCCGGCCGGGGCGGCCGCGCGCATGGACATGGCCAGCCCGGGTGAGGCGAACGTTCAAGGCGGTCCCTTCACCGCGCCCGTCGTGCGCCTAGAGGTAGGTGGCGATGTAGATGACCTCGCCGGAGGCGATGGACACGGTCCACAGGATCGCGAACCCGAGGGCCGTCCGGGGCCGCTCCCGCAGGACGTTCCCACCGCGCAGCGCGGACCGCCTCGCCTCCAGCACCAGCCCGATCAGGCCCAGCAGCATGAGCAGGGAGAGGATTCCGTGCCACGGCAGGACGGCCTCCACCCATCCGGGGTAGGCGGTGTCCGCCGGCGGAAACAGCATCCGGAACGTCATGTAGGCGACGTTGACCAGGATCTCGTAGACCAGCGCGAAGGCGATGAGGCTGGTCCGCAGGACGCCGTGGCGCCAGCCGTGCCAGAGGTACGTGAAGACCGCCGCCGTGACGAAGAGCTCGGTGACGGCGCTGAAGGTGGAGAACAGGAAGCCCATGGGGGCCCCCCTGCCGGCCATCGTATAGGAACCCACCCCCGCGGGGCCCGCGACATGTCCGCATCCGGCTGGTTCGGGGCCCGGACCCTGGTATGGCTCCTCGTCGCGGTCGTGGCAAGCGGCTCCGTCCTCCTGGTCGGGTATGACGAGGACGCCGAGCGGCACGCGGACTCCCTTGGCTGGATCGGCACGGCGGCGCGGACCGTGCACGCGACGACCACGGCGTGGCTCGTCGTGGGCGCCCTAGTGCATGTCGGGGTCCGGCTCCGGCGCAGCGCGACCGTGGCGGGCCTCCGGACCGGGGCGGTCCTCTGGGCGGCCCTTGGCCTGGCCCTGGTCAGCGGGTGGGCGATCAGCCAGACCTGGGTGCAGGACAAGATCCTCGCGACCCTCCGCGTTTCCCCGGCGGTCGTCGGCGTCGTGCACGTCGCCTACACGAGCATCCTGGTCACCATCGCGCTCGCCCTGCACATCACGCGCTGGGGCTGGCGCAGGATCCTGGCGCCGGGGCGCCCCCTCGCCGGCGCGTCGCTGCTGGTCGCGGCGGGTGCGCTGCTGCCCGTCGCGCCGCCCGGCGACCGCACGCCATGGCACGGCGTGACCGCATGGACCGCCGTGCCCGTCGCCGGCGGTTGGGCGTGGCCCCTCGTCCTGGCGGCGCTTCTTGGTTGGGCCGCCCTCGCCTGGCCGCGCCGGTGAAGCCTCACCGCCCGCGTCATGCGGGCACGTGGAAGGCGGGAGGGGTCCCCGTTGCACCGTCGTTCTATCGTCGGCTCGCAGGCAGGGGCAGCGGCCACATGCAGGAAGACGGCGCAGGGCCGGGCCCAGTGGTTGCCGGTGTGGGCCATGTAGGTGATGCGCCTCGACTTCCCCACGTCCGGCGAGGAAGGTGTCCACGTGAACGTCGAGGCCACGGGGTTCCCGGGAGGCGCGAGCGGGCTGGTGGCGCCCGCGAAGCCCCCCCAGGGGCGTTGCGGGGTTGACCCGCAGGTCGACCGCCTCGGCGGAGTCGTTGTGCGCGGCCTCGACCGTGAACGAGGAGGCGACGCCCGCGGGGAGGTCCAGCGTGGAGCCGCCGGGGGGGGTGACCCAGTAGGGCGGATCGACCTCCTCGATCCTGATCAGGAAATCCATCGGCGTCTTCGTGGTGCCGTCCTCGGCCATGAACTGGACCGAGTAGTGCGGCACCCCGCCGAGGCCCATGAAGGCGCCCGTCGTGTCCCACACCAGCTCCGGCACCGAAGCATCGAGCCACGCGGCGCCCAGGCTCCACGGCGGCCCGGGCTGGCTGAAGGAGTTGCCCGCGGGCGCGACCGGCGGGTGGCCGGCGCCGATCGCCTCGTCGCTGGTGCTGAAGCGGAACGAGAGGGGATCGCCGTCGCGGTCCCAGGCCGTGATGGGCACACGGCACAGGGCGTCCTTCCCGCAGGAGTACACCGGGGGGACCCAGACAAGCGGCGCCGCGTTGCTGGTGGCGAGGTCGATGCCGGTCGCGAGCGTCGTCGCGTCCCCCGGGTTGTTGACGTGCTCATCCGGCGGGTAGTTCGTGAGGCGACAGCATTCCGACCCGTACGGGTACCACGGGTTGCCGCCGTCGTCGGGTCCGGGGTAGGTGTGGCGGACGCCGACCGCGTAGGTCGTGTTGACCCTGCGGGAGGGCAGCCAGTCCTCGGCGGTCTCGATGTGGATGACCTCGAGGTAGAACACTGCCTCCGAGCCGTCGCCTGCCTGGAGCCTGAAGGCATGCGGCGTGCCGGACGTGCGCAGGACGTCGCCCAGGACGGGTGGGGGGCTGGTCCAGCTCGTCGTGCGCCAGGCGACGGTGCCCCGGAAGTCCACTTCGTTCGGGGCCCCGGTCGACTCCTAGGACAAGGTCCCGCCGCGCAGGTGCGTGGCCTCGGCTTCCGCCGCCAGGAGGATCACGACGCCGACGGTCGCCGCGAGGACCAGGAGGGCCGCCGGCACGTGGCCGTGCGTTCCCATCCGGCCTGGCGGGCAGCGTCCGGCTTCGGTCCTTGCTTCCACGCCGCTCACGGACCCCCGATCGTGTAGCCTGCGGGGGCGGGCCCGCCGTAGAACACGGTGACGTAGACGTCGAACTTCTGGTTCACCGCCGCGCCGACGCCGAGGAACTCCGTTCCGCCGGGCCGATGGAACTCGCCCTGGACGTAGCTGCGGGTGCGGAGCACCTCGCCGCCCTGGACGTTGGGCATGTCCGGCTCCTCGCCGTCGGCGCTGGCCGTGGCGTTCTCGTGCGGGACGCCGGGCTCGAGACGGACGAGCAGGGGAGAGCCGCCCTCGGCGCGCCCGTACTTGGCGGCGTGGCCGTCCTCGGGGGCCTCGGCCGGCTCCAGGGCGAAGGTCATCCTCTCGCCGGCAAGGGTGGTGGCGTTCCAGTGCATCTCCGCCACGACCGTCCGCCAGTCGAAGTCCAGGGGGAACTCCAGGACGAACTCCTCGGAGGTCGCGTCGCCGGGGCGGACGGGGGGTGTCCCGTTGACGGCGCCGAAGGCTCCGTCCACGGCGACGTCCGCGACGAGGAGGCAGTCGCCGGTGATGATGAGGTACGTGGCGGAGCAGTCGAAGTACCCCTGGTAGTGGAACACCTCCTGGAACACCTGCGGCTCCGGGGTCCCGTCGCCGTCCGTGGGCGGAGCCTCCTCCTGCGGACCGGTCCCGCCGGCCGGGCTCGGCAGGAGCTTCACCTCGGAGCGGGTCTCCTCGCCCGCGACGATGTCGATGCCCTGTCGGGCGGGCCGGAAGCCCGGTTTGTCCACCTCGATGACGCGGCTTCCCGGGGCCAGGCCGGCGGCGCGGGCGCTGCCGGTCCTGTCCGTGCTCAGTTCCAGGTTGTCCACGTGGACGACGGCGCCCTCGATGGGCTTCAGGTCCGGCGTGACCACCACGACAAGCAGGGAGCCGGTGGCGTCGCCTTCGTCTGCCGGGGGCGCCTGGACGGTGAGGTCGTCCGTGGGGGTCTCCTGGTCGGTGCACCCCGCGAGCGCGAGGACGAGGAGCACCGGGACGAGGGCGAGGGGGCGCATCCTGGCGCGGAGGGGGGCAGGGTCGAGGGTCATGGCGCGCACCGGTTTTCGAGGTCCCGAAACGTGGGGGCTTCATGAGGTTTCGGGTGGCCGAAAGACGGCCGGGGGAGGAGAGCCGCGGGAAAGGCCTGAGGCCAGGCCGGACAAGGATCCGGACGAGGTGGTTTCACTTCCCTGGGGACCTGCTTGAGCAGGGCGCGCGGACTCACCGGGACCGTGTGGTCCGCTTTCCTGGACCCGAGGCTGCATCTTCTTGCCCTCCACCGCAAGGACCTGCGGCACTTCGGGCAGGAGCTGGCCCACTTCGCCGTGCACCACGACCCGGTGGGCTCCGTGCTGTGGTGCGACGGCGACCACGGTTTCGATCCCTACCGCTTCGCCGAGCTGAACCTGGAGCGGGGGTTCCAGGCGGACCATGGCGCAGAGCGGGTGCTCGTCAAGCGCTGCATGACGGCGTTCAACTGGGAGCTCGCCCTGGACCACCACATCGAGGAGAAGATCGGGACGACCGAGGTCTCCCTCGTCATCATGGCCCCCTACGACGCCCTCTTCTGCCACCAGGAGCTGGCGGACTGGGAGCAGGAGGACTACGTCCGCTTCAGCGTGGCGCA
>Ga0299906_10005737_pt1 | contig 10078 bp, 7 predicted proteins | sample RVTome_14_FD_200259 | JGI IMG/M metagenome (GOLD analysis project Ga0299906, IMG submission 200259) | Soil microbial communities from uranium-contaminated site in the Upper Colorado River Basin, Wyoming, United States - RVT145D125 (version 2) ...
GGAGGATATACGCGCGCGCTGTTGACGCGCGCAAAGTGCAAAGTCGTCGCCATCGATCGCGACCCGGCGGCGATCGCGCGCGGCACCGCGCTGGCTGAAGAGTTCGATGGCCGCCTCACCCTTATCGAAGGCGCATTTTCGGAAATGGATCGTCTTGCCGGAGTAGCGGTAGACGGCGTTGCGCTCGATCTGGGCGTTTCGTCTTTTCAGCTAAACGATCCGGAGCGCGGATTTTCGTTCGGCAGCGACGGACCGCTCGACATGCGGATGAGCGCGTCGGGCTCAAGTGCCGCCGACACGGTGAACACACTCTCAGAGCAAGCTCTTGCAGATATTATTTGGCGCTATGGCGAAGAAAAAAAATCGCGCAGCATTGCACGCGCGATAGTGGGCGCGCGGCCGGTTTTGACGACACGTGCATTAGCGGAAATCGTCGAGCGCGCCGCCGGGCCGGGCGCCAAGCGTTATGCCATTCATCCTGCGACGCGGACCTTTCAAGCGCTCCGTATTTACGTGAACGACGAACTTGGCGAGCTTGAGCGCGGACTCGAGGCGGCCGAGCGGAGTTTGAGGCCGTCTGGGCGTCTTGCAGTGGTTTCTTTCCATTCGCTCGAGGACAGAATCGTCAAACGGTTTCTTTCCCGGCGTGCGGGGCGTGAGGCACGGAGATCACGCCATCAACCGCAACGCACCGCACCACGCGCTCCTACGTTTGTCTTATCCAAAATTGCCTCCCAGGCCGCGAGCGAGAAGGAAGTTCGCGAAAACCCCCGCGCACGCTCGGCGCGTTTGCGCGCAGCCAAGCGTACATCCGCACCGGCCTGGACCGATTCTCATACTTTCGCCGACTCCGAGGGAGGGCACGCATGATCCGCATCTTGAACTTCGCACTCATCGTCGTCACCGGACTTGCCTGTATCGGGCTGTACCGCATCGCTGAAGAGGCGCGCATCGCGCAAACGGATCTGCGAAAGGTGGAGGCTGAAATCAACGCCGAGGAGAATGCCATCGCGATACTTGGTGCCGAGTGGGCGCGCCTGACCCAACCGGCGCGCATTCAAGCCCTCGCCGCGCGCCATTTGCCGCTGGTCGAAGAGCCGACATTGCAATTGTCGTCCCTGACATTGCTTCCGCCGCGCGCACTTACGCCCACAGAGGAACCGACATTCCGTACGGCAAGCATCGTGGTTCCCAAACCGGCGCAGGAGCAAATATCTGCGCCGCAGGAGCTGACCTTGGCCTCCTATTCCGGCATGTGAGGCAATGGACGAAAATTCGGAGGCAACGCAACGCGTAAGGAGCCGCATCTCGGTCGCGGCGATTTTAAGTGCGATAGCCTTTGCTGTTATCGGCGCAAGGCTCGTCGATCTCACTCTCCTAAATGCGCGTGATGACGCAGGCGCGGCTCTGGCGGAGCCCACAACGCAAGGGGCGCGTGCCGATCTCGTAGACCGCAATGGAGTTCTCATCGCGCGCGATTTGCCCGTCAGCAATCTCTATGCAAGGCCGGCGGCCTTCTGGGATTCGGACGAGGCCGCAATTGGATTGGCGCGCGTAACCGGTGCGCGCGTCGAACGTCTTCGCGAGGTCTTTGCGTCCCAACGCGCTTATGTACTCGTTGCACGGGCGCTGGCGCCCGATATCCGCGCCGAGGTCATGCGGTTGGGGCTTCCGGGGCTGTTTTTCGAAGAAGGGTCCAAGCGTGTCTATCCCAACGGCCGCATTGTTTCGCATGTCGTGGGACAAGTCGATCCAGACGGCAATGGTCTGTCCGGACTCGAACTTGGCTTGAACGACATTGTGCGCAACGCCGAAGCGCCGGTCGCGTTGTCCATCGATATGCGCGTTCAATTTGCCCTTGCACGCGCGCTCGCGGACACCAAGGACGCATTTCAAGCAAAGGCCGCAGGCGGCATTGTCCTTGACGTGCACTCCGGCGAGGTGCTGGCGATGGTATCGCTGCCCGACTACGAGCCCAACGCTCGCACACTTGGGGAGGGCGACTCCATACGCAACCGCATGACGCAGGATGTCTATGAGCTCGGGTCCATATTCAAGATATTTACCTTCGCGCAGGCCATAGATGAGGAGACGATTACGCTCGACGAACGCTTTGTCGTGGATGCGCCCTTACGATTTGGGCGTTATTCGATCGGTGACTACGGTCGGCACGGGCACGATCTCTCCGCCGCGATGGTCTTTGCGGAATCGTCCAATATCGGTACCGCGCAAATCGGACTGCGCATCGGCGCTGAGCGCCAGCGTCTATTCCTTGCGAAGCTCGGTCTGTTGGCGCCGCTGAGGACCGAAATTCCTGAAATCGCTTCGCCGCTCATTCCGAGTCGCTGGAACGAAATCGAAACCGCGACAATTTCCTATGGTCATGGCATTTCGGTCAGTCCGCTTTCGTTCGCCGCCGTCGCAGGGTCGATCGCCAATGGCGGCACAAAAATCACCCCGACCTTTCTAAAAAATTCGGGTCTTGATCAATCCAGCGTTTCGCGTGGCGAGCGCGTCGTGTCGGTACGCACCAGCCAAACCATGCGCGCGCTGCTGCGTCTTGCGGTCACCGAAGGGACGGGATCGAAGGCGGACGTTCCCGGCTATTCGGTTGGCGGCAAAACGGGAACGGCCGAGAAGCCCACCGGACGCGGCTATTCGCGGCGTCTGCAAATCACTTCTTTTGCCGCGATCTTCCCCTCGGGCGATCCGAAATATCTCGTGTTTACGATGTTCGACGAACCGGTCGGGAACAAGGAGAGCTTCGGTTTTGCGACCGCGGGCTGGACGGCTGCGCCGGCGGCAGGGCAAGTAATCGCCCATATCGCTCCGGTTCTGGGCGTACCGGCGAATCTGGAGATTTTGGCCCCCTCCGAAATAGCCTCAGCCTTGCCGTGAGAAATTCATACCGGAAACACAATCACAGGAAAAATTATGGTGCAGGGAAAACATAGAGGGTGAAAAGTGGGAATTGCTGTGGCGGAGAGCATAAAGGAATATCGCGGTATTGCGGCTGACAGCCGAGATGTACGGCCGGGATTTCTCTTTGCCGCCTTGCCGGGAACCAAAACCGACGGTGCGCGCTTTATTGCCGACGCCGTAAACCGCGGGGCCGTGGCGGTCTTAGGCATGCCCGAAGCGGCCGAAGCGGCAAGGGCGCATGGTGTCACATTCGTTTCCGATTCCAATCCGCGGCGGCGCCTGGCGCTGATGGCCGCGGAATTTTTCGCCGAGCAGCCTGCACGGGTCGCCGCGGTCACCGGTACAAACGGCAAGACCTCGGTCGTCTCATTCCTGCGGCAGATTTGGACCCATTTGGGTCATGACGCGGCAAGCTTGGGCACATTGGGAATCGATGCGCCGTCCGGCCATGTAGCCCTCGCACACACGACCCCCGATCCGGTGAAGCTGCACGCGCAGCTCGCGAAGCTCAGCCAGGAGGGTGTCGACCGTCTCGCGGTCGAGGCGTCCAGTCATGGCCTGGATCAGTACCGGCTGGACGGCGTGCGCGTTACGGCGGCAGGCTTCACCAACATTACCCGTGATCATCTGGATTATCATACCGACTTTACAGCCTATTTTTCGGCGAAAATGCGCCTGTTTACGGATTTGCTCGCCAAAGACGGAGTGGCGGTTATCAATGCCGACGCACCTCTTGCCGAAGATGTCGCGGCTATCGCCGCCAAGCGCGCATCGCAGGTCTTGACGGTGGGTGAAAAAGGCAAGGCGATTCGTCTTCTGTCCCGCACACCGCATGAGAACGGTCAAAAGATTCATTTGCGCCATGACGGCCGCGATTACGCGATAGATCTTCCACTCGTTGGCGAATTTCAAATTTCAAATGCGCTTATTGCGGCGGGTCTTGCCATCGGATCGGGCGAATCTGCCGAACTCGTTTTTGCAGCGCTTCGGACTCTCAAAGGCGCTCCGGGACGGATGGAACTCGTCGCCTTCGCCAAATCGGGTGCGCCGATCTATGTCGACTACGCGCATACGCCGGACGCGATGGAGACCGCCCTTCGTGCGCTTCGTCCCCACGTGAAGGGGAAGTTGATCATTGTTTTTGGGTGCGGCGGAGACCGGGATAGAGGAAAGCGTCCGTTAATGGGCGAAGCCGCGTGCAAATTTGCCGACGCAGCTATCGTCACGGACGACAATCCCCGCGGCGAAGACCCGGCCGCCATAAGGCGCGAGGCGCTGGCCGGTTGTCCCGGTGCGCGTGAAATCGGCGATCGCCGCGCCGCCATTCAAGCGGGTATCGAAATGTTGAGTGAGGGTGACACGCTGATCCTCGCCGGCAAAGGACATGAGGAAGGGCAAATCGTCGGCACCGAATTTCTGCCCTATTCCGAACGCGCCGAAGCGGTCCGCATTGCGCTGGCGCTCGGCGGACGTGCCGCACGGGATACGCGCTTATGAACGCCTTGTGGACGGCGAGCGAAGCGGCGATTGCCACGGGCGGCAAAGCCAGCGGTGATTGGCACGTCGAAGGTATCTCCATAGACACGCGAACCCTCGAGCGGGGCGATCTTTTCGTTGCGCTCAAAGGGGAGAACCGCGATGGCCACGCCTTTGTCGGTTCGGCACTGGAAAAGGGCGCCGGCGCGGCGCTGATCAGCGATCCTCAGGCCGAACTCGACTCAAACGCGCCGCTTCTCTTCGTCGCGGACACGCTGCGCGGGTTGGAGGCGCTGGGCCGTGCTGCGCGCGCGCGCTGCCCGGCCCGCATTGTCGCCGTAACGGGCAGCGCGGGAAAAACAACGACAAAGGAGATGTTGCGCCTCGCGCTTTCCAGCCAAGGTAAGGTCGTGGCCTCCGCAGCCTCCTACAATAATCATTGGGGCGTACCGCTTAGTCTCGCGCGAATGGCGCGCGACGCCTCCTTTGGCGTGTTCGAAATCGGCATGAATCACGCGGGCGAAATACGCGTCTTGGTCGGACAAGTGCGTCCGCACGTCGCCGTAGTGACTACGATCGCACCGGCCCATGTCGAGTATTTTGGAACGCTGGAGACCGTATCGGACGCCAAAGCAGAAATTTTTGAAGGCGTGGAGCCCGGCGGAACGGTGATCTTGCCGCTGGACAATCCGCAATTCGGACGCCTAACGCAGCGGGCGGGCGAATGCGGCATCGAAAATATCTTGAGCTTCGGGACGAGCATGGGCGCGGATGCACATTTGCTCGACGCAAAAGTCGTCGGCGTAAAACAGTTCGTCACGGCGGAGATTCACGGCGCCAAGATGGAATTCGCGCTTGGTGCACCAGGTGCGCATATCGCGTCCAATGCATTGGCGGTCCTTCTTGCGGCACAAGCGCTAGGCGCAGATATCGGCACGACTGCGAGTGCGCTTGCGGATTTCACGCCGCTTAAAGGGCGAGGCGCGCGCGTCATTTTGGGTGACATCGAGCTGATAGACGAGAGCTACAATGCCAACCCGGCTTCAATGTCGGCGGCATTGAGTTTGTTGAAAGAAGCGAGTCCAGGATCCGGAGGCCGAAGGATCGCAGTCCTCGGCGATATGTTGGAACTCGGTGCGGAGGGTCCTGCGCTTCATCGTGCCGTCAAAAGCGACATCGCGGCCGGCGCCGTCGATCTCGCATTCTTGTGCGGTCCGCAGATGCGCGCTCTTTGGGACATATTGCCTTCCGATCGCCGCGGTGCCTACGCGGAGAATTCGATGCAGCTGAACGGCCCGCTTCTTTCGCAGCTACGTTCGGGCGACATCGTATTGGTGAAAGGTTCTTTCGGGAGCCGCATGTCCGTCACCGTCGAAGCGCTGAAAACGCGTGCAGCCGCCGAAACGGTATAGGGGGAAGAGGTGTTTTTGTATTTAGTAAATCTGGCTGACGACGCGCAGATCTTCAACGTCTTTCGCTACCTGACGGTTCGTACAGGTGGTGCCGTCCTGACCGGACTTATCATCTGCTTCGTCCTAGGTCCTGCGCTCATCAAATGGCTGCGCAAGCGGCAAGGAAGGGGACAGCCGATCCGAGCCGACGGACCCCAGCGGCACATTGTCGAGAAGCAAGGCACGCCGACAATGGGCGGGTTGCTGATTCTCATTTCTTTGGTTTGCTCCATCGTTCTTTGGGCGGATCTTTCGAACGGTTATGTCTGGGGCGTGATCGCGGTCACCATCGGGTTTGGAGCTCTTGGCTTTGTCGACGACTACAAAAAGGTTCAAAAACAATCGGTCGATGGAATTAGTGCCCGCGGCAAGCTGTTGTTCCAAATTATTATCGCAGGCGGCGCAGTCATTTGGCTTATGCAACTTCAGATGGAGCCTCTAAGTGGCGCTCTCGCAATACCGTTCTTCAAGGACGTCCTTTTCAGTCTTAGTTGGGGCTTCGTAGCTTTCGGAGCGTTCGTCATCGTCGGCTCGTCCAACGCGGTCAATCTCACCGACGGCTTGGATGGTCTTGCCATCGTCCCGGTCATGATCGCAGCGGCGACTTTCCTTCTTATCGCCTATCTGGTCGGAAACGTTGTCTTTGCCGACTATCTCCAACTGCATTACGTCGCGGGGACGGGCGAGCTCACCGTGGTTCTCGGCGCGCTATTGGGTGCGGGTCTGGGCTTCCTTTGGTTCAACGCCCCGCCCGCCATGGTTTTCATGGGCGATACGGGATCGCTTTCGCTCGGCGGCGTCTTGGGTGCGGTTGCGGTGGCGGTCAAGCACGAGATCGTGCTGGCGGTGGTCGGTGGACTTTTCGTTGTGGAAGCGGTCTCGGTCATTGTTCAAGTGGTGTCCTTCAAGCTCACTGGCAAGCGCGTATTTCGTATGGCGCCGATCCACCATCATTTCGAACAGCTGGGATGGGCCGAGTCGACCATCGTAGTCCGTTTTTGGATTATCGCCGTTATTCTCGCACTTATCGGCCTCTCCACCTTGAAGTTGCGGTAGAACGATGATCGCGGTCGATCTATTCAAGGATAAAACGGTCGGCATATTGGGGCTCGCGCGTTCGGGCGTTTCCGCCGTACATGCGCTTCATGCGGGCGGTGCGCGCATCGTCGCCTGGGATGATAAGGAACTTGCGCGTGCCGACGCGCCGCAAGGAACGCGCGTCGAGCCGTGGGAACAATGGCCGTGGGAAGATTTGGCTGCGATCGTCCTAAGTCCCGGCATTTCCTTGACTCATCCCGCGCCCCACCCCGCCGTCGAACGTGCAAAGGATGCCGGAGTAGAAATTATCGGCGATCTTGATCTGTTCGCGCGCGCAGTTCGTACGCAGGCCGATGAAAACCATGCCGCCTCGATTATTGCGATCACGGGAACGAACGGGAAGTCGACAATTACCGCGCTTGTCGGACATATTCTGCAAGCCTGCGGTTTCGACCCCCAGATCGGCGGAAACATCGGAAATCCCGCCCTTGAATTGTCTCCGCCCAACCCGAAAACATTTTATGTTCTTGAGGTTTCGTCTTACCAGATCGACCTTTCACCGCACCTGCATCCGAACATCTCGGTCCTATCCAACATTTCTCCCGACCATATCGATCGGCATGGGAGCGTGGAGAATTATGCCCGGGTGAAGGCCGCGCTTTTGGAGCGCACCGTGAGCGGCGGACGCATTGTCGTGGGCACCGACGATTCACTTTCCTCCGCGCTCTTTACCAAGCTCATCGCAAACAATAACCATGACATGATAGCCGTGTCCGTCGGCAGGGTTTTGGGCCGTGGCGCGTTCGTGATCGACGGAAAACTATACGACGCCTCTCGTCATCCGGCCGAGGAGATCGGCGATCTCAGAGCAGCCCAGCATTTGCCCGGAGTCCATAATTGGCAGAATGCTGCTCTTGCCTATGCCGCGGTACGCCCCCTGGTGCGCGACTCGCGGCAAATTATGAACGCCATTCTTCGCTTTCCCGGTCTTGCGCATCGGATGGAAGAAGTCCGGCAAATCGGAAATGTGCGCTTTGTCAATGATTCCAAGGCGACGAACGCAGAAGCCGCGTCACGCGCACTGGCGTGCTTCAGCGATATTTACTGGATCGCCGGGGGCAAAGCGAAAGACGGTGGAATTGCCAGTCTTACTCCCCATTTTCACCGAATTCGTAAAGCCTATTTGATCGGAGATGCAGCGCCGCAATTTGCCGAAACACTGAATGGCAAGGTCGATTTCGAACAGTGCCAAACGATCGGCAACGCGCTGCATGCGGCAGCGGCGGATGCAGCGAAAAGTTCTGCGCCTGAACCTGTGGTACTGCTTTCGCCGGCCTGCGCTTCGTTTGACCAGTTCCGCGATTTTGAGGAGCGCGGCGATGTGTTCCGGGCGGCCGTCAACCAGATGGCAAATCAAGAACCTACCTCGCGTGAGGTGTCGGCATGATGTATTCCCGAGCGGATAATTCCGGCTTTGCCCGCTGGTGGTGGACGGTTGATCGTGCTGCGTTGCTCGGCATTCTTGGTCTTATCGCCATTGGTCTCATTCTCGCCTTTGCCGCGAGCCCAGCGGCGACGGGTGGCTCGCAAACGGCCGGGAATTTTACCTATGCCTTGCGCCAGTTCGCGTTTGCGTTCATGGCAATTTTTGTTCTGATCGGGGCTTCGTTTCTCGATCCCAAACAAATGCGTCTGGTCGCGGCGTGTGTGTTCGGACTAGCCCTCATGGGGGCCATTTACATTCTTTTCTCCGCCGAGAGTGTAAACGGGGCCAACCGCTGGATGCGGCTCGGCAGCTTTACGCTGCAGCCCTCCGAATTTTTGAAACCTGCTTTTGCCGTGCTTGCCGCCGCGTTTCTTGCCGACAAACTCAGGCGTAATTTTCCGGGCGAAGCCGTGACGCTTGCGGTGCTCACCCCTGCGGTGATTGTCCTTCTGCTACAGCCCGATGTCGGACAGTCGGCACTTCTCATAATGCTGTGTGTGGTTATGCTGTTCTTTGCCGGACTTCGCTATTACTGGCTGGCGGCATTGGGCGGCGGCGGCGCGGCGCTAGCGACGCTTGCATATTATCTCCATCCCCATGTGCGGCAGCGCATAGCTGAATTTATCGATCCGAATGCGCAAGGTTATCAAGTCGGCCTTGCAACGGATGCCTTTTCCGCCGGCGGGTTCATGGGGGTGGGACCCGGCGCGGGAACCATCAAATATCGTCTGCCCGATGCCCATACTGATTTCATCTTCGCGGTTGCCGGGGAGGAATTCGGCTTCGTGCTCTGCATCGTGATCGCCGCTCTTTTTGGCCTCGTCACGATTAGGCTGCTCCTGCGCGCGGCGCGCGCGTCCGATCCTTTTGCGCAATTGGCCGGAGCCGGGCTAGCCGTTGCGATCGGCCTGCAAGCCTTCATCAATATGGGTGTCTCGCTCAGCATTCTTCCCGCCAAAGGCATGACGCTGCCATTCCTTTCCTATGGCGGTTCTTCGCAGCTCGCAGTCGCACTGACATTGGGTCTTGCACTCGGAATAACCCGACAAAGACCGCGACTTCCCGGAGCGCTGCGGCGATGAGCGGGACGTTCGTTCTTGCCGCGGGCGGCACCGGTGGGCATCTCTTTCCCGCGCAGGCGGTAGCGGGCGAGTTGATACGACGCGGAGGGCGCGTAGTGGTGATGACCGACGGGCGTGGAGTTCACTTTGGTACTTCTTTTCCCGGCGCCGAGATCGCCACGGTGCCGGCCGCAACATTTGCCGGGCGTTCGCCGTTGAAATGGGCCGGTGCAGCCACAAGTATTTTGGCGGGCATCGCTGCGGCCTTCCGAAAGCTTCGGCAAATTCGTCCGCAGGCCGTTATCGGCTTTGGTGGTTATCCGAGCCTACCCGTCATGGTGGCGGCTTGGCTTGCACGTATCCCAAACGCATTGCACGAACAGAATGCGGTTCTCGGGCGCGTCAATCGCCTCATTGCTCCCCTGACCGGCACGATCGTCGCATCCTTCCCCTTTGCCCGTAATGCGCCGAAGAACCTCAAGCGCGTGATGTTCATTGGCAATCCCGTTCGCGCCGAAGCGAGCGCATTGGCCGGTGCCCCCTATGTGCTTCCCGATGTCGACGGCCGCATTCACCTCCTTATTTTCGGCGGAAGTCAGGGCGCGCGCGCGCTTTCCGAAATCGTCCCAGCCGCTCTCTCGCAA
>Ga0299906_10005738_pt1 | contig 10077 bp, 5 predicted proteins | sample RVTome_14_FD_200259 | JGI IMG/M metagenome (GOLD analysis project Ga0299906, IMG submission 200259) | Soil microbial communities from uranium-contaminated site in the Upper Colorado River Basin, Wyoming, United States - RVT145D125 (version 2) ...
GCGGCGGCCGTAGAATAGCGGCCGCGCGGCGCCCTCCGGCGCCGCGTTCCGTTTCCCGTTCCCCGAGAGCCGATGGAGCACCCGACCCGCGACGTCCCGCCGGACCAGGGGGACACGCCCCCGCATCACTTCGCCGCGTCGGCGGGAGCCGCCGGGCTCGCCGCGCCGCGCGACCGGATCGCCATTCACGGCGCCCGGCAGAACAACCTCAAGAACCTCTCGCTCGAGATCCCGACCAACGAGCTGGTCGTCGTGACCGGGGTGTCGGGCTCGGGCAAGTCCTCGCTCGTCTTCGACACGCTCTACGCGGAGGGGCAACGGCGCTACGTCGAGACGTTCTCGCCCTACGCGCGGCAGTTCCTCGACCGCATGGACAAGCCGCAGGTCGACCGCATCGACGGCTGCCTGCCGGCGATCGCCATCGACCAGACGAACCCGGTGCGCACGTCGCGCTCGACCGTGGGCACGATGACCGAGCTGAACGACCACATCAAGCTGCTCTACGCGCGCGCGGCGCAGCTACTCTGCCGGGGCTGCGGCAACCCGGTGCGGCGCGACACCCCGGAGACGATCTTCGCCGAGCTCGCGCGCCGGGCGCGCGACGCGGGCGATCCGCGGCTCGTGGTCGCGTTCCCGGTCGAGGTGCCGAAGAACTTCAGCGAGGCCGAGATCCTGCAGCTCCTCGAGCGCCAGGGCTACACCCGCGTCCACGCCAAGCACGGCAGCGTGCTCGAGGTCGTGCAGGACCGGGTCCGGATGACCAGCGCGGAGCGCGAGCGGGTGATGGAGGGCCTGGAAGCGGCGCTCCGGGTCGGGCGCGGGAAGGTGAACGTGCACGTCGTCGGCGAGGCTGGCGAGCCCGTCGGGGGGACACCGGCTTGGCGCTTTTCGAGCGACCTGCACTGCGCCGACTGCGACGTCCACTACGCCGAGCCGACGCCGAGCCTCTTCTCGTTCAACTCGCCGATCGGCGCCTGCGAGACCTGCCGCGGGTTCGGACGCGTGATCGGCGTCGACTACGGCCTCGTCGTTCCCGACGAGTCCAAGACCCTGCGCGGCGGCGCGGTGAAGCCCTGGCAGACCGAGAGCTATCGCGAGTGCCAGGACGACCTCGCCAAGATGGCGAAGAGCCGCGGGGTGCCGCTCGACGTCCCCTGGCGCGACCTCGACGAGCCCCACCGGCGCTGGGTGATCGAAGGCGATGACGGGTGGGTAAGCTGGCGCAAATCCTGGCCCGGCAAGTGGTACGGCATCAGGCGCTTCTTCGCCTGGCTCGAGACGAAGAGCTACAAGATGCACATCCGCGTCCTGCTCTCGAGATATCGGGCGTACACGCCGTGCGAGACGTGCGAGGGTGCGCGGCTCAAGCCCGACGCCCTGCTGTGGCGGCTCGGAACCAAGGAGGACGCGGATCGCGCACTCGGCAGCTACGCGCGGGTCAAGCCGCGCGGCATGCGCGTCGACGACGCGAAGCTCGCCGCGCTCCCGGGCCTGACGATGCACGACCTCATGCTGCTGCCCGTCGCGCGCTGCCGGTCGTTCTTCGAGCGCCTGCACCTTCCGGCGCCGCTCGACCAGGCGACCGACCTGCTGCTGACCGAGATCCGCGCCCGGCTCGGCTATCTCACCGAGGTGGGCTTGAGCTACCTCACGCTCGACCGCCAGTCGCGCACGCTGTCCGGCGGCGAGGTGCAGCGGATCAACCTCACCACCGCGCTCGGCACCTCGCTCGTCAACACGCTGTTCGTGCTCGACGAGCCGTCGATCGGCCTGCACCCGCGCGACATGGGCCGCGTGATCGACGTGATGAAGCGGTTGCGCGACGCCGGCAACTCGCTAGTGGTCGTCGAGCACGACCCGCAGATCATGTTCGCCGCCGACCGCATCCTCGACCTGGGCCCGGGCCCGGGGGAGCGCGGCGGGGAGATCGTCTTCTTCGGCCCGCCGCCGGCGCTGAAGCAGGCGGGGACGCTCACCGGGCAGTACCTCTCGGGACGGCGGCGGGTCGACGACGCATCATCCCGCCGGGCGCCGCGAGCCAATCCGCCCACGATTCAGATCCTCGGCGCCGCCGCGCACAACCTCAAGGGCATCGACGTCGCGTTCCCGCTGAACCGCCTGATCTGCGTGACCGGCGTCTCGGGCTCGGGAAAGTCGACCCTCGTGCAGGGCGTGCTTTACGCCGCGCTCCGCAAGGCGAAGGGCAAGCCGACCGAAGCCCCCGGCGCGCACCGGGAGCTGCGCGGTGACCGGCTCATCGACGACGTCGTGCTCGTCGACCAGTCGCCGATCGGCAAGACCACGCGCTCCAACCCGGCGAGCTACGTCGGCGCGTTCGACGCGATCCGCAAGCGGTTCGCCGGGTCGCCGGTCGCGATTGAGCGCGGCTACACCGCCGGAACGTTCAGCTTCAACGCCGGGAACGGACGCTGCCCGACCTGCAGCGGCAACGGCTTCGAGCACGTCGAGATGCAGTTCCTCTCGGACGTTTACCTGCGCTGCCCCGATTGCGACGGCAAGCGCTTCCGGCCCGAGGTGCTCGAGGCGAAGTGGAACGGCCGCGGCATCGCCGACGTGCTCGAGATGACGGTGTCCGAAGCGCTCGCGTTCTTCGCCGCCGAGCGCGAGGTCGTCGCGGCGCTGCGCCCGCTCGCGGAGGTGGGGCTCGAGTACCTGCGGCTCGGCCAGCCGGTGCCGACGCTCTCCGGGGGCGAGGCGCAGCGGCTGAAGCTCGCCGGGCATCTGGCGGAAGCGGCCTCACGCCCGGCCGCGAAGGGGGGGGCCGCTGCGGCCGGCCGGCTCTTCCTCTTCGACGAGCCGACCACCGGCCTGCACTTCGACGACGTCGCGAAGCTGCTGCGCGCGTTCCGCCGGCTCACCGACGCCGGCCACTCGCTCGTCGTCATCGAGCACAACCTCGACGTGATCCGCGCCGCCGACTGGATCGTCGACCTCGGGCCCGAGGGTGGCGATGCCGGCGGCGAGCTCGTGTGCGTCGGCACGCCGCGCGAAGTGATGGCGGACGCGCGCTCGCACACCGGGCGCGCGCTGCAGGACTACGAAGCGGCGTTGGCGGGCGGGCTGGTGGCCGTCGAGCAGGCGCCCGCCGCCTACGCGCCACCTCCGCCCGGGGCGCACGAAGCGCTGCGCGGCCGGGGTCGCCACTCGATCGTCGTGCACAACGCGCGCGAGCACAACCTCAAGAGCATCGACGTCGAGCTCCCGCGCAACCGGTTCACGGTCGTGACCGGCGTGTCGGGCTCGGGCAAGTCGACGCTCGCGTTCGACCTCGTCTTCGCCGAGGGCCAGCGGCGCTACCTGGAATCGCTGAACGCCTACGCGCGCCAGTTCGTGCAGCCGGCGGCGCGGCCCGACGTCGACGCCATCTTCGGCATCCCGCCGACGGTCGCGATCGAGCAGCGCACGAGCCGCGGCGGGCGCAAGTCCACCGTCGCGACGCTCACCGAGCTGTACCACTTCCTGCGGCTGCTCTACATGAAGCTCGGGCTCCAGCACTGCCCGGACTGCAACGTGCCGATCGAGCCGCAGAGCGCGGAGGCCATCGCCGCGCGCATCCTCCGCGACTACCGCGGCCGGCGCATCGGCTTGCTCGCGCCGCTGGTGGTGAACCGCAAGGGCTACTACACCGACCTCGCGCGCTGGGCGCGCGGGAAGGGCTACGGCTTCATCCGGGTCGACGGCGAGTTCCTGCCGACCGACAAGTGGCCGAGGCTCGATCGCTTCAAGGAGCACACCCTCGAGCTGCCGGTCGCGGACCTCGTGATCGCGCCGGACCGGGAGCGCGAGCTGCGCGAGGCGCTCGGCCGCGCGCTCGAGCTCGGCAAGGGCGTCGTCCACTTGATCGAAGGCCTCGACCGCCTCGAGGCCGCGCGGGCGAAGGCCGGCGGCGCGCGCGTCGAGCTCGCGCTGCCGGAAGCCGTGTTCTCGACCAGGCGCGCGTGCCCCGCGTGCGGGCGCAGCTTCCCGGAGCTCGACCCGCGTCTCTTCTCGTTCAACTCGAAGCACGGCTGGTGCACGACCTGCTACGGCACGGGCTTGAGGCTCGCCGGCTTCGACGAGGAGCAGACCGGCGAGGAGATCTGGTGGAACCAATGGTGGGAGGGCGAGGCGGAGGCATGCCCCGCCTGCGACGGCAAGCGGCTCAACCCGGTGGCGCTGAACGTGCGCTTCCGCGGCCGGTCGATCGCCGACGTGACGGCGCTCCCGGTGAGCAAGGTCGCGCGGCTTTTCGCCGACCTGCCCCTCAGCGGCCGCGAAGAGGCGATTGCGCGCGACATCGTCGCCGAGCTCCGCTCGCGGCTCGCGTTCCTGGACGAGGTCGGCCTCGCCTACCTCGCGCTCGACCGCTCGGCGCCGACGCTCTCCGGCGGCGAGGCGCAGCGCATCCGGCTCGCCTCGCAGCTCGGCTCGAATCTGCAGGGCGTCTGCTACATCCTCGACGAGCCGACGATCGGCCTGCACACGCGCGACAACCGCGTGCTGCTCGACACGCTGGAGAAGCTCGGTGCGCGCGGGAACACGCTGCTGGTCGTCGAGCACGACGAGGAGACCATCCGCCGCGCGCAGCACGTCGTGGATCTCGGCCCGGGCGCCGGCAGCCACGGCGGCCGGGTGGTCGCCGAGGGCACCGTCGAGGCGCTCACCCGCATCCCCGAGTCGGTCACCGGCCGCTTCCTCGCCGCGCCGCTGCGGCATCCGCTGCAGCCGCGGCGGGCGGTGAACGGGAAGACGCCGTCGCTGGACGTGCGCGGAGCGAGCCTGCACAACCTCGGGCACATCAACGCCCGCATCCCGCTCGGCCGGCTGACCGTGATCACGGGCGTGTCCGGTTCGGGCAAGTCGACGCTCGCACGCGACGTGCTGCACGCCAATCTGGTCGCGCTCGTGAGCGAGCGCCGACGCCGGAACGGCAACGGGGGCTTGCGCGGCTGCGAGGCGATCGACGGCGCCGAGCTCGTCGGCCGCGTGCTCGAGGTCGATCAGGCGCCGATCGGCAAGACGCCGCGCTCGTGCCCGGCGACCTACGTCGGCTTCTGGGACGCGATCCGCAGGCTCTTCGCCGACACCAACGAGGCGCGCATCCGCGGCTACACGGCGAGCCGGTTCTCGTTCAACACCCACGGCGGCCGGTGCGACGCGTGCGAGGGCCAGGGCGTGAAGACGATCGCGATGAGCTTCCTGCCGGACGTGAAGGTGAACTGCGACGTCTGCGGCGGCTCGCGGTTCAACGCCGAGACGCTGACCGTGCGCTGGCGGGGCAAGAACATCGGCGAGGTGCTCGCGATGAGCGTCGAGGAGGCGGTCGAGTTCTACGCCGCGCACCCGTCGACCCACCGCGCCTTGCGGCTGCTGCAGGACGTGGGGCTGGGCTACCTCACGCTCGGGCAGCAGAGCCCGACGCTCTCCGGGGGCGAGGCGCAGCGTATCAAGCTGGTCACGGAGCTCGCGAAGGCGACGGGCCAGCGGCCCGTCGTCCCGGGCGAAGCGAAGCGAAGACCCGGGCTCCAGGCGGCCATGCGCGACACGCTGTACATCCTCGACGAGCCCACGGTCGGCCTGCACATGGCCGACGTCGAGAAGCTGCTCCGGGTGCTGCATCGCCTGGTCGACGCCGGGAACACGGTGGTCGTCATCGAGCACAACCTGGACGTGATCGCGGAGGCCGACTGGATCGTCGACCTCGGCCCCGAAGGCGGCGACGCGGGCGGGCGGATCGTCGCGATGGGCGCGCCCGAGGCGGTTGCGAGGAGAACCGACCGCTCCCACACCGCGCGCGTCCTCGCCGACTTTCTCGCGGAGCGGAGCACGGCGCCGTATAGTTCGAAGGCGCCGCGCGCTGCCGCGCGCGTCCTGGACAAGTGAGATCCCGATGAACGATCCGAAGGCTCGCGGAGCGCCGGTCTCGGCGCAGGTGCGCACCCGGCTCGCCGCAGCCGGTCGACGCTTCCACGCCAACGACAACATCGCCGAGTTCATCCACGGCGAGGCCGAGCTGAAGGCGCTCGAGGACGAGGTCATGGAGCGGATGCAGGGCGTGCTCGAGGCGCTCGTCATCGACACCCAGGGTGACCACAACACCCGCGGGACCGCACGCCGGGTGGCGCGAATGTTCCTGCACGAGGTGTTCAAGGGTCGCTACCACCGGATGCCCCCGGTCACCGAGTTCCCGAACGCCGAGCGGCTGAACGAGCTGATGATCGTCGGACCGATCACGGTCCGGAGCGCGTGCTCGCACCACCTCGTGCCGATCCTCGGCAAGCTGTGGATCGGCGTGCTGCCGAGCGAGCACTCGAACCTGGTCGGGCTGTCGAAGTACTCGCGCATCGCCGACTGGGTCATGAGCCGCCCCCAGATCCAGGAGGAGGCGGTGATGCAGCTCGCCGACCTGCTCGAGGGGCGCCTCAAGCCCGAGGGCGTCGCCCTCGTGCTCGAGGCCGACCACTACTGCACGCAGTGGCGGGGCGTGAAGGACGAGACGCACATGACCAACAGCATCATGCGCGGGGCGTTCCTCACCAACCCGGAGCTGCGCCGGGAGTTCCTGCAGCTCGTGCGGGGATGAGCCTGGCGGGCGCGGTTGCCGGGAGTCGGGAAACTTCGATAGGTTACGGGCCCAGCGATCCCGGGCCATGAAAGAAGGACACCAAACGGTCTCGCCGCCCTGGCCGATGCGCGCTGCCGCGATCGCGAGCCTGCTTGCCGCCGCTGCCGGCTGCGCGAGCATCACGTCGACGGCGACGAGCCGCATGTCGCAGCACCTCGCGACCGCGCTGCTCGACCAGAACGATCCGGAAACGGTGCGCCAGGGCGCCCCGGCCTATCTGCTGCTCGCCGACTCGCTGATCGCCGACGACCCGGAGAACAGCGCGCTGCTGCAGGGTGGCGCCCGGCTCTATGTCGCGTACGCCTCCGCATTCGTGAGCGATCCGCAGCGCGCGCAGCGGCTCACCCGCCGCGCCGTGGACTACGCCGATCGCGCGCTCTGTGTGGAGCTTCCTCCCGCGTGCGCTCCGGAGGCGCGCTCCCCTGACGGCTTCGCGGCGGCACTGGCGCAGGCGGGAGAAGCCCAGGTGCCGGTGCTCTACACCTGGGGCGTGGCGCGCGCCGGCTGGGTCCAGGCGGCGAGCGAGGACTGGAACGCGATTGCCGAGTTGCCCAGGGTCGAGACGGCCATGCGGCGGGTGGTCGAGCTCGACGAATCCTACGACCGGGGTGCCGCCCATGTGTACCTCGGCGTGCTCGCCACCCTGCGGCCGGCGGTGCTTGGCGGCCGGCCCGAGGAAGGCCGCCGCCATTTCGAGCGTGCGATCGAGCTCTCCGGCGGCAAGAACCTGATGGGGCAGGTCCAGTTCGCGCGATACTACGCGCGGCTCGTGTTCGACCGGCCCCTCCACGACCGGCTGCTGAAAGGGGTGCTCGCGGCCGATGCCGTGCAGCCGGGCCTCACCCTGAGCAACACGCTCGCGCAGGAACAGGCGCGCAAGCTCCTCGCCGACGCGGACGCTTTCTTCTAGGACCGGACATGCGACTCGCGCAGACGCTTCTCGCCGTGACGCTGCTTGCGGGCGCCGCGCCGGCCCCGCGCGCGGCCGAGACGCTGAAGATCGCCACGCTCGCACCCGACGGCACGGCATGGATGAAGGCGATGCGGGCCGCCGGCGAGGAAGTCCGCAAGCGCACCGGGGGGCGCGTCGAGCTGAGGTTCTATCCCGGGGGCGTGATGGGCAACGATGCCACCGTCCTGCGGAAGATCCAGATCGGTCAGCTCCACGGCGGGTTGGTCACGATGGTGGCGCTCTACCGGCTGTATCCGGACAGCCAGCTCTACGGGTTGCCGCTCCTGTTTCGCTCGTACGCGGAGGTGGACTACGTCCGCTCGCGCATGGACGGCCCGCTGATCGAGGGGCTCGAGCGCAGCGGCATGGTCGCCTTCGGCCTGGTCGAGGGCGGCTTCGCCTACCTGCTGTCGAGCGCGCCGATCCGGCGGGTCGCCGACGTCCGGGCGGAGAAGGTCTGGGCTCCGGAAGGCGACCGGATCACGCCGATGCTGTTCCAGGCGGCCGGCGTCGCGCCGGTCGTCCTGCCGCTCGCCGATGTCTACACCGGCCTGCAGACCGGGCTGGTCACGGCGGTGGGCAACTCGGCCTCGGGCGCGATCGCGCTGCAGTGGCATTCGAAGACGAAGTACCTCGCCGACCTCCCCCTGTTCTACACCCTGGGCACGCTGATCGTCGATCGGCGCGCCTACGCGGGGATCCCGGCCGCCGACCGGGCGCCGGTCAAGGACGTGCTGACGCAGGCCTTCCGCGAGCTCGACCGCGCGAGCCGCCGCGACGAGGAAGCCGCGCGCGCGGCGCTCCAGAACCGCGGCATCCAGTTCCTGCGCCCGGCGCCGGCGGACGTCGAGGAGTTCGAGCGCGTCGCCGCCCGGGCGCGCGCGGAGATCGTCAAGGAGGGTCTGTACACGTCGCCGCTCCTGCAAACCCTGGAAGGCCACCTCAAAGCGTTCCGCGCCAAGGGCGATGGCGCCGCCGGACGATAGCGTCCCCGCGCCGGGCGTCGCGCGTCTGCGCGGCGCGCTCCGCGCGGTCGCGCTCGCCGAGAACGCCGTCCTCGTCCTCCTCCTCGGGGCGCTGGTCGTCGTCGCGGGCGGCCAGATCGTGCTGCGACAGCTCGACGTGGCGCTGGTCTGGGCGGATCCGCTGACGCGGCTGCTGATCCTGTGGATCGGCGTGTTCGGCGCGGTCGCGGCGAGCCGCGACAACCACCACATCGCGATCGACGCCCTGTCCCGGTTCCTGCCCCGGGGCGCGCAGCGCGCCGCGGCGGCCGTCGTGGCGCTGTTCGCGAGCACCGTGTGCGTGGTGCTCGCCTACCAGGCGGTGCGATTCGTCCGCTTCGAGCACGCGGCGAGCACCGCGGGGCTCGGCGCCGTGCCGCCATGGGTGCCGGCACTCGTGCTGCCGATCGGATTCGCGCTGATCGCGCTCCGCTACGTGATCGTCGCGCTGGCACGGATCCGCGGGCTCGCCTTGGCGCGGGGCGAGCGTTGATCTGGCTCTCGCTCGGGCTGCTCGGCCTGGCGCTGCTCGGCGCGCCGCTCTTCACCGTGATCGCGGCGAGCGCGCTCATCGGGTTCGCCGCGAGCGGCATCGACCTCTCGGCGGTGATCGTCGAGTTCCACCGCCTGGGCGAGACCCCGGTGCTGGTCGCCATTCCCCTCTTCACCTTCGCGGGCTATCTGCTGGGCGAGACCGGCGCGCCGCAGCGCATCGTCCGGATCACGCAGGCCCTGCTCGGCTGGCTGCCGGGCGGCCTCGCGATCGTCACCATCGCCTCCTGCGCGCTCTTCACCGCGTTCACCGGCGCGTCCGGGGTCACGATCATCGCGGTCGGCGCCCTGCTCTACCCGGCACTGCGGCTCGCGGGCTATCCCGAGCGCTTCAATCTCGGCCTGGTCACGAGCTCGGGCAGCCTCGGCGTGCTCTTCGCCCCCTCCCTGCCCCTGATTCTCTACGGCGTCGTCGCGCAGCAGCTCGGGCTCGGGCGGCCGGTGTCGATCGAGGAGCTGTTCGTCGCCGGGATCCTCCCCGGGCTCCTCATGCTCGTCATGCTCGCCGGCTGGAGCGGCTGGCGCAACCGGGCGCTGCGGACCCCGATCGCATCGTTCTCGTGGCGCGAGGCCCTGGCGGCGGTGCGCGATTCCGCCTGGGAGATTCCGCTGCCGCTGGTCGTGCTCGGCGGCATCTACGGCGGCTACTTTGCGGTCTCCGAGGCGGCGGTGGTCACCGTGGCGTACGTGCTCGTGGTCGAGGTGCTGATCCTGCGCGAGATCCCGATCGCGAAGCTGCCCGGCATCATGCGCCGCTCGATGGTCCTCGTCGGCGCGGTGCTCGCGATCCTCGGGATGGCGCTCGCATCGACGAACTACCTCGTCGATGCCGAGGTGCCGGCGAAGCTCTTCGCCGCGGTCCGGGAACGCATCACGAGCCCGCTGACCTTCCTCCTGGCGCTGAACGCGTTCCTGCTCGTCCTCGGAATGATCCTCGACATCTT
>Ga0299906_10005740_pt1 | contig 10075 bp, 7 predicted proteins | sample RVTome_14_FD_200259 | JGI IMG/M metagenome (GOLD analysis project Ga0299906, IMG submission 200259) | Soil microbial communities from uranium-contaminated site in the Upper Colorado River Basin, Wyoming, United States - RVT145D125 (version 2) ...
GCGGTTCAACGAGGACCGTCCCGCTGGGCCGCAGGTGCGCGGCGTCGACGGGCCGACCGATGCCTCCTGGGAACAGGCCTACGCGCGGGCTGCCGACCTCCTGCGGGGTACGGACGGCAGCGCCGTCCTTTTTCTGGGCTCCGCCCACGCGACGGTCGAGGACAACTACCTGCTGGGGCGCATGGCCGAGGCGCTCGGCGCCGCGCCGCCGTCCTACATCCCGCACGTCGAGCCCGGCCACGGCGACGGCTGGCTCCGCACCGACGACCGCACGCCCAACACCCAGGGCTGCGAGCGCCTCGGTCTACAGCCAATCGATGAAGCGCTCCTCCGCGCCCGCCTCCAGGCCGGCGAGATCCAGGCCGTCTATGTACTGGAAGACGATCCCGTCGCCGCCGGCCTCTTTACCGAAGACGAACTGAAGGACGTGCCCGTCATCCTGCATTACTACAATACGACGAACCGCACCCTGGCCGTGGCCGACGTAGCCCTGCCGGCGGCGATGGTCGTCGAGACGGTAGGGACCTACGTCAACGAGGACGGCCATGCCCAGCGCGTCTACCCCGCCAAGGCGATTCGGGGCGTCAACCGGACGCTCAGGATGCAGATGGGGAGTAGCCGGGCGGATCAGCACGGCACGCCCTTCGATCGCTGGTACAACGAAGCGCACCGGATCGATTGCAAGCCGAGCTGGGAAATCCTGCCCGCCGTCGCAGCACGCCTCGGCCATGCGATGCCCTACAAAGGGCCGAAGCAGGTCATGGCCGAAGTATCCGGGACCGTGGCGGCCTTTACCGGCGCTACCTACGAAGCGATGGGTCTGCACGGCGTCCGATTGCAAGACGTCGCAGAGCCCGTCTAAGCACGCGCTGCCGTGACCGAAGGCTGAACAAAACAAGGGCTGAACACAGCTACGTGTTCAGCCCTTTGTACATCGACGGACAGGAAGGAGAGAGGGATTATTGATCCTTCTCCGTGTCGCTCGGCGGCATGAGGACCGTGTCGATCACGTGGATGATGCCGTTGCTGGCCTCCATATCCGACTGAATGACGGTCGCGTCGTTGACCATCACAGCGGCGTCGTCTCCGGATGTAACGGTGAGGGTGTTGCCTCCGAGTGTCTTCACGGAGGTCATCTCCGAGGCATCGCTCGCCGTTGCCTGGCCTGAGACGACGTGGTAGGAAAGGATGGCCGTGAGTCGCTCTTTGTTCGCCGGTTCCAGCAGCTTCTCAAGGGTTCCTTCGGGCAGCTTGGCGAAGGCTTCATCCGTCGGGGCAAAGAGGGTGAACGGGCCGTCGCCTTCCAGCATGGCCCTCAGTTCCGCCGCGTCGAGCGCTTTGAGCAGCGTGTTGAACGTTCCGGCCTCCTCAGCGACGGCGATGATGGTGGCGGAGTCTTCGGCTTGTTGCTCGCTTTCCTGGGCGTAGAGGGGTCCTGCCAGAGATACGAGAAGCAGGGTGAGTGCAGCAAGGGAGGCAGTTCGTGTTTTCATGGCTCTGCGGAGTGGTTAGGGTAGGGGGTTACGAAGCGTAGAGATGGTAAAGCGCCATCCGTACACTCCACCTAATTCGCCATCGCAGAAATCGTTCGGCGAAGATGTGTATACTGTCAAAAAGATAACATATGTCTAGGAAATGCAACGCTGAAGCGCAGGGCCCGGGCCGCGTCTCAGAACTTTTTCGTCAGCGCAAAATCGAGGGCCGGTTGCCGCTGGTCGGAGATGATGAGATGCCGATCTTCTACAAAATAGAGCCAGACTTTGCCGTGCGCCTTCGGCAACGCATGGCGACGCCGTATGCCGTCGGGGAGCAGTTCGGGATAGCACGAAATGATCAGGTCCGCCCACCTGGCTTGCTTTGCCAGAGGTTGGCCGGGGCCGTGGTGCTGAATCCAGACGAGCAGGGTGTCGCTGATCGGCGTGCGCGCGGCATCCGTCTCAATAAGGAGGATGTAATCCCCATTATAACCAAGCCGGGACAAGGCCTGGTAGGCACCGGGATACTTGGCATCGTGCGCTTCCTGGAAATAGCGTGTCTGCGGTGCCTCTGCGATCTCAGAAGGGGTAGACGCTTCCGTCTGGTTTACGGCAAGTTGAGCACGAGCCGGAAGGATGCTCCAGAGTGCCAGCCCGGCCAATCCCAGCAGTCTAAAGCCCCCAATTCGTATCTGCATAACGGCCTGTCCTGGCGTATACAAGGCGGGAAACAAGGTGAGGTGCCTCACTTTGCTAAGAGAAGAGATCCACACGCTTTGATGTACCTCCATTACCGTATCGGCAGCACACCTCGTTACATAACATCTTCTCCGTTACAAGATCGGCACATCTCATAGCAAGTTTTTCTCAACAAGTTCCCCAGTTTGGCATATCCCTGCATTTTATCCCATCTTGGTGGAGCGTACCGTAGCATCGTGTTGCTATCCTTGAAATCTTTCCCAAAACAGCCGTATCAACCGGCACAGCGCCTGCTATCTCTGCTTCAGAGGTTGCGCCCCTGCACGGGAGCGCGTAGCTTCTTCCGTTTACATACCCCTTTAATTTTTTCGGCCCGAAAAAATTATGGACGTCCCGCTGTGGCTGCTGGCCATCATCGGCTTCATCATCATCAATTTCATGCTCGTTTCCGCCTCGGTGCTGGTCTATGCCGAGCGCAAGGTGTCCGCGTACATGCAAAACCGGCCCGGCCCGAACCGGGTGGGACCGTGGGGTTTTTTGCAGCCCTTCGCCGATGTAGCCAAGCTGCTTTTCAAGGAAGATATCGAGCCCGAGGCCGCCAACAAGTTCATCCATTCGCTGGCCCCGGTGCTCATGGTCGTCATCGCGATGACGGTGCCGGCGATGATCCCGTTTGCGCGTGGCTTCGTCATCGTCGACAACGGCGTGACGGTGCTCATCATCCTGGCCTTGACGTCGATCTCGGTCTACGGCGTGACGCTGGCGGGGTGGAGTTCCAACAGTAAGTATTCGCTGTTGGGCGGCCTGCGGTCCTCCGCACAGATGATCTCCTACGAACTGTCGATGGGCCTGGCGGTCGTATCGATCGTGTTGATCGCCGGCTCGCTCAGCGTAGTCGACATCGTCGAGAGCCAGGCCGATGGGTGGGCCGTCCTGGGCTGGAACGCGTTCCGCAACCCGGTCGGCGCGCTGATCTTTATCATCACCGCTTTCGCCGAGACCAACCGCGCGCCGTTCGACCTGCCCGAGGCCGAACAGGAACTGGTCGGGGGGTACCACACCGAATACAGCGGCATGAAGTTCGGCATGTTCTTCCTGGCCGAGTACGTGAACTGGTTCGTCGCCTCGTTCGTCATCGCGACGCTGTTTTTCGGCGGCTATCTGATTCCGTTCGAGCCGCTGTTGCTCCAGGCTTTTCCGGGGCTGGAAGGCAGCATCCTGCTGGGTGTGCTGCAATTCCTCAGCCTGATGGCCAAGGTGTCCTTCTTCGTGTTCCTGTTCCTCTGGGTCCGCTGGACGTTGCCCCGCTTTAAGTACAACCAGCTCATGCAGATCGGCTGGAAGTATCTGTTGCCCATCGCCCTCGTCAACACCCTCGTCATCGCCCTCGGCGTGGCGTTGTTCCAATCGGTTTTTTAGGTTGCAGGTTAACCGGTTACAGGTTGCAGGTTGACAGGTCAGGGTGACGGAAACAACGTGTAACCCGCACCTTGGAAAACCTGTACCCGCACCTTGAAAAACCCGCAACCCGCGAACCTATCGTGATCCTTGCTCCGTCGCTCCTCTCCGCCGACTTTGCCCGGTTGGAGGCGCACGCCCGCGAAGCGCTGGCGGCCGGGGCCGACTGGCTGCACGTAGACGTGATGGACGGGCACTTCGTCCCCAACATCACCATCGGGCCGCTCGTCGTCCGGGCGCTGCAACCCTTGCGGGAAGCGACGGGCGCGCTGCTCGACGTGCACCTGATGATCGAGACGCCGGAGCGGTACGTCGAGGCGTTTGCCCGGGCCGGGGCCGACCTCATCACGGTACACGTAGAGGCCTGCACCCATCTGCACCGGACGATCCAGCAGATCCACGACCTCGGCGTGAAGGCGGGCGTTACGCTCAACCCGGCCACCCCGCTCGTCAGCCTGGAAGAGATCCTGCCCGACGTCGACCTGGTGCTCATCATGTCGGTCAATCCGGGCTTCGGCGGGCAGGGCTATATCCCCCGGAGCACCGACAAGATCCGGCGGGCGCGACACATGCTCGACGCCATCGGTTCCCATGCCCATCTGGAGGTGGACGGAGGCATCAACCCGTCGAACGTGCGCGAGGTCGTCGCGGCCGGAGCCGGCGTGATCGTCGCCGGCAGCGCGATTTTCAGGGGTACCGACACGGTTGCCGGCAACGTCGCGGCGCTTCGACGGGCCGTGCGGCAGGAAGTGTGAAGGTCCGTAGCCCGCTGTTTATGGAACCGCCGCAGCTATCCGGGATGACCTGCATGGTCACAGGCGCCAACGCCGGGATCGGGAAGGAGACGGCCGTGGTCCTGGCTGAACGGGGGGCGCGTGTGGTGATGGTATGCCGCAACCGGGCCCGGGGCGAACCGGCGCTGGCCGAGATCAAAGCCCGCAGCGGCAACGACACGGTCGCGTTATTGACCGCCGACTTTGCGTCGCAGCAGCAGATTCGGGCGCTGGCGGATGCCTACAGGCGCACCTACGACCGACTCGATGTGCTCGTCAACAATGCCGGGTTACACCGGTTCAGACGCCACGAAACGGAGGACGGCATCGAACTGACGTGGGCCGTCAACCACCTGGCGCCGTTTCTGCTGACCAACCTGCTGCTGGACGTCCTGAAGGCCGGCGCCCCGGCACGCATCGTCGTCGTCAGCTCCGAATCGCACCGGGATGGATGGATCGACTTCGAGGACCTGGCGATACGGCGATTCTATCGCGGGATGGCGGCGTATGCCCGCTCGAAGCGGGCAAACGTGCTGTTCACGTATGAACTGGCACGGCGGCTGGCGGGTACCGGGGTGACGGCTACGTGCCTGCATCCCGGCATGGTGGCTACCCGCATGTGGCATCGCAACAACGGGTTCCTTCGCTACGGACTGGGCCTCCTCAAGCCGCTCTTCCTGAGCCCGGAAGAGGGTGCCCGGCCCGTGGTGCGCCTCGCGGTCGATCCGGCCCTCAACGGCGTCACCGGCACCTACTTCAACCGGATGCGCCCCGCCCGTTCCGCGCCATCCTCGTACGACGTAGCGATCGCCCGGCGTCTGTGGGCCGTTAGTTCGGAGATGGTCGGGGTGGCCGTTTGAAAGAGAAGTATTTAGATTTTCCAGGCACGCCTGGAAAATCTAAGGAGTGACAGGGTGGTGACATCCTGAATCCGTATGATACCTTTTACCGTTTCGCCCGGCCGCGATCGTACGACCTTCTGAACTCAACCTTTGCCTTTCCCGTGACTGTTCGCGTTGTCCTTCCGCTGCCGCTCGACCAGGCCTTTACCTACCTCGTGCCGGACGACCTGGCCGCTGAGGCGCAGGTGGGGTGCCGCGTGCTGGTCCCCTTCGGACCGCGCCGCCTGACGGGGCTCATCGTGGAACGGACCGACGAAGCCGAGGCGCTCGGTGACTTCATCCGCCTCAAGCCGCTGCTGGACGTCCTCGACGCCACGCCCGCCTTCACCGATGAACTGATTCGCGTGACGCGCTGGATCGCCGACTACTACGTCTGCGGATGGGGGGAGGCCGTCAAGGCCGCGCTGCCTACGGGGAGCGACATCAGCGACCAGCACAGCCTCCGGCGTACCGACCGCCCGGCTACGTTCTGGGAAGGGCACGCCACCGTCGGCCCCCTGCTGCGCTACCTGGAGGCGCATAACGAAGCCACGCTGAACGGCCTGCGTCAACGCGGCATCGACGTGCCGTTGGCGTTGTTGCGCCGCCTCGAACGCGAGGGGCTGGTCACCCTCGTCAAGACGCTGACGAAGCCGAAGGTGCGCATCAAGTATGAGAAGCATCTGCGCCTGGCTCCCCCCTTCCGCAGTTCCCGCGCCGTCAAAGACCTCGCCCAGCAGTTGCGCGGATCCAAGCAGGTCGCCGTGGTCGAGGCGCTGGCCGGGTTTGCGCTCGAAGGACGGCCTGAGCCGAGCCAGGCCGACGTGCTCGACCGCGCCCAGGCGGCGGCGCCGACGGCCTACAGCCTCGTCGAGAAAGGGATCCTGGAGGTCGTCGAGAAAGAAGTGGTGCGTACCCCGTTGTACACCCGTGCCGCCGAGGCTTCGGTGCCGTTTCAAGCCTACCATCGGGCGCAGCAAGCGGCGCTCGGTCGGATCGGCAAGGCCGTCGAGGCGGAGCGGTTCGAGACGTTTTTGCTGCACGGCGTCACGGGGAGCGGCAAGACGGAAGTGTATATCGCCGCGCTCAAACAGGTGTTGGCCCGGGGGAAGACCGGCATCATCCTGGTTCCGGAAATCGCCCTCACGCCGCAGACGGTGCAGCGCTTCCGCCGCCACTTCGGCGACCGGATCGCCGTGCTGCACTCGCGTATGAGCCTGGGCGAACGCTTCGACGCCTGGCGTCACCTGCGCAGCGGGCGCTACCGCGTCGTCATCGGGCCGCGCAGCGCCGTGCTGGCGCCCCTGGCGAACATCGGGCTCATTGTGGTGGATGAGGAGCACGAGCCTTCCTACAAGCAGTTCGACCCGGCCCCGCGCTACCACGCCCGCGACGTGGCCGTGGTGCGGGCCCAGATGAACGAGGCCGTCTGTGTGCTGGGTTCGGCGACGCCCAGCCTGGAGAGCTACCGCAACGCGCGCACCCGCAAGTACACGTTGCTGGCGATGCCCGAGCGCGTCCCCGTTCCCGGCTATGCCGCCGCGCCGTTGCCTGAGATCCAGATCGTCGACCTGACGCTGGAACGGAAGAAACACCGCCTGCACGGCGCATTCGCCGAGACGTTGCGCGAGGCCGTCGCGCAGCGGCTGACGCGGGGCGAACAGGTGATTCTGCTCCAGAATCGGCGCGGTTACGCGCCCGTCATCGAATGCCAGGACTGCGGCTTCGTGCCGTCCTGCTTCGACTGTTCGGTGACGATGACCTTTCACAAGCCGCGCCGCCTGCTCCGCTGCCATTACTGCGGGCGGACGCAGCGGATGCTCAACGCCTGCCCGACGTGCGGCTCGGCCGACCTCACGCAGCTGGGCACCGGCACGCAGCGCGTCGAGGAAGAACTCGAACGGCACTTTCCGGGCGCGTCCGTCGTGCGGATGGACCTGGATACGACGGGCCGCAAGAACGCCCACCACAAGATTCTGGACCGCTTCGGCCGGGGCGAGGCCGACATTCTGATCGGTACGCAGATGGTGGCTAAGGGGCTCGACTTCAGCCGCGTCACCCTCGTGGGTGTCATCAGCGCCGACGTAGGTATGCAAATGCCCGACTTTCGCGCCGAAGAACGCACCTTTCAACTGTTGATCCAGGTTGCCGGGCGGGCCGGGCGAGCCGAGCTGCGCGGCGAGGTGATGCTCCAGACGCGCAATCCCACGCATCCCGTCTTCCGCTACGTCCTCGCCCATGACTACGACGGTTTTGCCGAGACCCTGCTGGCCGAGCGCAAGGCGTTCGACTATCCGCCGTACGGGCGCATCGTCGGCGTCGAGTTTCGGGGGCCGGAGGAGGACGGGGTGGACCAGATGGCGCGCCGGTGGACGAAGCTGCTCCAGGAGCGGGTGCCGGGTTCGATGCAGGTGCTCGGGCCCGAGCCTGCATTTGTGGGGCGCGTCAAGAAGCAATACCGATATCACACGATCGTCAAGGCGCCGAAGCAGATGACGGGGTTGCAAGACCTTCTGCGGGAGACCATGAATACATTCGGCAACACAGCGCGCGGCTACAGCGTGTCCGTGGATGTCGATGCCATCGGGCTTTTCTAACAGGAGGCCGGCATGAAGCCCAGCATCATCGCCTCGATCCGGCCTCCCAGCCGCTTGCGCGACGCGTTGGTGAAGGTGGCTGTCAGCTTGTAGGCTTTTTGCTTGTGAAGGATAAGGAGTTGCTCCTGATAGAGAGGACGCCGCCCGTGCCGTTTCCAGCAAAAGATGAGGCGAACCGCCGGCGTGCCGTCGCTGAGGGCTTGTTCGTCTTTTTTGAGGAGGCGAAAGCCGTCGAGGTCCCTGCCCAGGATACGCAGGTGGGCGTCCACGTAGGCGTCCAGCACGTCCGTCTCGGGGGCCGGGTCTACCTCGACGAGGACGGTATGGCGGAGGCCGTCGGCGACGGGGCCGCTCAGGGTGTAGAGCGTCTGGTCGCGCCATTCTTCCGGAAGCGGGACGGTGAAGCCGTGCCCGTGGTAGTGTGCCGTCGTCCTGAGCCGGGGTTCCGGTGGCGGTGAAGCGAGGCGGGGCCCGGAGGGAGGCCGGGCCGGGGCGGTGACGCAGCCGTTGGCTGCGGTAGCCTCCTGGTGCGGCTCCAGGGTCAGGTGAAGGAGCGGTCCGTACAGGCCGAGTTGCAGCGTCGACGGGCTGCCCAGGCGGATTTCCTGGACCTGCGCGCCGTTGACGAGGGTATCGCGTCTCTTGCCCAGGTCACGAACACGCCACGTGGCGCCGTCCAGATAGACTTCGGTGTGGTATGCCTGCACACGCGGATCGTCCAGCCGCACCTCGCAGGCCGCGTCGTGTCCGATACGGAACGTCCGGGTAAACCGCCATTCAGCCGCCAGGTGCCCCTGTTGTATCAGTTGCAGGCGGACCCGCGAGGCGGGACAGGGCGAGGCGGTCCTGGTCAGCGGTTCGGGACTCGTCGAGGGTTCGGAAGAAAGGAACATGGCCGTATCGATTAAGCCGGATCGTCGCGTTAGTAGTGCCTGTCGTGCAACAGGGTCGTTCAAAACGGGTCTCGGCGATGCTGGAGATACACGTCGTAACTGCTCATCGCCGTCTCGCGATAGTTCAGGAATACATAGGTGGGTTCTCGAAACGACGCTTCGACCGCGTTCCATTCCTCCAGCATCTTCTCGTCCGCATCGAGGGAATAATACACGATCACGGTCCCGGCCACGAACAACACGGCGGCGGCGACACCGGCCACGCCGCCCCGTGCGAGCAGGAGCACGATGCCCGAAACAGCCTGTAGCATGTTACCCAGGACGGCTATATTATTGCCTCGCGAAAAGTTTTCGTACGCGTCGATACCTGCCGTTATCACGGTGGCCGCCGCCCCGATGCGCGTGACTACCGTCTCCGTCAGGCCGAATAGGTTGCACACACGCTCTCGGATCGGCGTGAACGCCCGGGCTGCCTCCGCCGTACTGCTGAAAGCCGACACATGATTCTTGAAGCTGGGATCCTCTCCCAATTCTTTGAAAGCCAGGATAAAATTCATGGCCTTCATGTACTTGTCCATGCGCTCGAGCAGTTCCGCAGTTTCTTGTATGCCGCTGTGCACCAGGAAGCCGGCAGGCCCTCGCTCAGGGTGCCAGGCCTGGACGACTTGCTGGCTAGGGTTGGGCACGAAGACCGACCGGGCCGTTCCGGAAGCCGCGCGGGGGTTCCGGATGTTGTTCAGGCACTGGTTCAACCGATTCATCGAGGTTGCCACGTCCTCGATGCGTTGCGCTGCGACCTGCCCCAGCATACCGTCTAACCACTTGGTAGTCTCTTCGAGGATAGTGGCGACGCCAAAGAGGCCGCTATCCTGCACGTCTTTGTACGACCGGAGCAGTTGCTCTATCTCGTTGGCAGGTTGGCGATCTTCTTGCAGGATGCGCATCGGTACATCAAACCGGGCCTGGGGAGAGAGCACGTCCTCGTAGAACCGCCGTGCCAGGTAACAGCCCATCATGTTTATAAGCTGGCTGACGTAGGACCGTGCCGTCGCCGAGGGATAGTGGCTTATGGCCTGCAAGATCGCGTTGTTGTAGAGCGGCGCCAGCCGCCGGCCGCACTCGTCGATGTATCCGACGATCTCTACGAAGGAACGGAGAATCCGCCCTTTTCGCACGGAGTAGCCCTGGTAGGGATCGAGGTTTTCGATGCGATTATGTAAGCCGATGGTGTCGTTGGCGCTATGCTCATCGCCCCGCCGGTCCAGGATTTCCAAGATGCGATCCAGCCAGGTGAGGTAG
>Ga0299906_10005741_pt1 | contig 10074 bp, 8 predicted proteins | sample RVTome_14_FD_200259 | JGI IMG/M metagenome (GOLD analysis project Ga0299906, IMG submission 200259) | Soil microbial communities from uranium-contaminated site in the Upper Colorado River Basin, Wyoming, United States - RVT145D125 (version 2) ...
GTGTGCCATATGGCAAGAAGGTAGGGGCGGAGGAACGATCCTCACCACCGTGTACGTCGAGCATGCGTCCGCCCCGTCCGGGGCGGGGATCCTGGGGTTCCTCGCTCACCAGGGGTTCCGCTGCGCTGCGCCCCTGGCTACATTCAGTAGCCCCTACCGGGGCAGGAGCTTGGCATGTCGATGTGGTCTTTCAAGAACCCGATACCGACTTTCCGACCGCGACCGAACATTATCTGCTCATCGCAACAAGATTCTGCAGGTTAGCAGTACAGTGCAGTTGGATGAGATCCCGTTTTCGATCGAGCTTTTCCTGCTCAGTGATGATCCCCATGACCGGGAGCGATTCGCTCGTCGTCGTGCGGTCACGTTGTTCGGTCGCGAGACCTACGTACCCACGCCGGAGGATGTGATCATCACCAAATTACGCTGGTCCCTCCATGGTCGTCGTCGGAAAGATGTCGAGGACATCAAGAGCGTCATCATGGTGCAGGGTGATCGGTTGGATTGGAACTATATAGAGCCATGGTGCGATCAACACGGCACGCGCGAACGACTCGACGAGATTCGGCGTTCGCTGCCGTCGGGCTGAAGCGTTTCGCCGGCATACCGGCCTGAATCAGCAAGTTCACGGACGTTGTCGCTTATTGCCAAGGCTCCGAGTTGGCGTCTTACGTCAGTTTGACCTTCCGATGCTCGATCTTTTCGGGGTCGGCGACGCCCAGGCCGAGACCGGCGGCGATGTTGACGTGTTGCGGCTGGCGCACGTCGAAGCCTTCGGTCCCGAGCGGGTCTTGGGCGGTCTTGCCGCTGCCGGCGACCGGGGGCAGGTTCATTTCCGCCCGCTTGGCGTCGATGATCTGCCATTCGATCCTGTCCATGGCCACCGGGTCGGTGCCGAAGAACAGGGCGCCGTAGGGCCAGGTGAATTTGTAGTTCTTGGTCGGTCCGAACGGGCCGCCCTGATAGACCCCGACCAGCCCGTCCATGATGTGCAGCGTGGCCTTCTCGCGGATCTGCCGCATCGCGCAGACCGCCGGGATGAAGACGTTGCACGTGTTGCCGGCATGTCCGCTGTGGCTGCGGGCCACGTTGTTGACAAAGCCGTGGGACATGTTCTTGAGCGCGCCGGTGATGCCGCCCGAGCCGTGATCCTTCAAGACCGGGATGGTGACCATTTTGTTGATCTTCTTCGAGACGATCTCGCAGAGATGGGATCGCCGGGCCCGGTCGTCGTTGGGGTCGTGCTGGCTGGGTTCGATGAAGTCCATCGTGCAAAAAACCTCGGGATCGTATCCCTTGATATCGAGCTGCGACGGGTCGTATTCCTGGGTGGACGTTTCGTAGCGGACGCCGTCGGGCACGTGATCGGGATAGCCGGCCGGGGTTGCTTCGCTCTCGTAGCGGGTGAACATGATGATGTCCTTGGCCCGCACCCCGGCGGACTTCAAGGCGTCGACGATGGCGTGCACGGTGACGTGGTTCGAGATCGCCAACGGCCGGCCGACCGGATTGACCTTCACGCCCACCACGTCGCCGCGGGTGAACAGGGATTTCCACGCCGACACCCCGTCGTCGGCGCCGGTCAACTCGGTCATGCCGCGGGCGAGCATCCGGTCGACCGACTCGCGCTTGAAGTCGCGCTTGGCGACCTTGCCCGGATACGCCACTTCGATCACCCGGCCGGGATAGGGACCGGGCATGGCGAGCGACGCGTCGTTCGGTGCCGGTTCGGCAGCGACCGCCTGCGAAAACCACGACGGCAGGGCGATCGTCCCCGCCGTAGCCGCCACCGCCGCGCTCTGGACGAACCTGCGGCGATCCATGGTCCTGTTGTGCTTCGACGATGGTTGGCACGGGTGATGGTTCATCGATCCGGTCTCCTGCTTTGTGAACTATGCTGCGTTGCGACTTTTACGTCAGCTTGATCTTGCGATGTTCGATCTTGCTGAGATCCGACACGCCGAGTCCCAAGCCGCCGGCGATCAGTACGTGTTGCGGCTGACGCACGTCGAATCGTTCCCGTTTCAGCGGATCGAGCGCCGTCCGGCCGCTGCTCGCGACGGGCGGGAGGTTCTCCTTCGCCCGCTTGGCGTCGATGATCTGCCACGCGATCCTGTCCATGGCCACGGGGTCGGTGCCGAAGAGCAGACCCCCGTAGGGCCAGGTGAATTTGTAATTCTCGGCCTTGCCGTAAGGGCCGTCCTCGAACGCGCCGACGAGACCGTCCATGATGTGCAACGTGGCTTTCTCGCGGATCGGTTTCATGGAGCACACGGTCGGGACGAAAACATTGGTGGCGTTGGTGTCGCTCGTGCCGTGGCTGCGGACCACGTTGTTGACCATGCCGTGGGACATGTTCTTGAGCGCTCCGGTAATGCCGGCGGCGAAGTGGTCCTTCAGGACGGGAATCATGACCATCTTGTTGACCTGCTTCGATACGATTTCGCAGAGATGGGATCGCCGGGTCCGGTCGTCCTTCGGGTCGCGGGTGCGGGCGTGGACGAAATCCATGGTGCAGTAGACGTCCGGGTCGTAGCCCTTGATGTCGAGCTGCTGCGAATCGTATTCCGGGCACACCGTATCGCCGCGAACCCCGTCGGGCAGGTTCTTGGGGTAACCGGCTTCCTCCCATTCGTCCTGATAACGCTCGAACACGATGATGTCGCGGGCGCGCACGCCGGCGGACCGGAGACCGGCCACGATCGCGTGCACCGTGACGTAGTTCGAGATGGCCAGCGGTCGGCCGACCGGATTGACCTTCACGCCCACCACGTCGCCGGGCGAGAACATCGACTTCCACGCCGACACCGCGTCGTCGGCCCCGGTCAACTCGGTCAAGCCGCGGGCGAGCATCGCGTCGACGGATTCACGTTTGAACTGACGGCGCGCGACCGAACCCGGATAGGCGACCTCGATGACGCGACCGGGATACGGCCCGGGCATGGCAAGCGAAGCGTCGGCCGGATCGGCCGCAACCGCAGACGAAAGCCAAGACGGCAGCCCGATCGTTCCCGCCGCCGCCGTCGCCGTCGCCGCGCTGCCGACGAACGAGCGGCGAGACATGTTGCGCTTACCATTCAAGGAACGTTGACAAGGGTATTCCTTCATGGACCTGCAACTCCTGGACCCGTGCATGACCGCGTAATATCCGAACCGTTGCATGGTCGCGGGTCAGGCGTGCGATTGCAAGGGGTGTCGTGTTCGTCAGACGGGAAATGCACAAGACAGCGCAACCTCAGCGCCGCGGGATCAATCCCGCGACTCTGAGTAAACGATCGGGGTGACGATCGCCCCATCCATCGATAGCGGTCAGTCTTGTACTGCGACGGCGGCCACGGGGGCTTGGACCCGTTGCCGGGCCAGGTGGGCCGCCAGTTCGATCGCGGATTTCATCGATCCGGGATTCGCGCGGTTCTGCCCGACGATATCGAACGCCGTGCCGTGGTCGACCGACGTGCGAATCACCGGCAAACCGAGCGTCACGTTGACGGCGGAATCAAACGCCAGCAGCTTGACCGGAATCAAGCCCTGATCGTGATACATGGCCACCACGCCGTCACACCGGCCCTTGAGTGCGTCGAGAAAGACCGTATCGGCGGGGAAGGGGCCGTCGACCCGGATGCCGGCTTCGCGAGCCATGATGATCGCCGGTTCGATGATGCGCCGTTCCTCGTCGCCGAATCGTCCGTCTTCCGACGCGTGCGGGTTCAAGCCGGCCACGGCGATCCGCGGTTCGGCGATGCCGAACCAGTCGCGCAACGCGTCGTGCATGAGGTCGATGGGCTGAAACACCCGGCCGATGGTAAACGAGTTCCGCAGGTCGAAGAGGCTTTGATGCGTCGAGACGAGGGCGACCCGCAGTCCGCCGCCGATGAAGCACATCGTCACCCGCCCGCGACAGTCGAATGCGGAGGCGAACAGTTCGGTGTGGCCGGGGAAGCGATAACCGGCCAACTTCCACGAGGTCTTGCTGATCGGCGCGGTGACGACGGCGTCGAGCCGGTCATCATGCAGGGCGGCGATGGCCCCTTCGAGAAATTGCATCGACGCGATGCCGCCCTCGGCCGAGTGGGTGCGCACGCCCGGGCCCGGGGCGGCCAGCTCGTCGAAGTCGGCGACGACCACGCCGCGCTCGATCCGGTCCACCTGCTCATGCGGCATGCGATACCAGAAGCCGTTGATCTCCGCGCGACCCGCGGCATACGAAAGATGCTCATCAAAGCCGTAGATGATGAACCGACCCAGTCCGCGCACGGCGGGGTCCGCCAACGCCTTGACCACGACCTCCGGTCCGATGCCGGCCGGATCACCCATACAGATGCCGATCCGCGGTGGACCCTGCCCGTTCGACTCGTAATGACCGTTGTTCTTGGCGTTCACAGGAAACCCGCCTGCCGCAGCGTTGTCAGGTCGATGTCGCCCGTGTTGTCAGGGGCGCTGAGCAGGTGGTCGGGTGTGCCGAGCAGTCGGGCGACCGCGCGCACGAGCAGGTCCGTTTCGATGTTCACGGTGTCGCCCGTTCCGCGTTCGCCGAGGGTGGTGCGCGCCAGCGTCGTCGGCACCAGCGCTACCGTAAAGTGATCGTGTTCGACGGCGGCGATGGTGAGCGACACGCCGTCAAGGGCGACCGAGCCCTTGGGGACCATGTACCGCATGAGCGCCGCCGGCGGCGTGATCGACAGGATGTAATCTCCGCCCGCAACGTCGACCGCCGTCACCGTCCCGACGCCGTCAACGTGACCCTGCACGAAGTGTCCGTCGATCGGAGCGCCGGCGCGGAGCGAATGTTCGATGTTGACTCGCTCACCCGATTGCAGCGTTCCCAGCGTCGAACGACGTAAGGTTTCGGGCACGATTTCAAACGTTGCGTGGGGCGGATCGAGCGATGCGACGGTAAGACATACACCGTTGATCGCCACACTGGCGCCGAGCGACAACGCCGACGCGCTCTCGCCGAGGTGGACGGTGAGGCGGCGCAAACCGCCCGAGTCCACGACGGACGTGACGTTGTGCCGATCTTCGATGATGCCACTGAACATGGTCGCACACGGCAACGCAAGGTTCCATACGCACTGGAATTCATGCTACGTCCGGGCCGACGACACTGTCAAGGCGGCATGAAACGTGCTCGATGAATTGTCGCCCCGTATCAGCCCGCGCGAGCGAGGGTGTATCCCCCTCCCATGCGCGCGGCTGCAACACCCTCGCTCGCGTTGCGGGCCGGTTGGGACGCTACGCCATGCCCCCACGACATGACGGGCGCAAGGACAGAGCCCGGCGGCACGGGGTCGCGCAGCCGGGCTCGGAAAAGTCAGTCAGCATGAAGCGGTATCGGACGCGCCGATCCCACGTGCTGGTTTGTCGACGGCTAACAAGGATTCGCCGGACTGGTCAGCAGGGCGTCCCACACGTCGCAATAATCCGCGGGGGTACCGAGATACTGATCGATCAGCGAGTCGACGACCGCGTCCACACCGCCGAGCAGGTCGATGAAGGGCGCGAAGTCGGCGAACGACGGATCGGTGAGCAACTCGTTGCCCGCGGCGATCAGCGCCGGCCTGAGTTCGCTGATGATCTGGTCCAGCCTTGCGCAATTGTCCGTGATGAGCGTGCAGGCGTCGGCGACGGCGGTTCCGCCGGACAAGGCGCGCTGGTTGATCGTTTTCGCGCTGAGCGTGCCCGCGGGCAGCGTGAAGGTCAGGTTGCCGAGCTGCTGGGTGCCGAGCGGTGTGTCGAACGACGCATCCGTCACGCTGATCGTCGCCGATCCGTCGTCGTGGCGTTCAATGTCGAGCGTCGAGCCGTTCTCGGCGGTGACGGTATTCAGATCGCCGTTCTCATCGAACGAGAACGAACTTTGGCCGGTCGCGCTGGTGGCGATGACCCGGGCGACGCCCTGGTTATCGCCTTCGATCTCGAACGACCTGCCCGCACCGTCGTTGAGCGTACCGATGTTGTCCGTGCCCGCCTCGAAAGTCGGATCCGCACCGGCCGGGGCGCAGCCCGTCGCGGTGATCGACAGCAATAGGGCGAGACCGCACAGCGACGGCAACCCGGTATGTTGTGGAACGTGATGCATGTTTCGATTCTCCTCTTGTCTTGTGAGCCCGTGCCGAATTCGATGATACCCTGGCTCGACCCCCGACGGGGCTACAGGGCGTCGCCCGAACCCGCATAGAGTGCATGCAAACCGTCGGCATGGCAACCTTTTTTTCATCGGCGCAAAAAAAACGAGCCCGGATGCCGGGTGGCGACTCCGGGCTCGACGCATTTCGTCGGGTTGCGTTTCGGGGCGGGTTTCCGCCGTCCCGTGCTGGTCGGAATAACCGGTTACGAGCAGGGACTTGCCGAAGACGCCTTGATCGAATCCCACGCGCTGCAATAGTCTTCGATTTGTTGTAGGTACTGATCGATGAGCGTCTCGACGACGCCTTCGATCCCGCCCACGAGCGACAGCAGGTCCAACATGTCCTGGGGAATGTCGAGGTCATCGACGGCGGCGAGCACCGCCGGACGCACTTCCTGAATGAGCGCATTGGTATAGTCGCACGTCGCATCAATAACCGCACAGGTGTCCTGTGTGCAATCCACGGTGGGGGTGGCGGTGATCGTACCCGCCGGCACCGCGAACGTCATGTCGCCAAGCGGTATGTCGCCGACAAACGGCGCTTCAAACGAGGCATCGGTGACGGTGACCACGATGGAGCCGTCGTCCGCATGCTCGAGGGTCAGCACCGATCCGTTGACGGCGGTGATCGACGTGAGATTGCCGGTCTCGTCGAACGTGAAACTCGAGTCGCCCACGGCACCGGCGACGTCGACTTCGGAGATACACTCACCCTCGCCCTCGGCGCCGATGGTGAACGTGGTCCCGATGGGGTCGACCAGAAACCCGAGTACACCCTCGGTTCCGGCAACGAAAGTGGAATCGGGCGCGGCCGGCGCGCAGCCGATGCCGGCCAGGGCCACGGCGATCGCCAGGCTGAACATCGATGAGAATCGCAGGGTGTGTGTGAAAATGTTTTGCATCTTTCCAATCTCCTCAGGCGAGTCCGTGCCCATCACGGGTCGTGCCCATGCCCGATCCCATGCCGAGCCCACAGGCGTTGACCGATAAACTCATTTCTGCGATCGAAGACGTCCGATTCGCAACCCACGCCGGCGGTTGGAACGCAAGGCCGTTGTTCCGGCAATAAAAGCGGACCACCCGCGCGCATGAAAGCCGCTTTACCATCGGCGGCGGGGTTCGCCGACTTGATAATCCACCGGGTTTGCGACACGCTGGTAAGCTGCGTCCGACAGGGTCGGTTCCGAAAACCAACAGGCTTATCGCGCGGAAAGGTCCCCTGGTGTTCGATGGCTGATCAAAAGCTGGATATTGTTTTCGCCGCGCCCCACCCCGACGACCTCGAGATCGGTTGCGGCGGAACCATCGCCTCGCTGACCCGGCAGGGCTACAAGGTCGGCATGGTCCACTTGACCGACGGCGAGCCCACCCCGCGAGGCACGGCCGAGGCTCGCGCCGCCGAGGCCCAGGCCGCCGCCGAGGTGCTCGGCGCAACGATGATGACCACCCTCAAGCTGACCAACCGCGAACTGATGGACTCACCCGCGGCCCGCTACGCCCTGGCCAGCGTCCTCCGCCGCCACAAGGCCGACATCCTCGTCGGGCTCGCCGGTCGAACCCCCGCCGCATCGCCCGATCATTATCAAGGCCAACTGATCACCGAGGCGTCACGGTTCTATGCGCAACTGACCAAGTGGGACGACCGGTTCGACGACACCGCCCCGCACCGCGTCGACCATCTGATCTACCGACCCGTGCCGTTCTCGGCCGAGATCGCCCACTACCCCGCCCGCTTCGTCGTCGACATCACCGACACCTTCGAGACCAAACTGGAGGCCATCGCCTGCTACAAGTCGCAGTTCGACGGCCAGCGCTGGGAGGGTCTTCAGCACTTCATCACCTCGACCGCGGGCGCCGAAGGCGGCATGGCTGGCTACCGCTACGGCGAACTCTACGCCCTGCCAAGACCCGTCGGCACCACCGACCCGGTGGCCATGCTCGGCCACTGGCGACCCGGCACGCCGAGTGAGGATATCGGGTCGAAGAAAAGCGATGAGCGATGAAGGATGAGAGAAAAGCGACCCGAGGCGCCACCCTGGCCGCCGAAGAGAACGAAGATGCATCAACAACGATCCCGGCTTATGGGCGCTACATGGAATCTCCTGGCCGCTGCGCTGCTGGCCGTCTATCCGCTCGGATTGCAGGGCGGCGAACCGCAGCGAACCAAGACCGAGACGTTCGATGCCGATCCGGGTTGGGAGGGTGTCAACAACCGTACGGCTCGCCGCCTCGAGCCGGTCGACGTGCGGCAAGACTTCGGCTACAGCCGCTCGAAGCATGCCGGCGGTGGGATCGGGGAAATGGGCGGGGTCGTCACGCCGACCGGCGAACCGGCCTACTACGGAAAAGTCTTTGAACGTGTAACGCTTGCGGACGCGTTGAGCGCTTCGGGTCGACTCAGTTGTCCCGACGGCGAGTTTCACCTTCTGTTGGGTTTCTTCAATGCGCGTACGATCAACGAGTGGCGAACCCCCAACACGATCGCCATCCGTCTGAACGGTCGCGGCGACCACTTCTACGCGTACGTCGAGTACTGCACCGCGAAGTGGCGCGCCGGCGGCGATACGACGCCGTTTCCCTCCCGCGAGGACCCGACCACCGGTCGACTGAATCTCATCGGCTTCCCCAGCGGCGGGACCGTTCACCGGTGGACCTTGAACTACGACCCTCACGGAAATGACGGTCAAGGCATTGTGACCGCCACGATCGGCGACGCGAAGGCGGTCTGTGAACTTCAAGCGGGACACCGGCGCGACGGAGCCGTGTTCAACCGCTTCGGGATTCTCAACGTAGCCAAGAGCGCCGACACCGGCGGTGAGATCTACATCGACGACGTCACCGTCAACGGGGTCACCGAGACATTCACGGGTGACCCCCAGTGGGATGGGCTGAACAACCATACGCGCTTCCAAACCCGGTTCGTCCGCCCGCGCTTTGATTTCGGCTATAGCCAGACCCGTTTTGCCGGGGGCAAGTCGTTGGGTGAATTGGGCGGACGAATCTTCCGCGGAGACTGCCGCTACCCGGAACGGATGGCCTGTTACGGCGACGCCGTCGGTCCGCTGACCTTGAACCAACCGTTCCGCGCCTCGGGCAAGCTCGCCATGACCCGAGCCGTCAGCGACAGCACGACACTGTTCGGCTTTTACCATTCCCGAAACAGCATGCGCCGCAACGACGCCCAGAGCGACGCGATTCCCGAAAGCGTGGTCGGCATCCAACTCGAGGGCCCGAGCAGTGACGGCTTCTACATGTACCCCGTCTATCGCGGGCGGGGCGAGAACGGTCGTTACGCTCGCAAGCAAGACTGCCCCCGCATCTACCCGGACGGCAAGCGCCACGACTGGCGTCTGGAGTACGTTCCGCGGCCGGCCGGCGATCACGCGTACGTCGCCGTGACCGTCGACGGCCGATCGGTGAGATTGCAACTCGAACCGATTGCATCGTCCGACACCATGCAACTCGACCGCTTCGGAATCATCACCACCTGGATCGACGGCAACAGCCAGGATGTGTACTGGGACGACATCACCTACACGGTGACGCAGCGTGAAGCGAAGTGAGAGGTGAGAAGTGAGAGGTGAGAAGTGAGAACCGCTGGTGCGTGAATCCTTTCTCGCATGTGAGAAGTGAGTGCCGCTGGTGCGTGAATCCTTTCTCGCACCCACGTGATCGGGAATCCCTTCCCGCGAGCGACGCAGGGTAGGACTTTTGGCTCTGTATTCACACCCAGTCGTTCATCCCGCATCCGCCCTACACACTCCGCACTCCGCATTCCAAACTCCGCATTCAGACGGCTTGCGGCGTAAGCGATGATTGCGCTGGTGCGTGAATCCTTTCTCGCACCCACGTGATCGGGAATCCCTTCCCGCGAGCGACGCAGGGTAGGACTTTTGGCTCTGTATTCACACCCAGTCGTTCATCCCGCATCCGCCCTACACACTCCG
>Ga0299906_10005742_pt1 | contig 10073 bp, 10 predicted proteins | sample RVTome_14_FD_200259 | JGI IMG/M metagenome (GOLD analysis project Ga0299906, IMG submission 200259) | Soil microbial communities from uranium-contaminated site in the Upper Colorado River Basin, Wyoming, United States - RVT145D125 (version 2) ...
GGCCTCAATCGGCAAGGCGGGCTTGTCCGCCGCATGCCCTCGATCGTCGAGGTCGAGAACTGGGTGGACGGTGCCCAAGCCATTGATTCGATGGTTCATCACTAGGCCGCTTTCAACCCCCGACCTTCCAACAACCTGCGGACGTGGGCCGGCTCCACCTGATCGATCCGGTGGTGGAGTGTGCGTTGCGGGAACGGCACCTGGATGCCCACCTCGTTCAGGGCCCGGTAGACGGCCGTGTTGACACGATCGACAATTCGCCGGGTGTCCACGTACGACTCGATCCAAACCCGGATGCGAAAGATCAAGGCCGAGTCGCCCATCTCAAGAAACAGAGCCTCGACCTCGCGCTCGGCCCAAACGCCCTCCACCCCTCCGGCGGCCTCGATCATCGCCGACCGGGCCCGCTTGATGTCCGTGCCAAAGGCAACGCCGACATGCACATCCAATCGGTAGTGAGAATCCGGAAAGGAGTGATTGACGATCAGGCTCTTTCCCAGCACCGAGTTGGGCACGATCACTAACCGATTGTCGAGTGTGCGGATGCGGGCGCTGCGCAGCCCCACATCGACAACGTCGCCCCAGGTGCCCAGTTCGAGAATCTTGATGCGGTCGCCAATGCGAAAGGGCCGGTCGATCATCAGGACGAACCCGCTGATCGTATCGGCCAGCGCCGCCTGGCCAGCCAGGCCGATGACCAACGACGAAACGCCGAGGGTGGCCACCAGGCCGCTGACTTCCACGCCAAAGTGATCCAACACGATGATCAGCATCAAGATTAGCAAGCCGAGCAGCGCAATGCGGCGAAAGAAGGGCAGCAATTGCTCATCCAGCTTGCTGTCCGTCAGCTGGGTTGCCTGACGCCCATACCATTTTGTCAGGGCCGTGATCAAACGCCACAAGAACAGGAAGGCGATGACGACATACGCGACGAAAAACGCGTCCTCCAAGCCGGATCGCCAACCAGCCGGCACAATCGATAATCCATTGTGAGCCGCATCGATCGTGGCGGCGATGAGTGTCAGCTGCAGGGGGAGCCGGGAGACCTGCAACAGCACATCATCCAGATCGGTCTCCGTCCGGCCAGCAATGGCTCCGGCCAATCGGCGCAAGATGAGATCGCTTAACACCCGAATCAGGATGACGACGGCAACTACACCAAACACGGTGATGCCGAGCTCGGTCCATTGCGTTTCAGTCCAACCCAACGTCATAACCTGCCTCCCGACCCAACGCACGGCGAATCCCATGCGAGCTTGTGTCTACTGCTATAGTAAGCAGACGGTCGGGCTTGGGCAAATACGACCCGGGAGGCGGCAAGGGTATGGAAGATTTCTCCGACCAGGTAGTGGTGGTCACCGGCGCCGCCGGCGCCCTTGGTGGCGCACTGGCGGGCGCCTTCCGCCAGGCTGGGGCCAACCTGGTGCTGGTGGACATCGATGATCAGAAGCTGCGTGACCGCTACCCACAAGCAGCCGAACCCGGATCGACGATGATGACGGCCGAGTGCGACCTGTCGGACCCGGGCGCGGTTAACGGCCTGCGGGACCGAATCCGCGAGCGCTGGGGGCGGGTTGATGTGCTGGCCAACATTGCCGGCGGATTTCGCGCCGGCCAGCCGGTTCACGAGACCGACCCCGAGACCTGGCACTTCATGCTGGATCTCAACGCAACCAGCGCCTTCCTGACCTCACGCGCCTTGATCCCGATGATGCTCGAGCAGAGCGCCGGCAAGATAATCAATGTTGCCGCCCGACCCGGCCTCAAGGCCGGCGCCGGCAACGCAGCTTACGCCGCCGCCAAAAGCGCCGTCATTCGCCTGACGGAGAGTCTGGCCTCTGAACTGCGCCACCACGGCATCAACGTCAATGCCGTCATGCCGGGCACGATGGACACGCCCGGCAACCGAGTATCGATGCCTGAGGCTGATTCAAGCAAGTGGGTTCAGCTGCAAGCGGTAACCGATGTCATCTTGTTTCTGGCTTCGGATCGGGCTCGGGCCATTCACGGCGCCATCATTCCGGTGCTGGGCCTGACCTAGCGCGCAACCAGCTTGGCAGGCTCTGTTATCCTCTAACAGTGGTAGGGCCTCGAGGGCCCACATTGGCTACAACCCATAGAGGAGGCAGCGATGCCAACCCTACTTGACCTACGCAACCTGGGCCAGTCGGCCTGGCTCGACTTCATCGAGCGCGAATTCATGCAGGCTGGGGAGCTGCAGGCCCTGATCGACCGCGGCCTGAGCGGCATGACTTCCAATCCATCCATCTTCGATCAAGCCATTGCCAACAGCGCGGCCTACGACAAGCAGATCTCGGCGCTGGCCGAGGCCGGCAGCAGCCTGCGCCAGAGCTATGAAGCGCTGGTAATTGCCGACATTCAGCAGGCGGGTGACCTGCTGCGCCCGGTCTACGACGAGACTGCCGGCGCCGACGGCTACGTTAGCCTGGAAGTCAGTCCGGGATTGGCCGACGACACGGACGGGACGATCGAGGAGGTGAAACACTTCCATCAAGCCGTCGATCGGCCCAACCTGATGATCAAGATCCCTGCGACTGAAGCCGGTTACCCCGCCATCCAGCAAATGGTCGGGGTTGGGGTCAACATCAACATCACGCTCATGTTTTCGCTTGGGCAGTACGATCGGGTGGCGGAAGCCTACCTGTCCGGGCTCGAGGCCTTCGACCGGGCCGGCGGCGATGTATCACAGGTTGCGTCGGTCGCTTCCTTCTTCGTCAGCCGGGTTGACACCAAGATAGACAAGCGGCTCGACGAAATCGGCGAAGATTCGGTGCGGGGCAAGATCGGCATCGCCAACGCCAAGATGGCCTACCGCCGGTTCCAGCAGACCTTCGGCGGGGATCGCTGGAAGAAGCTGGCCGTCCGCGGCGCCCGCCTCCAACGTGTCCTATGGGGCAGCACCGGCACCAAGGATCCAGCCTACCCCGACACGATGTACGTCGACGGCCTGATCGGACCGCACACGATTAACACCTTGCCGCCCGAAACCCTGGAGGCGTTTGTCGACCACGGAACCGCTGACCGTACCGTCGACCAGGATCTGGAGGCGGCCGAGCGGCAGCTGGCGCGTCTGGCCGAATTGGGTGTCGACCTGGACCAGGTGACGGATGAGCTGCTCGAAGAGGGGGTGGCGAAGTTTGCCCGTTCGTTCGACGATCTGATGGAGACCCTTGGCCAGAAGTTGGCGCGGGCTCGAAGCGCACCGGCCAAGGCCGGCTAACCACCATCGCCCCAGTACGACCCACCTGGCAATGGGTCCAGGATAACAGGCAGCAAACGGAGGCAGCAGCATGCAGATTGGAATGGTAGGGCTCGGCCGCATGGGGGCCAACATGACCCGGCGCCTGATGCAGGCGGGCCACCAGGTCGTCGCCTACGACCTTGATGCCGACGCCGTCAAAGCGGTTGGCAAGGACGGTGCCCTGCCAGCCGATAACCTCAGGGATCTGGTGGGCCAGTTGTCGTCACCGCGGGCGATATGGATGATGGTCCCTGCGGGCGCCCCGACCCAGGCGACCGTCGACGAGCTGCTTCCCCTGCTTGCGGGAGGGGATATTCTGCTAGATGGTGGCAACAGCAATTATCAAGAGAGCATGGCGCGCGCCAGCGCGGCGGCAGGCGGGTCGGTGCAATACCTGGATGTCGGAGTCAGCGGCGGCATTTGGGGGCTCAAAAAGGGTTATGGACTGATGATTGGCGGACCGACCGAAGCCGTTACCACATTGGCAACCATCTTCCAGGCATTGGCACCAGCCGCCGATCGGGGATGGGCCCACGTCGGTCCCAGCGGCGCCGGCCACTTTGTCAAGATGGTGCATAACGGCATCGAGTACGGCCTGATGCAAGCCTACGCCGAGGGCTTCGCCATTTTACAGGCGAAGGACGAGTTCGGGCTCGACCTTCATCGGGTGGCCGAGGCCTGGCGCCACGGCACGGTCATCCGCTCCTGGCTGCTCGATCTGACCGCCCGCGCCCTGGAAGCCGATCCCGCCTTGGATCAGGTGGGCGCGTATGTTGATGATTCCGGGGAAGGACGCTGGACGGTCAACGAAGCCGTTGCGCTCGGCGTGCCGGCGCCGGTGATCAGCCACTCGCTGTTTGCCCGCTTCCGCTCGCGCCGGCCAGACAACTACGCCGATAAGCTGCTGGCGGCCATGCGCCATCAGTTCGGCGGCCATGCCATCCACCCCGACTGAGCCAGCCCTACGCGGCCGACAGCCGGTCGGCACACCCAATTCATGACATCTCTCCTCTAGCCAGCCCTCCTACATCGCTTATACTGAGAGCGACCCCACCCCCCAGGGGGAGGGGGTGAGTTGCCCGACAGAGGAGAGTGCCTCATTATGCAGCGTGATACAGCCACCAAAGAAGATGTGCTCAATCGCTTGCGCTCGGTCCACGGGCACTTGCAAGGCATCCTGCGCATGGTCGAGGACGAAGAATACTGCATCGATGTCATCCATCAGGTGCAGGCCGTTCAGTCGGCCCTGAACAAAGTCAACCTGATGGTGCTCGACGACCATATGCATTCGTGCGTAACCGAGGCTATCCGCGGTGAGGATGCGGCCGAGCGCGAGCGTGTCTTGGGAGAGATCCGTCAGGTTTTCGAGACGAGAGGCAAACTGTAGGTGCCCGCCAGCCAACAACCCGCCGTTGTGCTCGCCAGCCGGCTGACCTGCCCTGCCTGTGGCGCAATGGACGACAAGACGATGCCTATCGACTCGTGCCTCTTTTTCTACACTTGCCCGGCCTGCGGTGCGGCACTGCGACCGGCGCCGGGCGATTGCTGCGTCTTCTGCAGTTTTGGCTCCATGCCCTGCCCGTCGAAGCAGCTTGAGACTAGCGTGCAGTAACCTATGGTGTGTAACTAAGCCTATGAAAGGCGGCAAGTGACAATCACGGAGACGACATTACCCATCACCGGCATGACCTGCGCCAACTGTGTCAGCACCGTCGAAAATGGGCTGGGCAAGCTGGCCGGCGTTGAGTCGGTGGCCGTCAATTTGGCCACCGAACGTGCGGCCGTGCGCTACGACCCGGCCAAGACGGCGCCGGCCGAATTGGTGGCCCAGGTGGAGCGCATAGGCTATGGGGTGGCCGTCGGCCAAACCGAGCTGGCCATCACCGGTATGACCTGCGCCAACTGCGTGGCGACGGTTGAGAAGGGGCTGGGCAAACTGCCGGGCGTGCTCGAAGCCAATGTCAATCTGGCGACCGAACGCGCCAGCGTTCGCTACCTGCCTGGCGCCGTCGAGCGCCGCCAGCTGATCGAGCAAATCGAGCGCATTGGCTATGGCGTCGTCGAGGCCGAGCCTGAAGCGCTCGAGGATGCCGAACGACAAGCCCGGCAGATGGAGGTCAAACGCCAGAGCCGCCTGCTGACGGTTGGCGTGGTATTCAGCCTGCCGCTGTTCGTCTTGAGCATGGCGCGTGACTTCGGTCTGCTCGGGATGTGGGCCCATCAACCATGGGTCAACTATTTGATGTGGGCGCTTGCCACCCCGGTGCAATTCTATGTGGGCTGGCAGTATTACGTAGGTGGTTTGAAGTCTTTGCGCAACCGCTCGGCAAATATGGACGTGCTGGTCGCCCTTGGTTCGAGCGTCGCCTATCTGTATTCGGTTGCCGTCGTGTTCGGCCTGGCCCCCGGCCACGTCTACTTTGAAACGGCGGCCGCCATCATCACGCTGATCGTTCTGGGCAAGCTGCTCGAGGCCAGGGCCAAGGGCCAGACGAGCGAGGCCATCAAGAAGCTGATGGGGCTGCGGGCCAAGACCGCCCGCGTGGTGCGCCAGGGTGAAGAGCGTGACATCCCGGTCGACTCAGTCGCAGTCGGCGATATCGTCTTGGTGCGGCCCGGCGAGAAGGTTCCTGTCGACGGTGTCGTGCTGGATGGTCACAGCGCCGTCGATGAGAGCATGATCACCGGCGAGAGCCTGCCGGTTGACAAAGGACCTGGCGACCGGCTGGTCGGTGCCACCCTCAACAAACAAGGGCTGCTGCGCTTCGAAGCGACAGCCGTCGGCCGGCACACCGCCCTGGCCCAAATCATTCGGCTGGTCGAACAGGCTCAGGCCAGCAAAGCCCCGATCCAGCGCCTGGCCGACCAGGTGGCGGCCGTCTTTGTGCCAGCCGTTGTCGTCACTGCGCTGCTGACCTTTGGTGTTTGGTATTGGCTTGTCCCGACTGCCGGCTTTGTCGAGGCGCTGGTTCGCCTCGTCGCCGTGTTGGTGATTGCCTGCCCGTGTGCTATGGGTCTGGCGACGCCAACCGCCATCATGGTCGGAACGGGCAAGGGCGCCGAACGCGGCATCCTGTTCCGCAACAGTGCCGCCCTGGAGCGAGCCCATCAACTGACGACGATCGTGCTCGACAAGACCGGCACAATCACCAGCGGCCAGCCGGCCGTCACCGAAGTCGTGGCGGCCCACGGCCACCTGCGCGATGAGGTGCTGCGGCTGGCGGCCAGCGGCGAGCGCGGTTCCGAGCATCCCCTGGGCGCCGCCATCGTGCACGCGGCCGAGCAGGCCCGGTTGGCCCTGTCCGAGGTCCATGCTTTTACCAGTCTTACCGGCCGCGGCCTGCAAGCCGAGGTGGACGGCAGAACGGTGTTGGTGGGCAACCTGCGCCTGATGCGCGAGCGCAACGTCGAACTCAATGGCCTGGAAGCGCGGGCGCAAGCCTTCGAAGCCGACGCTAAGACCACGATGTGGCTGGCGCTCGACAACCAGGCGGCCGGCTTGATCGCCGTCGCCGACACCATCAAGCCGGGCTCGACCGAGGCCGTCGCCAAGTTGAAGTCGATGGGGTTGCGTATCGCCATGATCACCGGGGACAACCAGGCGACGGCCGACAGCATTGCCCGCCAGGTTGGCATTGAGCGAGTCTTCGCCGAGGTTCAGCCCGGCGATAAGGCTGCCTATGTTCAGCGCCTGCAGGCCGAGGGCGAATTGGTGGCCATGGTCGGCGACGGGATCAATGATGCCCCGGCCCTGGCCCAGGCCGACGTCGGCATCGCCATTGGCACAGGTACCGACGTCGCAATGGAGACCGCCGACATCACATTGATGCGGGGTGACTTGCGCAGCGTGGCCGAGGCCCTGCGCCTCAGCCGGGCAACGATCGCCACCATTCGCCAGAACCTGTTGTGGGCCTTCGGCTACAACACCATCCTGATCCCGATCGCCGCCGGCGCGCTATACCCGTTCGCCTGGGTGCCGGCTTTCTTGCGCCAACTTCACCCGATCCTGGCGGCCTTTGCCATGGCCTTCAGTTCGGTCAGCGTCGTCGCCAATTCGCTCCGCTTGAAGCGGAAACAGTTCGCAGACAAGCATTCAGAAACGAGGAGTTGACCCATGGGCACAGCTTACGATGTCGTTTGCGGTATGACGGTGGACCCGGCTTCAGCGCCAAGCGCCGAGCACGAGGGCAAGACCTACTACTTCTGCTGCCACGGCTGCCAGGGCGCCTTCGAGCGCGCCCCTGAGTATCATCTGCAGTCGTGGAAGGAAGAGCATCCGGATGTCGATCCCACGACCGCATAAGATCAAGAGCCGATAACACGAAGTCACAAAGACTCAATTCTTGAAAAAAGAACACAAAGAGAAACCTTTGTGTTCTTTGTCTTAGTTGTGTCTTCGTGCCTTTGCTTTCCGGGCTTTGCCGCCTCGAACACCTGTTTCCCCGATTCCACCCCTTCGGTATAATCGCCGCATGACCGGCAAGGAGCAGGACCGCATGCTGGCGCCCGACAAGCGGGTCGAGGATTGGGGAGAACTCAGCCTGCGACCTCAGACGCTTGACGACCTCATCGGGCAGGACCGGGTCAAAGAGAATCTTGGCATCCTGCTCGAAGCTGCCCGCAAACGCGGCGAAGCCCTCGACCACGTCCTGTTTTACGGCCCCCCCGGGCTGGGCAAGACCACCCTGGCCCACATCTTGTCCCGCGAAATGGGAGCCAATCTCAAGCCGACCAGCGGACCTGCTATCGAACGCGCCGGCGATCTGGCGGCGGTGCTGACCAACCTCGAAGCCGGCGATGTTCTGTTCATCGATGAGATCCACCGGCTGGGTCGGGCCGTCGAAGAGATCCTGTACCCGGCGATGGAAGAATTCGTCCTCGACATCACGGTCGGCAAAGGGCCAAGTGCCCGCACCCTCCGGCTGCAGTTGCCGCGCTTCACCATTGTTGGCGCCACCACGCGTTTGGCCCTGCTGTCGGCGCCACTGCGGGCCCGCTTCGGCGCCGTCCACCGTCTTGACTTCTATGACGTCCCGGCGATGGAGTTGATCGTTGAGCGGGCCAGTCACATTCTGCAGGTCGAGGTGGATGACGGCGGTGTGAGCGAGATCGCCTGCCGGGCCCGCGGCACACCGCGCGTCGCCCTGCGCCTGCTGCGGCGGGTGCGGGATTTCGCCCAGGTGCGGGCCGATGGCGTGATTAGCCGCCAGGTGGCCGGCGATGCCCTACAGCTGCTTGAAATCGATGACCTGGGTCTGGATGACGCCGACCGCCGGGTGCTGGACACCATCATCGTCAAGTTCAACGGCGGCCCCGTTGGCCTACAGACGATCGCCGCTTCGATCAGCGAAGAGCCCGATACCATCATGGACGTTGTCGAACCCTACCTGCTTCAATTGGGCTTTGTCGATCGCACACCCCAGGGGCGGGTGGCGACCGCACGCGCTTACCGACACCTGGGTGTGGAAATGCCGGCCAAACCCCAGCCGTCATTGCCCAAGTTCTAGGGTCTTCACCCATGGGCAGCCAGCTTGGCAAGTGGATCATGGTGGCCGGGTTGGCCCTGGTGGTGGTTGGCGGCCTCTTCTGGCTGCTGGCCCGCGCCGGCCTGCCACTGGGCCGTCTGCCCGGCGACTTCCACTTTGAACGCGGTAACCTGACCTGCTTCTTCCCGCTGGCAAGCATGCTGCTGCTCAGCCTGCTAATCACATTGGCGATCAATTTGCTGCAGCGGCTCCTCAAGTAGCCCGCCTTGCACACCGACGATTTCGACTACCAACTCCCCTCCGACCGCATCGCCCAGCGTCCGGCGCAGCCCCGCGATAGCTCGCGGCTGCTGCTGCTCGACCGCGCCAGCGGGCGGCTGGAACACCATACCTTCCACCAACTACCCGACCTGCTCCGCCCCGGCGACGCTTTGGTGCTCAATGAAACCCGCGTGCGACCCGTCAGGCTCCACGGCCGCAAAACCGACGGCGGGGGCAAGGTCGAACTTCTCCTGCTCGAGAAACAGACCGACGTCCGCTGGCAGGCAATGGTCGGCGGGTCGGGTTTACGGCCTGGCCGGCGGATTGCCCTGGCCAACGGTTTGCAGGCAGAAGTCGTCGATCAACTTGAGGGCCCGCGACGGTTGATCGAGTTCACGCATCCGGTCGAACCCGTCCTGGATGAGCTGGGCGAAATGCCGCTGCCGCCCTACATTCACGAGCCGTTGCAGCACCCCGATGACTACCAAACGGTTTTTGCCCAGCAGCCGGGCTCGGCGGCGGCGCCGACCGCCGGGCTGCACTTCACCCCGGAGCTGCTGGAGAGACTTGCGGGGGCCGGGGTATCCCTGGTGCGGCTAACGCTTCACGTTGGGATGGATACGTTCGCTCCGGTCAAGACGGAAAACCCGGCCGAGCACCCAATTCACACGGAATGGTGTGAGCTGACTCCTGAGGCTGCCATGCAGCTCGAACGGCTGCGGCAGGCCGGCGACCGGATTGTCGCCGTTGGCACAACCAGCGTGCGCACCCTGGAAACGGCCGTCAGATCCAAAAGCAGTCAGCTCGGCCCCTGGTCGGGACCAACCGACTTGTTCATCCTGCCGGGGTTTACCTTCCAAGTCGTCGATGCCATGATCACCAACTTTCACCTGCCCCGGTCGAGCCTGCTTATGCTGGTGAGTGCCTTTGCTGGGCGCCAGCGCATTCTCGACGCCTACCAGTCAGCCATCGATCATGGCTATCGTTTCTACTCCTTTGGCGACGCGATGCTGATCGTCTAGGCGAAGCGCCCGGCGATTGACTTGATTCCATCGCTGTGTAAT
>Ga0299906_10005744_pt1 | contig 10070 bp, 8 predicted proteins | sample RVTome_14_FD_200259 | JGI IMG/M metagenome (GOLD analysis project Ga0299906, IMG submission 200259) | Soil microbial communities from uranium-contaminated site in the Upper Colorado River Basin, Wyoming, United States - RVT145D125 (version 2) ...
CGATCCCCGGGCGCCGTCCGATTCTGCGCCCCGTGAGATGGGCGACGGCGTCGACCGTCGGATCCTCCATGGCGGCCGCGACCCGCCGGGTCTGCTCCGCGGCCGGAAGCTCGAAGTGCGAGTGGACTCCGGCGACCGACCAGTCGAAACCCCGGCGAAAGGCCTGGTCGTAGTCGAGCCCGCCCTCGGCGCCGATGTTGAGCTCCACCCCCTGGAGCAGCGTCATCCCGGGATATCGCGGCCGCAGCGCCTCGATCTGCTTCCGCTGCTCGAGAAACTTCTCGCGGCTGACTCCGTTGAAAGCCAGGTTCTCTCCGTGATCGGTAATCGCCAGATACGAGTATCCTCGCACCGCCGCCGCCTCGACCATGTCCTCGAGCGGGCTGCGGCCATCCCCGGAGAGAGACGTGTGGACGTGCAGATCGCCTCGAAGCTCCGAAAGAAGAACCGGGGCAAGCAGCTTCCCCTCGGCCGCGTTCTCGATCTCTCCCCGGTCCTCGCGCATCGGGGGAGGAATGAGCGTGAGGCCGAGCGCCTGGTAGATCGCCTCCTCGGTCTCCGAAGCCACGACCTCCCCGGTCTCGGCGACGCTGAGGCCGTACTCGTTGAGCAGCCATCCGCGCTCGAGAGCGATTTGCCGAAGCTTGATGTTGTGCGTCTTGGAGCCCGTGAAATACTGGCAAGCCGCTCCGAACTGATGGGGCTCGACGATCCGCAGGTCCACCTGGAGCCCGGTCGCGGTGAGGACCGAGGTCTTGGTCTCCCCGCTTCCGATGACCTCGGTCACTCTCGGCATCTTCACGAACCGCTCCATCACCGGCCCGGGCTCCTTCGACGCGACCACGATGTCGATGTCGGCGATGGTCTCTCGAAAACGGCGCAGGCTCCCGCAATAGAGGGCGCGCTCCACCTCGGGGAGCTTCTCGAGCTCCGCCACGAGCTCCCGGGCGATGGGAAGCGCCTCGGCGATGGGGACGCGCTTGTCCTTGCCCGTGAGTCCCATCCGCCCGATGGAGTGAAGGATCTTCTCCTCCATCTTCGCCCCCAGGCCCTTGAGGTCGCGAAGCTTCCTTCCCTCGATGGCGGCCCGGAGGTCGTTCAGGTTCTGGATGCCGAGCTCGCTCCGAAGCCGGAGGAGAGTCTTGGGACCGAGCCCGGGGATCTTGCCGAGCTCCACGAACTCCCGCGGGTACTTCTTGCGGAGCTCTTCGAGCTTCGCGATCTTGCCCGCGGCGAAGAACTCCCGAATCTTCTTCGCCGTGCTCGTGCCGATGCCGTCGATCCCGGTCAGCTCCTTCTCCGAGAGAGCCGACAGGTCTCCGCGGTACGTCCCGATGGCATCCATCGCGTTCTCGTAGGCGCGGGCGCGAAAGGCGTTGGGCGATCCTTCATCCAGGACGGTGAGCTCGGTCAGCTCCTTGAAGAGAGCTACCAGCCCGTCGTTCGATCCCACGCCGGAAGTTTATCTCATGCCGCGCTCGAGCTCTGGTTTTCCACTGCATCCGCTCCTCCTTGCGAGGTTGCCAAGCGCCAGGGGTTTCGCGAGAATGCCCTGTGGCTCTGACTTTCATCCTCGTCCTCGAGCGCGATCTGCCGGGCTGTGAGCCCCGCGGGTTCGACGGGCGGCGGCTCGCCTCGGTGCGCCACGCGCTCGATGCCATCGCTCACGAGCAGGACCTTCGGGGGATTGGGGAGTTCGTCGCCTTCAGCCAGAAGGAAGCGGAGACCCTCGCGGAGGACATGAAGTTCGACGCCCCGACGGTGGGAGGAGAGACCGGTCGATGGTTCCGCGCCGCCGACGGCCTCGAGGTGGTGCGGGCCATCCGGGAGTTCCTCCTGGAGCATCCCGAGGAGCTCGACGAGGTCGAGGAGCTGACGAAAGCCCTGGGTTCGATGGAGACGATGCTCGCGCTCGCTCGGGAAGAAGGCGTGCGCTTCCGGCTGAGCCTGGACTACTGAGCGAGACGGCGGCAGCTCAGGTCTTCTTTTCGAAGAACTCCCGCACCAGCTTCCGGATCAACGCCGCCGATCCCAGGACGGCGATGAGATTCGGGATGGCCATCAGGCCGTTCATGGTGTCGGCCACGTCCCAGACGAGGCGCAGGCTGCCCGTAGCGCCGAACCACACCATAGCTACCCAGACCAGCCGATACGGAAGAATGACGCGGTCACCGAGGAGATAGACAGCCGCCGTTTCGCCGTAGAACGACCAGCCGATGAGCGTCGAGAACGCGAAAGTGAGAAGCCCAATCGTCACCACGGCGTGTCCCCAGACGCCGGGAAGACCGACCTCGAAACCTTTGGCGGAGAGCTCGGCGCCAGTCAAACCTTGATCCCACACTCCGGTGACGAGGATGACCATCCCCGTCATGAGGCAAACGATGACGGTATCCACGAACACCTCGAAGATTCCGTAGAGCGCCTGCCGCACCGGGTGGTCCGTGGTCGCCGCCGAGTGCACGATGGGCGCGCTCCCGAGTCCCGCCTCGTTCGAGAACAGTCCCCGTGCGATCCCGAACCGCAGTGCCTGCATGACCGTGGCGCCGGCAAACCCGCCAACCGCCGCGTGTCCGTTGAACGCGCTTTCGAGAACCAGCCCGATCGCACCCGGGATCTCTCCGGCGAACCGGACGAGGATGACCAGCCCACCCCCGACGTAGGCGGTGCACATGAACGGGACGAGGTACTCGGCGACCTCGGCGACGCGGCGGATCCCGCCGAGAACCACTGCGGCAACGAGCGCCATCAGGATCGCCGCGCTCACGCGCGTATCGATCCCGAAGCTCGCCTGGAGCGCCGCGCTCACGGAGTTGGCCTGGACCATGTTCCCGATGCCGAACGCCGCGAGGCTGGTGAAGAGGGCGAAGAGGCTGGCGAGCCAGGGAAGCCCCAGGCCCTTCCTCAGGATGTACATCGCGCCTCCGCGCATCACCCCGTTCGCGTGCTCCTCCCGGTAGTGGATCGCGGCAGTGATCTCGCAGAACTTGGTGCACATCCCGAGGAGTCCGGAGACGAGGAGCCAGAACAGAGCTCCGGGCCCGCCGATGTGGATGGCGGTCGCGACCCCGGCGATGTTCCCGACGCCGACGGTGCTCGCGAGCGCCGTGGCGACGGCCTGGAAAGGGGTCACGGTTCCCGTTCCCGTTCCCTTGGACCGAAGCTTTCCCAGGACCTCGCCCATCGCGGCGCCGAACCGACGGAACTGGACGCCGCCCGTCCAGATCGTGAGAAAGAGGCCCGTACCCATCAGAGCGATGATGAGCGGCGGTCCCCAGACCAGGGCGTTGAGCTGTGAATGGTACGTTAGAATCGTTTCCATACGGCGAAACCTCCGTGATACTTCCGCAATCCCTCGACCGTTTGGAGACCGACGCTCATGCGCGTTTGAGCTTCGCTTCCGCCTCCCGTGCCACCCTTCGCCCCTCCTCGACGTTCACCTGCGAGAGCAGAATCGCCCCCACCACGAAAAAGCCGATGACCGAAAGGACCGCGTTGCGGCTCGATCCGGTGGCGAGGATCGTCACCGCGAAGAGAGCCGGTCCGAAGATCCCGGCGAACTTGTCGAAGACTCCGAAGAACGCGAAGAACTCGCCGGATTTGTGGGCGGGGATGATGGTCGAGAACAGCGAGCGGCTGAGGGCCTGGCTTCCCCCCTGCACCGTTCCCACGAGGATCGCGAGGAGGTAGAAGTCGGACGCGGTCGTCATGCGGTAACCGACGATGCTGATCCCGACGTACACCGCGAGCGCCAGGAGGATCGCGCGCTTGGCGGTGATGCGCTTCGACAGCCAGCCGAAGAGGAACGCGAACGGAATTCCCACGACCTGGGTGATCAGCAGGCCCGAGATGAGGACGCCCTGAGCCAGGCCGACCTCCGTGCCGTAACTCGTGGCCATCCGGATGATGGTGAGGATGCCGTCGTTGTAGATTAGAAACGCCGCGAGCATCAGAAACGCATGTCGGTACGTGCGGAGCTCGCGGAACGTCTCTCCGAGGCGGGTGAAGGCGACCCGGAGGGGGTTCTCGCGTCCGGTCTCGTCCTTTTCCAGGCGCCTCTCCGGCTCACGCACGCGCCGGAAGAGGGGAATGGAAAAGCCGAGCCACCAGAACGCGACGCTCAAAAAAGAGAGCCGGCTCGCGGTCGCTTCGTCCGCGATTCCGAAGAGCCCGGGCCTCTGGATCGCAAGGAGGTTCACCGCCAGAAGCAGGCCGCCGCCCAGATAGCCCAGCGCGAATCCGGCGCTCGCCACCATGTCCCGCTCCTCCTCGCGGGCGATGTGAGGAAGGAGCGACTCGTAGAACACCAGGCTTCCGGTCACCCCGATGTTCCCCAGGACGAAGAGGAGCAGCGCGAGCTCCCAGTCCCCGCGGCCGATGAAGTACATCGCCGCGGTGGCGGCGACCCCGAGCCCCATGAAGGCCCCGAGCATCTTCATCTTCAACCCGGCGAAGTCCGCCATGGCGCCGAGGACCGGAGCGAGGAGCGCTATCACGACCATCGCGAACGTGGTCGCGGCCGCGAAGCGAGCGGTCGCGACCGCGGGAGGAAGCTCCGAAGCGGCGACCCTGGCGAAGTAGATGGGGAAGACCGCGGCTACGATCGTGGTCCAGAAGGCGGAGTTGGCCCAATCGTAGAGCGCCCAGGCGCGAAGCTCCGGGCGATGAAGGCCGAGGCGTTCGAGGAGAGGGATCATCGTCGGGAAAAGCGTCACATCTTACTCTTCCCTTCCTTGCCGGTCGAGAGGCAGCGATGACCCTTCGTCGGCATCCGCTTTCGCCTCTGAGTGCCTAATGGCACAATCTTCCTATGACTTTCGAGACCGGTGCCTGTTCCTCGTGCCGTTATCCTCGGGCGCGACGCCCGAGGATAAGAAGGAGCCGCAAGAGATCCCCCACGACCATGACGCGGCCCAGGGAGAGGAGGGAGACGCGCTCTTCGGATTCCGCGTCATGGGTTCGATCGAGCCGGTCATGGGAAGAAGCGGCTATCCCCTCCTTCTCCAGACGGGGGAGACCGCCGACGGCACGACGCCGCTTCTCGACCGGCAGCACCCGCACGACGTGCGGTAGCTATCCGCCGGCGCGCCGCTCCCTCCAGGCAGCGAGAAAAGCTTCCAGATCCCCCTTGAGCACGTCTTTGAACCGAGGATGGCGCGCCCCGGTGCGAGGGTCCCGGGCACCCGCTCCGTCCCTGGCATAGATCCGCGCGAGGTCGGAGGCGGCCGGCGCGCTCGAGGCCGCCGCCCGGGCAAGGTGTTTGAGAAGCTCCGAGAGGCCCTCTTCGTCCCTCCCCAGCCATTCCTCCACCACTCCGCGCTCCTCGATTTGGAGCTGTCCGCGAAAGGCCGCTTCGAGCCCGAGAACGTTCGCGGACTTGCGCGCTCTCACGACGGAGACGGGCTTACCCACCCGTGCTCCTCTCGGCAAGATGCGGACCCGGACTTTGAGGTCGGCTCCCCGCGGAACGCTCAGGCGGTGCACTCCTTCTTCCATCGCGAGCAGGCTCGCCGCTCCCGGCCCGTCGACCGCCATCGCCACCCGGGAGAGCTTCTGATTGGAGGGGGAGTAGGCGAAGACCTCGGCCTCGAGATGGAGCCTGCGGCACCAACGGCGCTCCATTTCGACGAGATCCCGGATCCACGCGTCGACGCGCTGGAACAGCTCGACGCCCTCGACAAGCAGCCACACCGACCGCGGGCCCGCCTGGGCGAACCTCTCGTCCCACTGGCGAAGAGCGATCGACGGACCAGCTCGTGGACGATCGCCGTCTTGCCTACCCCCGGGTCGCCCACGAGAACGAAAGAACGCCCGGCCGCAAGGAGGCCCTGAAGCTCGCCGACGACGGAATCGACCTCGAAGGCCGGCGCGAGATCTCCCGAAAGTGCCGCGGCGGTGAGGTCGCGGTCGCACCAGGACATGAGGATCTCTTCGGCAGTCTGAGTTTCGGTCATTGGAGTCGGCCGCGCCGCCGCGAAGGAAGGGACGAGCGACGAACTTTCAATCTAGCACAATCGTGGACTTGCGGAATCGCTTCGCGGTCTTCAGTAACGCCAGCTCGAGACGTCCGCCCCCGGGGGCGCGGTCTTCAGCATATGCTCCGCCATCACCGGAAGGTGCCGCTGGTAGATCGTGAGCCGGGCGATGCGCGTCGGGACCGACGGGTCGCCGCTATAGCAGTGGCCGTGGCCGTCGCCGTACTCGACGCTTCCGCCGTAGTACGGGCCTCGGCCCGGCTCTTTCGTCGATTCGAGAAACGTCTCGAGGAGGCGCACCGCCCGCTCGAGATAGAAATGGTCCGCGTCCCCGACCTTGATATGAATCTTTCCCACCAGCTTGGGACCGAGAGTCTGCCATCGCCGCTCGAGGATCGCGCGTAGGTCATAGTTCTCTTTCCAGTAGTCCGCGACCTCGCGATCGATGGCCCCGGTCCGCTTGTTCCAGATCGGCTGCGGGTAGCCGTCCTGGCCCACGGGCCCGTAGACGGCCTGCCAGACGTCCCACTGACCGCCGGAGCGCGCGTTCTCCCCCAGGACGAGCTCGTACCGGTTCGCGTCCTCCATGGTCGCGGTGAGATCTCCGTTCACCTCCCGCCGATCGACGCGCGGGACTTTCTTCCACTCGCTTTCCATCCAGTAGGCGTTCTCATTCCGGTAGACGTCGACCATCTGGTACTCGCGGAAGTCGACGCTGTCCGGGCAGTGGCACCAGGCCCCGTTGAAGAAGTCGGGATAGAAGACCTGCTGGGCAAGGGCAATCCAACCACCCGTCGACCCGCCCATGAGGACCCGGGCCCAACCCTGCCCGATCGCGCGGAACCTCGTCTCCACGTACGGGGTGAGCTCCTCGACGATAGCGTCGCCATAAGGTCCCAGGTTCTCCGAGTTCACTCCGTACGAATCGTCGTAATAAGGATTCGCGTGCTGGGAGATCACGACGAGCATCCGGGGGAGGCGGCCGGACGTCCAGTCCTGGTAGAAGCGATAGCCGTACTCCGCTTCCGTCCTCGCCTCTCCGGAAAGGGCCGGCTCGGGAGGAGTCTCGCGAAAGCCGCGGAACGTGCTCTGGAAGTGGCCCTGGACGTAGAGCACCGGGTAGCGCGCTTGCCGGTGCTCGTCGAACCCCTCCGGCAGCAGGACGATGGCGCCGAGGTGCATCGGGCGCCCCCAGAACCGGGTGAGCTTCTCGCTCTGGATGCGGACGTGCTTGACGTACCTGGTGTCCGCCGGAGGCTCGATCGGAGGAATCACCCGGTCGAGAACCAGGGAGATGGTCTCGGCGGCGGCGGGATCGATGTGGAGCCTTCGCGGGGTGCTGTAGAGATTTCCCGGGGAGCGCTCCCATTGCTGGCCCTCTCCATCGTCCACGGGGAGCTTCAGGACGCGGCCGTCGGCGCGGCGAAACGTCTCGTAGACGTGCACCAGCGCCTGGACGAAGTACTCCCCCGGGGGAACGTCGGCGAGATGCTCCACCGGGTATCCGACGGCGGAGCCGTCGAGGATCGCCCCTTCGCCTGACTCGAGCCCGTTCACGTCGACTCCGAACATCTGCTGGGTCTCGAGCGAAGTGTCGATCTGGAATCGCGGCTCCTCCCCTTCCTTCGTCGAGAGCATGACCAGAAGCCGCCCATCCAGGGGCTCCCCTCGAAGGCCCGGCTCGTAGCGGACTTCGAAGCGGAGAGCGGCAACGGCATTCGTCGAAAGGGTCAGGCCGGCGAGCAGGATCCATCGCGTCATAGGCGCGGAGATTATTCGAACTTGCGTCCCCCTGCCAGCCGCACTACGCTCTCGCACCTCGGAGGATCGCAGATGCGCACGTCGATCGCAGCGCTCGTTCTCATCGTACTCGCTTGGATCGGTCCGCTCGGCGCCGACGCGCAAACGCAGGATGCCGCCGACACCATCCTGGTGAACGGCAGGATCTACACCCTCGAGCCGTCCCGACCCTGGGCCGAGGCCCTCGGCGTCAAGGGAGATCGCATCCTCGCCGTGGGAACGAACGCGGAAGTTCGCCGCTTCCAGGGAGCGGCGACCCGGGAGATCGATCTCGGCGGCGCGTTCGCCTCTCCCGGGTTCAACGACTCCCACGTTCACGTGGATGGAACCGGAGCCCTGCTCACGGGAGTGAACCTTCTCGACGTGCACCAGCCCGAGACCTTTCGCGAGCGCATCCAGGGGGCGGCGGGGCGACTGCCGAAGGGAAGCTGGATCACCCGCGGCATGTGGGGCGCCTACGAGCAATGGCAGGCAGGGTCGAGCGGAGAGGCGTCTTCCGCGCAGAAAAGCTCCGGACCTTTCACCCCCGACCGCGGCCTCATCGACGCCGCGACTCCGGATCATCCCGTGCTGGTGAGCCGCTTCGACCGAAGCATGCACCTCGCGAACTCTCTCGCGCTGAAGCTCGCCGGGATCGACGAGTCGACACCTTCCCCGAGTGACGGCGAGATCGTGAAGGACGCGAGCGGGAGACTCACCGGCGTTCTCAAAGGGAAGGCGGTGGACCTGGTGGAGAAGGTCATCCCGCCGATCTCCTTCGAGCAGCGTCTGGTCCAGGTGCGCGCAGTCTTGAAGGAAGCCCGCGAGGGTGGCGTCACCACCATTCAAGATCTCACTTCCGCCGAACAGCTCATGGCTTACCAGCACCTCAAGGCTAAGGGCGAGCTCACGGTGCGCATCCTGATCCGTCCGAACATCTTCCAGGCGGAGCACGTTCTGGCGCTCGGCCTCACTCGAGGCTTCGGCGACGACTGGCTCAAGCTCATCGGCTACAAGGGCTGGGTCGACGGCATCATGGGCTCGAGCGGAGCGATGTTCTTCACCGACTACGATCACGCTCCCGGAAATCGGGGGCTCCTCCGTCCGCCGATGCTCCCGGAGAGCGTCGAGGGCGCCGCGTTCAAGCTGGGCTCTTCGGATCACTACACCGACTACCCGCCGGGGAACATGGAGAAGCTCATCGAGCAGTGGCTTCCGACGGGAGTCCCGCCCCATATCCACGCCATCGGCGATCTCGGAAACCGCATCCTCCTCGACATGTACGAGCGAGTGCTCACCGAAGCGGGCATGGTTGGGTCGGACCATCGATGGCGGGTGATCCACGCTCAGGTGGTTCATCCCGACGACTTCGCGCGCTTCGGCAAGCTGAAACTCGTCGCCGAGGTGAACCCGTACCACGTCTCCGACGACATGCGATGGATGGAGGAGCGCATCGGCAAGGAGCGCTCTCTCGGGGCCTACGCGTTCCGGAAGCTCAAGGACTCCGGCGCCAGAATCATCTTCGGGAGCGACTCTCCCGGAACGAACGCCGCCCGCTACTACCTGAGCCCGGTCTACGGTCTCTTTGCCGCGGTGAGCCGGCAGACTCTCACCAGAGAGCCGAAGGAAGGCTGGTATGCCGGAGAGCGGCTCACGATCGAAGAAGCGATCGAGGCCTACACCCGCGGGCCCGCCTGGGCCTCGTTCGAAGAGGACATCAAAGGAACGCTCGCCCCGGGCAAGCTCGCGGACGTGGCGGTGTTCGACACCAACCTCGTCGAGGTGGGCGCGAGCGATCCGTGGAAGCTCCTCGAGGCGAAGGTGCTCTACACAATTGCCGGCGGGAGGATCGTCTACGAGTCCGCCGCGCCCTGAGAAGCTCGCCTACTTCGAAGGAAGCGGAGGAGGGGGGACTCTCGCCCTCGACGCCCCGCGAGCTGCCCAGCGGGCCAGAAGAAACCCCGCGCCCACGGCAAGGGCCAGAAGCGCAATGCCCAGGAGCGGTCGATAGACGAACCAGGCGAGGCCGATGGTGACGAAGGAGAAGAACGCCGCCACCAGGCCGGAAAAGACACCAACCCCCGCTCCGAGGAGCGACCCCACGAGGGGAACGACGTCGCCGAAAACCGCTATCGGGCGGAACACCAGAGAGAGCCCGAGAAACATGAAAAAGAACCCGACGGCGCGGAGGATCCAGGTGGTGACGGCGTCGGGCATCGCGCCTCCTTCGGACCCGTGGCTTGTTGAGAAGGGATACTTTCAAAGCTACGGGTGCGAAGGGGGGGCTGTCAAATCGCCTCAGGACAACTTCAGGTGCTC
>Ga0299906_10005745_pt1 | contig 10069 bp, 3 predicted proteins | sample RVTome_14_FD_200259 | JGI IMG/M metagenome (GOLD analysis project Ga0299906, IMG submission 200259) | Soil microbial communities from uranium-contaminated site in the Upper Colorado River Basin, Wyoming, United States - RVT145D125 (version 2) ...
TCGAGGCGGTCGCGGGTCGAGGGGTGCGGATCGCGAAGGTGGAAGCGTTCGAGGTCACGAGCATCCCGGGATTGACGCCTTCGAGCGCGCTCACCTCGGAGATCGTGGCGAGTCCCGATGGCACGGTACGGGCGGGAGTGCGGAGAGCCCGCGGAGCGTTTCGGGGTTCGGGCGTTTTCCCCGCCACCGCATCGCGGATCGTCGAGACCGGCTTTCAAGAAGAGCTGAAAAAAGCGCTCCTCGAGCTCGCCCCTTTGCGGTGGGATAGTGACGCTCAACAGCTTCTCTGGGCACGACGTCTTCGAGTGAGAGTGAGCTTCGCCGGTGTGGAGTCTCGAGACCGGCACCGAGAAGTGAGAAGCCATCGGAGCCGAAGAGCTCGGGTCCAGATATCGACCTCTCGAGCCGGTCTCTATCGAGTGCCTCGAAGTCGTGCGTTTCCGACGGGCTCCCTCCGTCTCAGCCGACTCGGTGAGCCGGTCCCCTACCACCTCGAGCCGAAGGCGCTGTACTTCGTGGGCGAAGAGAACGCGGTGTACGAGCTCGAGTCGGGCCCCGGCGGAATCACCATGCCCGTCGATAATGCTCCGCCGTCGGGCGTTGCGGTGAGCTCCTACCAGAAGCGGAGCGAGTGGGAAGAAGACCGCTTCTATCAGGCGGGCCTCCTCGAAGCTCCCTCTCTCTGGCTCTGGGATCTGGTGATGTCACGAAGCTCGAGGAGCTATCCGTTCACGCTCGGCTCGCTTCTGGATGGAGACGCGAAGCTCGAAGTCTCTCTCCAGGGAGCGAGCGACTTCGAAGCGGCGCCGGACCATCACGTTCGTATCTGGGTGAACGGGAGCGTGGTCGGCGAAGCGAGCTGGGACGGCAAGGCGGCGAGAACCGTGGAAGTGTCTCTCCCGCCTGGAGCCCTGCGGGAAGGGGCGAACGAGCTTTCGATCGAAAACCTCGGTGACACCGAAGCGCAGTATTCGATGGTGTTCCTCGACCGTTTCGCTCTGACTTATCGGCGGCCTCCGGTCGCGGAGGAAGGCATTCTGGAGGGTCTCTTCACCGAGTCGGGCACGGTGAAAGGCGAGGGAAGTCTCGTGATCCAGACCTCTCCGGAAACGAGATGGCTCCTGGGAACGGATTCCGGCTCGTTCCGCGTGGAAGCGGGGCGGAGCTACCTCGCGGTCTCGCCCGAGGCGGTCCTCGACGCCCGGCTCCGCACGCCTCCCGCCTCGAGGCTTCGCAGCACCCGGAACCGAGCCGACTATCTCCTCATCGCTCCGAGGGAGTTTCTGTCCGCGGCCGAGCCCCTGCTGCAGCACCGCCGGAGCCAGAGACTCTCCTCCCGCGCGGTCGCCATCGAAGAGATCTACGACGAGTTTGGCTACGGCGAGGCTCGACCGGAGGCAGTGAAGGAGTTCCTGGAGTACGCCTATCACCACTGGCAGAAGCCTTCGCTGCGCTACGTGGTGCTTCTCGGGGATGCCACCTACGACCCCGAGGACAATCTCCGAACCGGTGTCGTGAACCGCGTGCCTGCCCTGATGAGGAAAACGAGCTACCTCTGGACGGCTTCGGATCCCACCTATGCCTCGGTGAACGGCGAGGACGGGCTTCCGGACGTGGCTTTGGGGCGTCTGCCGGCGGCGACGGTCGAGGAAGTACGGGTCCTGGTCACGAAGGTGCTGGAGTACGAGGAGTCGGGTCAGGACCTTTCGGGGCCGGCGGTGCTCGTGGCCGACAACCCCGACGCCGCGGGGGATTTCGAAGCCGATAGCAACGACATCGCTTCACGGCTCACCGGTCGCGAAGTCGAGAAGCTCTACCTGAGCCTCCTCGGTCCCGCCGAGACCCGCAGCGCCATCGTCGACTCACTCGACCGCGGAGCTTCTCTTCTGAGCTACGTGGGACACGGAGGCATCGCTCTCTGGGCGAGCGAGAACCTCTTCGAGACCGCCGACGTTTCGAGATTGAGACTTCAAGAACGAAAGCCCATCGTCATGACCATGAACTGCCTCAACGGGTATTTCCACTTCCCCTACTTCGACTCTCTCGCGGAAGCTCTGGTCAAGGCCGAAGGAAAAGGCGCCATCGCCGCCTTCTCTCCCAGCGGGCTCAGCTTGAACGGACCCGCCCATCTTTACCACCAGGCCCTCGTCGACGAGCTCGCCTCGAGCCGCCATACCCGGCTCGGCGACGCCGTCCTCGCCGCCCAGACGACCTACGCAGAGAGCGGGGTCTTTCCCGAGCTCCTAGCCATTTACCACCTCTTCGGCGACCCCGCCCTCCAGCTCCGTTGAAGTCCGGGCTCTAGCAGGGTGCAGAAAAACTCATCCGCACCCTCGCCACGGTAGGCTCCCCGAGCACCGCATCTCCGTACAGAGTCACGGAGACCCCTGGCAGGACCCCCCCTTGAGGATCCTTTACCGCACCCGTGAGCCGGCCATAAGTCGTGGACTGCGGGACGCAAGGGACGGCGAGGAGCAGTGCGGCGAGGGCGCAAGGAGCGACGCGCGCGAGAGGCCGCATATCCCTTTCTCTTCCTGGGCGGAGAGTCGCTCCCGGCGAGGGATTTCGAGCCGCAGGGGTGCGCTCGCCGTTCCAGGAACGATAATTTCCTCCATTCGACCTGTCAAGCCCTGTGGCGTGGCACGACGAACGACGCCGGCAAGACGACCGAGTTCAAGGTTGGTGAGACACTCTCGAACCGACGCTGGCGAAACCGGGCTCGAAGAACTAGCGTCGCCGCCCCTTCTTCTTCGCGCTCTTTTTTCCAGCTCGACTCGGCGGCGATAGCCGGCTCGCGAGAGACTCGAGAGACTCCGTGAGCTGAACCATTTCGCTCTCCAGACGGGCGAGAGATTTACGGGCGCCTCGGAGATCGCTTTCGCGCCCCTGGGTCTCGAGAGCCCGCGCCGCCTCGAAGACCGCGCCCTTCGATAACACGCCCACCGAAGATTTGATCGAATGCGCCGCCGTCGCGAGTGCCGGTGCATCGCCTCTCGCGACCGCGGCTCGGATCGCGGCGAGGCGAGGAGGCGAATCCGCGAGAAAGATCTGGACCAGCTCTCGAAGAAGCTTCCGGTCGCCGGCGACGCCCTTCAGTAGCGCCGGCTCATCGAGAAGCCTCGGTCCCTCTCCGCCGCCGCCAAAGGTGTTGATGGTGTCGTAGAGCTCCCGGGCGTCGAGAGGCTTGGACACGTACCCGTCCATTCCCGCCGCGAGACACCGCTCCCGGTCTCCTTTCATGGCGTGAGCGGTCATGGCCACGATCGGGATGTGCTTGGCTCCCGCTTTCTCCCTTTCGCGAATCGCCTCGGTGGCTTCGAGCCCGCTCCACTCCGGCATCTGGACATCCATGAGCACGAGGTCGAAAATCTGCCGCCCGGTCGCATCGTACGCCTCCCGGCCGTTTCGGGCGAGGGTCGGCCGGTGACCCCACTTCTCGAGCAGGCGCAAAACCAGCTTCTGGTTCATGGGGTTGTCCTCGGCGACGAGGATATGGAGGGCCCTTGCGGCGCGGCGCGGTTCACTCGGAGCCGGTGCGCCCTGCGCGAGCCCCCGGGTGCGAGCCATCACGGTGACGATCGCGTCCATGAGGTCGGACTGCTTGACCGGCTTCGTGAGGAACATGGCGACACCCGCTTTCCGGGCGCGCCCCCTCCCCCCGGGGCCAGCCGAGGTCAGCATGATGATCCGGGTTGCGGCGATGCCGCTATCGGCCCGGATGTGCTCGGTGAGGGTATACCCGTCCGTGCCCGGCATGAGGGCATCGACGACGGCCAGGACATGAGGGGTTCCCGCCGACCGCGCCCGGTGCAGCTCCTTCAGGGCTTCGGAGGCGCTCGCGACCGCGGTCGGCTTCATGTGCCAGTTCGAGAGCATCTCGCTCAGAATTCGCCGGTTGGTGGCATTGTCGTCCACCACGAGGACCGGAAGATTCCGGAGATCGGTGAGGAGTGCTGGAGGCTCCGCGATTTCTCGGACCGATGGGAGCCTCAGCCGGGCAGTGAAGCGAAAGGCACTGCCCCGCCCGACTTCGCTCTCCAGGCTGATGACACCGTCCATCATCTTGACGAGCTCGGTCGAGATCGCGAGGCCGAGCCCCGTGCCCCCGTACTTCCGCGTGGTCGAGGTGTCGACCTGGGCGAATGCATCGAAGATCACGCTCTGCTTTTCCGCCGGGATACCGATTCCCGTATCCCGCACCGTGAATCGAAGGACAGAATCCTCGTCCGCGCGCTCTTCCACCTCGGTCGTCACCAGGACCTCGCCCTTCTCCGTGAACTTGACCGCGTTTCCCACCAGGTTGAGGAGGACCTGACGCAAGCGTCCGGGATCCCCGATCACTCTAGCCGGCACCTCGGGGGAAATCCGGCAGGCGAGCTCGAGCCCTTGCTGGTGTGCCCTGGGGGCGAGGAGCCGGATGGCATCTTCGACCGTCTCGCGCGTGTCGAACTCCACGGGATCGAGGTGAAGGCGCCGCGCCTCGATCTTGGAGAAATCGAGAATGTCGTTCAGTAGACCGAGGAGCGCGTCCGCTGACTCCTTCACCGAGAAAAGGTAGTCACGCTGTTCGGCCGTGAGACGCGTATCGAGCGCGAGCTGGGTCATTCCGAGAATGGCGTTCATCGGCGTCCGGATCTCGTGGCTCACATTGGCGAGGAAATCGCCCTTGGCCCGGGTCGCCTCTTCCGCCTGAGCTTTTGCGATCTGAAGCTCCTTCACCAGCTGGGCGAGCCCTGTGGCGTGCTCCTCCACCGCCTGACGGGCCGATTCCATCTCTCGGGCGTACTGCCGGAGGCTCTCTTCTGCCTGCTTGCGCTCGCTCACGTCGCGCGCGGCGGCATAGATCAAACCGTCCTCGGGCGCCGCTCGAGCCACCCAGTGGAGCCATCGGTAGACGCCGTCTTTCCCGCGGACGCGATTCTCGAACGTCAGCGTCTCACGGCCGGCGATCACTCGCCTCGCCTCTGCCAGGGTCCGTTCCCGGTCGTCGGGATGCACCATCTCGACGTAGGGGCGAGCAAGAACCTCTTCCTCCGAGTACCCCAGAGCCGTCCGCCAGGTCGGGTTGACGCGCACGAAGTAACCTTCGCGGTTCGCGATTCCGAGCATGTCGAGGGAGAGAGTGAAGAACCGATCCCGTTCTTCCTCGGCCCTCTTGCGCTCCACGAAGAGCCCGATCTGGGTGCCCACCGTGGTCAGAAGCCGAAGGAGCTCCTCGTCGGGCTCGCGGATCTCTCGACTGAAGAACTCCATGACCCCGAGCACTTCCCCGCGCAGGAGGACGGGAAAGCCGAAAGCTCCGTGGAGTCCCTCCCGGGCGGCGATGGGGGCTCGCGGAAAATTGGCGTCGTGCACCACGTCGGGAATCCAGGCGGGCTCACCCCGGGCCCAGACCCGGCCCGGGAGCCCGATACTCCGCGGGAATCGGGTACTCCGGCTCACGGCCTCGAACTCGGGAAACGACACCGAGGGACGGTGCCACATATCGACGCAGCGCAGTACCTCAGCCTCGCCCTCGACCTGCCACAGCGCGCCGTGCTCCCAGTCGAGAGCCTCGCAGATCGCCTCGAGGATTCTCGGGGTCGCTTCCGCAAGCGTTGCCGAGCTTACGAGAGAGAGCGCGGTCTCGTATTGAGCCCGAAGGCGCCTCTCGGCCACGGTCGGCTGCGAATAGGCTTCCGGCACCAGCGAGGATTATACTCGGCGCGAAAGCCATGAAAGCAAAGCCGCGGCCCCGGGTGCTGGTGGTGGACGACGATCGGGCGCTTCGCCACGTGGTGGGAAAGCTTCTCCAGGCGGAAGGGGTTTCGGTCTCGACCGCCGCCGACGGGGTCGAGGCGCTCGAGAAAGTGGGGAAGCGGAAGTTCGATCTGCTGCTTCTGGACGTAGGGCTTCCGCGGTTGAACGGTCTCGAGGTGCTGGGGCGCGTCTCTTCTCTCCCATCTCCGCCCAAGGTGGTGATGATGACTTCCGACGACACGCCGGAAACGATCCTGCGAGCCGTTCGGGAGAAGGCCTACGCTTACCTCACCAAGCCGATGTCGCCCAGAGAAATGGTGGAGGTGATTCGAAACGCGGTCGCGGCGCCGGTCCTGCCGCCCATCGAGGTTGTTTCCGCGCGCCCCGAATGGGTCGAGCTCCTGGTGCCGAGCTCGCTCGAGGCCGTCGATCGCATCCAGAGCTTCATGAAGGGAATGGAAGCGCGTCTTCCCGAAGACGTCCGCGACTCCGTCGGCTCCGCGTTTCGAGAGCTTCTCTGCAACGCCGTCGAGTGGGGCGGGAAACTGGACCCGACGCGCCGGGTGCGGATTGCCTACGTGCGGACGAAGCGCATGCTCCTCTATCGCATCGCCGATCCCGGGCCCGGATTCCGCCCCGAGGCCCTCGCCCATGCCGCCGTCACCCATCCCGACGATCCCCTGGAGCATGCTCAGATCCGCGAGGACTTGGGTCTGCGGCCGGGAGGATTCGGACTTCTCCTCGTTCGCTCCATGGTGGACGAGCTCGTCTACAACGAGGCGCACAACGAAGTGCTGTTCGTGAAGTATCTGGAGCCGGCCGCGTCGACGACTGAGTGAGCCGTGACTCTTTCCACTCTTCTCCTCAGCGCCTCTCCCGGCGCCTCGTGGCGCGCGTTCGAGGCCTACACCTGGAACCGCCGCGCCGAAGCCATTTCAGCTCTCCTGGAGTCGCGATGAGCCGGTCGAGATTCAACCGCGCCCTCATGGTACGATCCGCGTAGGGCAACGGTCTCCTCCGTTGACAAAGCGGCGATGACGGTTTTCCCCCGGTGCCCGACTCGGTCCCTACGAGATCGCTTCGTCCCTCGGGCTCACTCGCCTCTCAAGGCGACGACCGGGTCCACCCTGGAGGCGCGCCGGGCGGGAAGAGCGCTTGCGAGAACCGCGACCGCGAGAATGGTGATCGCCGCGAGCGCGTAAGTCGCCGGGTCGAAGGGCCGCACCTCGAAGAGCAGGCTTCCCAGGACCTGCGTCAAGGCGAGCGAGGCGGCGATGCCCACGACGGTGCCGGCGATCGCGGTTCGAAGCCCATTCAATACGAACATGCGCTGCACTTCTTTTCCGCCGGCTCCGAGCGCCATCCGGATTCCAATCTCGTTTCTCCTTTGGCTCACGACGTAGGAGACGACGCCGTAAATCCCAATGGAGCCGAGGAGAACCGCGACGACCGCGGACAATCCGAGGAGGATCATCGTGAAGGTCGTACGCGCCGTCGAGCGCGCGAGGATCTGCTCCATCGTGCCCACGCCCGAGAGCGGAAGATTGCGGTCCAGGCTGCGGATCTCCTCGCGAATGGCACCGAAGAGAGCTTCGGGCTCGGTTCGCGTCCGCACCGCAACCTGCAGCGGGCGTCGGATGCCGCCCGCCTGACCGACGGGGAAGTAAATGGTCGGCGCCGGATCCTTGTCGAGGCCCTCGTCGCGCGCGCTCCCGACGACTCCGATGATGTCGAAGAACTCGGTGGCGTCGAACGGACGGACGCGCTTTCCCACTGGACTTCGTCCGGGCCAGTACTTCTCGGCAAAAGCAGCGCTGACGATTGCGGTGCGGAGGCCCTTCTCGCGATCGCTCCACTCGAACCTCCGCCCTTCGAGAATCGGAATCGAGAGCGCGCGGAAATAATCCGGGCTCACGAACCGTGTCGGGTGGACCGGGGGGATCTGGCCTTCGGGAACGGGGAATTCTTCGATGAGGATGGCGTTGTTGTCGTAGCTGCCGGAGAGAGGCAGTCGGCTCGTCGTTGCCGCTGCGACGACGCCGGGCAAGTTTCCGATCCCTTGGCTGAGCCGTTCCACGAACCGGACCACCTCCGGCTCTCCAGGATATTGGCTCTCCGGAAGCGAGAGGGAGAACGTGAGCGTCGACTTGGGATCGAATCCTGGCTCGACCGATCGCAGCCGCCAGAAGCTCCGCGCCATCAAGCCCGATCCGACGAGGAGCACGAGAGCGAAGGCTACCTGCGAGGTGACGAGGAGCGCGCGAGCCGAAAGGCGCTCCTTTCCCGCTGTGAGACCTCGGCCGATTTCGTTCAGCCCGGCCGCGGGCTCCGTCGAGCCATGTCGCAGGATGGGAACGAATCCGAAAAGGAGACCCGCAAGAATCGACATCGCGCCGTTGAAGATGAGGACTACCGAGTCGAGGCGAATTTCCTCGAGCCGCGGCAAATCCATCGCTCCGTACCCCACGAAGAGACGTAGGGCGGCGTAGGAGAGAGCGAGGCCCAGAGCTCCTCCCACGAGGCCGAGCCCCAGGCTTTCCGAGAGGTAGAGGCGCGCGATATCGCCTCGGCTGGCGCCGAGGGCGGTTCGCACCGCGACCTCGCGGTGCCGTCCGTCGGCCCGAACTAGAAAGAGGTTGGCGACGTTCGCGGAAGCGACGAGAAGAACGAAGCCCACGGTGCCCAGAAGAATCCAGAGCGGTGTTTCCACTTCACCCACGATGTCCTGCTTGAGCGGATGAAGGATGGGCGCCATCCCCGCTTGCTTCAGCATTTCCTGAGTCAGGTCGCCCGGAAAGTTCTCGGTGATTCGGGCGAGTACGGGGGTCATCTCGGCCTCGGCCTCCTCGATGGAAACTCCCGCACGCAGTCGACCTATGGCGTCGTAGCTGAAGCTGACGTCGCTGTATCGAGCGCGGTCGAGCTGGAACGGCAACCACATCTCGGTAGAAGCTTCGGGAAAGGCGAGCCGCGGGGGCATCACGCCGACGAGCCGGGTGGCGACCCCGTTGAGCTGAACGGTCTTTCCGACGATCGACGGATCCGAGCCGAAGCGTCTCGCCCAAAGTGCGTGGCTCACGAGCGCCACCGGCTCGGCCCCGGGCCGGTCCTCTTCCTCGGAAAAGGCGCGGCCGGGAGAAGGTGCGATCTTCAGCACGGTGAAGAGCGACGCGGTCACGAACGCCGCTTCGATCCGCTCGGGCTCGCGGTCATCGGTGAAGTTCCGGTAGCCGGTGGTGAACAGCGCCATGTCTTCGAAGGACCGGGCGTGATCGCGGTAGTTCATGAAGGTAGCGTCGGATTGCTCGATCTGGGGGAAACCGACTCCGGGCGCGGTGTGCCACATTCCCACCAGACGCTCGGGCTCGGGGTAGGGAAGGGGATGGATGAGAATCCCGCTCACCAGACTGAACACGGCGGTGTTGGCTCCGATGCCGAGACCGAGCGTCACGACGGCGACGGCGGTGAAACCCGGGCTCTTGCTCAGGCCCCGAAGGGTGTGGCGGAAGATGGATGTATCCATGCGAATTAGAACGCGGCCTGGTCGGCGGAAGTTCCAAATGGATTTACGAGGCCTCCGCGATCACCGAGCATGAAACATTGCGCATTGCGCATTCGTTAGATCTCAACAACGGTCGCGTCGAGCTCGATGCGCTAATCGAACTGTGCTTGTCGTCCCCCCAACGCTACGCCGGCGATTCCTTGACGTCACCCGGGCACCCTTCCCGTCCCTCGGGATGTCGTCCGACGAGCCGGACACCTCGCTCGACGGACCGCCGTGCCATGAGCGCCGTGTTCTTGACCGAGCCGGGCTCCCTGGCTTTCGCCCCGAGCGCTCGAAGGTGCTCTCCGGCTCGCTCGAAGGATCCGCCATCTCCGGCACCGTAGACTGCATCCGGAAGTCGCACGGGAGGGAAGCATGCTCGGTACCCGTGACGAGCCATCGGTCTGCTAGGATTCTCCAATGAGACTCCTTACGCGGGAGGACATCCTCCGCGCCTTCGAGGCGCTCTCCGCCGAGCTACCCTCGGAGGCGACGCCGCACGAGCTCGCCATCATGGGGGGCGCGGCGCTGGTTCTGCGGTTCCAGGCTAGGGACTCAACCCGAGACGTGGACGCGGTGTCGAGCGATCCGGCCGTGCGCGACGCCGCAGCGCGTGTGGCTGTGCGACTGGATCTTCCGGAAGACTGGCTCAACGACGGCGCCAAGGGGTACGTTCATGGCCTCGCCTTGGGAGACATTGTCTTCGAGAGCGCGGCGCTGCGGGTAAGGATTCTCGCGGTCCGCCAGCTCCTGGCGATGAAGCTGAACGCCTGGAGAGACGACCTG
>Ga0299906_10005746_pt1 | contig 10068 bp, 5 predicted proteins | sample RVTome_14_FD_200259 | JGI IMG/M metagenome (GOLD analysis project Ga0299906, IMG submission 200259) | Soil microbial communities from uranium-contaminated site in the Upper Colorado River Basin, Wyoming, United States - RVT145D125 (version 2) ...
ACGACTGGAGAAGTACAACGCGATACCGGCGGGCGTGAGCCCCCGCCCCCTGCTGCGTGACGCCCTGGACAACCCGGTGCTCCTCCAGCGAGCGCAGGAGGTCTACATCGGGGCACGCTCCCGGGCCCGGGCGACCCTGAAGACCCTCGACCGGCTGCTCGTGTCGCTCGAGTCCACCAAGGGGCGGAAGGGCCTGATCCTGATCTCGGACGGCTTCATCTACGACACCGGCCTCCCCGAGATAAAGCGCGCCGTCGAGTCGGCTCGCCGTTCCAACGTCGTCGTGTACTTCGTGGACGCCCGCGGCCTCGAGGGAATGCCCGCGGAGATGACGGCACAGTTCGGCCTCGCTCCCGAAGCCCGGGACCTCGGGATCAACGCCCTGGGGGGAGAGTACATGGGCGCGGCCACGTTCCTGCAGGGCGACCTCTCCTCGGAAGGAACGCAGAGCATCGCGACGGAGAGCGGCGGATTCACGGTGAAGAACACGAACGATCTGGCTGCCGGAATCGAGCGGATCGCCCGGGAGTCGGAAGCCTACTACCTGATCGCGTACTACCCGACGCAGGCGGTGTCCGACGGCTCGTTTCGGGAGATCCGCGTCGAGGTCGCCCGCGAGGGCGTCGAGGTTCGCGCCCGAAAGGGGTACTACGCTCCGCTTCCTGGTGAAGACCAGCCCGCTGCGGCAGCGAACGGGCAGCCCCGCTTCCAGCCGGTTCTGGACTCCCCCTACGACCGGCCGGACATCCCGCTCCGGATGTCGAGCCTCGTCTTTCAGGAGACGTTGCTCGGCAAGGCCAAGGTGCTCGTCGTCGCCGACGTCGACGTCAGGGAGCTGGAGTTCGAGGAGTTGGGGGGACGCCTGGTCGACGCCCTCGAGTACATCCTGGTCGTGGCCCGTGCCGGCGAGCACTTCCGATACGACGAGAAGATCGACCTCGACCTGCGACCCGAGGGTCGGGAAGCTCTCGAGGAGAGCTGGTACACGATCGCGAAGGAGTTCGACCTGGAGTCGGGCGCCTACCAGGCGAAGATCGTCGTCAGCGATCAGAACGGCGGGGGCATCGGAAGCGTCACCCACGACTTCGTCGTGCCCGCTCTGGGCGGCCTCCGCACCTCCACTCCGATCGTGACCGACCGGGTACAGGAAGGGGGCTCGCGGCCGCGGCCGGTGCTGCGGCTCCCCCGACGCTACTCGAGGGATTCCGTCCTGTTCTGCGAGTACGAGGTGTACGGCGCGGCTCGGGGGGACTCCGGGCTGCCCCAGGTGGTCGCCGGGTACCGGATTCGGGACGGCCACGGAGCGACCGTCGTGAACGTGGCACCCACCCCGATCCGTTCCACCTCTCTCGGCCAGCTCTCCCGCCTGCTCGCGGCCCCCCTGGCTTCGATTGCCGATGGGAAGTACGAGCTGGTCCTGGAGCTGCGGGACGAGATCGCGGGTGACGAGCTCGAGGTCCGGGAGCCTTTCGAGGTGGCCGGGGACAGCTGAACGGGGGATGCTACTGCGGCTGGCTCTGTTCCGCCTGCCCGAGCTGCGTGACGAGCTCACTTGCGGTGCTCCGGTAGGGGGCGTCCTCGGGGGCCATCTCCAGGTACCTCTCGAGGTGAGCGACGGCCTCCTCGACCCGGCCCATGTTCAGGGCGAGGGTGCCGAGGACGTAGTAGACGTCCACCCTGTCCGGATCGAGCTGACGCACTGCATCGAGGGTGGAGTAGGCCTCCTCGGTGCGGCGCTGATTCACGTAGAGGATTCCCAGGCCGTACTGCACCGCCGCATCCTCCGGGTGATCGGAGGCCAGCTTCTGCATCGTCGCCAGCGCCTCCTCGTCCCTGCCCTGGCTGGCGTAGACGTCCGAAAGGGACATCGCCGCCCTCGCGTTCTCGGGCTGAAGCTCCAGCGTCTTCAGGAGCGCCCTCTCCGCCTCGTCCCATCGCTCCTGCTGGATGTAGAGAGTGCCCATGTTGAGGTGCAGCTCCGGGATCTGTGGCTGCTCGGAGGCCAGCTCCTCGAAGATGGCCAGCGCTTCGTCGAGCTTCCCCTCCCGGCTGAGCGCGCCGGCGCGCTCGAACTTCTCCAGGATCGGCCCCATGGCTTCCTGGACCAGCGACTCCCGGCTCACCATCTCCAGCTTCGGGAGGTAGGTCGGAGCGCCGGCGTTCACCATCTGGTCCATGTAGCCGCCCTGGTAGCCCTCCTTGGAGACCGTGACGCGGTAGCGCCCCGCGGCGACGACCTGGTTGTACTTGCCCTCGTCGTCGGTCTGCGCGGTGTACTCCCGGTCGATACCCCCGAGAAACTCGAAGCTCACCGTGGCTGCGGCCACCGGTGCGCCGCTCTCGTCGACGACCTCGCCGCGGGCCATGCCCATCTGGGCCCGGGCCTCGAGTGCGGATACCATCACCAGAGTGAGTGCGCCGACGATCCGGACATGTCGCGGCATGGACACCTCCTGCCTCAGCTGATGCGCACCGCTTTCCATCGAAAGCACGTCGCATGCCCATTATAGAGGGCGGCGCAAGTCGACCCCGGCAGCTGTCCCGGCTGCGGCCGGCCCGAGCCCTGCTGCTGCTCGCGGTCGCGATCGCGGGAGGGTGCTCGTCGGAGCAAGCCGTGATCCTGCTCGATCTGGAGGGACGCAGCGTCGCGCCCCTCACCATGGGGAGCGAGAGAGCGAGCGTCTTCCTGTTCACGCGGACGGACTGTCCCATCTCGAACCGATACGCCCCGGTCGTCCGGAAGCTCCACGATCGCTTCTCCTCCCGGGGCGTATCCTTCTGGCTCGTCTACGTCGACCCCGACCAGAGCCCCGACGAGATCGGTCGGCACGTGGCTGAGTACGGCTACCCGTCGGCAGCGCTGCGGGATCCCGGGCACTCTCTCGTTGCCGTGGCCGGCGCCACCGTGACGCCGGAAGCGGCCGTGTTCGTGCCGACCGGATCGGGTCCACGGCTCGCCTATCGCGGCCGAATCGACGATCGGCACTCCGACCTCGGCGTCTCCCGGCGAGAGGCGTCGAGCCGCGATCTCGAGGGCGCTCTCGAGGCGATCCTCGCCGGCCGACCGGTGCGGCCCGCCGCCACCCGGGCGGTCGGCTGCTACATCGCCGATCTGTCGTGAGGCTCGCCTGGTCCGGTGTCGTCGCCCCGGGCGCGATCGGCCTGCTCGCGTGCGCGCCAGCCGCCACCGAGTCGCCCGCGGCCCGACAGGTCACCTTCAATCGCGACGTGGCCCCGATCCTGTTCGAGCACTGCTCTCCCTGCCATCGCCCCGGGGAGTCGGCCCCTTTCAGCCTGCTCGCCTATCGGGACGCGCGAAGCCGCGCTCGGCAGATCGCGGAGGTCACGCTGCGACGCTACATGCCCCCGTGGCCCCCCGAGCCCGGATACGTCTCCGTGGGCCTCCTCGGAGAGCGCCGGCTGACCGACGGGCAGATCGACAGAATCCAGGCCTGGGTGTCCGACGGCGCCGTCGAGGGCGACCCGGCTGATCTTCCGGCCGCCCCACGCTACACGAGCGGCTGGGCTCTGGGTCCCCCGGACCTCGTACTGGAAATGGGGGAAGAGTTCGTCCTGCCCGCAGAGGGCAGCGACGTGTTTCGCAACTTCGTCATCCCCTCGGGCGTCGACGAGGTGCGCTGGGTGCGGGCCGTCGACCTCCGTCCCGGCAACAAGAAGATCGTCCACCACGCCAACCTGCTCGTGGACCGGACGAAGGCGTCCCGCCGCCTCGATGCGGCCGAGCCCGGCCCGGGTTTCGGGGGGATGGAGCTGCTGATCGAGACCGACAGCTTCGAGCCTCACAGCCATTTCCTGTTCTGGAAGCCCGGGACGCCTCCCCTCGAGGGCAGCGAGCGCATGGCCTGGCGTCTCGACCGGAACACCGATCTGGTGCTGAACATGCACCTCCAACCCTCGGGCAAGCCCGAGCCCCTCCGCGCCGAGGTAGCGATCTACTTCGCCGACGGACCGCCGTCCGTCCAGCCGATGCTGCTTCAGCTGGAGGCCGACTCCGCCCTCGACATCCCGCCGCACAGCCACGACTTCGAGGTGAGCGACTCCTTCGAGCTGCCCCTGGAGGTCGCCGTGCTCGGCGTCTACCCTCACGCCCACTATCTGGGCAAGCGCGTCCACGCCTGGGCCACGCTCCCCGACGGGACACGGAAGTGGCTGATCCGGATCGACGACTGGGACTTCGACTGGCAGGCCGTGTACCGCTACCGCGAGCCGATTCTCCTGCCCAAGGGGACCGTGCTGCAGATGCGCTTCGCCTACGACAACAGCGCCGACAACCCCCGCAACCCGGCGGTGCCGCCCCGTCGGGTGGTGGCGGGGAACCGCTCGCAAGACGAGATGGCGCACCTCTGGGTCCAGGTGCTCCCGACGGGAACGTCCGAGACCGATCCCCGCTTGTCGTTGCAGGGCGCCCTGATGCGTCGCTGGCTGGAGAAGCATCCCGGCGACTACGTCGCACACTTCAATCTCGGCTCGGTCCTCGCCCAGAGTGGCTCGTTGACGGAGGCGGAACGCCACCTCAGGGAAGCCATCCGGGCTCGCCCGGGAGACGCCACGGCCCTGACGGGACTCGGCGCCGTTCTCCACGAGGCAGGCCGTGCCGAGGAAGCCGTCGCCTGCTATCGGGACGTTCTCGCTCGCCGGCCGGACCACGCCCACGCCCGCTACAACCTCGGCACCGGTCTGATGGCCCTCGGCCGCAACGCGGAGGCGCTGAGCCATTTCCGACGACTGCTCGAGCAGGAGCCCCAGGACGTGGATGCGCTCAACAACGTGGGCTACCTGCTGGCGGAATCGGGGGACCTGCCGGGCGCCATCGCGCACTACGAGCGATCCGTCCGCCTCGCCCCCGCAGACGCCGATGCGTGGAGCACCCTGGGGTATCTGCTGGCTTCCCGGGGCCAGCTCGACGCGGCCGCCGCGCGCTACCGTCGGGCGCTCGCGCTCGATCCCGCTCACGAGGAGGCGCGCAGGGGGCTGGAAGCGGTCCGGCTCTCTCTCGAGGGCGGAGGATCGTGAGGGATTGCCTCCTGGCAGCCATCGCGGCCGCCCTTTGGGCGGTTGCCGCCCACGGGCAGACGGCGCCGTCCGGAGAGTCGAGCTGGCCGGTGTCCCTGGTGGACGTGGCGCGGGAGGCGGGTCTCGTTCACCCCTCCGTCTACGGCGGGATCGACCGCAAGCGATTCATCACCGAGACGAACGGCGCCGGCGTAGCTCTCATCGACGTCGACGAGGACGGCCGGCTCGACGCTCTCGTCCTCACCGGGACCCGGCTCGCGGAGGACGAGCGCCGAGACCTGAGCTGGCCGGCCGGGGAAGCGCCCACGAACCGGCTCTACCGCAACGCGGGTGCGGGGCGCTTCGAGGACGTCACCGCCGCGTCGGGGCTCGACCGCACCGGTTGGGCCTCTTCGGTCTGTGCCGGCGATTGGGACGGCGACGGGCGCCTGGACCTCTTCCTCACCTACTACGGCCACAACAGCCTGTACCGGAGCCTGGGTGGCGGGCGCTTCGAGGAGCGCACCGCGGCGGCGGGCCTCGCGGTAGACGGCATCCGCTGGGGCTCCGGCTGCAGCTTCCTCGACTACGATCGCGACGGCGACCTCGACCTCTTCGTGGCGAACTACCTCGTCTTCGACGTCGAGACGGCGGCGGCCCCGGGCGAGGGGGCGAACTGCCTCTGGAAGGGTGTGCCCGTCAACTGCGGCCCGAAGGGCCTTGCCACCGACACGAACCTGCTCTACCGCAACGACGGGGACGGGACGTTCACGGACGTCTCGGCCGCGTCGGGGATCGGATCGGTGCAGGGCCGCTACGCGATGACCGCCGCCGCCGCCGACTTCGACGGCGACGGCTGGATCGACGTCTACGTCGCCTGCGACTCCACCCCCGCGATCCTCTACCGCAACCAGGGCGACGGCACGTTCGCGGACGTGGCCGTCGTCAGCGGGACCGCTTTCAACGAGTACGGTGTGGCCCAGGCGGGCATGGGCCTGGCCGTCGGTGACGTCGATCGAGACGGGCGCCTCGACATCCTGAAGACCCACTTCGCGGACGACGTGGCGGCGCTGTATCGGAACCTGGGCGGCGGTCAGTTCGAGGAGGTCGGCGTCGCGTCGGGCCTCTCCGTCCAGAACCGCCACGTCGAGTGGGGGGCGAGCATGCCGGATCTCGACAACGACGGCTGGCAGGACATCGTCTACGTCACGGGCAACGTCTACCCCGAGATCGAGCGGGTCTTTCCCAGCTATCCCCACCGCGGCCCGCGCGTCGTGTTCCGCAACCGGGGGAGCGGCCGCTTCGAGGACGCCACCCGGCAGAGCGGTCCGGGACCTCTGGAGGCCAACTCGAGCCGCGGGGCCGCCTTCGGCGACGTCGACGGAGATGGCGACGTGGACGTGCTCGTCATGAACATGAACGAGGCGCCCTCGTTGCTCCGCAACGACTACGCCGGTGACAACGCCTGGCTCCGGGTGCGCCTGGAAGGCACGGCCAGCAACCGCCAGGGGATCGGGGCGACCGTGGTCCTGCGCGCCGGCGGAGCGGCGCAGGCGAGAGCGGTGCTCAGCCAGACGAGCTACTACTCACACGACGACGTGCGCCTCCACTTCGGGCTCGGCGAACGCGAGCAGGCCGACGAGATCGAGGTGCGCTGGCCCAGCGGCCGCGTGGACCGCCTGACGGACGTCCCGGGCCGACGGGAGATCACGGTTCGCGAGGGCCAGCACCCCGTCGGGGAGCGCTGATCACGATCGCGGGTCGTCCTCAGCCTCCCACCATCGCGCGAAACTCGGGATCCTCGCGCAGCGCTTCGAAGTTGGGGTCGTCCCGGATGTGCTGGCGGTCGTCGGGCACGAGGGGGAGCGCCCTGCCCAGGAGTCTCAGGGCGTCCTCGCGATTCCCCTCCACGGCCCTCAGCCTGGCGGTCAGCAGGAAGTAGCTGGCGTCGTCCCCCTCGAGCCGCGGCAGATCCGGGACCGGCTCTCCGAGCCGGGCGGCGGCGATCGCGCTCAGGTAGGCCGGGGTCCAGGCGAGCAGGCCCTCGCTCCCGCCTCCCGGCACGCGGGTCATGCAAAGCTCGCGCAGCGTCTCGAAGCGGCGACGGGCCTCGCCCCGCCGCCCCAGCGCGTCGAGAGCGACTCCCGCGTAGTAGAGCGCAGCCAGGTCTCCCGAAGCCGGCATCACGTAGCCGTGGAACATCTCCCCGCTCCGGGTCTCGCGCGTGGTCTCGAAGGCGCGCTGCATGCTCTCCGCTGCCGCCGCGTACTCGCCCCGCGCCATGGCCAGCCAGCCCCGGAGATGGTGCGCGTTGCCGAAGCCCGGATCCATGGCGACGGCGCGCTCGGTGAGAGCGGTCGCCCGCTCGCGATCGCCGCTCTGATAGAAGCCCCAGGCCGCGCTGGTCAGGCTGGCCGCGTCCGTCTCGGGGTCGGATGCCACCGCCGCGAAATCCGCGAGGGCGCGCTCCCGCTCCCCCGCGGCGAGAAGCACGCGCCCGCGCTCGGCGCGGCGCAGCAGGAAGGCCGGTCCGTCGGGAGTGGGCCAGAGTCGGAGGGCTCGATCCGCGTAGTAGAGCGCTCGCTCGAACTCCCCCTTCTGTCGGAACGCCCGACCCAGATAGGAGGCGAGGAGCGCCCTCTCGCCCCGGGGGGCGGCCGGGGACTCGACGTGTGCGAGGCCCAGCTCGATCAGCCGGTCCCAGCGGCCTTCCCGGACGCAGAGGTCTCCCACCAACGACGTCACCCCGACCTGCTCGGCGAAGCCGGTGTAGCGGGACTCGAGCTCCTCGTACTGCCGAATCGTCTCGGCGGACTCCTTCTGGACGAGGGCGGCGTCCAGGAGCCGGACCAGCAGCTGCTCCCGCTCCGGCAGGTCGTCCGCGAGGGCGGCCGCCGCCGCGATCGCCGGGGCGGGGTTCGCTTGTCCGTAGCCCGTCCGGCCCAGCCAGTGCTGGATCTCCGCCTTCTTGAGGAAGGCGTAGGCGAATCCGGGATCGATGCGGATCGCCTCGTCCAGGCGGCGTTCGGCCTCCCTGGCGCCGCGGCGCCCGCCCCGGGCGAACCAGACCAAAGCTTCGGAGTAGTGACGGAACGCGTCCAGCGACCGGGTCGCCATCCGCACGGGCCGGAAGGCCAGCTCGGGTCTCGGCACGGCCGCGGCGTCCCAGCGGTCGAACACCTCGACGCACAACTCGTCGATCGATCCCATGAGGTCGTCGGGGTAGAGGCCCCGGGCCGTGACCTGCCCCTCTGTCTGTCCCGAGGGGACGTGGACGAGCTGGAGGGTCACCACGAAGCGGTTCTCGAGCCTCACGAAGGAGCCGGTCACCAGGCGCTCCGCTCGCACCTGCTCGGCGATGCGGGCCGCGGCGCCGGGATCCGCGTCGGGGCCGAACCCGACCGCCTGCAGGGCCGTCTCGAGACTATGCCGCGGGACAAGCTGAATGCCGGGACGTTGGCCCAGGCCGGAGCGGATCATCTCGGCGAGGCCCTCGCCCAGCCAGGCGTCGCTCTCGTCGGGGCCCTGGACGGCGATCGGCGTCACGACGAGCGAACCTGGCGTCGCGTGAGCGCCCGCGTCGCCCCAGGAGGACCGCAGCGGCGAATCCGAGGACAGCGCCAGCCAGGCGAGACCGGCCACTCCAGCTCCCGCGGCGAACCCCATCCAGCCGCGGCGCGCCGTGGCCGGGGGTTGCTCCGGGGACGCCTCGCCGCCGGTCTCCGGTGCGGGCGCCAGTGCCGGAGCCCCTGCGGCCGGCGTCGCTTCGATGGGTCGCACCGTCTCGAGGAAGCGGTATCCGCGGCGGGAGATCGTCTGGATGTAGGTCGGATGCCGCGCATCGTCTCCCAGGGCGCGTCGGATCTCCACCACGCACTGCACCAGGACGTCCTCGGTCACGTGCGTGTCGTGCCACAGCTCGTCCAGAAGCTCCGACTTCCGGATCAGCCGACCCGGATGGCTGACGAGGAAGCGCAGCGTCTCGAAGGGTTTCGGGGCGAGCGGGATCTCCCGGGCACCCTCCCGCAGCTGGCTCGACGCGATGTCCAGAACGAAGGGGCCGAAGGCCAGACGCCCCTCCGGATCCGAAGCTTCACGCAAATCGTCGACGTCTCGTCGACCGCTGCCGATCTCTGTTCGCCCTACAGCCATGGACGCCCGGACCTGGGTCTCCGGCGTCGTGGCCCGAGCCGGAGGAAACTTCATCTTGACGGCCGCCTCGGCCCGAAGTCAAGGCGGTGACGGGAGAGCGATGGGGGCCGTGGAGTCTCTTTTCGTCCAACCCTCGTCGATCGTTCGTCACTTGGAAGGTGCTCGGAGCGCATTCTTGGGCGAACAACGGGGGAACGCGGAGCGGGCTGCTCCGGAGGAGCCAGAGCCGCCGGGCCTGAAAGCGTGCCCCTCTGTCCGAGGGACAAGATCCCCGTCGAACAGGAGGACCGATGCGCCGAATGCTCGACATCGTGATCGCGTCGCTGACGGCGACGGCGTGCGTGGGGATCGCGAACGCGGAGACCCTTCGACGACCCGGTGGGTGGGAGGGCGAGGCCGTGACACTCGAGGTGGCCTCCCCCTCCGGGACGATCGGGGTCACCGTCGGCGTCAGCGACGGGAGACCCCTCTACGCCGTCTCCTACGGCGACCGGGTCGTCGTCGCTCCCTCGCGTCTCGGCTTCCGGTTCCGGAACGCGCCGCCCTTCGAGGCGGGTCTCAGGATCGCGAGCAGCCGGCGGGGCTCCTTGGACGAGACCTGGGAGCAGCCCTGGGGCGAGGTGCGCAGCGTCCGCAACCGCTACAACGAGCTCAGCCTGGAGCTCGAGGAGACCGCCGCGCCGGGTCGAACCCTGCGCCTCACGTTCCGGGTCTTCGATGACGGTGTCGGGTTCCGTTTCGAGTGGCCCGATTCGTCGGGCTTCGGCTCCTTCGAGATCATGGACGAGCTGACCGAGTTCGCGTTCACCGGGGATCACCGGGCCTGGTCGGTCCCGATCGGGTACTTCATGCGCTACGAGTATCTCTACGACGAGGGACCGATCTCGAAGCTCGGCGCCGTCA
>Ga0299906_10005747_pt1 | contig 10067 bp, 7 predicted proteins | sample RVTome_14_FD_200259 | JGI IMG/M metagenome (GOLD analysis project Ga0299906, IMG submission 200259) | Soil microbial communities from uranium-contaminated site in the Upper Colorado River Basin, Wyoming, United States - RVT145D125 (version 2) ...
GAACGCCCAGGTTCTGTGCGTCAAGGTCAGGCAAGCGGCTTATGCCGGCCTCTTTGAGCAAGTTTGGGGCACCGGCTCACTGAACTGCGCCAAGGACGTCAACGGCGTGTACGAGCGGATCGGTCGATCTGTCGCCGCTTACGAGCGCAGCGCCGAGGTCAATCCCTTCAGCTCGAAGTTCGACCTGTTCTGGGATGCTGCAGAAGCCGCTGGCAAGGACGTCACCTTAATCAAATGCGGCACGGGTGGCGGCGGTGGCGGGATGGGCGGTGGTATGGGTGGCGCCATGGGGTGCCCGGGCGGCGGTACGAACGGTTGGGCGAGTTACCGCAACCTGGGACTCACCGACGCCGAACTGCAGGGCCTGGCCGTGTTCAACGACCCCAATCGGGCGGACTGCGCCTCCTGTCACACACTCGAGGCGGGCCCAGCCGGTTACCCCTTGTTCACCGACTTCGGTTACGACAACATCGGTACTCCGAAGAACCCGGAAAACCCCTTTTACTCAATGCCGGCAGCCTGGAATCCCGATGGCGAGAACTGGGTGGACGTGGGTCTGGGAGGTTTTCTGAAGAGCGCCGGAAACCCGGCGGAGGTCTACGAGCCTGAGATAGGGAAACATAAAGTCCCCACCCTTCGCAACGTGGACTTGCGCCCTTCTGAGGATTTTGTGAAAGCCTACGGCCACAACGGCTACTTCAAGTCCCTGGAGGATATCGTCTTCTTCTACCACTGGCGCGCCATGATGGATAACGGTTGCACGGGCGGCGGTGGCATGGGCGGTGGTGGGATGGGCTGCGATGGCATGGTCGATATGTTCCCGCCGCCGGAGGTGGACCAAAATCGCGCCACATTGAGCATGTTCCCGCGACCGCAGCTGGAAAATATCGTGGCTTTCCTGAAGACTCTTTCGGACGGTTATTTCCAGAGATAGCAAAGACTTGTTTTTGCAGGGGAGCTCGAGCTCCCCTGCAAAAAAACGGAGGTTCAGAATGGGTTCGCAAAGTTTAAGTCGACGAGATTTCTTACGGTTCACCAGCCTTGGCGCATTCGCCCTGCTCAGCAACCGTTTGGACGGATTCGGGCGATCTCCCGCGCCGTTCCGGTTTGTGCCCGGCGCGTTGAACGCCTCGCCGGCCCAAATGGATATGGGGCCGTTCATGCCGGATGCGGAAATCTCTCTCACCGCTGCCGAGAAGTGGGTGCAGATTTTACCTGGCGCACAGACGCGCGTGTGGGGTTATGAGGGCCAGCTGCTGGGAGGCTCCGGCGTGACCCTGCAGCCGGTACCCGGAAGCTACCTGGGGCCGATTCTACGCGTGCAAAGCGGTAAAAAGCTGCGCATCTTTTTCCACAATAACCTGGCCGAGGATAGCGTCATCCATCCACACGGCCTGCGCGTGCCCGAGGATTGCGATGGGCAGCCGATGCAGGCGATCGGACCGGGGCAGACCAAGGTCTACGAATTTCAGGTGATCGATCGCGCCGGGCCACACTGGTTTCATCCACACCCGCACATGCGCACCGCCGAACAGGTTTTGATGGGCCTTGCCGGACTGTTCCACGTGTGGGACGCGGAGGAGGAACTGGCGATACCCGGCGCAAGCACGGGGGCCAACGACCTGCCCGTGGTCATCCAGGACCGGTCCTTCGACAGCAATAACCAGTTCCTTTACCAGCCGAACGAGATGTGGGGATACCTGGGCGACCGAATTCTGGTGAACGGGAAACCGAGCACCGTCTTCTCCCTGGAACCCCGGGCGTATCGCTTCCGGGTCCTCAACGGTTCCAACGCGCGCACCTACAAGCTGGCCTGGAGCAACGGCATGCCGTTGAACGTTATCGGCACGGACGGCGGCCTGCTGCCGGCGGTGGCCTCCAGGAGCTACGTGATGTTGATGCCGGGCGAGCGCGTCGATTTGTGGGTGGATTTCGCCCAGCTCGCACGGAAGCAGGTGATCCTGCGCAGCCTTTCTTTTGATCCCGGCATGGGCATGGGCGGTGGTGGAGGTGGCAAGGGTGGTGGCGGCATGGGCGGAGGAGGCGGTGGTGGGGGTGGTGGAGGCGGAGGGGGCATGGGATCGTCCCTTCCCATGGGGGCTGCCTTCGATATCCTGACCGTGAACGTCGGAAGGAAAGCGAGCGTAAAACCGATCTTGGGGCCACTACCTCCCTTATCCGTGCATTACGACGCCAGCAACGTTCCCAACTACGCTACGCCACGGCCGTTCACGTTGGAGATGAGTCAAATGGTATGGACAATCAACGGGCGCGTCTATGAAATGACCGCGGTCGCAGAGGACGAAATGGTGAACTGCGGTGAGACCATGGCCTGGGAATGGGTCAACAACTCGCCCATCCCCCATCCCATGCACGTTCACAATGTCCAGTTCCAGGTCGTCCAGCGGACGGCTCCGGCTTCCAGCAGCTATGCTACCGTCAACCAGGGTTTCGTCGACAGCGGATGGAAGGATACCGTACTGGTCTGGCCGGGCGAACGGGTCAAGATTGCCATGACTTTTAGGCCCCACATGGGCATGTACATGTATCACTGCCACATCCTGGAGCACGAAGACATGACGATGATGCGCAACTACATGATCATGGAGCCGATGATGTAATTGGCTTATTTACTAAGCTGGCGAGCGCAACGGCAAACCCGCGCTGGCTGGAATTGCTCGACCTGCTGGCGCGGTTATTGGCATTTTCTAGATTATTGGTATACAATGTCAGGCAGCAAAGATGCCAGTAGACTTAGCCCTCTACCGCCGGCAGGTGCGCGTCTCCACACAGCCACTGGTCCGCCTATCTGCCATTGATATTTCCCCCGATCATCCCCAGCGGACGATTGTTTTCCTCCATGGCTACGGCGGGCATGCCCGGCAGTGGCAGTACCAGCTGCACCGCTTCTCTGACGCGAACCGGGTAATCGCCCTCGATCTGCGCGGCCATGGACAGTCAGATAAGCCCGGTGGCGATTATTCCATGGAGCGCATCCTAAACGATATCGAAGCAGCACTGCGGGAATTGGAAGTCGCGGGACAGATTGTGCTGGTCGGGCACTCTTTTGGGGGCGCGGTCGCCACCGAGTACGCTGTAGCGCACCCCGATCGAGTAGCCTGTTTGATCTTGATCGCCACTGCCGGTGAATTCAAGCTCAATCCCCTTTACCGCGTCTTGCTGCGTTTTCCCCAATCGATCTTGAGCGCCGCCGGGCCTTTCGTCCGGCGCTGGTTGGGCGCGCCCCCTCACGTTATGCATGCCTGGTACCACCAGAATTTGTCGAAATGGATCGGCTGGAGTTTGTTCCGCAGCGTCTCCGTGCCCACCCTGGTCGTCCGTGGGCACCTGGATATTGTCTTTGAGAGGCCGCACTTTGAAGAAGTCGCCCGCACGATCCCCAACGCCGATGAATTGGATGTAGGCGCTTCCGGCCACATGGTCATGCTCGAACGGCGCGAAGCGGTAAACCGGGCCATCGAAAGGGCTATCGAGAGGGCGCGCGAAACCTGGCGGGGAGAAAGCCCTGCTGCGGAAGCGAGTTTTCGGAAGGGCTTGCTTCAGGAGCGGCCCTGGTTGTCTCATTATGATGAGGGCGTGCCCTACACGGTCGCCATCCCGCCCGTGCCCCTGCACTATTTGCTGCGCTCGGCTGCCCACCGCTTTCCGCGGAAAACCGCTCTGATCTTTGAAGGCAAGCGCATACCCTACCGGCGCTTGCAGCAGGAAGTTAACCGCTTCGCCAACGCCCTGCGATCGTTGGGCATTGACCGCGGCGACCGGGTCATGCTGTTGCTGCCCAACGCCCCTCAATCGGTCATTGCCTTCTTTGGTGTGCTGGAAGCCGGTGCTGCCGCGGTATTCTCCCTGCCGAGCAACGATCCCGGACAACTGGTCCGGCAGCTGCGTGAATCTCAGGCGCGCGCCCTGGTCACCTTGACGCAGTATGACAGCCTGGTGCAGCAGATCAGGAAAGACCTGGCGCTGCACGAATCTTCCCCGCTCCAAAATATCATCTTCACCAATATTGCCGACTACCTGCCTTTCTTGAAGCGGCTCGGATATTGGTTTTCACGGGAAAAGCGCAAGCGGCATCTCATTGACGTGCCCCTGGACGCCACCATGCATTTTTTCAACCGCATGCTTTACACCCACAGCGCAGAGCCCCTTGAAGTTCCCGTCGCCGCGGACGAGCTGGCCGTCATTCATTATACGGGCGGAACCACGGCTGAACCGAAGGGGGTCATGCTTTCGCACCGCAACCTGGTCGCAAACGCCCTGCAGACCCGCCATTGGCTGCCCGATGCCCGGGAAGGGGAGGAACGATTTTTATGCGTGCTGCCGTTTGCCCACAGTTATGGCCTCACGACGGCCCTCAATGTCCCCATCGCTCTCGGCGCAGCGTTAATTCTCAAGCCGCTATTTGACGTTCCGGATACCCTCAAAACCATCCAGCGCCACCGTCCAACCATCTTTCCGGGCGTACCCAGCATGTACGTCGCCATCAAAGATTTTCCCGGCGTTCGCCGCTACGGTATCCAATCGATCAAAGCGTGCATCAGCGGATCGGCCCCCCTACCGCTGGAGGTCCAGGAATCCTTTGAAAAGCTCACCCGCGGCAACCTGGTGGAAGGTTACGGTTTAACCGAAGCCAGTCCGGTTACCCACGCCAATCCAATGAAAGGAAAACGCAAAGTAGGCAGCATCGGCATACCGCTTCCATCCACGGAAGCTTGCGTGGTAGACTTAATCAAGAATAACGAACAGGTTGGAGCAGGCCAAATCGGTGAGCTGGCAGTTCGCGGCCCCCAGGTGATGCTGGGCTACTGGAAGGATCCAAAAGAAACCGGTCGCGCATTCAACCGGAGTGGCTGGCTGCTGACCGGCGACGTGGCCCAAATGGATGCGGACGGTTACTTCCGCATCATCGCCCGCAAAGCCGAACTGTGGTACCCGGAGAAACCGGGCGAACCTGCTTTTCCAAGGGATGTAGAAGAGGTGTTATACGAAATTCCGCAGGTAAAAGAAGCGGCAGTTGTCGCCATCGCCAACCAACCGGTCGCATTTGTCATCGCCCAGAAAGAAAACATTTCTACGGAGGCAATCATCGCCTATGCTAAGCGCCGCCTGCCGCCCGACCTCGTGCCGCGCTTCGTCATCTTCGTCGATGAATTTCCGCGCACCTTCATTGGCAAAGTTATCCGCCGTGAATTGGCAAAGAGGGTTGATCAATTCAAGTCGTCATGAACCCTGCGTACGCTACAAAGGATGAGAAGCCTTACGGAGGTTCATCTCCGCTGCCTTCACCTTGAACGGAAACCTTCGCAAGGCTGTTTACAAATCAATCTGATGATAAAGAATCAGACCAATCATAAGCCGCAACTAAATTATGTTGTTCAGGGCAGCGGCCAACCGGTCATATTAATTCATGGAATTGCCGCCTCCTTGAACGACTGGCAATTCCTGATGCCCGAGCTGACCGCCAGTGGTTTCCGCGCCTTTGCCATGGATTTGTTGGGCCATGGCGACAGCCCAAAACCGCAGGATCCCGATGCCTATCAGTTTAATTCGATATTCCGGCATCTGGCCGCCTGGATGGCAAATCTTGAGTTAGACCAGCCCGCCGTATTGATCGGTCATTCCCTGGGTGGTTACTTCAGTCTGCAGTACGCTCTCAACCATCCGGAAAAGGTTAGAGGCCTGATACTTGTGGACCCATATTTCCATCCCGGTCAACTTTCCCCATTCTTGCGAGCCATCAATGGCAAACCCGGGTGGGCTCATAAAATCATGGGATGGATCCCCCATTGGCTGGTAAAGACATTTTTGACATCGGAATTAAAACCGATGAATGAATATACGCCGCAGGTGCGCCAACAAATGGCCGAGGATTATCGAAAGGTCTCCCCCAACGTTATTCATATCACCCATACCATCCGTGACTTGAATTCCGAACTCGGCAGGATCGAGCATCCCACCCTGGTGATCTGGGGAGACAATGATATTACCCTCGATCCGAATTCTTTCCCGGAATTGGTGAAACGGCTCCCCCATGCTCAGGGATATCAAGTAGGCTGCGGGCACCAACCTCATCTGGCGAAACCTGACGTTTTCAATGCAGTGGTGCTGGATTTTCTGGGTGGCCTCGGATTTAGACACGAAGGACACTAAGGACTCGAAGTAAAAGGAGAGAGTTAATTGTGATGACGCAACCTTCGGATTTAGAGGGATTGACCCTTCTCGGTCGGGAAGCGCGACCAGGCAAAAAACTGGAAGCATTTCCGAACCGTACTCCGGATCGATTCTACCTGGTCACCTTGGAGAGCGAGGAATTTACCTGCGTGTGCCCGGCTACCGGGCAGCCTGACTTCGCCACGATTCGCATCCAGTATGTGCCAGACAAGCATATTGTCGAATCGAAATCGCTAAAACTTTACCTTTGGTCCTACCGGGACGAGGGCGTCTTTAACGAACATGTCGTCAACCAAATCCTGGACGATCTGGCAATGACGTTAGAGCCCCATTGGATCAAAGTTACCGGAATTTTCAACATCCGCGGCGGAATCGGAATTACGGTGGAAGCTGAGAACGCCAAAACAAGCGCAGCGCGGGAATACTGGCTGGCCTCCAAATGAACCCTAACGGCTACCGCTGGTTCCACGTGGTGACGGCGGTGTTCGTCACCGCTCTGATCATCTCCAACATCATTGCCGTCAAGATCGTAAACATATTCGGCCTGATCTTGCCGGCTGCCGTGATCCTGTTTCCCGTGGCTTATATATTCGGCGATGTCCTGACGGAAGTGTACGGATATGCCCGGGCGCGGCAGGTGATTTGGACCGGGTTTTTCGCAAATCTGCTGGCGGTAGCTGCCATATGGATTGGCGGGCAGCTGCCTCCCGCTCCGTTTTGGGCGCTTGGTCCTTTTGAATCCCCCCAGGCGGCGCAGCAGGCTTACCAGGCGATATTGGGATTCACGCCGCGTCTTTTATTAGCTTCCTTTATCGCCTACCTCATCGGCGAATTCTTGAATTCGTTCGTACTGGCCAAGCTGAAAATAAGGACTGAAGGACGGTTGTTGTGGTTGCGCACCATCTTCTCGACCATCATTGGTCAAGGGGCCGATTCGGCAGTCTTCATAACCGTTGCGTTTTGGGGTATCTTCCCGGGTAATGCGATAGGCCAGGCAATCCTTTCGCAATGGCTGTTCAAGGTTGTCTACGAAACGCTGGCCACGCCGCTCACCTACCTGGTCGTCAATGCGTTGAAGCGGTCTGAAAACCTAGACCATTTCGACCGGGACACCGATTTCAAGCCGCTAACAATCTAAGCTGATAGGGAACTGCTCGGAAAAGCCGATAGGACGCGGATTCACACGGAATAACGCGGATTTATTTCCAGTCGTTCCGCGTTCATCGGCGCTCGTCCGCGTCCCATTTGAATCAGGACTGTGTGGTTATGCGGTTTCCAGGTAACGCGCCACTTCCCAGTCCATGACCTGTGTGCGGTATTCCTCGACCTCGGCCCACTTGGCGCGCATAAAGGCATCGTAGGTGCTGGTCCCCAGCGCCTCTCGCAAGACCTGGTCGGCTTCCAGCTCTCTCAAGGATTCAGCCAGGGAACCGGGCAGCTCGGCGATGTCGCGGGCCACCCGCTCCTCCTCAGTCAAGTGGTAAACGTTGACTTCGTTGAGCGGTTCCGGCGGGGTGAGCTCGTTGTCGATCCCATCCAACGCTGCGGCCAGCATCACCGCCAGGGCCAGATACGGGTTGGCTGAAGGATCGGGGAAACGCAGTTCGGCCCGCATGGATTTGTCTCGTCCAGTCGTATAGTGAGGGATCCGAATCAGCGCAGAGCGGTTAATCTGGGCCCAACCGACGTAGACCGGCGCTTCATACCCGGGCACAAGGCGCTTGTAGGAGTTCACCGTGGGGGCAACGACGGCTGCCAATGCCCGGGCGTGCGCCAGCTGGCCGGCAATGAAGCCATAGGCAATCCTGGAGAGATGATATTCATCTTCGGGGTCGAAGAAGAGATTATTTCCCTGCTCATCAAATAGCGATTGGTGGCAGTGCATTCCCGAGCCATTGATCCCAAAGATCGGTTTGGGCATGAACGAGGCGATCAATCCGTGTTGAGCGGCGATCGCTTTTACCGTATATTTCAGGGTGAGGACATGATCCGCTGTTCTTAGAGCGTCCGCGAACTTAAAGTCAATCTCGTGCTGTCCCAAGGCGACTTCGTGATGGCCCATTTCTACTTCGAGACCCATGCCCGCCAGGGCATCCATTAATTCCGTCCGGACTCGGGCGGCATCATCGCTTGCCGAGAAATCAAAGTATCCACCTACATCATGCGGTACCGGGTGGATGCTCTCCGGACCGTTTCGTTTAAAGAGGAAAAATTCCGGCTCCGGGCCGGCGTTGTAGATCCAGCCGCGTTCCTGGATGCGCTCTAGCATCCGTTTTAGAGTCCCGCGCGGGTCTCCGGCAAACACGCTCCCATCAGGCTGGTAGATATCGCAAAAAACGCGCGCCCGCCTGAACTCGGCCCGGCTCCAGGGCAAAACCGCGTAAGTTTCCGCATCGGGGACCAAACGCATATCGCTCTCCTGGATGCGCGCAAACCCCTCGACCGATGATCCATCAAACCAAACCCCCTGCTCCACGGCCTCGCTCAACCGGTTTACGGGGATATCTACGCTCTTTACCGCGCCAATCACATCGGTGAATTGGAGCGAGATGAACTTGACCTCATCTTCTTTGACCCGCGACATTAGTTCCTTCACATCCATGGCTGTCTCCTTAAAGTGTTTGAACGCCATTCTAGCGCATGCGGTTAAGTAAGTCAACATGAAACTTCTGGCTTGCGCTGCCGGGCATTTCCCACCTGAGCGTGAGCGAATTAACCCGCCTCGTGACCGGAAGGATGGAAAATGTACTGGAATACTAACTCGAATTTTCGATCTCAGGGATTTTGGTGAGCAAACCATCTCGCGCCCGGCTCAACAAACGCTCGAGCTCATTTCTTTCTCCTTCAGTAAAACAGCCCCAAGGAGAAAAGAAGTACTTATCCGTATCCGCTTCAACCCGGTCACGGAACTTCTGACCTTTCTCGGTCAGCGCCAAATTATCGTCCAGCCCTTGAAGGTAACCAAGCTTTTCCAGCTCGTCGACTGCATCGACGTAAACCTGCGGGGCGTGTCCCCGGTGTGAAAGGAGCCGGGCTAGCTCTGTAAGCGACGCCCTCTGATCCCGCCAAATGAGTGTGAGGGTCTCCAGCGCAGTTGCTGAGAGACCAGTCCCACGCCAGGCGGCCAGGTGAGCGTCATCCCGGTATGCGGCCATACACGAGATGCATTGCTCGGTGTAAGGAAGGGGCGGATCCATCGGCGGCATCAATTTGTAACTCAACCCGATAGACCAGCGGTTGGGGGGTGGCGGCGCATCCAGGCTCTGATTGACCAGTTTTCTCAGGAGCTCTGCCAGCCGGCGCGATTCTTTCGCTGCCAGGGGATCGGCGTCCACCATGGCCTGGCGGGCCTCTTCAACGAAGCGCTGGACCAGGGCGCGGCCTTCGGGAGTCAAGCGAAATTCTCCCGGCGCAACTTCTCCAAGAAAGCCTGACCTGTCAGCTGATGCCAGGCGGGCAAAGAAAAGCTCGGCCGAGGAATACGGATCGCGCACCAGCAAATGGCTGGGTGTGGTGTTATCGGGCTCAAGGGTCAATACTGCCAAAAGCAAGCTCAAGGATCGTCCGTCTAACTCGCTTTTCTCTGCCAACTTCTCGATGACTGGCCGGTAATGGGCCGCGATTGCGCTGCCTGTCTCCCGGGTCAGGTTCCAAAGACCGTGATTGTTCATTGGTTTTCAACCTCCTTCATTGTAGCGATAAGGAGACCATCCACCCTATTATCCAAAATGCTGCATATTGACTATACCAGAAAAAAGGCCCAATTTCAAAAGTGGGCGATGGGGGTTTGGAAGAACGCTCCGCACGCTTGCAGACCCCACCTTCCCCCGTACTAAGGTATAATCCTCACGACAGTCTCAGACGGTTTTTAATCC
>Ga0299906_10005748_pt1 | contig 10065 bp, 10 predicted proteins | sample RVTome_14_FD_200259 | JGI IMG/M metagenome (GOLD analysis project Ga0299906, IMG submission 200259) | Soil microbial communities from uranium-contaminated site in the Upper Colorado River Basin, Wyoming, United States - RVT145D125 (version 2) ...
GGCGCTCCGGGTCGACGGTAAGCGCCACATGGAGCGGCGTTCCCGCGACGATCTGCCAGTCGATGGTGGCGTCGTAGTAGCCCTCGGAGCGCAGCGCCTCGTCGATCAGCTGCCGGTCGCGCTCGATGCGGCGCTCCAGTGACGCCTGGCTCGCAGGCTCGCGATCGCGCAGCGCGACCAGCTGCGAGACCTCCTGCACCAGCGTCTTCAACTCGTCGTTGAGGCCGCGAAACTCCACCTCATAGGCGAAGGGCCCGGCGCGCGCCCGTTCAATGAGCAGGCAAAGTGCGACAAGCGCCAGCAGCAGCGCCGCCAGAGTCGATGACTTCCGCGATGCGTGGACCGTCGCAATGCCTGCCATGCCGGCCCCGGCGCTCCTCCCCAGATACCGCCGCAGGCGGACCCTGGCTCGTCATTCGCACTAAATCGCGAAGCACTCCCCTCGGGCAACCGCTGCGGCGTCGGGTCGTTCCTGTGCTTGAGCTGCACCCGCTGGCCGACTCGCGTCTGCGACCGCTGCTGAATCGCCAGAATGCGCACTGCGTTTCACCACGCAACGGCAGGAAGTTGATTCCACCGTTGCAGAACCGCAACAGAGCATAATCTGGACCCTCGCGCCGGGTCGAGCCTACCACAGCTAGCGTCCGGCTTTGTCGCGGACTCGGTCCGTTCCAATTAAGCCCCTGATTCCAAAGGCAGGGATTTCACTATGGAACGAACCTGCATTGTGAGGACGGGCGCCGTGCTCATAGCGTCTGGCCTCGTCGGCGTTACGGGACGCACTTGAAGCGGCCGAGCACTGTGATGTAGCCGCAACAGGTGGAACTAGCAAACGGGAGATCTCAAATGCTCGCTTTCATCCGCAAGTTGCTGAACAAGGAAGACGGTGCGACGGCCATCGAGTATGGCCTGATCGCCGCGCTCATCGCGGTCGCCATCATCGCGGCCGCCGGGAACATCGGCGACAGCCTCGACACGATGTTCACCTCGGTGTCGAACGAGCTGTCGAACGCGGTCGCGGCTCCGGCTCCGTAATCGCTTCGCCGGTTACGAGCGAGACATAAGATGTTTACGGAAACGGGGATGGGTGGCTCGCTCGCCCATCCCCTTTTCATTCTGCTTTTCGTGATGCTGGCTTCGGCCGCCGCCTTCAGCGACCTGAAGGAACGGCGGATCCCGAACGACCTGGTCGCCGCCATCTTTTTCCTGGCGCTGCTGCGCCACCTGGATGCAGGCGGCCTCGCCGCGCTGGTGCCGACGCTGCCGCACGCGCTCACCTTCGCCTTGATCGCCATGGCGCTGCTCTGGCTCTTCGCGCGCGACATGCTGGGCGGCGGCGACGTGAAGATGCTGGCCGCCTGCGCGCTCTTCGTCGGCGCCGAGAACCAGGGGCCCTTCTTCCTGCTGGTCGCGCTGTTCGGCGGGCTGCTCGCCGCCGGTTACCTCTCGATCCGTTCGCTGCAGGTGGTCGGCATGACCGCCCCGCTCTCGCTGCCCTATGGCGTCGCCATCGCCAGCGCCGGCATGGCCGTGGCCAGCGGCAACCTCAGCTGGATGCTCTGACATGCGCAGCCGCATCGCGCTCCTCTTCGTGCTGGCGCTGATCTGCGCCGCCGGCGCGGCCTATCTGGTGCTGAAGAAGATGCAGCAGATGGACCAGCCGGTAGTGGCAGCGGTGGCAAAGATCGCGCCGATCCTGATCGCCACGCGCAACCTGCCGACCGGCTCGGTGATCGCCGCGGCCGACGTGCGGGTGATGGACTGGCCGGCGGAGAGCTGGCCGGTCGGCGGCATGCCGCCCGATTCCATCGTGTTCGGCGAGACCGTGGTGAAGCTGCCGATCGCGCAGAACACGCCCGTCATCGATACGCAGATCGCGCACAAAGGCCTGGGCGGATCGCTCGCCTACGTGCTGCCGCCCGGCCGGGTCGCCGCCACCATCGGCGTGACCGAGATCAGCGGCGTGGCAGGCCACATCGGGCCGGGCAACTTCGTCGACGTGCTGTTCACGCATGAGGCCGATCTTGGCGTGGACATCGGCTACAGCAATGCCGACGAAGCACCGCAGGGGGTGACGGAGACCCTGCTGGTCCACATCAAGGTGCTGGCGGTCGATCAGCTGATCAACGACGTCAATCCCGAGATCGCGGTGGTGGAGTCGGTGACGCTGGAGGTCTCGCCCAAGGAGGCCGAGATCCTGGTGCTCGCCGAGACCGTGGGGCGCCTGTCGCTGGCGCTGAACAGCGCGGTCGAGCCGACCGCGGCCGACCTGCTGCAGGTGGTGGACGTGCGCCGCGGCGTCATCCCCTCCTACACCACGGACAGCGAACTCTCCGCCGTCTTCGCGCCGCTCGATCGCGATCCGGACGAGAACGCGGAAGAGGCGAAGCCGGTGGCGCATACCGTCTTCGTGTTCCGCGGCACCGCGGTGCAGGAGATCTCTTTGCCAGCGGGTATGGGGGCGGCCACGGGCTTTGGCCGGCAAGGGGGAGAGGGGCCGGAGAGCGAACTCCTGGAGGCATCCGGCCCCTCCGCTGCCGCCGGCACCGCCCAGGGCGACGCCGAGGACCCGGCCCCGCCGCCACAGCCCGCCAGCGGCTCGGCCAGCGAAGCCCCGCCGCAATCGCTGCTGCCCGCCACCCTTGACCTGCGCGGAGGCCCCTCGTGACGCGACAGCGAATCGCCTGGCTGCTGCCGACGATCCTGCTCCTGGCGTTCGCGCTTGCGTGGCCGCCGGCGCCTCCTGCTGGCGCCGCCGACCGGGTGATCGCGCCCTCGGGCACGATCGAGCTGTTCCTGCGCCAGGGCAAGATCATCGAGGTGGACCAGCCGCTGTTCAGCGTCTTCGTCGCCGACCCGACCATCGCCGACGTCATGCTGCAGTCGCCGCAGTCGGTCTACGTCTTCGGCAAGGCGATCGGCGATACCACCATCTTCCTGGCCGACGAAACCGGACGGGTGGTGGTCGGCCGCAACATCAGGGTCACGCACAACGTCGACCTGGTAAACGCGACGCTGCAGGAGATGTACCCCGACAGCGGCGTGGGCGTGCGCTCGGTCGGCCGCTCGCTCGTGGTGGAAGGCGATCTTGCCTCGCCGCAGGACATCGAGGACATCCGCCGCATCGTTGCCTCCTTCGTGGGCAGCGAGGCGGAGCTGCTGCTGCGCACCGGGCTCGTGTCCGCCAACCAGGTGCACCTGCGGGTACGGGTGACCGAGCTTTCCCGCTCGCTGGAGGAGCGAATCGGCGTCGACTGGGCCTCGCTGTTCGGCGATGGCGCCGTGAGTTTCGGCTTCCTCGGCGGACCGGGGGCCTTTGGTGCAGGGGCCTTCACCGGCGTGCTCAGCATCGTCACCGACGGCGTGGATTTCAACCTCTTCATCGACGCCCTCAAGTCAGAAGGCCTGGTGTCGATCCTGGCCGAGCCCAACCTGACCGCCATCTCCGGCGAAAGCGCCAGCTTCCTGGCCGGCGGCGAGTTTCCGATCCCCATCTCGCAGGAAGAAGGCGTGACCACGGTCGAGTACAAGGAGTTCGGCGTCTCCCTGGTCTTCACGCCGACCTTGATCGGCGACGGGCGCATCAGCCTCAAGGTCGCGCCTGAGGTCAGCGAGCTGGACTTCAGCAACAGCGTCGAGGTCGGCGGCTTCTCGGTGCCGGCGCTCACCGTCAGGCGCGCCTCGACCACGGTGGAGCTCAACAGCGGCCAGAGCTTCGCCATCGCCGGGCTGCTGCAGAACACCACTTCGGAAGACATCGACAAGCTGCCGTTCCTAGGGGAATTGCCGATCCTGGGCGCGCTCTTCCGCTCCAACACCTTCCTGCAGGGCCAAAGCGAGCTCGTCATCATCGTTACGCCCTACATTGTCGAGCCCGCCGCGTCGCCCGCGGACCTCCAAGTGCCGACCGCCAACATTGCGCCGCCGAACGAGATCGAACGCATCCTGCGCGGCGAGCTGCAGTCTCCAGCGGCCCCCAATCCCGACGCCTTCCCAGCCCCGGCCAAGCTCTTCGGCGCCGCCGGGTTCATGCTCGAGTAGGAGGGGTCATGTTGTCCTTTGGCCGGGCCTGGCTGGTAGCGCTGACGCTGCCGCTGCTCGCCGCCTGTTCCGGCATCTACGGCGCCAATGTACCGGGCGGGCTCGACGCGCGCCGGGTCGATCTGGCACAGCCCGTGGTGCACGAGCAGCTGCTGAATCATCAGTTGCGCTATCAGGCGGCCGAGGTGGTCCCCTCGCCCGCCGAGCAGGCGAGGCTGGCCGACTTCCTCTTCGCCCGCGACGTGCAACCGGGCTCCTTCATCGCCATCAGCGTCGAGCCCGCGGCGACGCCGGCCCTGACCGCCGGGCGGGAACAGGGATTGAGGTCGCTGCTGCAGCGCTGGGGCTACCAGGCGGGCGTTGCCGTCGGACAGGCACGGGCAGGCAGCGGCCAGAGCGCCATCCTCCTCGTGCACCAGCTCGTCCTGCTGCCCCCGGAGGGCTGCGCCGGCGCCTCAGCCGCAGCCGTCATTGCCAAGCCGAACGAGGTGGCGATCAGCCGCATGGGCTGCGCCACCGCGCACAACCTCGGCGTCATGGTGGCGGACAAGCGGGACTTGATCGCCGGCGCGCCGCTCGGCGTGTCGGACGGCGAACGGGCAGCGCAGCTCTACAACTACTATCGCAACCGCGACCACGCCCTCGAGCTGGGCGAGGAAGCCGACCCGGGTGGCTTCTCGCCGTCGGGCGGCAGCTGAGCATGGCGACCAAGACGAAGCTGCGCGAAGACGAGCTCGGCCCGAAGGACAAGGCCAAAGCCGAAACCTTCGACAGCAACCGCGAGCTGTTCGGCGCCTATCTGCTGGATGACGAGAGCCGCCAGGCGGCGATGGAATTCGCCCGGCAACGCGGCTGGCCCACCGGCGACGTGGCGCGCGGCGGCCTGTCCGGAGCGCTGCGCACGCTCTCGATCGCGCCGCCGCCGCGCTTCCTGGTGATCGATGTCGGCCCGGCGCTGGATTACGAGGAGGTGGGCGAGGGCGTAACCGAGATCGTGCGCTCCGGATCCCACGTGGTGGCGCTGGGCGAGCGCAACGACGTCCAGCTCTATCGCCGGATCCTGCACGCCGGCGCCGCCGACTACCTGGTGAAGCCGATCGACGTCGTGGCGCTGAACGCCGCCTTCGCCAAGCTCGAGGGGCCGGCCAACACCGGCCAGCACGGTCGCACCATCGCCTTCGTCGGCGCGCGCGGCGGCATCGGCACCTCCTGCATCGCCGCCAACTGCGGCTGGATCCTGGCCGAGACGCTGCGCCGCAAGGTCTTCCTGGTCGATTTCGACGTGCACTTCGGCACACTCGCGCTGCTGCTCGACGTGCAGCCGACCAATGGACTTTCCGAGGCCCTGATAGACCCGGAGCGGGTCGACCAGGTGTTCCTGGACAACGCCGCCGTGCACATCGGCCAGCAGCTGCATCTCCTGGCCTCCGAGCAGAGCCTGGAGGCCGTACGCACCGGCGACGTCGCCGCGTCCAAGATCTTCCTGCAGAGCACCGCCAAGGCCGGCGACATCGTGCTGGTCGATCTGCCCCGCCAAGTCGTGGCGCAGCAGCCCGGCATCTTCGAGCTGTTCGACGAGGTGGTGCTGGTCACCGATGCCAGCCTGGCGGCCCTGCGCGATGCCTGCCGCCTGCTGCGGCTGCTGCGCGGCCGCCACGAGCGGACCAAGGCCTACATCGTGCTGAACAACCGCGACGCCAAGCCGGAGGTCACCCGCAAGGAGATGGAGAAGGGCCTCGAGGCCTCGGTCGACATGGAGCTGCCCTACGCCCGCGACGTCATCATGCGCAGCGAGCTGGCGGGCGAGCCGCTGGCGCGCGCCATGCCCGACCACGCCATCGTCAGCGAGCTCTCCCGTCTGGCGGTGCAGCTGGCCGGCGTGCGCGAGGCGCGGCCGCGCACGCTGCTGCGGCGTTTCCTGAAGCGCTGAGTCGGGGATGGCGGGGAGACACTGCAATGACCGCTTTGCCGACTTCGCAGCTGGGACAGACCCAGGATTGGCGTGAGGCCCTGGCCGTCGCGCTCAGCGGACGCGTGCGCGAGCGCATTGCACAGCAGAACGGCACGCCGCTGGGGCGCAAGCAGGTCGCCACCCTGGTCAGCGAGTCGCTGGACGACTTGCTGCTGAGCTCCGGTGCGCGCCTCCTGCTGTCCGACCAGCGCCGCCTGGTCGAGACGCTGACCGAACAGCTGTCGCAGAGCCGGCCGGAGCGCAACGGCATCGAAAGTCTCGACGATCGTCCCCGCCAGCCCCTGGATGCCGCCGCCGACAGCAAGTCGCGCAACCAGGAACGCACCCAGCTCGTCCGCTCCAAGGTCCTTCCGGTGCTGATGGAGCGCATGGATGTCAGCATCGCCGCCCGCCTCGCGCCCGACGAGCTGGAGGCGCAGGTGCAGGCGATGGTGACGGAGATCCAGGCAGAGCTGCGCCTGCAGCTGAACGGCAGCGAAGTGCAGCAGGTGGTGCGCGTCATCGTCGACGACATGATCGGCCTGGGGCCGCTCGAGCCGCTGATCGCCGACGAGCAGGTCAACGACATCATGGTGAACGGGCCCAAGCAGGTCTACGTCGAGCGCCAGGGCAAGCTGCAGCTGACCGACGTGAGGTTCCGCGACAACGACCACGTCATGCACGTGGCGACCCGCATCGTGACGCGGATCGGCCGCCGCGTCGACGAGATGAGCCCGCTAGTCGACGCCCGCCTGCCGGACGGCAGCCGCGTCAACGTCATCATCCCGCCGCTCGCCATCGACGGACCGTCGATCTCGATCCGCAAGTTCGCCAAGAAGCAGATCACGCTCGACGTGATGGTGCGCCAGGCCAACATCTCCGACGCGCTGGCCACCGTGATGAAGATCGCCTCCCGCTGCCGGCTCAACATCCTGATCTCGGGCGGCACGGGCTCCGGCAAGACCACGCTGCTGAACGCGATGTCGCGGCTGATCGACCACGGCGAGCGCATCGTCACCATCGAGGACGCCGCCGAGCTGCAGCTGCAACAGCCGCATGTGGTCCGCCTGGAGACGCGCCCGCCCTCGATCGAGGGCAGCGGCGAGATCACCATGCGCGACCTGGTGAAGAACGCGCTGCGCATGCGCCCCGACCGCATCATCCTGGGCGAGGTGCGCGGCCCCGAGGCAATCGACATGCTGCAGGCGATGAACACCGGCCACGACGGCTCGATGTGCACGCTGCATGCAAACACCCCGCGCGAGGCGCTGACCCGCCTGGAGAACATGGTGGCGATGTCCTCCATGCGGCTGCCGGCCCAGGCGGTCCGCATGCAGATCGCCAGCGCCATCAACCTCGTCGTGCAGATCAGCCGCATGCGCGACGGCGTGCGACGCGTCACCCAGGTGAGCGAGATCGTCGGCATGGAAGGCGAGATCGTCACCATGCAGGATCTTTTCTCCTACCAGTTCCAGGGCGAGCGCGCCGACGGCACCCTGATCGGGCGCCATGTCTGCACCAATTTCCGTCCGCGTTTCTTGACGCGCGCGCAGTACTACAACCTAGCCGACGTGCTGCTGGAGGCGATGGGATGTCATCTGACCTGATCGCCTTCCTGGCGCCGCTGACGGCGAGCTTCTTCGTCACCTTCCTGGCGCTGGGCGGCGCTTACCTGCTGTGGTGGGACCGTGCGGTCCGGCGGCGCAACCTGCGCTTCCATCGGGTCATCGCGCACTCCGGCGCGCAGAGCGAGCGCCCTGCCTTCGAGCGCGAACTGGCGTTCCGTTCCGAGCAACAGCAGGGCCGCTGGAAGCGCATGGAGCGGCGGCTGTCGCACTACCTGCCCAATCGCACCGCGTTGCAGCGGCGCCTGGACCGCGCCGGCTTCCGCATGGGGGTCGGCACGCTGCTGGTGGTGATCCTGATCGTCGGCACGCTGATCGGCTTCTCGGTGCACACCCTGCTGGGCCTCAGCCTCCCCCTCTGCGCGCTCGCCGGCCTGATCGGCGGCTTCCTGGTCACCAACGTCTTCATCGGCATGGCCGGACGCCGCCGCTCGGAGAAGTTCCTGAAGCAGCTGCCCGACGCCATCGACATCATCATCCGCTCGGTGCGCGCCGGCCTGCCGATCATGGAAGGCATCAGCGTCGTCAAGGACGAGTTCCCCAGGCCGCTCGGCGACGAGTTCGCCACGGTCAAGGACCGCGTGCAGTTCGGCGCCACGCTGGAGGAAGCCCTCTGGCTGATCGCGCAGCGCATCGAGCGTGCGGAGTTCAATTTCCTGGTGATCGCCGTGGCGGTGCAGCGCGAGACCGGCGGCAACCTGACCGAAGCGCTGGAGAACCTGTCGCACATCCTGCGCCAACGCGAGCAGATGAAGCTGAAGGTGCGGGCGCTCTCCTCAGAGGCGCGGGCCAGCGCCTACATCCTGGGCGCCCTGCCCTTCGTCATGGGCATCCTCATCTACTTCCTGAACCCCGGCTACATCGACCAGCTCTTCATCGACCCGCGCGGCATGTCGATGATCGGCTTTGGCCTGGGCAGCATCACCATGGGCGCGCTGGTCATGTACAAGATGATCAAGTTCGATATCTGAGCGGGGCCCATCATGACACTCGCCTCGCCCACGCTCCCTGCCCTCCTGATCGGCCTGACCGTGTTCCTTGTCTGCTTCGCCGGCGGCTATGCGGCGCTGCAGCTCAGCGGCCGGCGCGCCCGGCTGCGCTCCGCCGCCGGCCACGAACGCAAGAACCGCCTGGTGCAGCAGCTCGATCGCGACCAGGCGATGACCGAGCGCTTCCGCCGCGAGGTGATCCGCTTCATGCAGACCAGCACCGGCCGCATGAACCTGATCCGCGACAAGCAGGCGACCTCGGTGCGCCAGCGCCTGATCCGGGCCGGGTTCCGCAGCCGCGATGCGATCCATGTCTACATCTTCCTGAAGGTCGTGGGGCCGCTGCTGGTCGGCGGCGGCGTGGCGCTTTTCATCTTCGTGCTGCGGCCGATCGCGCAGCCGATCATCATCCAGTTCGCGATGGTGGTGGTCGGGGCGCTGGCCGGTTCCTTCCTGCCGGATTTGCTGCTGAAGAACTTCGAGACACGTCGCAAGCACGCGATCCGCCGCGGCCTGCCCGATGCGCTCGATCTGCTGGTGATCTGCGCCGAGGCCGGCCTCAGCATGGATGCCGCCATGGCCCGCGTGGCCGAGGAAATGGAGCGCGGCGCGCCGGTGCTGGGCGACGAGCTGAAGTACACTTGCGTGGAGCTGCGCTTCATCGGCGAACGGCGCAAGGCGATCGAGAACCTGACCGAGCGCATCGACCTCCCGGCGGTCCGGGCGCTCGCCTCCACCTTCATCCAGACGGAGAAGTACGGCACGCCGCTGGCCCAGGCGCTGCGCGTGCTCTCCGCCGAGCAGCGCAAGGAGCGCATGCTGCTCGCCGAGGAGAAGGCGGCGCGACTGCCGGCAATTATGACCGTGCCGCTGATCGTCTTCGTGTTGCCGACGCTCTTCGTCGTGCTGCTGGGACCGGCTGCGCTGACCATCATGGATCAGCTGCTGAGCGTGTGGTGAGGACGATGACCATGCGCCATGCCGAACAAGCCAACCGCCTATCGCCCATCGCACGCCTGCTGCGGCGCCTGCGCGGCGAGCAGCGCGGCGTGGCGGCGATCGAGTTCGCGTTCGTGCTGCCGATCCTGCTGCTGCTGCTGTTCGCCATGATCCAGTTCGGCTTCGTCTTCGTCATTCAGACCGCCATGTCCAACGCCGCGCGCGAGGAGGCGCGCTGGATCGCGCTGCAGGGCGGCGACATCACCGGCCACGACGTCAGCGCCAGCACGCTGGACCGGCTGACGCCCTGGTCGGAGCAGTTCAGCGGCTTCACCGTAACTTCGAGCCCGCCCGACGCCCCGCCGGCGGCGGACACGGTCTACGTGGAGATCAGCTTCAGCCTCGATGAGATCGCCTTCGGCGACTTCATCGGGCTGTTCACCGGGGAGACCATGAGCGTGCGCGTGGCGGCGCAGATCGAATGAGGAGCGTGCGATGAAACGGGGTTGGGGGAAAGGGC
>Ga0299906_10005749_pt1 | contig 10063 bp, 7 predicted proteins | sample RVTome_14_FD_200259 | JGI IMG/M metagenome (GOLD analysis project Ga0299906, IMG submission 200259) | Soil microbial communities from uranium-contaminated site in the Upper Colorado River Basin, Wyoming, United States - RVT145D125 (version 2) ...
CTCTTCCCATTCCGAACAGAGCAGTTAAGCCCACCAGCGCTGATGGTACTGGGGTAAAACCTGGGAGAGTAAGTCGTTGCCTATTTTTTATCAAGCCTTTCTGAGTAATCAGAAAGGCTTTTTTTGGTTAACGACCTCCTCAACCAACCCCGCACCCCTGTGGGGACGCAAAATCTTGCGTCCTTACACCAACAACCCCCTTCGGAGTAATCACAAAGCCTTTTTTGCCAACCAAATCACCCTTTTCAAAGCCCATAGTTTTTTTATACCTTCGCGTTAATAGCTGTCGTGTGGCAGAACCGGCTCAATACCGGAACGTGACAGATTTTTTGACGACAGCAACAAGCTCGAATAACAGAATTTTGATTTTTTGACGTTTTAAATTTTAGTGGTGGGGTTGTGCTTATATTTTTTTGCCCCAATTTTTTATAATTAAATTCTTCGTCGCCCTGTGAAAAGGCTTCCTTTAGTAATTACTATTGCCGTGCTTATCGCCTTGGGAGGTGGCTACTTATTATACAATAACTACCTCAACAAACCAACCCTTACCGCCTGGGATGTAGTACCCGTAGAAACTGTCCTGGCCTACGAAGGAAGCCAATGCCAAGATTGTATGGAGAAAATAAAGACTTCCACCGTTATTAAACTGGTAAATAAAGCCGTCTTCGCATCTCACCAGGATTCACTCAAAGTATTTACCGACCTTATCTTATCGAATTTCCACGCCGGATCCTTGATTTCTATGCAAATCACCAAGAAAGACGACTTTGATTTCGTATTCTACCTCCCTTACCGTCCTCAACTCGAACAACAATTTACGGAAGCTATCGCGTCAATAAGCCAAAAGAAAGGTAACGGAGCAGTAAACATCACCGATCGCGAATATAACGGAGTCAAGATCAATGAAATCTCGCTCGATGAGCGTACGTTTTCATGGATCAGACTCGAAAGCATTTGGGTTGGAAGTTTCACCGCCATTTTGATTGAGGATGTAATTCGAACCTACGGAAGCGGTGGGCCGAATTTCAAGAGCGAACTGGGTGGAGTATATCAGCTGCCAAAAATTAAAAATGATGGCGGAAATATCTACTTGAGTTTGCGAAAGGCCGCAGAATGGCTTTCATTATTTTCATCCGATGAACCCACCGCCCTGATTCACCAGTTCGGCAAGTCGGCACTGCTCGATGTGAAGATTGGAGGAACGGATAACTTTGTCCTGAACGGCTTTTGCCTGGACAGTGCGAGTAACCCAAATTATATCCTGTCCTCCTTTAGCGGCCAAAAGCCTGTCCCGTTTACACTGAAACCATTCGTGTCGAATCGGGCGCTTATGTTTGCGAGCTATGGCGTAAGCGATGGTGAACGCTTTACACGAGACCTAAGATCGTTCAGCCGACAAAATAAGCCTCTTGGAGATACTTTGCAGAAGATTTCGGAATCGTTAAAAGTTGATGTTGATAAACTAACGCATTCTATTTCCGGTGAGTTGGGAGTATGCTGGATGGAGTCAAAAGGTCAAACTCTTTCAAAAGTTCTGATCATTAATTCTCCGGCAAGCACTGGCGACTGGATCACCGCATTCAATACCGTTTCACAAAAATTAAGTATTGATACCGTATTTTTTGAACGGTTCTCCACCTATGAAATCCGTGAGCTTCCACTTTATAGATTTCCGGAGAAAATTCTTTGGCCATTAGTTTCCGGATTCAACACAAGCTACTATACCAGCGTTGGTAATGTAATTCTTATTGCCGAAGACCTGGAAGAATTGAAACGTTTTTTGGAAGATATTGATCGCGAGGATACGTGGGGAAAATCTGTCGTGCAAAATCAATTCTTTGAATCTACACTTCTCGAATCAAATGTTAGCCTCTACGTTAATACACCAATTATTTGGAATGTACTGGAAAAATCACTGATGCCGCGATGGAAGCGGTTTGTCCAGGAAAATCGCCCTTTGATACGTTCATTGGGTATGGGTTCCATACAGTTTAGTCATTTAAATGACAGTTACTATACGAATGTTTCGTGGTCAGATAAACCAGGGAAGGTACCAGTGCGCACTGCAAATAATGTGTCAGATAAAATTATCACAAATTTTAGCGACCCATTAGCTTCAATGCATATTGTCAGAAGCCATGTAAGCAAGAACGACGAGATTCTTTTACAGGACTCTGCCCGAACCATTCGATTGGTATCATCCGATGGCAAGGTGTTGTGGAAATTATCGATGAGTGGATTCATCATTGGAGATGTAGCTCAGGTTGATTATTACAACAATGGGAAATTGCAATACTTTTTTGCGACTCCGGGACAGCTACACATTATTGATCGGCTGGGAAATTATGTTTCACCATTTCCTGTGAAGGTACGTGAACGCGACATTTCGTTTGTTCGAATTGTCGATTATGACCACAGTAAAAAATACCGCTTCCTCGTTACTGGAAAAACGGGAAAGCTTTGGATGTACGGTAAGGACGGTACTAATCTCGACGGCTGGAATCCCAATGACGTAAAGGATGAGCTGTTTACGGCGTCACGTCACCATCGAATTCGCGGAAAAGACTACATCTTGTCAATCCGTAAAGATGGTATCGTTTATCTGATGAACAGGCGCGGAGAAACACTCAAGAACTTCCCCCTGAACCTCAACGCCCGACCGGCGGGTGACTACTACCTGGAAATGGGAAGCAGTATCGAGAACACATACTTTATTGTTGTTTCTCGCGATGGATTTCGGATAAAGTTTACCACAGAGGGAAAAATAAAGAGCCGTGAAACGCTGGTAAAGAACACCGTGGATTCAAATTTCAGCCTTGTCCTGGAGAAAGAAGGCAAGTCGTACATGATTCTGAGGCAGGAACCAAAGCTTCTGACGCTGATCGATGATAATTTGAAGACAATCGTCACCAGTGAATTTATTGGAAATGGGAGCGCAGCTATCCAATATCGGGATTTTGGAGCCGGAAAGGTTTACATCGCCATTACGGATAGAGCGCAGGAGTTGTCCTTTATTTACGATGCTGAGGGGAAGCTGGTCACGACCCTGCCTCTCGAAGGTCAGGAAATCGCTGTGCGACCCATAAATCTTGAAAAAATAAGGGTTTTTTCGATACTGGAGAGGGTTTTGACGGTGGCTCCGCTTTAAAATGCAGGTTACTTTTACCGATGTCAGGTATTAAACTAAAATTTTTATCGCGTACTATGTTCAAAAGAGTATTTCTGCTGTCTGTCTTTGTTTTGGCTTCATTTCAAATTACATGGTCGCAGGTTCAGGTCCATTTAGGTGCTACCTCGGCCTACAACGCGACTTTTGTCCTGGATAAGGGCTTATCCGAAGATCCGCGTTACAATGCGAAGATGACCTATAACTGGGCTCCCGTGGGGTTTAATGTGGGTGTTGACTTTAGTCGGTCTTTCGGTCTTTCATTGGAGGCCATTTTGGCTAAGCAGGGTCAGATCTATGAAATAATCGACGTGGCTGAGACCATTGTTGGAGAACGAAAAATTGATATGAGTTACCTGAGTCTTCCGCTGCTGATGCGGTTTATGAGCAAAGGAAATGCCGGAGCCCGAGCAAATTTTAACCTGGGGCCTCAAATATCATTTCTTCAGGACGCTTCTGAAATATTACAATACACTGCGCACACGCAAACTTTTCCCCAGGGCACCACTTTACCTGCGGGAGCTACCGATGTAGTGCAAAACCCGGACGGATCTGTAACGGCAACCATTCCCGCACAATCCCCGGAAGAGATATTGAGTAAGGAAGCTAACGATTTCAAAAACACTGAATTCCAAATTGCCGCCGCCCTGGGATTGGATATCGACTTATCGCGGCATTTATATCTGTCCACACAAATCAGGGCAAACTATAGCCTCACCGATATGCGCAATGGCGATGTTATCGAAAAGATAAAGAACGGTGATAGCTCAGATGTTTTCGGACAACGGGCAAACTTGTTGGTCGGCGTTCAATTTGGTATCCACTACATGTTTGGATCGACACGCTCCTTTAAATATAAAGGAAGCAATTAAGGGTTACGGCAGCGTTGCTACAAACTCCAGGATACCGGAATATACTTTTTGCAGCTCGTCTTCCGTAATTACATACGGAGGAACCATGTAGATGGTATTTCCAAGAGGACGTAGCAAGATATCTCGCTCAAGAAAAAAAGGATAAATCCTTTTTCGCAGTGTATTCGAATACGTGCTTTCTCCTTCTGTTTTCAGTTCAACAGCAAGAATTGTCCCTTGTGATCGTGTCTCCTTCACCCGATCATCACCTTTCAATTGCTCTTTAAATGAAGTATGAGCTTTGCTGATCTTCACAATCTGTTCCTGGCATTCATCTTTCATCAGCAATTCAAAGCTTGCGTTAGCTGCTGCGCAGGCTACCGGGTTTGCCGTATAGGAGTGGCCATGGAAAAATGTTTTTGAAAAGTCATCCGATCGAAACGCAGAAACTATCTCGGAAGAACAGCTGGTAACTCCAAGTGGCAAAGTGCCTCCTGTAATTCCCTTAGATACCGAGATGATATCAGGATATTCATCCAGGTAATGACACGCAAAATGCTTTCCGGTCCTCCCAAATCCCGTGAACACTTCATCGGCGATGAGTACGACGTCATGGTTCCTGGCTTCCTTCATTAGCTCGTTGAGGATTGCTGGCGAATACATTCTCATACCGGCGGCTCCCTGCACCAGGGGCTCAAAAATAAAGGCACCAACATCTCCTTTTTTTACCAACGCTTTAAGTTGCGTCAAAGCAATATCCTCGCTGTCTCCAACAGGAAAGTTGATAAACTCCACATCAAACAAATATTGAGTAAAGGGATTCGTAAAGGGGCCGCGTTCACCCACAGCCATGGCACCGAATGTGTCGCCGTGGTATGCCCCACTCAATGCCACGACCTTCCTTTTCTTGATTCCCTGGTTGTGCCAATATTGCATGGCAATTTTCAAGGCAACCTCTACGGCTGTGCTCCCATTATCGCTAAAAAATATTTTTGCCTGATTTCCAGGGAGGATTTGTTGCAGATTTTGAGCCAATCGAATCGCCGGCTCATGTGTGAATCCGGCAAACATTACATGCTCCAGCGTATTAGCCTGTTTCGCCATGGCGTCGGCAATGTAAGGATGGGCATGCCCATGTATGTTTACCCACCACGACGCGATAGCGTCAATGATGCGCCTTCCGTCGTGGGTGTTCAAATAGATTCCACGGGCTGATCGGATAAGTATTGGTTCCGGACTTCCTTCCAATGGAGTGAATGGATGCCAGATTAATTCTTTATCGATCTTACTTAGACTATTCATGCCAGTTTTTAAGAAGTTTGTCTGCATATCTCGCAACTACATCCTTATTAAGATTGTCTTCCGGTCTTATCTCGAGTAGACAACGGAGGCCGGTGTGGCGGATAATTATCGACTCACTTTCCGGATTGGATTCACCATTAAAAACAATTCCTTTTACGTTGAGTTTTCGGCGGCGGAGTTCATTAAAGGAAAGTAGGGTATGATTGATACTTCCGAGATATAAATCTGCAACAAGAACTATTTCGGAGTCAAGTTTTTCAGCGAGATCGATAACCAAGTCATTGTCGTTTAATGGTACAAGACAACCACCCGCGCCCTCTATGACCAGCGTGTTGGTTGTATCGGGCAGTATGAAATCGGTTAGTTTGATGCTTATACCCTGATGCTTGGCCGCAGCATGGGGTGAGGCAGCCATCTTCAGGAGAAAGGTTTCCGGATGTACTTTGGTCTTTTGGTTGGTCACAAGTTTGCGCACAACCTCACTGTCTGTTGGAGACCCTGCCTGAACAGGTTTCCAGTAATCTGCCTGTAGTGCTTCGCAAAGGATGGCAGATGTTAGGGTCTTACCGCTATCGGTATCAATGCCTGTTATGAAATAATCCATGATCGAACGTTAGTTGAACCGCGACGTACAATGAAATACTATAATTTATTAAGGAATCCTGTCATCGTCCAATATTTGACAAAGCCTCCACGAGTTCGCTGATCTCTTTTTCAGAATTGTAGCAATGCAGGCAGATCCGAACCCGCTCGGATCCATGAGCAACTGTCGGAGGGAGGATTGGACGTACATCCATTCCTGCCATTGCCAGTGAGTTGGCCAATTTTTTTACGCTTTGATTTCCGGGAACAACGACACCCTGGATTTGAGTCTGACTTTTTATTCGATGGATACTATGCTTGTCTGCAGAAGCCGTAAAAAATGCGACCCGGCTCGCCAGCGTATTTTGAAGGTCACTATGCGATGCCAGAAACTCAAAGGCGCACTTGATGGCTGTAATGCTGTGTGGCGCCAATGCGGTAGTATAGATGAAAGTTCTGGCGAAGTTTATCAAATAGTCTCTGAGGACGCCAGACCCTGCAACGCAGGCCCCGTGGACACCCATGGCTTTTCCGAAGGTATAAATACGTATCGGAACGCGGTCTTCCAGCCCCAATGCTACAGCTAAGCCCGCGCCACCCGTTCCGAATACGCCGGTGCTGTGCGCCTCATCGAGAATGACGATCGCATGGTATTTTTCGGCGAGCGGAATAAGGTCCTTCAGTGGACAAATGTCACCATCCATAGAATAAACGGATTCAACAGCGATAAACACATTGCCGGCTGCACCCTTGAGTTTTTGTTCCAGATCGTCCAGGTTGTTGTGACGAAACGAAAACCGCTGAGCAAGGCTCAAGCGGGCTCCGTCACGTATGCAGGCATGGGCAAGCTCATCGTACAGGATCGTGTCGCCTTTTTGAGGAATGGAAGAAAGCACACCCTGGTTGGCAGCATATCCTGAGTTGAAAATCAAAGTTGTATCTGACTTGAATATCATGGCGAGCATCTCCTCTGTACTCTGCGCACAAGTAGTATGCCCAGTGAGTAGGCGTGAACCGCCGGCGCCATTCACATGTGATTGAGTGGCCGTCGTCTGCCGGATAAGGTCATACAGTTCTTCCGAGCGTGCGAGACCCAGGTAATCGTTGGATGCAAAATCGATCGCCTGTTGCGTCGTATGCATCGTTCTGAAGGAATTCTCCTGGCGCCGCTTTTCAAGCTTTTGGTTTAAGAGCTTATCTAACAAGTGATGTGCGATTTTGAGTCATTTGATGACATTGTGGAATTAAAATCATCCCGCAATTAGTGCAATTTCTAAATTATTACATTTCGATGTACACCTGTTGATGTTTATTTATCCAGGATGGGCGAGTAGGTGTGCGGTTTGTAATCCTTCTGTTCTTCGATAAAATGTTGGAAATCCCGAACGCTTGTTTCAAATCCGCCGAGTTCAAATGCTATGTAGATTTTCCGGATCGTGGCCAGTGGCGCCGTGATGAACTCGACATAATCGATTTCCAGCAAATTGTTTTGATTTATGAATTTCCGTTGCTTTTCAAATTCTGCTAATACCGTGGTATGCATCAAATTGACCTGTTTTGTCAATTGCGTGTCCTCGAAGGTTTGAAGTGTGTTAAGATTGATCATCGATTTTAACATTCTAATGGTGGACGGTATGACTTCTACGGGATTACGGCGAAGGTATATGAATTTAGCGTTCGGGAACATGGAACTCAGGTATTTTATACGTGTCGTGTTCACCGGATTTTTTAGCAATAATCTTCGGCCATGGTGACGACGGCTCAATCTTGCGATGTATCGATAGTAACCTCTCGTCCAAGTGTTAACCAGCGAGGAATTACGGGGATCAATAATGGCATACCTGAAGAACAGTTTTTCAAGCTGTCGGGGAAATACAAAGCAGTGATAGAAGGAATTCGGGGTGAGATGCATCATTGCAAATTCATCTTCCTGAGGGTAGTCAATGGCAAGTTTTACAGTGTCCATTGGCCTGGTCTCAGGAAGATGCCAGCCGACGATCTTGCGGCTTAACCACCTATTGATAATCAAGGCGCCGGGAACGAAAACGTCAAGGTTTGAACAATACCCAAACTGTTTATCTTTTGCCAGGAGGTAGTGAAGATAGGTTGTGCCGCTCCGCCAGTGCCCAATAATAAATATTGGCTCAGAATGAATTTTTGGTTTGGGAAGAAAGAAAAACAGAACGTTTTCCAGCAGGCAAATTGGTGTCATTATGGCATTAAAAAGCAGTAGCGCGGGGAGTTTTGGCCAATACTGTTTGTCTGCCGAATATTTTGCAAGCAACCGCAGCACGAGGATGAGGCTGGATCCTGTTAGCGCCTGGGGAGTCATTCTGATCGGGTCCTTTTGTTGAATTTGTAGTGCAGGCTAATTGATCCAATATACGCTTCGTTTTTATCGTAACCCTGGGAAATCATTAATGGCGAACCGAGTATTCCGACATAAGGTTCAAGTACATAATGCTGTCCGATTGGAAAACTTGAAGAAACGAATAGTCCACTTGCACTGGAGGTTCCAATTTTGATTACCCCGCCATTCAGTTTTTCATGATCGAGCCCAAATCCTATGCTTGTTAGGAATACGTTACCTGGGAAGCTGCTTGGAAAATTCCGTGCCAAGCTAATTTCGCCGAACACCCGGTCGATATTTCCAAAACGCATATAGGCCTGAGGGTATAGGCGATATCTTTTCAAGGAAGTAGCCGTCGGGTCAGCATGAATGAATGCCATGTCACCAACATGAAGCCCTATTCCAATTGCAAATAGACGGTAGTCGAGCTGTCCGTATGGATTAACGCCGTATGACTGAAGAACCCTGGCATCAATGTCGTCGGCAAAATCACCGCCCAAAGTCTCGGTGTGTGTACCTGTGTAGGCACTGATCCCAATGGTCATGCTATTGTCTTTTGTCGTTTGAACTGTCCGGGACACACCTAAAGCTCCGAGCTTGTACTTGTTTAAGTATTTCAATTCCGAAATTGTATTTCCACTACAGTCTTCTGCTGTTATTGAAAAGTTTTGGCTTCCTGCCAGGCCACCGATACTTATAGTATTGTATGATATTTTAGTGCTGTCACTTTTAGCTTTTTCCGGATACGTTTGGCTCATCATGATAAAACCCAGACACATTAGCCCCAAGGAAGCCAAACGGAAACGCGGTACGGTCATGGATTTGAATATGCCATAGACCATGAAGGCTCCCGTCGTGAAGATGACAATATAAACCACGACCATTTCTGCTATGCTTAACCATTTTGAGGCCATCAGGAAAACAATCGTAAGCGATAAAAACATAAAACAACAGCCTACTAGGGAGGCCGGTGATTGCTCCGTGAGCGGGCGTCGTGAGGTAATCTTTTTATTAAAATAAATGATTAGGAACGAGCCGATGATCATGAGTACCATCGACCATTGCACGGTATTTAAATAGTAGAAAACGGGTGTGTCGATAGCGTGAGCGCGGGGATCACGGAAGAATTCGGAAAAAAATCTGATGATGTAATAGAGTAGTCCCGATATATAAAAAAGTGCTCCATGGGTGATTATTTTTCTTCTGAGGTACCAGATCAATAAAATAGCGAGGAAGCAGCCGGCTGACTCGTACAATTGCACCGGATGTAAGGCCAACGAATGAATCGCCGTTGATGGAATCACGCCGTTGATATATTGGAGTTTGTAGGGAATGGCCTCACCAGCGTAGTGCACGCCTATTTTCGAAGCAGTTGTTGTGCCAAAGCAGCAACCGTTGAGAAAGCACCCAATGCGTTCCAGGAACATCCCAACGGGAAGGACATAGGCATACGCATCAAGGGCCTGGGCCTTCAGGGCGACCAATCGCTTCGTAAGGATAATTGCGGGAAGACCAAAAAGAAGTCCACCGAGCATGACCAGGCCCGTCGCATGATCAATTGGCCTGTTGTGGAGGATTGCCATCCAATCCTCTCGCGTGAGTGTTACGATTCGGCACCCAAGAACAAAGAAGATAAATCCCGACGTGATTACCAGCAACCAGGGTAGTTGGGGCAGATTGCGCTTCCTGCCTTCAATGATCAATATGACAAAGCCTGTTATGAAGGCGATTATGTAAAAGAACGCATAATAGTGAGCGCTGGCGTTGTCGATGGTGAGTTCCATAGGTGATGATGAATTAATGTTGCGAGTC